>CDYM01021736.1_pt1 | contig 187233 bp, 156 predicted proteins | sample 554981 | NCBI WGS metagenome assembly CDYM01 (sample SAMEA3182081, study PRJEB8094) | gut metagenome | biome: human; feature: gut; material: Stool; isolation source: human stools | place: Canada | collected 2012-12-04 | reverse complement strand
ATTATATATTTGCAACAGTATATCTGTAAATGAACAAGAAGGCTTAGAGTATTTAAGAAAGTTTTTCTTTCAGTTTCTCCGTGAATTAGATGTCGATTTACATCAATATAACTATTTAGAATTGCATTATAATGCTTTTTTTGATAGCTCTGCTAAAAGAATAGAAAAGTTAAGAAAAGATGGTTCAGAATTTATTTCGCATGTTGATACTTTTAGAAAGGTTTTTCGTCAAAAAGAAGGAATTACTATTTCAACTAATCATGGAGTAAAAGGAGCTGAGTTTGATACAGTAATAGCATTTGGACTTTTAGAAGATTATGTTCCCCATTTTAGTGATGTTAATAAAATAGAGAATGCAAAACGTATTTTATATGTTATAGCTTCGAGGGCTAGAAAAAATTTATATTTAATATCTGAACAAGATAGAGGAAAAATTCCTACGATCATACTAAATGAATACAAATACAAATATTAGTAATATATGCGAATCAGAGGGGGAGGTAGACACTGATTCGCATTATTACAGTCTCTAGAAATTATAAAAAAGTTAGGCTGAATGGCTTCAAGTCTAATCTTTTTTATTTGTTCATTATCCCACTGCCTTTTGAATGATACGTTGAGTTTCCTTTTTATAACTCAGCCGATTGTAACGTTCACCCTGACAAATCATACAACTACAAGGAGTACCAGTAGTTTTATAGACTTTCCAACATCTCAATTTTGCCAATTCAAACCAGTGAGGTGAATGAATCAAATTACCTTCATCATCAATAACATCATGTTCAAAAGATGCATAATAAATCATTCTCGCCTTAAAGACACGCTTGCATTGTTGTTCTCTCCAAAGTTTGTTTCTTTTTTGTTCCATCGTCTCTTTCTATTAAAATTAAGATGGATGATGATTTTACTTTTTTGAAACAATATGTATCCATAACGATATTTTTTATGATTATGGTAATGCTACTACAAATAACACTCCAATAATAGACTTTATTTTACGAAATGATAGAAAGGCATACAAACAGACATTTTAGACTATCGCCCGACATTACTAAAAAATAATGGTAGGTGAAGACGTCATGTACAACCGCAAGTTCAACAACTCTGTCAAGCCCAAGTACGACGGCTCCATGCACTCCTTACGTCCACCAGATGCCCAACTTCATGAAGAATGCGTAGCACCCAAACGTGCTGTCCTACCACCCTCCATCAGCATCAAAGCTGTCCTAAATCGCATCCCCATTGCCGACATAGGAGCCATCCCCCACAAGGACGCCCCCAATGCCCTCAATCAGGTCAACAAACTCTCCAAAGGCTTTAAACTCTAAATGAACAGCCGCTACACTGTGATTGGCAGTTGTAGCGGCTATTATATTTAGAAGTGGGGACATCATTTAAAATCTTTAAATGATTATCAACTTAGCTTCTTGAGAGAAAAATCCCTAAATCTTCTTTCCTTTATTTTATTTCTATTCTGTTCATATAGGAATCCAATACTTTTGCTAATTTTGCATATCCTTCAATCCTTAAACATTTTGAATATGTATGAGATTTTAAAAAACGGACATTTTGTAAAACAAGATATTGCATACAAATCTTTAATGAAGCGGCATATTAAAAAACATACTTCATATCTTCAACCTATATTTGAGGCAATAAGTAATGCTCTTGAGGCAACTTCTGGCTCTAAAGACACCATTACCATTCGATTGAAGTTCTCTAAAATGCTTATGAAAGATATTTTAGAGTTTAACTCCATTGAAATTTCTGATACAGGGATAGGGTTCAATGAGGAAAATTTAAAGAGACTAAGAAGTATTTATGATGAATCTAAGAGTTTCAATAATTTAGGTACAGGAAGGATACAATATTTGCATTTTTTTGATAAGACAGATATATATAGTACGTATCAGGAAAATGGAGTCTTAAAAAAGAGAAGGATTGTTTTATCTGCTAATTTCTGGGATAAGGAAAACGCTGTTATTTGGGAAGGCGATCCTATTGTTACCTCAGATGAACAAACTGGTACTAATATATCTTTTTACTTTCCTTTATATGAAGAAGATAAGATTAGATATACAGAATTGTCAACATCTGAATTATATGACAAAATATTTCTTCGCTATCTTAGCCGTTTTTGTTTAAACAAGAAAAATCTTCAAAAAATAAAAATTCAAAGATATATTAATGACATACATGATGAAGTTAATGATAAAGAAATTACTGGGGATAAAATTCCCTCTTCGGATTATGAGGACTCATTTACATTAAAATATCAGTCATACGATAAAGATAAAAAAACATTTGTAGACCATAAAAGGACAGAAACTTTTAATATAAGATCATATTTACTTGATCCCAAAATACAAAAGAAAAATGATGTAAAATTGACTAGTAAGAATGAAACTGTAGATATATGTGGTATGGATTTTTCATTCATGGATAACTCTTCGAAGATAGATAAGCGTTATATGCTTTGTTTAATATCCAGTGATTTCATTACAAATCAGGATAGTGATCTTCGAGGTAAATTAAGAATTTTATCCAAAAATGAATTCTTAAAAAAGAATGATATTTTTGAAATGGAAAAGGAACACATATTCATAGATAATATACAGAATGAGGTTGTTAATAAAATTGTTGCTAAATACCCTCAAATAAAGAAGGTAAAAGAAGATTTGGATAAAAATATAAACGAATTAATTGAATTATTTGCTTTAGATCGAAGTATAGTTGAAAAAATAGGTTATACATTAGGAGAAGATACAGCCACTTTTTTGAGAAGATATAAAGACTATAATGCGGAATTATCTTCTAAAAAGGAAGCGAAAATAAAATCCGTAATAGACTCGTTGAAGCATCTTAATCCAAGTGATGGAAATTTTAGAGAACATTTTAAAACAAAAGTCAACGAAGTAAGCAAGTTAATTCCTCAAAAGAATCGGGCAGATATTGTAAATTATATATCTGCTCGGAAATCTGCTATTTCTATTCTAAATTTTATATTAAAAAAACAAATGGAAATACAGAATTTGCAGGTCGTTGGGAAGAGGAAGAATAATGAGCGTTTAATTCATGATTTACTTTTTAAACAACATACTGACAACACTCTTGATAGTAACTTGTGGATACTAAATGAAGATTTTATTCATTATAAGGGTATTTCTGAATGCGAATTACGAAACGCAAAGATTAATGGAGAACTATTTTTGAGAGAAGATTTGACAGAAGAAGAAGTTAATAAATTGAAAGCATACAATCGGGATCAGTTAGGTAAACGTACAGATGTTTTGTTATTTCCCGAAGAACATAAATGTATTATAGTTGAATTGAAAAGCACAGATGCAGATGTTGGAAAATACTTAAATCAAGTGATAGACTATGCAGGCTTGATTAGGCAATATGCAAAAGATAAATTTGAGATAACAAACTTCTATGCTTACCTAATTGGTGAGAGTTTCGATTTTGATGCTATTATTAACGCAAATCCTAATTTTATAGAACCTCCATATTCTGACTATGTTTATATTCCAGACCAGAAAATTAATGGTGGTAAGAAACGTGAGAAAGGAACTATGTATTTTGAAGTGCTAAAGTACTCAACTCTATTGCAAAAGGCCGCACTTCGTAATAGTGTCTTTTTCAATAAGCTGTTTTGACAAAATGCTGTCTTTTATTTCAATGGTAAGTAACTTAAGACCTTTCATTAAGAAGACAGACTTCCTAAATTGTGTAAACAAGCCCTCTTAAGAAATAACCGCTACATTCCAAGGCATAAGAAAACTTTCAAAAGCCCTTAAATTCTAAATGAAAATAGCCGCCATACTTCAATAAATGAAGTTAGGGTGGCTATTAGATATATGTCAATAAGGGAAAAAGATATATTCGGGATGTGTCTTCTTTTTCTCAATCAATATGACTTCTGGTTCCTTAAGAGTGAATATCCAAAACGTATATTCATTTGCTGGTAAAATACATCGGTCATTTAAGCTTTCATATTTATCTATTTCCCAGTTATATTTTTTTAGCAATCCTTCAGGAATGACGACCGTGTGTGACGACTTGTTACAAACGATAATAACGTTTTTGTGCACTCTGATAAACAACTCATCTCCGGAATCCTTGAATAGACATTCCCCATGGTAGGGTATAATTTCTGTATGAATTAGCCTGCATACTAATTTATCCACATTTGTATAAGGGTTTCTATCATAAATAGGACAGTTCTCTTTACTATTGCTCTCTATTCTTAGCCTCTTGGCATTGATGATACCTGCCTTTAAACGTTTTTCAATTAATGGAAATGTTGATTGGGAGGTTTTGGTCTCATTCCAGTATTTTTTCAATCTTGCATAACCATTAATGCACTTTTCTCCATGACAGGCATTTTCTTTGGATTTTTCCGTCATGCAGTTATAATTGACCTTTTTACCATCTATCCGTTCACCACATTCGGTAGCGTGGAACGGGTGATATAAGTACTCAAAATGCAGAAGCAGATAATATTCAAAACTACGGCTGGAAAATGCAATATTCACTTTCTTGTCGTCAATAAGTTTTTCTGCTTCTTCAAAAGCGTCCTTTCTTGCCGGATGTTCATCTTTATCAAAGACAGCCCATGCCTCATCAACGCCTTCATTGAGCTTCTTACGTGAAAGACGAATCCAGCTGAGAGGAGGTTGTCCCTGTACTTCTGGTTGCAGTTTGTCTTTTTTCCCCTTAACTCTTTTCTTTTTGTTCTTGTATAAACCTCGGTCTGCCATTGACGGCTTTTCCTCTGGTATGTCAGGTTGAGGGATAGTCTTGACATCCCATTCTTCCTCACCACCATTTTCATCAAGTAGTTTGTCGCATAGGGATGTAAAAAAAAGGGGTTCGGTCTTTTCTCCCTCACAGATAATACGAATTACGTATTTGCTATGTCTGCTGTCTTCACTTTGACGTGCCATCTGTCATAAATAATTTTTCTAACGATCTTAATGTCGGCACAGCTCCGAACTTGTTGTTCATATACCATTTTGCGAAAGGAGTGTCTTCTCTTACATCTCCAAAGTCCGATAGGGAGAATAATTCAGAGGAACCGAACTCGTTTTTTTCTACGAACCATATTTGGTCCCGGCGAATATTCTCTTGATCCAGCAGGTTCACGTCATGTGTAGTGAATATCAATTGGGCATTCTTTTTGTTTATGCGTGTGTTCTTGAATATATCTACAATCAACCGGGTAATATATGTATGAAGCCCAGAGTCTATTTCATCCACCAGTAAAGGGCTTCCGCTTTTAAGCGATTGCAGGATATAGCAGCCAAGCAGAAAAAGTGCCCGGGTACCAAAGGATTCTTCCGTGAACGGCAAATCTGTTTTTCCAACGAACTGTCCATTATTATACCGACGATGTAGACTTTTAACTTCATAAGACTTGTCAGAGTGCCGTTTTTCCAGTTCGAAATCTTTCACTCCAGTATCAGCGAAGGCCAGCAACTCACCTAATTTCTTTTTATCTTCAGGATGTTGGGCAATCCATTCCATCATATCATTATAAAGACCTAATTTAATATCTTCATGGTATCCATTGGAAACGACTAAATCCGCCAGATATTTGGCAGCTTCAGTGATATTTTCTCCTGGAGTGTCTATAATGAACTTGGACAATATTAACTGGTTTGGGAAGACAGTGAAAGGTTTGATACCAGTCACTTTGGAACCGAATCTGACAGTATGTGTCAATGCTTTAGAACCGGATCGTACTCTTTCAAACAAAGAAGCAGTTTTTCCGTTTGGAAAATAACTGAGGCTTTCAGACAACACCTCCCTGCGGCCGAATTTTAATTGATAATTATAACGCAAATTATTCGTTATAAACTCAATGAAGAATTCAATGGGAGCATTCGTTGTTTCATCGTCAAACTTGAAAGGATCATATAGAGGGATATTTTCTCCCATACGGTTATCCAAATTCTGCACCCAACGTTTTAGCCCGTATAAGAATCTCATGACATTCGTTTTACCAGATGCATTAGCACCGAATACTATCGAAACTTTAAGTGCCTGCTTGATTCCTTCACCTTGTGTCCTACTGTCACATAAGTTCGCCGTTTTTGCTTTGGACTTTCCTGGCTCAGTAGTAAATATACAATCATTCTTGAATGAACGATAATTGCTGAATTTTAAATTTAAAATCATTTTCTTGAGTGTTTTATGCAAAAAAACGCATTTAAATCGAAAAAAGCAAATTAAATAATCGCTATTTTCATATTTCACGTAAATCGTGATATATTTTTGCAGGCTTTTCATTGTCTTTAGTGGATATTTAGTAAAAATTGATAAAAAATGATTTAATGTTTATTTTCTGCATGTTTTTTGCAAGAAAATAGATTTGAGTGAAAAAACACTGCTTTTAAATTCTACATGGGATATTTTAACAACGTCAGGTTATCGCAGGCTCGCTCTCGTCATCAGATAGTATACCTCCCTCTGCCTGTCCATCTTCTTCGCATTCTTCCGTCTTATCTTTCCCTACATTCTCCCCGTCGAAATATCTCCGTATAAACTCATGCAAGTCTTTCTCCCTATAATACGTCTTATGCAAGATCGTGTAATACTTCAGCCCGTTGTCTCTGTACCGTTGTAGTGTTCGTTTGCTGATGTTCAGCAGCAGGCAAACGTCCTGGTTATCGTACAGCCGTTCCCCGTTCAGGTAATTTTGCGGCTTCTTGTTCTTCTTGTCCAGTGCGCCTACAACCCTTTCCACTTGTTCGAGCAACCGTTCCATATACGCCTCGAATGTTTCTTTATCCAATGGTATCATAAGCCCGCCTGTTTTAAGTTCCCGATGATATAATAACTCTGGTTCGACGGGTCTTTCCGTATGATTTCCTTCTCCCGCATGAACTTGATATAACTTTTCGCCGTGCGTTCCTTCACGTCCAGTATCGCTTGAATCTGCTCTGCCAAATCCACATAAGTGATAAAGTCCTGCCGTCCGAAAATATCCCGTGCCACTGCCACGAGTTCATCCTCTTTCCGCTTCTCCTTTTCCTCTTTCGGCTTTTCTCCCAGATACACGTGCATCCCGGCATCCTTATCCCATGCAAACTGCATGATAGGCACATCCAGCGGACTGCCGTCGCGTACCTTCAGCGCTTTCACCACCGACACCGACGGATCAGTATCTTTCTCGATAGAAAGAATTGCTGCCGCCTTTCGTTGCAACTCACTGCCCAGATGCCCGCGCAACTTCAACCCCGAAGGAATAAAATGTAGGATAGTAACGATACAAGTATTGTAAATCCCCGCCAGCCGGTACAATTCCTCCACCACGGCAATACTTTCCGTTTCATCATTCGCACCCTTTATCAAGTCCGCAATCCCGTCAATCACCACCATGTGAATCCCCCGAAACTGATAATGAAACTTATCCATGCTTTGGATAATCGCCTGCAAACGCTCTTTCCGGCTCATTCCCGTCAGGCAATACGCTTTCAGGTATTCCGGCATCGTTTCCCGTCCGCAACGTCTTAAAAGGTTTGTAATGTTCTTGTACGTCTGCACCTCCGACTGTTCTGTATCATAAAACAGAATCGCCTTTCGCTTGCTGTTTTCACAGACCGACACCCCCAACGTATCCATCACCTTATCCTTATTCTTATCGGATTGTCCGATGGCACCGGCTATCAACGCCGTCACATAATTACTTTTTCCGGTTCCCTCGCCACCGGTAATACAGAGGATATTCCCTTGCGTGCCTAACGGCACATCATTCACCGACACAACCATTTGTGCCACGGGCGGCGGATTATTAAAATCCACCTCACAAGATTTCAGAGCAGACATAGTTTCGCTGTATATTGTATCCAGATAATCCAGAAATAGTTTAATCAAATCCTCCCGGCTATTTCCCAAACGGAAAAAGTCCGAAATATCCTTTTCCACCTTCGTTCCCGCCAGTGGCAGCAACAATCGTTTCACCCCGTAGTTCTTCAACGCCAGTTCTTGTTTTGCCGAACTGTCCAGCCCCGCTTTATCGACATCATAGAGCAGGACTATATGCTTGAACCGGAAAGAGAGCCTATGAATAATCCCCACGGGAATAGTCACCGTTTCCGAATTGAAGCAGATAGCATGGAACCCGTGAGCCGTCAGGCTCATCACATCCTTCTCACCACCCGTAATAAAGAGCAAATCCCCCTTAGCAGGCAACTGTTCCAACCCGAAGCAATAATTCTCCCCAAAATCCCCGGCATATAAAAAGCGCATCTCCGAGTGCGGGCGGTACACCTTCACATATTGCTTTGCCGTATATCCGAACACCGGTTCTTTATCCGTCGCTGCGATACTGAACGGTTTCCCTTCGTTATTCTCGCTGCTGAACTTCATCAGCGAAACCACCCGGAACAATTTCAGCACCTCTTGCGTGATACCGCTTTCTCCCCAAAAGGCAAGTTCCGCAGCCGTAAAGCTCTTTTGCGCTAACGTATAAGGTCTTGCTTTCTTTACCTTTTGTGCAAGTATCGTTTCTGAAACTACCGGAATAGGAGCAGGAGGTAAATTCACCTCATAGCTATCCATCAGCCCCAGATGCAAATCCCGGTCAATGACAGCCATAATCTCCACAAACTCCTTTGCCCTCTTGCAATCCAGTCTGTGTAGCTTCCCGACCAGTGCAAAGCAGTCTCCCGAATAATCATCATTCCCGAAATCCTTCAACTTGTACACACTACTTTTCCGCTCATAATACACGTTGCACGAAGCCCGTTTATCCTGATAGAACGGATTAAGGAAATTCTTTCCCAACCGGAAAGCCACCGGTATATAATGCTTGAATACGGACAGACCTCTATCCGTCAAGCGGAGAATATCCTCCTTATCAATTTTATTCTCCACGTAGCAATACATTTTTGCGGAACTCGTCAATCAGATGCGGTTCACAATTAATAATTTTCTCGTTCACCTTCCGTTCAATTTCCGAGAATCGGTATTTGCATTTCCCTCGTTCAAACGTATAATCAATCAGATTATCTGTTCTCAGCCGTTGTAAGGTTCGTGTGCTGATATGCAGCATATCCGCCACTTCTTGGCTATCCAGCCAAATATCTTCCTCCACATCAGGAGCATTTCCTTTTCGGAAAACATATTCCGCAATCTTCTCAATTTTGGTCACCAGACCTTGATAAGCGGCGGATTCCATTGTAATAACTTCCATAACTTATTATTTTTGAATATGCCGCAAAGTTCATCTAATCGCACCGGAGCATTTGCCAACTTGTTACCAACTTGGCATAACTTTTTTTATAGGTAGGTTGATTGTCAACGCAATAGGGCAGTGAGGTAGGGCAGCCAGAGGTCGGTGCAAGGTGCAAGCCTATCTCTATATATAGGCTCGCACCTTGCACTGAAGAAAAAAATATATCAAATTAATAATCAAATATTTGGTAGTCTCGGAAAAAGTGTATAATTTTGAACCCGAAATCAAAGAGAGACACAACGGTGTCACGAAAGACAAAATTGAAATTTTGAAAATCGTTTCTAAATCGTTACTTTTAGAAATTCTTACAGTGTTTTTGCTGTATGTAAGTAACTGATTTAGAGCTGATATAAAGAAATAGCGGTGTAGTCCCGTACGCACCGCGAAAGCAAATAGCAAATTAAAGCAAAGCTCTGAAATTCAAGTATTTCAGAGCTTTTTCTTTTTCTCGCTCCGGCAAAAATGGGGACCCGAAATATCCGGTGCATAAGCAATTTTCGAGTTTCAGCTTTCTCAGACTTACATCACAAGAATAAGAAACTGAGCAGCAATGAATGGGCAGACCGTCCTCCGGATAGGGACAAAACTGGAAGAAGGTATAGGCAGAATCCACGTATGTCCCATGCTTTTTATTATGAAGGTTCATGTAAACCCTCGTCCCACGCACGTGGGCTCGACGGTTCACGCAGGCAAACCGGCGAACACACATGCGTGGGACGAAGTTTTGTAATAAGGTTTCGGGAATTATGCGCCAAGCTTCTCTGCATTACACACAGGACATGAAGGGAAAAAATGCCCATATACGGGGAGCCAAAGCCATACTTCCGGCACTATAGACAACGGAGTTCGCCCCTTAATCACCATATTTGCACAAAGAAAACGGAAAATAAGCCCAAAATAGACATTAACAAATATTATTTATTATAAACAAAAAAAACAGAAAAAAAACACGTGGTTAAATTCTTGCTGTCAGATAGTTAAAGCCGAATATGAGAAGAAAAAGTAGTGCTGGCAAAAATGATGATTTTTAAAATCGGGGTCTGACTTACGAACTACAACTGCATGTGTAAAATAGGATATTCTTTACCTTCTCCGTCCAAATCGGACCTTTTGTATACGCTAAAGCCTATATATTTATAAAAACCGACAGCTTGAATATTCTGCTCGTTCACATCGACTTTCGTTACCTGCAAATGATTTATGGCATAAGTAACCAGTTTTTCCCCAATTCCTGTGCCTCAATAATTATTGGTAATAAACAACATTTCAAGATTTCCTTCTGCAATTCTCATAAATCCGATTAAGATTCCCTCCTGTTCAAACCCGAATAGAGCGACATACTGAAAATATACCGAAAGCTGTTCCTTATAGTAATAGAAAATCTTCCTCTGTAAGAAAATCATGTGTACTCAATACTGCAGTTTCCCAAATTTCTATCAAACGTGGATAATCCGTAACTTTAATTTTTCTAATCATAATTGTAATTGCTATTTAAAACCGCAAAGTTCGGAACTTATACATTCAATACACTGAACCCAAGTTAAAAAATACATTTACGGATTTTGCTTAGTACTTGTGGCATGATACCCAAATAAGAAGCTATATCTTTGAGTGGTATATAGTTTAATGTAATGCCATATCCTTCAATCATCTGTAGATAATACTATTCAGGAGAATATTTAATCAAGTCGATATTTCTTTTCAAGAGTTTACTCAGTAGTATAGCATTCAAATCTTCAAATACAGTTTTTACCTTAGGAATAGCAGTATACAGTTCATCTACTCGCTTCTTGTCTATTCGGTAAATAACGCTATCTACAATTGTCTGCACATTAAATGCAGATCTTGTTTGTAAGGTAAAAGACATGTTCGACATTGAAAACGTACCTTCTTTACAAAACCAAAAAATTTACTCTTCCCCTTTATGATTCAAAAGCCAACAACGCAACATCCCATCAAAAACGAAATAACTATATCTTTCTATTTCTCCTTCCTTAATCAAAAATGTATCTTTACTAATCAATATCCGCTCAAAATATTGGTCAAATGACTTAGATTCCTCCAAATTAAAAATATTGATGCTAAAATTAAATCCTTTAAGTAATTTTTCTAAAAAGCATAATATTTACAGACTATAGTTTTCATCAGTTTTGATAGCCGATTTTTATTCCAGAATACCGAAACGAACCAAGGCGTTCCGGACACCATTCTCATCCACCGCCTCCGTTATATAATCGGCAACGCTTTTCACAGCCTCGGAAGCTCCTCCCATAGCTATTCCCATCCCGGCTGCACGAATCATGGAAATATCATTCCCGCCATCACCAAAAGCGATGGTTCTTGAAACATCAAATCCATAATAGGAAGCAAACTCATTGATACCCATAGCCTTGTTTACTCCCGCCACATTGACATCCGCGAAGAAAGGGTTCCATCTGGAAACAGAAAGTCCGGGAAGTTGTGCCATTACTTCTTTTTCCATTTCTTCATCACAATATATGCATAACTGACAACATTCGCCTCCCATAAACTCTTTTTCGATGTCTGCCACCGGCGGTGTAGGGTGATTGACCAGCCTGGCCAATTCGATGACGGTCGGGTTGAGTTCGTTGACAAAAATACCTTTATTCGTTTCGATAGCCAGAGCAAACCCATAATGTTGAGCCAATACCAGTACCCTCTGAAAATCCTTTTCGGGAATCTGTTTACGAGATATAGGAGTGCCATCTCTCAGTACACAATCGGACCCATTCAAAGCTATCACTGCATCGTATGGAATCTCTTCAAGTTCGTGAAGATCGGTAAACGCCCTCCCAGTTGCTATTATGATTTTTATACCGGATTCATGAACTTGCTGCAACGCTTCGATAGCCGACTGCGGAACGCGGTGAGTGTCGAAACTCACCAATGTTCCGTCTACATCTAAAAATATAGCTTTGGTCTCCATTATAAAATATTTTGGTCTAATAAATTCATTCTATCTGCATCATCTCAATTTTGTGAATATCTATATTCATTCGGTGCAACTCCCGTTGCTTTCTTAAACACCAGACTGAAATATTGCACACTCGGATAGCCCAGCCGACGCGCTACGGCAGCAGGTGTATTACCGCCTTCCGATAACATTTTCTTGGCCGTGTACAAGCATTTGAACTGGAAGTATTCAGCCAATGTCTTACCCGTCTCAAACCTCAGCAAATCATCAAAGTAAGCCGTCGAAAGATTCAGTTTTTCGGCACAGCATCCGGAAGTGGGCAGCTTCCCCTCCTGCAACTTTCCGGAAGTGATATACTCGTCCAATATCCCTTCCATTTTCCCCAGAATCATCTTGTTCTTATTCTCACGGGTGATGAATTGCCGCTCATAGTAACGTGAGCAATAATCCAGCAGCAATTCGATGTGACGGGACAGGATGGTATTGCTATGCGTATCAATGGAATGATGAAGTTCATCATCAATATTCTCAAGGCAACACGTCACTTTGGCCGTTTCGCGCTGTGACAGATGCAACGCCTCCTCCTTGCGGTAGAAAAAGAAAGTATAGTTGTCGATATGATTCTTTAACGTAGTACAAAGCAATAAATCGGGATGAAATGCCAGCAGCCAACCTTTGTCCGGAAGCGTATTGTTCTTGTTCATCCGGAATATCTCGCCGGGAGTAAGAAATACCATCGTAGCATTGGAATAATCATAATATTTCCGTCCGCAGCAGTCACAATCCCCTTCACAGTCCTCAATCAGTAGGATGGCATAGAATTCAAACTTCACAGCATCCTGATACACACTAGGATTTTCCAGATTAATAATGCTTACCTGAGGATGCAACGTTTTACATCCCAGGCACCGGTTACATTCACATACGGTCTTTATGTCCAATGTATTGTCTTTCATCACCTATAAAGTCATTCTCATTATTGTAACTTCAGATATATAAAATCTTAAGGATATGTTTTCCACACCTTCACAATATACCAATTACAAAATTAGAGGAAAATCCAGACATCTTCACTACCCTTATTACGGATTATATAACCTTAGTTACTGTTTTTATATCTGGCTACGTGACTTCATCTCCAGATACTTGTTTATCACGTCCACAGAAAGATTTTCCGGTGTAGTCAGCACAGAACTGATGCCGTGCTGCTTCAAGGTGGAGACTATCAGCCGTTTCTCGAATACAAATTTCTCGGCAATGACATGGCGGTAATACCCTTCCGTATCCCTCGCAGGAGTGGCGACGTACTCTTTCAGAGCGGCATCTTCGAAGAAGATGACCAGCAACCGGTGCTGGCGGTTCAACTGCTGCAAATAAGCCAACTGGCGATTCAAGCTGCCGATGCCGGAAAAATTGGTATACAGCACCAAAAGACTGCGTTTGTTGACGCGCTTGTTCAAATGTACGCACAATGAGGAAAAGTCGGTCTCCCCAAAAGTAGTCTGCTGGCTGTAAAGGTTCTCCAATAACGCCTGCATTTGTCCGGGCTGTCGGGAGGCGGGGATAAATGTATCAAAGTGCTCATTAAACGTTACCAGTCCGGCTTTATCCTCCTTCCGCATGACAACGTACGAAAGAACCAGGGAGGCATTAATAGCATAGTCCAGCAAGGTCATCCCGCGAAATGCCTGCTGCATAATCCGCCCCTTGTCTATCACGTTATAGATTTGCTGGGAACGCTCGTCTTGATAGACATTTACCATAAGTTCGTGCCTCCGGGCGCTTGCTTTCCAGTTTATCGTGCGGTAATCGTCGCCTTTCACATACTCCTTTATCTGTTCGAACTCCGTATGATGCCCCACCCTGCGGATACGTTTGATGCCCAATTCCGTCAAGTTGTCGCTGATAGCAAGCAACTCATACCGATGGAGCATCAGATAGGACGGATATACCTTGACATCCAGCGGAGCATCGCAAGTATATCTGCGGGAAAGCAATCCCATTCTGCCTGCCACAAACACCCGAATCCGTCCGAAAGAGTAAATCCCCCGCCGCGTGGGACGCAGATGATACGTAATCGTCCTGCCCTCATTCGCCTGGAGCCTCATCCGGAAATCAATATTCCGCAACTGGAATGCAAAAGGAATCTCATCCACCACTTCCACAGCCACCGGATGCGGATAACTGCTCTCCACACGTATGTTCACGGTGTTCTCATCTCCGTTGGAGAAGCGGGTAGCACACTGGCGGAATGCCCGGATGCCGCGAATGCGATAGAGCATCACCCCATCCACCAGCGCCGACACCGCCAAAACAAAAAGCGCCCACTGCCCGATTGCAAAGAATGGAGCAAAGACGTACCCGATACCCATCAGCAGGACTATCAGAACAAGAGCAATATAGAATCGGCGGCCTAATCTCATTTCGGCACTTCCACCTTATCAATCAGACGTTGCGTCACCTTTACCGGCGAATAGCCTTCCATCTCGGCTTCCGCTGTCAATATCAAGCGATGCTGAAGCACATACGGAGCAACGAACTTAATATCCTCCGGTGTCACAAAGTCACGTCCCTGCAACAGTGCATATGCCTTGGAGGCCTGCATCATTGCCACGGACGCACGCGGAGAAGCTCCTAAATATACAGCCTTGCTGGTACGCGTCTGCTGTACAATCAACGCGATGTACTGAAGCAGCGTGCGGTCTACAAACACGTGTTCCATCAGCCTGCGCAACGAAAGCAGTTCTTCTTTTGTGAGCACGGGCGCCAGGCTCTCCAACTTCACCAACGAAGCATTGGCGTGGTGGCGCTCCAGGATGTCCACCTCCTCCTCCAATGAGGGATATCCCATGGTTATTTTCATCAGGAAGCGGTCCAGTTGCGCTTCAGGCAACTTATAAGTCCCCTCCTGCTCCACCGGATTCTGGGTTGCCAGAATCGTATAGAGTTCTCCCATCTGATGCGTGGTACCGTCAATGCTGACCTGCCGTTCTTCCATAACCTCGAACAAGGCTGCCTGCGTCTTGGCGGGAGCGCGGTTTATCTCGTCCACCAGCACGAGGTCGGCAAACACCGGTCCTTGATGAAAGTCAAAGTCATTGGTTTTCATGTTGAAGACCGTAGTACCCAACACGTCACTCGGCATCAAGTCCGGAGTAAACTGAATGCGGCTGAAGTCCGCCTTAATCAAGCGTGCCACCAGACGGGCAAGCAGTGTCTTTGCCACCCCCGGCACTCCCTCCAGCAACACATGACCGTTTGCCAGGACAACCGTCAGCACCAGGTCCACCGTCTGCTCCTGCCCCACTATGACCGTAGCAATCCGGTCCTTCAACGCTTGTATCTTCTCGGAAAAGAGAGTCAAGTCCACCCGTTTTTCTGTGTTCTCTTCCATAAATATCTTCTTTATATATGATTGATTATTTCATTCATTCTATCAATAAGCCGTTTCATCTCTTCCTCAGAGATACTGCGCCCTCCGTACACCACCGGCCTCACCTCGCGGATGAACGCGGCTATTTCCCCCGCTTCCATACCCGTCTTCCGGGCAATCCTGCCGAAAGAGCGCTCATCCTCTGCCACTTCCTCCACATCCACTTGTATTTCCCTCCTCAGTTCCTCCGCAAAATAGAGATATTTCTTGCGGACTAAGTCAGCATGGTCCTTCTTCTGATAATAAAGAGTACCTATCAACTCTGCAAACTCCAAAGACTTATTTTCCGGTTCGCGGATAACCGGAATGGCGCGCTGCTTCCTGCGGGCTGTAAATATCATAAAGAGCAGGATGGAAACCATACTCAAGTACAATGCCCAGCGAAGCGGCGGCTGCGAAAGGAAATAGCGAAAAGGAGACATCTGTACCTGGGCTGTTTCTTTCATATAGCCTTCGGTACGGACAATGGGAAATCCACCCATCTGGGACAATATACGAAAAAGATAAGCCGCATTCTTCCCATCCAGCACACCATAGTTCGTAAAAAGCAGGGGAGTGGAAGCCAGTATAACTTCCCCTTTTCCCCAAGAAACCGACATGGCAACCGGATGAGCAGCTTCTCCGGTAACAGTTTTTTCCGCCAACACTTTACTAGAAATGGAATCTGCAAAGAAATAAGACTGACAAAGTTGGGGATAGAAACAGAAAGTCTGCTGCGGATAAACCGCCGAATCCCCCACCCAGCACAAACTGTCTTTCGAAAGCAATGCAGTGGCATATTTTTTCAAAGCCGACGGACTGAAATAGGAATAGCTGCACTCAAATCCCAGCGTATCTTTCAAAATACGGCTGAAAGAGCTCCCCGCCAGCATAATCCGGTCTCCCCGTCCCGCCATCTTCAACATCGCCTCCACATCTACATCCGTCAAATGCAGGTTATCGGTAACAACCAGTATTCCGCGGCGGAGCGTCGTATCTTCCTGCTCCAGTTCATAAAAAGTCTTTCTCGACAACGAATATCCCTTCGGCAACGATGAAGACAGCAGGCTATCGAACACGGCACAGCCGAACGGTTGCTTGTCATAATGGCTGAACGTAGGGTTCCAGACAAACTTCTTTGGCAGACGGCACTCTATCGCAAACATCAACACCAGAAAAACAATGATACCGGCTATAAACCAATGGTTCCCCTTCATGCCGCCCCTCCTTTCTCCACTTCTTTCTGCAAATCCCGCATCGCATGGAACAAAGTTTCGGTCGCTTCAAAATTTCCGTAACGTACTCGTAGAAAATGGTTGGTCATTTGGCGGAAAGCTGGCAGACGGACTTCATAGATATATTGTGTAGGCGTTTTATATAACTGCCAGTCTATACGTTTTCCATCGCTGAGCTGTTTCAGCGTCTGCAGATAGAGCAAACGCACCGCCTCCCGATAATCCGTCCGGGCAAGCGCATCGGCAATTCTTTCCGCAAAATCCACTCCATAGATGGTATCCTCCCCCACTGTATAGGGCAGGGTACTCTTGCGCGAACGCATGAACAGTTCCGGACGCTTCTTGTACACAAACCAAATGACCAATACCAGGATAAGAACGGCAATGCATATCAATACGACTTCCGAATATTCTGCCACCAACGTATTCCCGAATATCTTGTCCAGCAGCTTGCCGAACCATCTGCTGAACCACTCAAGTACATTAATTTCGGGAGCTATCAACTCACGACTGTAAGCAAACGCCGGGTCAGACTGCCAAGCGGCAACCTGTGCAGTATCACAAACCAGTGTATCAGCCGGAGCCATATTCATAGTCCGTTATCAGAGTTTATCAAAATTGTCAATATCACTCTCCACCATCACATAATCTATCTTTTCCGAAGCATGACCGTATTGATAAGCCAGTCCCAGCAATGAGAAAATCATGGACATATAAACGCCGAATGCCTGGACCACCGCCAGCAGATAAAGCACAAAGCTATAGGCTGCCGATACAGTGGCACCGCCACCTGCATCAGTCATTGCAAAGATATATTTCACAATAGTCCCGATATACCATGGAATCATCGTCACTCCCTGCAAGATGGCGGCGATGAATCCCATAACAATGGAAATCAGTACGATACCTCCCCAGGTAGCGAAACCCAGTCGGTAGGCCTTCTTCAAGGCATCTATGATATAGATATCTTCGAACAGATAGACTGGAGCCCAAATAGCAAGTGGCACAGACACCACCACAACGAGCAGAACGAACAAGAACGCAATCGCCATGAACGGAATGACGGTGGCTATAAAACCAACAATAAGCCCTACAAACAGCACCAAAAGCACACCGACAATCATTATCAGAAATACCCTTCTGACATTACGGAACAACAAGGGCTTCAGCATCCCTAACGTCACTCCCTCCAAGCGTTTTTCCCGTTCATTGTAAGTACGGACCAATGCGTAGACCAAAGAGGTCAGCATGACAGTTCCTAGCAGATAGAGAACGGCATACAGACTGTAATAAGTCACCAGTGCCATGATGGACGCTCCGACAACAGAAGAGTCGAACGAGCCTCCGGTCATATCACCCAGAGCCATTGTACCGCTCATCAGCCCGTTCAAGCTCAGTCCCTGAAGCAGACAAAGCGGCAACATCAGATATGTGGTGAATTTCATCAACGGCTTCCAATTCTCTTTGATAAAATCAAAGGTAGCAGTTAGTTTCTCTCCAAAAGAACGTTGTACATACAGTGCGATTTTAGGTTTCTGTGCTTCCATGCTTCTTTCTGTTAGGTAAATAAATATAATAAAAAAAGATAAACGACAAAGAGAGTAGAATAAAGCCGAACCTCAAAGCATCCGGAAGTTCGGTATGGCGGGTAACGAATCCTTCTATAAATCCTGCCATGATGAATACGGGTACCGTACCCACCACTATTTTCAGTCCTTTTTTGGCTCCCCGTTTGAAAGATTCCAGCCTTGAATAGGTTCCGGGAAAGAGCCATCCGTTGCCCAGGGCAAGACCGGCGGCACCGGCTACAATAATCGCCCAGATTTCGAGTGTCCCGTGCAGCCAAATGGCAAGGAAGGACTCCCAAAGCAAGTCGTGCTGATAAAAGAAGGTTTGGAAAGCCCCTATCATGATACCATTGTTAAGGAGCATGTATCCGGTGCCAAAACTGGTCAGCAACCCCATGGCAAAGCAGTTGAAGGAGACCATGATATTGTTCAGAGTGATACTCAGAAACATGGGGAACTCGGAGGAACCGTTATATACAGCCATAGGTTCACCATTAGCGATATTGTTCAAAGTCATATCCACATAGGAGTTTCCTAAAATCAAACGCACAAAATCGGGGTCTCCGGCAGCGGATACCACTCCTATCAATGCGCTGACCACAAATATAATGAAGGAAGCCACCAGCTCACAGCGTGCATCGTGCATGGCCGAAGGCACTTCACGGGTCCAGTAGGTGATAATTCTTGACCATTTCTCGCGCTTGTTTCTATAAATGCGGTTGTGCAATGCCGAGGCAAGATTGTTCAGATAGATAGTGATGCGGGAAGCGGGGAAATGCGTTTGGGCAAAAGCCAGATCTGCCGTAAGCTCCGTATATGCGTCGGCAAGTTCATCGGGAGACAGACTTTCCGCCTGCTCCACCATTGTTTCTGCTCGTTTCCATTTTTCGATGTTCTGCCGGATAAACGTCACTTCTTTCATACCCCATGACTATTTCAGAGAAGTTTTGTCTGAAATAGGTAACAAAAATAAGAGAATAATGATATATTTGCAATGAAATACTAAAAATGTTTTATCAGGAATGGCAGAATCTACAATTATCACCGGACAATTTGTCCGCATCAGTCAAACGCCTGCCAGTATCGGTGAGCGGCTCATTGCACTGGCCATAGATTATATTCTGCTCGGATTCTATGTATTTTCTACTTTGGCCTTGTTTTCACGGATTCATCTACCCTCTGATTTCACGATGCTTTTCTTTTTTACCATTGTCTACCTGCCAGTCTTGCTTTATGCATTTCTCTGCGAAATGTTCAACCAGGGACAAAGTTTCGGCAAGCGGCTGATGAACATTCGTGTCGTAAAGGCAGACGGCTCCACGCCCGGCATAGGCTCGTACCTGCTCCGATGGCTTCTCTTCCCTATCGACGGACCGGTGACCGGTGGTCTGGGACTTCTGGTCGTCCTTTTGACCAAAAACAGCCAGCGAATGGGAGACCTTGCCGCCGGCACCATGGTAATCAAGGAAAAGAATTACCGCAAGATACACGTCAGCCTCGATGAGTTCGACTACCTAACCAAAGACTACCGACCTACCTATCCACAAGCTTCCGACTTGTCATTGGAGCAAATCAACGTCATTACCCGGACCCTGCAATCGGGTAAGAAAGACCGTACACGCCGCATTGCCTCCCTTGCGAAAAAAGTGCAGGAACTTCTCTCCATCACTCCTCATGACAGTAACCCGGAAAACTTTCTTCAGACCATTCTCCGGGATTACCAGTATTATGCCTTGGAAGAAATTTAATACGAACTTCCAACAAAACCAAAGAAGTGTTAAGTCTTACGCTTATTTAAGATTCAAGCTGCATCTTTTTGGTTTTTCATTTGTTAATTAACCAGAAGGTCTTAACTAAATAACAAAGAACAATTATGAAACGAATCATTACATTAATCACACTGGTGTTGGTAAGTGCATCGACCCTGATGTATGCACAGAGTAGCAGCGAAACACGCCAAGCAGAGCGTAAAGCCCAACGCGAAGCCCAGAAAGCACGCGAAAAAGCAGAAAATGAAAGGAACTATGCCATTGCCGTCCAGGCATTGAAAGAGGGCAAGTTTGTATTGGAAGCAGACCAGCTGGTGTTCAAGAGAGGACGGAGCGCATTTGTTTCATCGACAACAAACTTCGTTCTGATGGACGGTGAACACGCATCCGTACAAATAGCTGCCAACAATGCCCTTGCAGGCCCCAACGGAATAGGCGGCATCACAGTGGACGGCAGCAGAAAGGAAATGAAAATCACGACCGACAAAAAGGGAAACGTGAATTGCAGCTTCAGCGTACAAGGCATCGGAATATCCGCACAAGTGTATATCACACTGACCAACGGCGGCAATAATGCATCGGCAAGAATCAGCCCGAACTTCAATTCGAATACCCTGACGCTGAACGGAGTCCTGGTTCCATTGTCCCAGTCAAACGTTTACAAAGGGCGGGCTTTATAAAACACCCCTTTTGTCCGTACAAAGTATAAAGAAAAGAAGATATTCATATCGTGTTCGCAGGATACGAATATCGTGTAGACACGATATTAACAGAATGCGATACAAGGAATTAATAAACTGTTATACAGAATATTAATTCCTTGCATCGTACATAAAGGGAGCTAACAGAATGTGGACATTTATTCTTTTATCTGTTGACACGTTGGGCAATAATATACCGAACCACCCATATAAGCCTCTTTTATGATGGTACTGCCACAACGGAGACAAGGATTCTTCCATGTTTTGGCAGAAAGAATGGTTTTGTAACCTCCGACGTTGCCATAAAGATCTGTTTGCGTATCGCGTCCGCCCTCGAACGTCATATCCACCAATGTTTCTTTTAGAGCATTAAAAAGAACGTCTTTCTGATTATCCGACAGAAGTAGCACTTTCTGTTTGGGATTTATCCGTGCATTGAACAGAATATCCTGCGTTACGCCGTTACCTACACCGGGAATACGCTGATTGGTTGCTAATAGAGCTTTAGCAGAGAGGGTCTTCTTTGCTTCGGCAACGAGTTTCTCAAATTCCGCTTCGGTGTATTTATCGCTCAACGGCGAAATGCTTTCCCGACTCAATTTATAGTACTTATTGTCGATATAGCTATCAGGATAAACATTGATAAAACCATACATTACAACCGTGAAGACAAGGAATGAATCATCATTAAACGTCAGCAACAACTGGTAATTGGCAGGAATCGTATCTCCCGCATTGTAATAACGGACACTGACTCCGTCGCCTATATTCATGATCACATTATCCGAAAGATTGAAATTGACAAACATGCCATATCCTTCGGATGAAAGGATGGTTTTGCCTACGAGCAGTTTACCATACTCCGACGGATTGCCGTTATAGAACGTAAACTTATGCGGTTTGGTGGCATTGAATACCTGCGTGATTGTTTTACCGCTCAAGGCGTTGTTCACTTGTTTGCTCAGGGTGATAACTTCGGGTAATTCCAACATATTATCTTACTTTTATTTTCGATAGGGATATATATTTCCGTTAATAACTCGTCAATAGCTAAATAATCAATATCGTTCATTATTTTAACCGGACCACTTCCCCTATAATAGGCATCAACACGTTCAAAGAGTCTTTCTCTTTCAGATTCATGGCATTCTTCAACGGTTCGTCCCAGCGGTGTCTAGCCAAAGCATATTTGGAATGATGGACAGTCAGAATCTTTTCCGCATTCAAGTCCCTGGCCACTTGTCCCAAATATTGGGGCATGGTATGGATATATTTCCAATCTTCGTTATACTGCCCATTCTCCAATATGGCAAGGTCAATGCCGGGATATTGCTTGCCTATTTCGGCAAAATGCGTATCATATCCACTATCACCGCCCATATAAATCTTCTGCGAAGGGGTTTCGATAAGGAAAGAGGCCCATAGTGCCTGATTCGCTTTCAACGAGCGGCCCGAAAAATGCCGGGCGGGCAAGCAATGAAGCAGAAATCCCTTATCCAGTACAGTATCTTCAAACCAATCCAGCTCAACCAGGGATGATTTCTCAAATCCCCAATACTCGAAATGTTCACCTACCCCCAAAGGACAGACCACCTTATCTACCCGATTTTTCAGCTGCATCACCGTTTCATAATCCAGATGGTCCCAATGGTCATGTGATATCACCAGATAGTCAATCTCCGGCATATCGGCAGGCTTGTAGGCATCCGCCCCCTTGAACGGCTTGTTTACAAACGAAACCGGAGAAGCCTCACAAAATACGGGGTCTACCAGTATACGCTTTCCGTCTATCTGGATAAAATAGGATGAATGTCCGAACCATACCAATACATTCTCGTCCTTGCTTATCTTGCTAAGGTCCGTCTTTATAACCGGAATCTCTTTTTCAGGACGTAAATCGGTTTCTTGCTTAAACAAGAATCCCCAGAAAGCTCCCAAACGTCCCTTTTGGGAAGTCATCATCATCGTACTGTGCAGATTCCGGAATTCTCCGTCTTTGTAATGAGGCGACTTCTTAATCCTCTCCAACCGTTCTCCTTGAGGAGCCCTCCCGAAACTCGGCTGATTGACAAAAACGAATCCCACTATGACCGCAACAGCCACAATACCCACTATAATGCCAACTATCATACGTACTCTTTTCGTTTTTAATGAATTCATATTCAATGAGGCTACATTTACAGCTGCAAATATAGTCGAATTGTTATTAAATCACTATCTTCGCGCCCAATTTACGGAATCAATACAATAAAGCAATAAAAAGCCAACAAAGAAATGAACACACACAGTCTATGTTGCATCGGTTATATTACCCAAGATAAAGTCGTAACCCCTAAAAATACCATATATATGCCGGGAGGCACCTCCTTCTACTTCGCACATGCCATCAAGCACTTGAATGCTAACGATTTTTTATTGGTAACAGCTTTGGCTGATACTGACATGGGCATTGTGGAAGACATTCGGAAAGAAGGTATTTCCGTCAAAGCCTTGCACAGCACACATTCCGTCTGTTTCGAGAATATTTATGGAGAAAACCAGAACGAACGTACACAACGTGTCACGGCAAAAGCAGACCCTTTCACCGTGGAAGGTTTGAAAGATACCGATGCACGGATTATCCACTTGGGCAGTCTGCTTGCCGACGACTTCTCTTTGGAGGTCATCAAGTTCTTGTCCGGCAAGGGACTCCTCTCGGTAGACGTGCAAGGATTTCTCCGCAAGGTGGAGAATGAAAAGGTGCTGGCCGTAGACTGGCCGGAAAAGAAAGAAGCATTGAAGTATATCCATATCCTGAAAGCCAACGAAGCTGAAATGGAAGTGCTGACCGGATGCAGTGAACCGCACGAAGCTGCATTGCTGATTGCAGACTGGGGCGTGAAGGAAGTGCTGCTGACCCTGGGAGATAAAGGTTCGCTGATATATGCCCAAGGAGAATTCCACGAAATACCCGCCTATCCGGCCCTTCAGATAACAGATGCAACGGGATGCGGAGACACCTATATGGTGGGGTATCTGTATATGCGCAACAAAGGCGCATCCCACCGGGAAGCGGGATGCTTTGCCGCCGCCATGTGTACCATAAAACTACAATCACACGGGCCATTCTGCGGAACGGAGGAAGCGATAAATAACGTGATAAAAGGATAGTTTCAGTACCCTTTCATCTATAACCCGAATTTCTTCAAATCATCTTCCACGCTACCGATACCTGCAATATGGAACATATCAACCAGTACCTTGACGACATTTGGAGAAAGGAAAGCGGGCAATGTAGGTCCTAAGTGAATATCCTTCACACCGAGGCTCAATAATGCCAATAATACAATAACTGCTTTCTGTTCGTACCACGCTATGTTGTAGACTATGGGAAGTTCATTAATGTCGTTCAGCTGGAATACTTCTTTCAGCTTCATGGCTATTACCGCCAGTGAATAGCTGTCATTGCACTGTCCGGCATCCAATACACGGGGAATGCCGTTGATATCTCCCAAACCAAGTTTGTTATAGCGGTATTTGGCACAACCTGCGGTCAGGATAACGGTATCTTGCGGCAAGGCCTTGGCAAATTCCGTGTAGTAGTCACGGCTCTTCATACGTCCATCACAGCCTGCCATTACGATAAAGCGGCGTATGGCCCCGGTCTTCACGGCATTTACCACCTTGTCTGCCAGTTGCAGCACCTGGTTATGAGCAAAACCGCCGATAATCTCTCCATGCTCTATCTCCACCGGGGGCTGGCATTGTTTGGCAATCTCTATGATTTCAGAAAAGTCTTTCCTACCTTCAGCATCCTTATCAATGTACTTGCAACCCGGATAGCCGGTAGAGTTGGTGGTAAACATACGTTCTTTATACACGGCATTTGCCAGAGGAGGAACGATGCAATTGGTGGTAAACAGAATCGGTCCGTTGAAGGAAGTGAATTCTTCGCGCTGTTTCCACCAGGCATTACCATAATTGCCTACAAAATGGGAATATTTCTTGAAAGCGGGGTAATAGTGGGCAGGCAGCATTTCACCATGTGTATAGACGTCTACTCCCGTGCCTTCAGTCTGTTTCAATAATTCTTCCATATCTTTCAAGTCATGGCCGCTGATCAAAATTCCCGGACGGTTCTTCACACCGATATTCACCTTTGTAATTTCAGGATTACCGTAAGTACCGGTATTGGCCGCATCCAATAGAGCCATTGTCTTTACTCCGAACTCACCGGCTTCGAGAACCAACTTCACCCACTCCTCTGCCGATAGAGACTCAACCGCAATGGTAGCCAGTGCGCGTTGCATGAAAACATGAACCGTATCATCATTGAATCCCAGACGCATAGCATGCTCCAGATAGGCTGCCATACCTTTCAAGCCATAGACAAGCAATTCTTTCAACGAGCGGAGGTCTTCATCTTGTTCACGCAGAACACCTACTGTCTTCGCTTTTTCGGCATAGTCATCACGCGTTCCCTGCCAAGTCAGTTCATCTACTTTGGGTAGGAACACTTTGTTGTGTTCCGTTTCTTGAATCAATCCATTACGCATGATGATTCCTTTATCCACCCGCTTCAAGATGCTTTCATCGTCGAAATTTGCATTCGTAATGGTGCAGAACAGAGCATCCGTCACAAAAACATTCACTTCCTCAGAGACCGGACAATCTGCCTTACGTAATGTATCGGCAACAACAGAGATGCCCCTGACTACAAACAGTAACAAGTCCATTGCTTGAGCCGTATGGCTTTCTTTTCCACACACACCTTTCAATATACAGCCAGTTCCTTTGGCAGTCTCCTGACATTGATAACAAAACATGTTTGATTCCATATTCCTATTCATTTAAAAGTTTACATTATCTTTCCATAAAAGAAGCGGCACCTTAGCAATAAAAATAAGCAAGCTTATTTTCTATTACTTTCGGTTTGCATTATCTTTGTGCAAAGATGAGAGTTCTACAACGCGAAAACTGTCACGAATGTTACATCGAATCACAAAAAAGTAAAAAAGAAAATGGAAATCCATACATTATTGAAAATGCCTCCTTTCCAAGGCATAACAGAAGAAGAATTATTATCCCTCATTCTGGCACCCGAACATGCACGCAGGCAATACAAACCTGCTGACTTTATTGCCATGCAGGGAGAAGCATACCGTTCTCTATTCATATTGTGCAGCGGCAGTGTGCGTACCCAAATGGTCAGTGCAGAGGGAAAGCAACTCACCATAGAAACGCTGAAAGCCCCGCAACTACTTGCCCCGGCTTTTGTCTTTGCCTCCGAAAACCGCTTCCCGGTAAATATCGAAGCAAAAGAGAAATGTGAGATACTCATCATAAACAAGAATGTTTTCCTGGAGTTCCTGCATCGACACCCCACTGTGATGCGCAACTTTCTGCAACTGGTATCGGACAGAACTCTGTTCCTCTCCAAAAAGCTGAATGCCTTTGCCCTGCAAAGCCTGAAATCGCGCATACTGAACTATCTACGCATGCATGGCACGATACTCAACCAGCAGGAAGTGGCACAAATACTGGGAGTGGCGCGTCCCTCGCTGGCACGTGCCTTATCGGAGCTGGCAAGCGAAGGGTGCATCCGGATAGAAGAGAAGGAAATGCGGATAAATGAAATCTCCGCCCAAAAGTATTTATAAAAAAACGCCCACAAAACACGCACGCCTGCGCATCTTGCGGACATCTTCATCCTTTTATAAAACTGCCTGCTTTTTCTAAGCAACTTTCTTTAATTGCATGTTCGCTTTCCTACTGCCTTTCCGCCCCAATCTGCGAATCCAAAGATAATAGCCCGTCAGCGGCAAACTTGCACCTGTCAAAGCGGCAAGGAAACTCAATATGCGAGTGGCGAGTCCTCCCCAACTGCCTACATGAACGGAGAATATCCAGCCTCGGATTTTCCCTGAAATGTCGGTATCTTTATATAAGGTAGTCCCGGTGATTTCACCGCTACGGAGATTGAACGTATAGCGGTCGGCAGCACGCTGGTTGCCCAACCGATTGAAAGATACCGTAGCAGAGCCTTTGGATACGGTTATCTGCCTATAATCAGGATTGAGTTCCTTCAGTTCTTCGTAAACCTTCTGCCAGTTTGCAAAGGGAGAGAAGGGCTTTCTTTCACGATTCTCAGTTCCCGGTCTGCCATCAGACCGACCTTGTCCCCCATCTCCTCCGTGGGCAGCAGTTTGTGCCGGAGCACCGTGTCCCCCACCTCCTTGCGCAGTTTCCACTCCGAAGACCTTGTAGAAACCGGTACGATACCAGGAGAAAGACCATGTCAATCCCGTAAGCGCCATTGCCAGCAGAAAAATCAGCGTGTACATACCGCCTGCCACATGCAGGTCGTAGCAGAAGCGGCGCCAACCTTTATTGGTAACAATCTTCAGACTGTTCTTCAAAACTTTCTTTGTACGGGGCCACCAAATGACAATGCCCGATAGCAGTACAAAGACGAACATCAGCGTGGCAGTGCCCACAATCATTTTCCCCCAGAAGATGCCTCCATCGGGCTTCATGCTGTCCAGCAACCAGCGATGCAGGCGGAACATGGTCGTGAAAAACGGCGCACGCTCATACTTGCCCTTTATCTCACCCGTATACTGGTCTACATAGACGGAAGCACGACGAGGTTTGGAAAGGTTCACCTGCCAGGCACGCTCCGGAGCAGACGAGGCTGTGACACCCGTCACAGAAACACTATCCGGCAGAGTAGCGGCCACTTTTTCGGCCACCTTGCCCATGGGAAGCGGTGCCGGCCCGACTTTCTCCACATAGTAGAGGTCGCGGTGGCAGAGCTCCATCACCTCCGTCTCGAATACCAGCATGGCTCCGGAAAAACAGATAAGGGTAATCAGCAGCCCGAAGGGGACTGAAAGCCATAAATGTATCTTACGAAAAACTTTCTTCATAGGAGCTTTATTCCAGTTTACCTACACCGTTCAGTTGGGTTGCATTGACAACCAGACCTTTGGTAGCTGTTGCATTGGCAGGGTCTACCTTATAGATGGCAGGATAGCCGGAAGAGGTAGTGACTGCCACATATGCGTTGCCATTTTCCATGTACGGGGTATTACCAAAGCCGGAGACATCGCTTGGAAGGCCGTTCACATAAGTCAAAGCTCCGGTGGAGGCATTGAAGACGGCAAGTTGGTTGGCAACCTTGTCTGATGCCGTAATTGCCTTATCATACATCAGCAGCAGGAAATAATTACCTGAAATATACCAAGTGCGCAAGAAAGAGGCGCCATTGGCTTTCTCTTCAAGATTATAGTAATAGGCGGCATCAAATTCCTCTGCTTTGGTATCGATGCGTACAACTCCAGCAGGCAATGTAGTCTGCTGACGCGAATCACTCATGGTCTTGGCATAGCTCGGAGAAAATACATATACATAGCCGTCGTCGGCAAGCCAGTTCATCTGGTAGTACTGTGACTTCATGCGTCCGGCAGCATAACTGATTTTGTCTGTAGTGATGACCTTATGAGAATTCAGTGTCTGATCACCAAAGATAGCGATATGGCATTCATTAGGATACTGGGTCCATTGCAATTCGTCCTTCTCATAGGCACCGCTACCCTGCCCGCCGGATTCTGTCTTTATTAAATCCTCATTACCGGAAAGCACCCACTTGTAACTACCGTCTTCGTTCTTCTGCATGCAACCATACTGGCTAAGCCCCATGGGAATGGCTGCTGCATAAACCTTACTGCCCACTTGTTCTATACCGGCCAGTGTTACGTATTCACCATTTTCAAGGAAATTTTCGGCAAGAAATGGAGTATCCTTTGTTACCGAGTTCTTTGTATAAGTCTGTTTCTCGACATCCAGATAGGAAATCAAAAAAGATTGGGGAGTATATCCATTTGCATCATTCAGTTCCGTAGGGCCGTCACCGGTAGAAGTCGTCATTATAAATTGGTCATAATAGCCGTAGGTAGTGAAACGATTGACGTTATACTCCTGGCTACGTTTTTCCAGTTCACCGTTTGTATTCATAATGAACGACTGGGTAGTGCCTGCATTTCCCTGGTGATAGTTCAAGGCATACAGATATTTGTTTCCGTAGAACACCCAGTAAGTAGCCCCATCGTTCACAAGGCCATTGCCGGCAGCAGTAATTTCACCGCTTTCCAGTGACTCGGCTGTCAGCAGGACAGGAACGGAGCTACCTGAAACTGTAGCCGTGGCAGCTATCACATAGTTACCCTTTGAACCGGAACCGGAGCCGGAACCCGGTTCGTCTGTATCTGTACAAGAAATTAAAGCCATTCCGGTCATTGCCATTGCAAAGAGGCCGGACAAAAGATAATTCTTCTTCATTTGTTCTTCTTATTAATTACACCTATTAAAACCATTATATTTATTAATCACCAAAATGTACACGTATCTTGCCATAGAACGCACGCCCGGCTTTCTGAAGGCTGAAGTTGTCGTACAAATCCTCGTTCGTGAAGTTGCGGCATTCAAACGAGATATTGTAACGGCCATTCTTCAGACTATAGCTCAATGTCAGGTTATGGGAGAACTGGTCGGGTACCATGAAATCCTTGTTCTTGCTACCGATGGCCTGCGAATAGTAGGAGAAGCTGTGCATGTACTGGTTGTCGTAAGTCACGGACAGCATATTCCCTTTCTTCCAGAGGTCGCGCCAATAGAAGTTTACGTCAAAATCAGCAAACTGATAGGGCACATTGGGAATGCGTGCCTTGTAACCGAGATTTTCCACAGAGTTGCCGGTACTGCCGATTTGCATCTTCTCATTGTCACGCACATTCATCTGCGTGAAGTTGCCGCCCACACTCAGCCAGCGTCCGAAGCCATAGCGTGCCGATACATTGTATCCCTTCGTCAGCACCTTGCCGTAGTTGGTATAAGTGGCCCCTTCTTTTCCTCCGCTCAAGTCCTGGATATTGCGCTGGATATAATCCTTCGTATTGCGGTATACCACACCGCCTTCCACGTAGACGGAATGTTTTCCAAAACTCCGGGAATAACTCAGGTTCAAGTTGATGTTGTCACTTTTCTCGGGACGGATGCCGATGTCTCCACTCTCCAGGTCTTCGTCACCAAACATCTCTTCGATAGTGGGCAGGCGGTAAGCTTTTTCATAAGAGAGCTTCGCCTGCAAGCCGGGCAGGATGAAGTAGGTTCCGGCAGCACCATATCCCCAAGAGTCTACCGTACGGCTGGTGCGTACATAATTACTACCGGTATCATCCTCGGCCATAGGTCCTGCCACATACTGGCGGTAGTATTTGCCGAATGCCGAGAAGTTCCACTTTTCGGAAGGCATCAGGCGGTATGACAAACCGGAGATATTCTTGCGGGTCTGCTTGGCAATGGCATCCGTCTGTTCTTCCACCGCCAACAGTGAAGTATTATCACGCTGGAATGCACTCAACACATGATTGAAAGTCAGCATGTGGACTCTGGCAATGCGGTAATTCAAGGTCAATGTACCGTTCCAATTGTCATTATCGGCACGGGAATACTGGCGGGACTGTTCGCCGGGACTGTTCAGCGGATGTTTCTCACCAAGCCAGTTGTATTCATAGCGGGCAGTATCCACATTCGTAGTGGCATTGCGATTGTAGTTGGCTGTCAACACCATATCCAGCCCCTTGATTATCAAGTTGCGTTTGCTGTATTCCATCGAAGGCATTAGTGAATGGCCGAAGCGGTGCTTTTCTCCGAAGACTGTCTTCTGGCGTACACCGGTCTGTATGTCCTTGTACATGTGCGAATAGGTGAAACCGAACATCAGCCGGTCTGCCCAACTTTTGTCCACAATACCCGCTTTGGCCACAATGGCTTCGTTGTGGTAAGTATCATTGAAACGCTTCACGCGCACCTTCTCACTTTCGTTGAAACTGCCCGTCTCAAAATCCTTTACCGGCGCATCTACATGATAATCGTTGTCCGAGTAGTTTTGAAAGGCATTGATTTCATAGCTGAAACCGTTCTTGAAAGTCTGTCCGAAGTTAACGTATGAGCGGTGGGTATTGAACGAGCCGTAAGAATAAGAAGCATCCAGGAACCAGTTCCGGCGTTTCTTGTTGGTAACAATATTGATGACACCGCCAATGGCATCCGTACCGAAGCCCACGGGAACTACACCCTTATATACCTCTATACGGTCGGCAAAGCTCACCGGAATATTGTTCAGGCTGAAGGAGCTTCCCACACCTTCCTGCGGCACACCGTCAATGAACACCTTGACGTGCTTTCCGCTAAAACCGTCCAGCATCAACTGCATGTCCGAACCTACCCCACCCGACTCACGGAGTTTCATGCCCGGAGCCTTGGTCAAGGCATCGCTCAGATTCTTCGTGGTGTTCTGGAGTTCCTTTGTATCGACTGCCACAGCATTGAATGCCGACCTCTTCACCCGGCTTACTCCGGTAGAAACGATAGTCACCTCGTCCAGCTGTTGCGTTTCGGGAGCGATGGTTATGTTCAGCTTCATCCGCTCATCATTGACCAGTTTCACCTTTTTCTCCACCTTTGTATAACCTACGGCAGACACCACCAGCGTATAGTCGCCGGCAGGCGCCTTGATGTGATAGAGGCCTTCCTGATTCGTGGTTCCTCCATAACTCGTCCCTTTCAGATAAACAGTCGCAAAATCCACCGTTTCTTTTTCCGTAGAAATGATTCTACCCGAAATCATCCCTCCTCTCCTCTGCGCATGTACAGACAGAGAAGCCAACAGAAGGAAAAACAGCAGCGAGAATTTAAGTGTATATGCTTTCAATTTTATAATAATTATAATGTTGTTAGTAAACCGGTGCAAAGGTCATTATTAACAGCCAGCTGTGCAATCGCTTATTGTAGGTAATTATATGGAGTGGATTTATCGTATATATCATATTACGCAATCACCATTGATGGGTATTATCAATAATAAATCTAAAAAAAGAGGAGCCGGGAAATGAAAAACCCCTATTTATAGGTATTGCCCAATATGCCTTTTTGTACGACCTTTGCTGCAAATTAAAACAAGACAACGGACAATAAATTATTAAAGTTTAAGTATGAAAATTGAAAAGATTGTAGCCCGTGAAATCCTTGATTCACGCGGCAATCCCACAGTAGAAGTGGACGTTATTCTGGAATGTGGTGTTATGGGACGCGCAGCAGTGCCTTCCGGTGCTTCTACCGGCGAGCACGAAGCGCTGGAACTTCGCGATGGCGACAAGCAACGCTACGGTGGTAAAGGTACACTAAAAGCAGTAGAAAACGTCAACAAGATAATCGCACCGGCACTGATTGGCTGGTCGTCACTGGAACAGCGTACCATCGACCACAAGATGCTTGAGTTGGACGGCACGCCTACCAAATCCAAGCTGGGTGCCAACGCCATTCTGGGTGTCTCACTGGCAGTAGCCAAAGCCGCTGCCAATTATCTCGATATACCTTTATACAGATATATCGGTGGAGTAAATACCTACGTAATGCCGGTCCCGATGATGAATATCATCAATGGAGGTTCACACAGCGACGCTCCTATCGCTTTCCAAGAATTTATGATTCGGCCGGTAGGCGCCTCTTCCTTCCGTGAAGGCCTGCGCATGGGAGCCGAAGTATTCCACGCCTTGAAAAAAGTGTTGCACGACCGCGGCCTCAGCACTGCCGTAGGTGACGAAGGCGGTTTTGCACCGGCACTGGCAGGAACAGAAGATGCGCTGGACTCCATCATGAGCGCCATCAAGGCTGCCGGCTACGAACCGGGCAAGGATGTGAAAATCGGTATGGACTGTGCCTCATCCGAGTTCTTTAAGAACGGTATCTATGACTACTCCATCTTTGAAGGCGAAAATGGTAAAAAACGTACTGCCGACGAACAAATAGCTTACTTGGAAGATTTGATTAATAACTACCCGATTGACTCCATCGAGGATGGCATGAGCGAAAACGACTGGGAAGGCTGGAAGAAGTTGACCGAACGCATCGGCAACCGTTGCCAGCTGGTTGGCGACGACCTGTTCGTGACTAACGTGGAATTCCTTGAAAAAGGTATTGCCATGGGCTGCGCCAATTCCATCCTTATCAAAGTCAATCAAATCGGTTCACTCAGTGAAACGCTGGATGCTATCGAAATGGCACACCGCCACGGTTATACCACAGTGACTTCTCACCGTTCCGGCGAAACCGAGGACGCCACCATTGCAGACATTGCCGTTGCCACCAACAGCGGACAAATCAAGACCGGTTCTCTGAGCCGCTCCGACCGCATGGCGAAGTACAACCAACTATTGCGCATCGAAGAAGAACTGGGTAACCTTGCTGTCTATGGCTACAAAAGAATAAAATAACCCTTTGTAGTGAATAAGTCATAAAGAGGGAATAGCGTCTTTGGGAAAAGGCGCTATTTTTATTAAAGAATCGTCTATATCTTTGCAAAAGTCATCCCCTACTATCCTCTATAGGAAAGATTCTTTCCAAGATGGTAGCAGGTTAATGTTTCATTGACTAAAGACTATTCGTCCGACAGTCGTTACATTATCGTCCGACATATGTTTAATTATCGTCCGATAGCTGTTGGACGATAATTAAACATATGTCGGACGAATAGTTTTTAGTAAGCAAGAATATAAAATATAGCGGCGCAACAATCATTTGCTCCCAAAGCCTCCCTTTATTATTTACGGAGGCCTTCAAAAACAGTCCTCATTCACGGTTCATCAAACGATGCTCTGCCATCTGCTCGAACTTCGTGCCGGGACGTCCGTAATTGGCATACGGATAAATGGAGATGCCTCCGCGCGGGGTGAAGATACCCGTCACCTCAATATACTTAGGGTTCATCAAATGAATGAGGTCTTTCATTATGATGTTCACGCAATCCTCGTGGAAAGCACCATGATTGCGGAAGCTGAACAAGTAGAGTTTCAAACTCTTGCTCTCTACCATCTTGACATCGGGGATATAGCAAATACGGATTTCCGCAAAGTCCGGTTGCCCCGTGATGGGACAGAGGCTGGTGAATTCGGGGCAGTTGAAACGCACCCAGTAGTCATTGCCGGGATGCTTGTTATCAAATGCCTCCAATACTTCGGGGGCATAGTCCTGACGGTATTCTGTCTTTCTCCCCAAAAGGGAAAGTTGGTCTTTCAATTCTGTCATAGCCATATATTTTTAGTGATACAAGTGTGCCTCATTTAGTAGAAGCCAAAAACTTTTCCAATCCTTCTCTGCGCAACGTGCATGCCGGGCAGTGTCCACAACCATCTCCCGGGATACCGTTATAACAAGTCAGCGTTTCGTGACGTATAAGTTCGAGCACTCCAAGCTCGTCTGCCAGCGCCCAGGTCTCCGCTTTGTCAATCCACATCAGTGGTGTGTGCAGTACGAATTGCTCGTCCATAGCCAGGTTCAGCGTCACGTTAAGCGACTTGATGAAAGCATCCCGGCAATCGGGATAACCGCTGAAATCGGTCTGCGACACCCCCGTCACAATATGATTAATCCCCCGCTCGCGGGCGTAAACGGCGGCTATACTCAGGAAAAACAGATTGCGTCCCGGCACAAAAGTATTCGGAAAGCTGTCTGCCGGCTTCTCCTGGTCCATCTCCATGCCGGCATCTGTCAATGAGTTATGTCCCAGCCGGCCGATAAAGGAAACATCCATTACTTCGAACTCCACACCTGCCTTACGGGCAATGGCCCTCGCCAAGTCCACTTCCTTCTGATGTTTCTGTCCATACAGAAAACTCAGCGCATACACTTTCTTAAATTCACGTTTTGCCCAAAAGAGGCAAGTGGTCGAGTCCTGCCCGCCACTGAATACCACCAAAGCAGTGTCCCTATTCATCTTGTTAAAAGCCTCTCCCCTTGCCCTCCCCCGTAGGGAGGGAAACAGAGAGGGCATTGCTAATTATTTGTTTGACATAATAACTGATTTCCCCTCACTACGGGTAAGGGGCTTTAAATATCGCCTATTTTCCATACTTTATAGGAGATGCCTTCATCATAGACATCACTACCGTCTATCCGCTTAATAGCTTTTACCACACGGATAGTCACAGGCAGTATCAATACCTCGTACATGGACTTCAGCAGAATCTGGATACACATCATCACCAGCAACTCCCGCCATGCAATGATTCCTCCGAACGCCACCGGAAAGAAAATCAACGAGTCTGCCGTCTCACCAACCACCGTCGACCAAATGGCACGTGCGGAGAAATTACGCCCGTTGCTTGCCAGTTTCATGCGGCTCATTACGTAGGCATTCAGAAAAGAGCCCACCAAGAATGCCGTCAGACTGGCTATGACAATACGGGGCGCCATTCCAAAAACGAAATTGAAATGCGCGGCACCATCCCAGAAAGGGGCGGCAGGCAACGCCACGGCTATCAGTCCCAGCATTACCACAAAAAAGTTCATGGCAAAACCGCTCCAGATAATCAGGCGGGCTTTACGAAAGCCCCAAACCTCGGCTATGCAATCGTTGATAATATAAGAAATCGGGAAGACCAGCAATCCGGCTGTTACGGTAATACCAAAAACCTGGATAACTTTAGTCTCAAGAAGATTGGCTGCAATCAAGCATACATTGAACAGAATGCCCAGCAACATAAAAGGTACAGATACTTTTTGTTTCATACTCCTGTTTTTTACGTGGTGTTCTAGAATACACGACCGCTATTCACGGCATCATACATTTTAAATCCGGTTGCAAAGGTACAACAAGTTTTGCAAATGAACAAACAACATATATTTTAACTAAAACTCAAGCAAGACAAAGCTCCTTTTTTTTATTCGAAGTAATTACAGACAGTGCATATTTAGTTAACGAGACTTAAATAAGATTTCCCAAACCAAGAATATTATTTACAATAGTTTTAAAAAACATAAACCAATAGCATAAAAATCAATATATTAACTGATTTTAGCACAAAATCAAAAACATGCAACCAAGTTTGCTCTCAAACAAGATTTCATTCACGCAAATTTCTTAAGCAAATAAAATAATGGACAACATATTTTAATACATACGATTCTATATTTTAAATAATGAAAATTAGGATTATATTTGATAACAACAATCCGGAAGCTCTGGAAAGCACATTGATATTAACCAAGAATATACCATATTATATATAGTAACCTTAGAAAAACAATGAATGCCTATGATTTACCCGAAAGCCCCAAGACACTATTAGTGTCATCTTCTATTCAACCTATTTATTTTGAGATCCATTAGCTTAAACAAAAAACATCTATTATGAATGAAAATCGTAAACGAGGAACATCGAACAACAAAATCCTCACAGCAATTGCCATCGCCTCCCTATTTATAGGAAGCAGCAAAATCATGGCAATAGAGACCTACTCGGAAAATTCATTCGGAGTGACAGAACAGATGCAGGCACAAACAGCCCGCGGTATTGTTGTCGACCAGAATGGAGAGCCTATCATCGGAGCAAGTATCTTGGAAAAAGGTACTACCAATGGAGTTACCACCGACTTATACGGTAAATTCTCGCTAAACGTAAAAAGAGGTGCCACCCTGGTCATTTCCTACATCGGTTATAAGACGCAGGAAGCCAAAGCAGATGCCAACATGAAAATCACCCTTACAGAAGATTCCGAACTACTGGATGAAGTAGTTGTTGTCGGTTACGGTGTACAGAAAAAGAAACTTGTCACCGGCGCCACTGTACAAGTGAAAGGGGAAGACATAGCCAAGCTGAACACTGTGGATGCCCTGGGCGCTTTGCAGAGCCAGTCACCGGGTGTCAACATCACGCAGAACAACGGCTTCCTGGGTTCGGGCTTTAAGGTGAATATCCGCGGTATCGGTACTACCGGAACCTTCTCCCCGCTTTATGTGGTAGATGGAGTTGCCAACGGTAGCATCGACGGACTGAACCCGAGTGACATTGAATCTTTGGACGTCTTGAAGGATGCCGCTTCTGCCGCCATCTATGGTGCGCGTGCTGCCAACGGCGTTATCCTGATTACCACCAAACGAGGTAAAACCGGCGTTGCCGAAGTCAGTTACGACGGCTATGTCGGCGTGCAGAACCTTTACAAAATCCCTACTATCCTCAATGCCCAAGAGTACATGATGATGCAGGATGAAGGCCGTGTAATGGACGGATTGAGTCCGTACAACTGGGCGACCTATATTCCGGAAAGGGATTTGCAGGCCATACAGAACGGAACATGGAAAGGGACAAACTGGCTGAAGGAAGTGCTGAATGAAGATGCATTGGTACAGAACCACGCAGTCAACATCACCGGAGGAACAGACCGTTCCAGATATGCCATAGGTATTTCATACACCAACCAAGAAGCCACCATGGGAGTTCCCGGCGAATTTCCAGAAATGAACCGCTACAACTTCCGTGTCAACTCGGACCACGTAGTCATGAAAAAAGGCAATCTTGACTTCTTGAAAGTGGGCGAAACCATCAACTACAAATATTCGCAAACGCAAGGTTCATTCGGAACCGGCGGCATTTATTGGAACGGAGTGCACAATATGCTCATCATGAGCCCGTTGATGCACCCTTACAATTCAGACGGGGGCTACTACCTCTATGCAGACCAGGAAAAGGATAACTACAAATGGGATATCTCCAACGGAGCCAATAAAAACCCGATAGCTTATCTGGACTACTATATGAACCAGAACCTAAGCAAGTCCCATTACATGCAGAGCAGCTTCTATGCAGAACTGCAACCCATCAAGAACCTGCGTATCAAGAGCCAGTTCGGTTACATCATGGGAGCCTCCAGTTATCGTTCCTATTTGCCGAGATTCGATTATCTGAGTGCGTCACTCAACAACGCAGAAGACAAGGTTACCCAATCCATGTCTATGTATAACCGTTGGTCATGGGACAATACAGCCAACTACATCTTCAATATCGATGACCACAACATCGACGTCCTGGTAGGTCAGAGTATTGAAAAATGGGGTATGGGAGAAGAAATGAGCGGTTCAGCCATAGGCTCAAACTTCTATGATTTCAAGCACGCTTATTTGTCCAATGTTCCATTGACCGCCAACAGTGTGTCCTCCTTGACTGGCAAGCCTAACGGGGAAGGTTCCATCGCCTCCTTCTTCGGACGTGTCAACTACAACTATCAGGAGAAATACATGGCTTCTGTCATCATGCGTGCGGACGGTTCCTCCACTTTTGCCCGCGGACACCGCTGGGGATACTTCCCTTCAGTATCCGCAGGATGGGTTATCAGCAACGAGTCCTTCATGTCAGGAATCAAATGGCTGGACTTCTTAAAGCTACGCGCTTCCTGGGGGCAAAACGGTAACTGTAATGTATCTACTTTCCAATATCTTTCACTGATAACTTCCAACAACGGATATGGCGGTTATACGTTCGGCGACTCCATGGACCTCATCAGTACCGGTTCATACGCCTACCGACTGACCAACCCGGACCTTACCTGGGAAACACAGGAGCAATTGAATTTCGGTATCGATGCACGCTTCTTGAACAACCGCCTGGGCTTTGAATTCGACTGGTATAACAAAAATACCAGAGACTGGCTGGTTACGGCTCCGGTACTCTCTTCCTTCGGTGCCAATGCAGTGTCCGTCAATGGCGGTAATGTAAAAAACACGGGTATTGAAGTAGGACTCCACTGGAACGACAACATCGGAAAGGATTTCCAATATGGAGCCAACCTGACCCTTGCTCACAACAAGAATGAAGTGACCAAGATTGCCAACAAAGACGGAATCATCCACGGTAGCGGCAGCGTTCTGTGGGAAGGAGCCGAAGAGTGCTTCCGTGCTGAAGTAGGCAAACCCATCGGCTACTTCTACGGCTACAAGAGTAACGGCATATTCCAGAACCAGGAACAGATAGACAACTACAAAGGTCCGAAACTGAACGGCGACAAGACACAGCCGGGTGACGTAATCTGGGCAGACACCGACAATAGCGGTACGCTCGATGCCAATGACCGTACTATGATAGGTAACCCGAATCCCGACCTGACAATGGGACTTTCCCTGAATGCCAGCTGGAAGGCCATTGACTTCTCAATCACTACTTACGGCGCATTCGGCCAGCAGATTCTGAAGTGTTATCGTGACTTCTCCTCCTCACCCTTGAATAACTATACAGCAGAGATATTCCAACGCTGGCACGGCGAAGGTACGTCCAACAAGTTCCCGAGACTGTCCAGCGCTTCCAGCTCCAACTGGAACAGAGTATCAGACATTTACATCGAAGATGGAGACTATCTCAAGATAAAGAACATCACTGTGGGATTCGACTTCAAGAAAGCATTCAAGAAGTTACCGGTACAACAGCTGCGCCTGTATCTGACCGCACAGAACCTCTTTACCTTCACCGGCTATTCCGGTATGGACCCGGAAATCGGTTACGGTGGCGACGATTATGGTTGGGCATCAGGCATCGACCTGGGCTACTACCCCAGTGCACGTACCTATATGATAGGCTTAAATGTAAAATTCTAATTAACCGAAGAAATTATGAAAAAGATATTATTCATAGCATCAGCAATACTGATTCTTCTTTCAGGATGCGAAAACTTCCTCGATTCGGAACTTTTGACCGAAAAGACAACCGCCAACTTCCCGGAGACAGAAAAGGATGCCCAAGAGATGGTGACGGCCATATACGCCCATCTGTTGTTTGAAAGTCCTGAAACCTCTTCCCAGTATTACATTGCCCAGTTGGCAGGTGACGACTGTCTGGGAGGCAACCTCTCCTACTCCAACAACTGTGCCACCAACTTCCTTATGTACAGTGGCAATCTGAATACATTTGCCGGTATCTGGGACCGTTGCTACACCCTTATCAACCGTGCCAACAATGCCATCAACACAATGGAGAATGTGAAATCATGGTCCAGCGAGAGCGAACGTAACCGACTTTTCGGTGAGTCCTACTTCCTGCGTGCCATGGCTTATTATGAGCTGGCACAAGTCTTTGGCGGAGTTCCTTTACGCACCACACTGGAAAGTACCAACCTGCCGCGTGCATCCGTAGACGAAATCTACACCCAGATTGCAGCCGACTTGAAAAACGCTATCGAAATGATGCCGGCAAAGATTTATCCGAAAGGCTCAGACATGACCGGACACGCTACAAAATATGCTGCCGAAGCCATGATGGCACGTGTATTCCTTTTCTATACCGGACGCTACGAAAAAAACGAGCTCCCCAACGGAACTACCAAAGAGGAGGTCATCTCTTGGATAGATGACTGTGTAAACAACTCCGGTCATAAACTGGTGTCCGACCAACGCAACATCTGGGCCTACACCAACGATGCTACCGAAGACAATACCGAAGGGTTCCGTTACCAATACGTTATCAACCATAACCTGAAATGGGAAGGAAACAGTTCCGACGAAACTTTATTCGCCAACAAGCATAACCTGAAATCCGACTGGACCTATACCTGGTTCTCCAACACATGCGCGCAATTCTATTCACCGTCTGCCGACAACTATTCCAACAAAGACAGTTATCCCTTCGGCACCGGTTGGGGAGCTGGCCCTGTATCTCCGGCTATGGTCAACGAATGGAAAGACTGGGCCGCCAAGCAGACCTATACGGACGGTTACAAGGAGGATCCCCGTCTGACCGGTTCCATATGGTCGTACAAAGCACTTGATCCGAATGTTGCCGGCAATGTACTGATGGACTGCACCATGGACGAGGGTGAACCGGAATATACCGTATCCTATCGTTACTATGAACAAACCGGCTATTTCCAGAAAAAATACATCAATATCAATTCCTACAATGAAGGCAAAATCGAACCTTTCGGCAAGCAGATGTTCCCCGGAATATCTTCGCAGACATCCCAACAGCTACTCCAAATTGCCGACTTGATTCATATCCGTTTTGCCGACGTTCTGCTCATGCAGTCCGAGCTGAAACAAGACGCTACGGGTCTGAACAAGGTACGTGCCCGCTCCCACTTGGCTCCGGTGGCCTACTCCCTGGAAGCCATCAAGCAGGAACGCCGCTGGGAACTTGCATTCGAGTCCATCCGCTGGTGGGATATCCTTCGCTGGTCGGGTCCTTCGCTTGAGGAAGCCGGTGACATACTCAACAAACAGACCGGGTTCAATATAATAAATGCCGCTACGGTGGTACCGATGGTAAAATTCGACTATAAGAAACGCCTACAAGCAACCCAAGGCTACTGGCCCATTCCGCAAGACGAAATCGACATCTCCAATGGAGTCCTTGAGCAGAATCCAGGCTGGGATGCATCTGCCCAGTTCTCGGATTGGAACAATATGTAAGAGTATTAACCTATAAATAAAGACAATATGAAAGTAACAAAAATATTGATAGCAATGCTTGCTTCAGCCTTCATCGTTACTGCATGCGATCCTATCGAAGACGAAGACTTGCGAGACAAATATGTGACTGATGCCGGTACACCCATAACCAAAGAGGCATTACAAGCCGCCATATCCATTACCCAACCCTTCCCCAACCAAGACGGAGTAGTGGAAGGCGACCAGTATATAGCCCTGAAAAACTCCCGCCCGGACATTGGCGGTTCATGGCACATAGAATGGGGGGGCGAAGGAAGTAAACAAAGTAAGACTCTGGTCACGGACAACGCTACGGTCATCATGGAGTCCAATGCGGACTATTCCATCTACTATATGGGCATTTCCGCCAATCAGATTATCAAGACAGATCCGGTTGTAGTGACTGTGACCAATGTATTCGACGATTGGTCCACTTACTTCACCGGTGCAACCGACAAGAGTGACAAATCTGCCAAGAAGACCTGGAAATTCCGTGAAGTCAGCTGGGGTTCCGTCTGCAATATGGGGGCTCATGGAGGCTGGAAATATACCAGTGCAGGCTATACTCCCGAATCAAATTTTGCCTGGTGGGCCAATGTCACTGCCGCCGAAGCGGGAGACCAGTCCATGGTATTCGAATTCGACGGAAACAAGATGAAAACCTATGATGCCAGCGGAAACCTGAAGGCAGAAGGTACTTTCTCCTTCACACACGAAAAACCGGAAGACGGAGTACTGGGTGAACTGATAACAAGTATCCCCACCATCGGAGGAAATTATGACGACAACGGACAAAGCGTAGGCAGCAACAAATTCTGGCTGCTGACACTGGATGAGAACTATATCACAATCTATCATCCCGGCAAGTATAGCGGTGGTGTGGATTGGGACGACAGCGGCTGGTATGCTTATTTCAAGACTGAAGCAGAAACCGATTCTGAATAATATGCACTCTCTATGAAAAGGAAACTGCTATTTATAATAGCTACTGTCTTTCTAGTAGCCGCATGTCACAATGACGACTACATGCCCGGACTGCCAGCTCCGGGAAATGAAGACAACGAGACCGAAATGGCCGAGCAGGTTGCAGGCCGGGTTGCATTGGGCTACGTCACTTATTATGGCACATCCATACCCGATGCCAAATACCTGACCCACATAAACTACGCTTTTGCAGAATTATATGTTAAAAACGGAATTTATGAAAAGTTTGGCCTGCAAGGTGATAAATCCCGTTTTGATAAGGTAAAGAAAATAAAGAGCCAGTATCCACATGTGAAGATATTACTCTCTTTTACCAATAGCGTTTCCAATTCTGACAATTCCCAGGACGGAGGTTTCTCCGCCCTGGCGAAGAGTCCGGAAATGCGCAAGCAATTCGCACAAGACTGCAGAGCCTTTGTTTCGAGTGAGGGCATAGACGGTATTGACATTGACTGGGAATTTCCCGGTATGACTTTCGGCAGCAATGCCTATGACGAGTTGGTAGATGTGGAGAACTTCACCCTATTGATGAAAGACTTGCGTGCAGAGTTGGGGCAGTCCACCCTATTGACCTATGCAGGTTATTGCATGGACAAGCGTCCCCAAGGCGAAGGCTATAAATATATTGATGTAAAGGCTGTAGACCCGTATGTAGATTTCGTCAATATCATGGCCTATGATCTGGTTGGTGCCCCCCAGCATCAATCAGCATTGAACAAGCCTAGTAATTACTGGGACTGCCAGCGTTCCGTAGACGAATACCTGAATGCAGGTGTATCTGCCGACAAATTAGTGTTGGGAATTCCGTTCTACGGAAGAGCCGATTTCAATGCCGGCGGCAGCATCAATTATCGGGATATTCTCAACCTGAGTAAGGATGACGGCTATGTCATCGAAAATTGGGATACAGAAGGCAATGTCCCCTATGTCACCAAAAACGGCAGTTTCTACTGTGGTTACGACAATCCCCGCAGTATTGCCGCAAAAGGTGAATGGATATTAAAAAATGGCATGAAAGGCATGATGTTCTGGGATTATGAAGGCGATGACACCATGGGAACTCTACGCAAAGCGCTGTGGAATGCCGTCATGAAAAAATAAGTAACTTAACACACATTCTCAGGAGGTTATTCCGGAAATTAGGGTAAGGGTAATTTTGCATATGATCTTCATTCAAGGCAAGAATACTGACGGAATAACCTCCTTTCCTCCTCCAAGACTACAAAACCTTTTTTCATTTAAGTTGTTGAAAGCACATTCATCAAAACCTAACTTAAATGAAAACAATCTTAAAAACAATGTTTCTGTTGTGCGTAGCCGGACTTCCCTTGTCCACTATCCATGCACAAAAAAAAGAGATCATCGATGACGAAGCCCCCAACGGCATTGTCATAGTTACTATCGACAAAGCGGGCGACGAGATTATCCGCATCATGAATGAGTCACAATTGCCTTACATCCATGACCCGAAAGCTCCCCGCTTCCTATTGATGGACAAACAAGGCAAATTCGCCCTGGGTATCGGAGGGTATGTCCGTGCCACCGGCGAGTATGATTTTGGAGGTATTGTGGATGATATTGACTTTGTTCCTGCCAACATTCCAAGCAGTAGTAAAATCAAAAATCAATTTCAAATGGATGCCAGTACGGCCACTATCTTTCTGAAATTAGTCGGACACACCCGGCTATTGGGTGACTTCACAGTCTATACAGCCGGAAATTTCCGAGGAGGAAACAAAACATTCCAGCTACGGAATGCTTATATGTCATTCCGAAATATAACGGTGGGATATACTTACGGCGGTTTCATGGACTTAGGCGCCCTCCCCTCCACCATTGACTTCCAGGGGCCCAACGGTGCCACGTTCTACCGCGCTACACAATTGTCATATACTTATAAGGGGCTGAAAGACTTTCGTTTCCAAGCTTCCATCGAGGCGCCTGCCGTTGACGGCACAACAAGCAGCCAATTCGAAATTGCCCAGCAACGCATGCCGGACTTCACAGCTTCGGCACAATACAGTTGGAACAGCAGCAGTCATTTGCGTGTAGGAGGTATCATCCGCAGCATGACATATACCAGCACGGAAAGGGACAAGGCTTCCAGCGTCACCGGATACGGTGTACAAGCCTCAACGACCTTTAACCTCGGTAAAAAATGGCAGGCATTCGGACAAATCAACTATGGTAAAGGTATCGGGCAATACCTGAATGACATCAGTAATCTGAACGTCGATATTGTCCCCAATCCCGAAAAGGAAGGCAAAATGCAGGCATTGCCCATGCTGGGCTGGTATGCAGGTCTACAATATAACATTTCTCCAAAGGTATTCCTTTCAAGCACTTACAGCATGTCCCGCCTTTACTCTGAAGACGGTTATCCCAACGACCTGCCAAGTACCTACCGCTACGGACAGTATTTCGTAGCCAACGTATTCTGGAACGTAACCCCGAACATGCAGGTAGGCGCTGAATATCTGCGTGGCTGGCGCACCAACTTCGACAATTCCACCAACCATGCCAACCGTATGAACCTGCTTGTACAGTATTCTTTCTAATCCAATATAAAATAAGAAAGAAGCCGCCTCAAATCGATATTTGAGACGGCTTCTTAATATATAAAGGTAGGATTGTGAAATCAGAACTTATAGTCAACACCAAGACCAAACACTTTATTAGTACGGCTATAAACATTCTTGGTGGTTTCACTTATCTTCTTTGTATAATCATCATAGTTTGTCCAAAAATAGGCTATATTCATAGTCAAATGCTTTGTCATTTTGATGGCAGCACCAAACCCCAGTGAATAAGAGTCACATGAAAAACTTATATCACTCTGAAAATCATCAGCCAAGCCATAATCTGTACGCTGATAACCACCACTGATGGTCAGCTGTTTAGCTATATCCCATTCTGCACCAATCAAAATTTCATGTGTGCCATGCTTCAACGCTTTCTGCTTATCATTGGCCATCCCTGCCGCTTTATCAAAAAAATGGTGATATTCCAGCGTTGCACGAAGCGTAGGAAGGAATTCATAACCAACAGCTGCAGTCAATAATGCAGGGATATCACTCGGAGTATTCACACCATCCTTATAGTCAGCCAAAGGATTCCCTTCATCTCCCATAGCAGTTCCCATTGCACGCACTTCAGCTTTTTTGGTTTTATTTTCGAGATTAAGACTTGTCATAAACTCGTACTTCAACCCAATATTCCATTTGCCCAACTTCACATCAGCTCCCAAGATAGGGGTCAATCCCCAGCCGGTCTGGTCGCAGTCTAAATCGATACCAACCAATTCCATGCCACCATAAGTAGGAATATTACTGTGTGCTGTCGCAGTCAGAAATCCTTCATACCCACCGGTAAAATAATTCATACGTCCACCGGCAAACACACCTAACCAATCATTAACTTGATACGACAACCCCAATTGCACACCATAAATAAACTGGCTTCCATCCATTGCACTATTGATAGAATACATATTGGGAGTGATTTGACCACCCGAAATAGTATGGACTTGTCCCATCACCATTGAATCGAACATACCCAAACCATCATCAAACGATGCCTTACCGCCACCACCTACAACAGCAAAGCTACCGGAAATAGTCCAGTCTCCTTTTTTATATGCACCTTGAAAACTAGGAATGAAAGGAGCAGAAGCTTTTCCTTTATAATAACGTGTATTCCCATCTTCAATAAACAAGGGAAATGTCGCTTTTATGTTACGGGTCTGATAAGCACTTTGTCCATTCAAAGACAAATAGAGACCATCTTCCGGCAAAAAGGCCAAACCGGCCGGATTAGAATAGACACCGTCAATATCAATGGAAGCACCACGCGCTAACATTCTAAGAAAAGATACATGCTGATTTGTATTTGTTAGGATACCACCCGCAAAAGTTGGAATTGAAACGATTAACATCGCAATGCCAATCAACGAAAATTTTCTCATCTAAATCTTTTTTAATTGTTTTCGGGCGCAAAGGTACAATAATATTGCACATAAAAAATAGTTTTGTGCATAAAGTTATCCTAATATAATACTTTCATTGAAATACCAAATAGTTTCTGATGAAACAAATGGAAATAATTATCATTTTATGAATCCTTCCGGCCACTGAACCATATCAACTTTCCACTTGTTATCTCCCTATAATTATGTAACATTTAAAAACAACAAATCTCATGGCATACACTATCGCATTTTTTGGCAGCAAACCTTATGATGAAGCGTCTTTCAACGAAAAAAACAAGGAATATGGTTTTGAGCTCCGCTACTATAAAGGGCATCTTAACAAGCACAACGTTATTTTAACCCAAGGAGTAGATGCAGTCTGTATTTTCGTGAACGACACGGCCGATACCGAAGTTATCCGTCTGATGGCAGACAACGGCGTGAAATTATTGGCGTTGCGCTGCGCCGGCTACAACAATGTAGATTTAAAGGCAGCTGCCGACTGTGGCATTACCGTAGTGCGTGTCCCTGCTTACTCCCCTTATGCCGTAGCAGAATATACCGTTGCCCTGATGTTATCCCTCAACCGTAAAATTCCACGTGCCACCTGGCGGACACGAGACGGAAACTTCTCGCTGCACGGACTTCTGGGCTTCGACATGTACGGAAAAACTGCAGGCATCATCGGCACGGGAAAAATAGCCAAGAAACTGATATGTATCCTGCGTGGATTCGGCATGAATATTCTTGCCTACGACCTCTATCCCGACTATAATTTCGCCCGTGAACATCAAGTGGTATATACCAGCCTGGATGAGCTATATCACAATTCGGATATCATCTCCCTGCACTGCCCGCTGACTGAACAGACCAAATATCTCATCAACGACTATTCCATCAGTAAAATGAAGGACGGAGTAATGATTATCAATACCGGACGTGGACAACTCATCCATACCAACGCCCTGATTGAAGGACTAAAAAACAAGAAAATCGGCTCTGCCGGCCTGGATGTGTACGAAGAGGAAAGCGAATACTTCTATGAAGACCAATCGGACAAAATCATTGATGACGATACTCTGGCGCGGCTACTGTCCTTCAATAATGTCATCGTCACTTCGCACCAGGCCTTTTTCACACGCGAGGCACTGGCAAACATTGCTTCGACAACCTTGCAGAACATCAAAGATTTTATGAACCATAAGCCACTGGAGAACGAGGTCAGGGCATAGTCCCCACTCATTTATAAATTCTTAGACATCGGTTTTTAAACTTTATAGCTTTCCAAAGCGTTACTAGTACATAAACCATTTTAAGAAAAGGAATAAATTATGAAAAAAGTTATAGACAAATCAGACAGCAGAGGTCATTCCCTATATGATTGGCTTGACAGCCACCACACCTTCAGTTTCGACGAGTATTACAATCCCCGCCGGATGAATTTCGGCGCCTTACGTGTACTGAACGACGACCGTGTGGCTCCGGGAAAGGGCTTCGGCACACATCCTCATAAAAATATGGAAATCATCTCCATTCCCCTGAAAGGGAAACTGAAACATGGGGACAATCATCAGAACAGCCGCGTCATCACTCCGGGAGATATACAAACCATGAGCGCCGGCACCGGCATCTACCACAGCGAAATGAACGGCAGTGACACTGAAGCGGTAGAATTCCTGCAAATCTGGGTGATGCCCGAAAAGCTGAACACACCACCCGCATACCAGGACTTCGACGTACGTCCACTCCTGCGCAAAAATGAAATGGCACTAATAGTATCCCCTGACGGCGATGCTCCTGCCAGACTGCTACAACAGACCTGGTTCTCTATCGGTGAAATAGAAGCCGGAAAGAAGATTGACTACCACATGCACCAATCGCATTCCGGTGTATACATCTTCGTAATGGAAGGTGAAGTCAAAGTGGACGGCACAATACTCTCACGCCGTGACGGAATGGGAGTATACGAAACCGGCAGTTTTGAGCTGGAAACATTGAAAGACTCTCACATTCTCTTCATAGAAGTACCGATGTAGCGTGCTTTTGCATAAAATAACAGCTTAAACCGGAAGTTTGTGTAGCGTTTTTTGTAATATTGCGCTATAATTCAATCCGTAAATGAAACTTGATTACATCTACCATAGCGGCTTCGCGATTGAAGCGGACGGAGTGACGGTCATTATCGATTACTATAAAGATTCCTCGGAAGAGGTTTTCAATAAAGGTATCGTGCACGACTATCTCTTGGAAAAGCCGGGCTTACTCTACGTACTATGCTCGCATTTCCATCCCGACCACTTCAATCGCGAAGTTCTTTCATGGAAAAAACTGCGGCCCGACATCCGCTACATATTCTCCAAAGACATCCTGAAGCACCGCCGCGCCTCAGCGGAAGATGCCACCTACATCAATAAGGGCGACACCTACGAAGACGAACATATCCGTATCCAGGCCTTCGGTTCTACCGATGTGGGTATCTCCTTCCTGATAGACCTGCAGGGCAGACGGCTGTTCCATGCCGGTGACCTGAACAACTGGCACTGGAGCGAGGAATCTACTCCGCAGGAAATACGCAAGGCCGAAGGTGACTTTTTGGCCGAAGTGAGAGAGCTGCAGCAAACTGCACCTGCCGTAGATGTAGCCATGTTTCCGGTGGACAGCCGTATCGGAAAAGATTATATGCGTGGAGCAGAACAATTCGTGGAACGAATAAAAATCACTATATTTGTACCGATGCACTTCAGCGAAGATTATCAGGGAGGCAACGCCTTCCGGCAGTTTGCCGAGAGCAAGGGATGCCGCTTTCTGAGCATTGCACACCGTGGTGAAAGTTTCGAACTCCCCAACTTGTAGCCCATAATTCGTAAATTAATAATTAAAACACATACTATTATGAAAAATTTGACACAACTTCTTTTTACACTGTTTTGCCTTTGTCTGCCGGCCATGCTGCAGGCGCAGGATAGGGACGACAGTAAATATCTGGCCGGTGCTGTTCCCGAGGTGGACGGCAAAGTGGTATTCACCAAAGAATTCAGCATCCCCGGCATGTCTCAGGATGAAATCTACGAACGTCTGCTCGGCTGGATGGATGCCCGTCTGAAAGAGAATGAAAATACCAGCCGTGTAGTATTCTCAGACAAAGAGAAAGGACAAATTGTAGGTATCGGGGATGAATGGATTGTATTCAGTTCTACGGCTCTGTCATTAGACCGTACCAAAATCCTTTACCAGCTGACTGTGACCTGCCAACCCGAAAAGAGCGTGCTCGAAGTAGAAAAGATACGGTTTAACTACCGCGAAGGAAAAGAAAAATATACCGCCGAGGAGTGGATTGTAGACAAGTATGCCTTGAACAAGGCGAAGACCAAACTGGTACGCGGACTTGCCAAGTGGCGCAGAAAAACCGTAGACTTCGTTGATGACCTTTGCCTGGGAGCAGCAGAAGCATTGAGCGCCACCACTGCCAAAGCTCTGGTAGAAGAAAAGAAGGAAGAAAAGAAAGAGGTGAAGGCTGTCGTCAATTCCGGTCCGACGGTAATCACCCCGAAGAAACAAGTTACCGTGGAACCTGCCCAGGCTGCTGAAAAGGCATCCGAAGGCATCGTGAAAGATGCCCAAGTCATCGAAGTGCCCCAAGTCAAGAAACCTGCCGCACTGGTTCCTGCCCAAAAGAGCCAGCAGCAAGAATACAAAACCATAGCCCCCGAGCAATTGTCAGCCGATGCCATCCAGACCGGAGCAGGCAAATTGGTTATCGTCATCGGCCAAGAGCCTTTCAACATGACCATGATGACAGCAAACTCCGGAGGTTCTTTGGGCAAAGTCAACGGCAAACCAGTTGTATTCAGCATACTGTCGCCCGACCAGCCGTATGAACAAATGGAAAAAGCAGAAAGCTATACCATCCGTTTCTATCCTACGGGACAGACAGAGCCTACGGTCATTCTGGAATGTAAGAAGCTGCCTTCACCGGCAACGATGGAAGGTATGCCACGCACGTATGTAGGCGAAATTCTGAAAGCAATGGTCAAATGACCGCACACGCAGACTGTAAATTGTAAATAATCAAATCAGAAATAAACAAATGGAAATAAAAAGTAAATTCGACCATTTTAATATCAATGTCACCAACTTGGAACGTAGCATCGCATTCTACGAAAAGGCACTGGGGCTGAAAGAACATCATAGGAAAGAGTCGTCCGACGGCTCTTTCACTCTGGTCTATCTGACCGACAGCAGTACCGGCTTCCTGCTGGAACTGACCTGCTTGAAGGAGCATCCACAAGCCTACGAATTAGGGGAGAACGAGAGTCACCTCTGCTTCCGCGTATCCGGTGATTACGACGCCATACGCCAATACCATAAGGAAAACGGATGGGTATGTTTCGAAAACACAGCAATGGGACTGTACTTTATCAATGACCCGGATGACTATTGGATTGAGGTACTGCCGGAGAAATGATATTTTACATCACTAAAACAACGAAATATATGAGTATAGAAGAAGCGATGATGGGTGGTATTGTCTTCAAAGGCAAAAAGGACAAACCTAAAGAAGAAAACAAGATAAAGACCAAAGCCAAGAAGAAAACCTACATTACCGGGCAACACGGTTCCGCCTCAGCCAAAATGAAAGCAGAAATCCGCCGCAAACGCGCTAACAGACATAAGAAATGATAAATACAGCCTTATTGCCTGCCGACAAGGACCCGATGGGCGCAGCCATAGCCGATTACTTTAAACGGCATAAAGCCGACCGCCTACGCGTGTTCTCTTCACAATTCGATGAGGACGAAATTCCCGTCGAAGAGCTATTCCGCACAGAAAAGCAAATGCCCTTGCTGGAGCGTACTGCTCTGCAAATGGCGACCGGAAAGATTCTGGATGTGGGTGCCGGTAGCGGTTGCCATAGCCTTACCCTGCAAGAAGCCGGAAAAGAGGTCCATGCCATCGACATTTCCCCGCTTTCCGTGGAAGTGATGAAGCAGCGAGGTGTGCGTAGCGTATCACAAACCAATCTGTTCAATGAACAGTTTGCCGATGAATACGACACTATCCTGATGCTGATGAACGGTTCCGGCATTATCGGAAAGTTGGAGAATCTGCCTGATTTTTTCCGGAAGATGAAGCTACTGCTCCGGCCTGGAGGCTGTGTTTTAATGGATTCCAGCAACCTGAGCTATCTGTTCGAAGAGGAAGATGGCAGTATTGTTATCAACCTTGCCGGTGATTACTACGGAGAGGTAGACTTCCAGATGCAATACAAGAATGTCAAAGGCGACTCCTTTGACTGGCTCTATATCGACTTTCAGACCCTGAGCATCTATGCTGCCGAAAATGGCTTCAAAGCAGAGCTGGTGAAAGAGGGTACACATTATGACTATCTTGCCAAACTATCCCGACAAGCATAAAAGTGAAGTGCCCCCTAAAAGTTAGACAAAAACTTTTAGGGGGCACTTCCTTTTTTATATCTTGCCTATTCCTACTATTCAGAAAGCATTCCGTCAATCTCCTTCACCAGAGAAGCAAATTCTTCAGGGTTATACAGACGTGTCAGCTTCACAATACGCCCTTCCTTATCAATCAGGACATTGCGTGTGATACCTGCCTTGCGGAGCGCATACTTCGCAAATATATCCGCTCCCGGGTCCAGACCCAAAGGATAGGTCACTCCGGTTGACTTACCAAAAGCAATCACTTTCTCCAACGGCTCGTCACGGTCGATGCCAATCAGCATAAAATCCGGATTCGACTTATGCTTCAGCCATATATCCTTCTCAATGAAAGGCATCTCCTTACGGCATACCCCACACCAGCTCGCGGTAAACTGCAACATGACCACCTTCCCACGAAGTCCCGAAAGGGTAATGCTTTTCCCATCCGTCAGCTTCACTGTAAAATCTGGAGCCATCTCCCCTACCTTAACGATGTAGCCGGTACTGTCCGCCACTACATCCTGCGCCTTGCCTGCCATGCTGCACATAGCAAACAGACAGAAAATCAGAAATCCAACTTTTTTCATTTTATTCAATCTTTAATAAGTAAGCTGTAACTATTCAGCGAATGATATTTTATAGAATGGGCAAACAATTCCCTATAACAAAAAACTCCGAAACACTTTTAAAAAGCAGTTTCGGAGTTTTATTCTTCGAGGTACCTGGCAGATTCGAACTGCCGTACACGGTTTTGCAGACCGCTGACTAAGCCACTCATCCAAGGTACCGGTTCTTACAAGAACTCTTTATTTCTCGTTTGCGGATGCAAAGGTAGCACTTTTTTTGAAACTACCAACTATCCGCAACAACTTTTCTTCTTTTTTTTCGTCACTCCACTGCACTCCGCACGCTTCTTATCATACAAATTCTTTAGTTCACAGCCACTTGCACAACTATCACACGGATTACCATTTTCTTTGACCCGATGAGAAAAAGAATAAATACTCATGCCAATCCGCACAGCGCAGAGCAACAACAATAAGGCTACTACCCACTCCTGCCAACTATTCATCATAAAAACAGACCTCCTATCTGATAAATTGCGAAAGACATCAGCCAGGCCAGCGCAGTAGTATAAAGTCCCGCAAACACGGCCCACTTCCAACTGCCCGACTCCCCTTTAATGGCTGCCAACGTGGCGATGCACGGAAAATAAATCAGCACAAACACCATGTAACCGAAAGCCACCAGGGGCGTTATCGGAATGCGTTCACCCAAGCTTACGGCATCTGCCTCGGCATCGTCGGCATAAAGCACTCCGAGCGTGCTTACCACCAGCTCCTTGGCGCCCACGCCGGAAAGGATGCCGATGCCCAGCTTCCAGTCGAATCCCAACGGTTCGATGACCGGTTCCATGGCTTTACCAATCCGGCCGATGTAGGAATTCTCCTGCTGTTCCGTCACACTTTCATATTCATCGTGGTTGGGATAATATCCCAATGCCCAGATAACGATGGATGCCACCATAATGATGCCTCCCATCTTGCGGAGATACTGCGCCCCCTTCTCCCACGTATGGCGGAAGATGGCCTTGGACGTCGGCATACGATAAGGCGGCAGCTCCATGACAAACGGCGTATCGTCTCCTTTCACCAGAAAGCGGCAGAAAAGACGTGCCATGACCACTGCCAACAGAATGCCGATGGCATAGATTACTAACAGCACAAAGCTCGCATTGTTCGGGAAGAAGGCGCCTACCAGCAATAAATAGATGGGTAGACGAGCGCTGCACGACATCAGCGGATTGATGAGCATCGTCACCAGACGGCTCTTGCGGTTCTCGATGGTACGCGAAGCCATAATGGCGGGCACATTACACCCAAAGCCCATAATCAGCGGAATGAAAGACTTTCCATGCAGCCCCATTTTATGCATAATCTTATCCATAATGAAAGCGGCACGTGCCATATAGCCCGAGTCTTCCATCAAGGAAATAAAGAAATAGAGCAACAGAATATTCGGCAGGAAAACAATGACACCGCCCACACCTCCGATAATACCATCCACCAGAAGGTCCTTCAGCGGTCCTTCGGACATGTTGTTGCATATCAGGTCGCCCAATTCGCCTACCAGCCATTCAATCCCCTGCATAGGATAGTCGCCCAGCACAAAGGTGCCTTCGAACATCAGATAAAGGAAAAGGAAGAAAATGGGATAACCCCATACACGGTGAGTAACGATTGAGTCTATGATTTGAGTAGTGCGCGACGTATCCTGATGATTGTCCACATAGGTCTCGCGCAGGGCACCGGCTATAAAACCATACTTGGCATCGGTGATGGCCTGCTCGCTCTCCTCGTTCACCACCTCGGCAATCCGTGCCTCTTCCCGGTCGCGGACGGCAAGAATCTCCTTTCCATTGGGCAACTCCTCCACAATCTTTTTCAAGTCTTCGTCGTTCTCCAGCAACTTGATGGCAAGGAAACGCGTGGAATATTTGTGGCGGATGTTCTCATTGACGCTGATGACGCGCTTCACCTCCTCAATGCTACGTTCCAGCTCGGGACCGTGATTGATATGGATATGACGGTAGAAGCCACGCGGCTGTTCTATCTCTTCTTTATGGCTGCCGAAGTCATGGTCGGGAACATACTCCTGATGCCAGCTGCGAAGGTCACTCAATATCTCGCTGCGCATCCTGCCCTTATGGTCGAGGAAGTCGCCGCCTTCGTAAATATTGATAATCACATGGAACAGCTGTTCAATGCCTTTTCCGCTACGGCTGACCGTAGGCAACATCGGAACTCCGAACAACTGGCTGAGCTTTACATAGTCCAGCGTGTTTCCACTGGCTTCCAGCTCATCGTACATGTTCAGTGCAATCACCATGCGCACGTTCATGTCAATCAGCTGGGTGGTGAGATAGAGATTGCGTTCCAGGTTGGAAGAGTCCACAACATTGATAATGATATCCGGCGTTTCATTGATAATGTGCCGGCGGACATAGATTTCTTCAGGGGAGTAGGCCGAGAGGGAATAGGTTCCGGGAAGGTCGACAATACGGAAGTGGTAACCTTGGAAATCAAAATACCCCTCCTTGGCATCTACCGTAACGCCACTGTAATTGCCCACATGCTCGTGCGAACCGGAAGCGATGTTGAAAAGAGAAGTTTTACCACAGTTGGGATTTCCCACCAAAGCCACATTTATGGTGCGGCGTTTGCCGAGGGCCAGTTGCTTCAGCTCATCTTCGCCCAGATGCATGTTTTCGCCCAACCCCTCGTGGTAATCGGGCTGCACAGCCTGCTCCTTAGCTTCCTGCTCACTGATAATCTCTATCATCTCAGCCTCCTGCCGACGAAGAGAAATCTCATATCCCATTACTTTGTATTTGATAGGGTCGCGTAGTGGGGCATTCAGCAAGACCTCCACTGTTTTACCTTTAATAAATCCCATTTCCACAATCCGTTTGCGGAAACCACCGTGTCCCAGCACTTTTACGATTACACCTTTTTCACCGGTATTCAATTCGGACAAACGCATAGTCTTTCTGCCTTTCTTTTCTATTTTGGGGGCAAAGATAATACTTATGTCCGCAAGGCACAAATAATTTAGAATGTTTTTAAATAAGAGACACTAAACAATAATGCCCAGAAGGCAGAACACTACTTCCAGAGATACTAAATCGTAACTTCACCACACCTTTGTTCTTTTCTTACCACAGCTGTGGTAAGAAAAGAACAAAGGTGTGGTATGCATAAAACACAGCTGTGGTAAGATTAGCTTTTAGCAAATACGACCTTAGCCGATAGAGATTCTGAAAATAGATACTTGCAGATATGGCAATAAAAATCGTTTGCACTATCTTTGCACCACTCTATAGTTGAATATGCAGAAGGTAGTACAATACATCGAGCGCCACAAGCTCTTCTCGCTGGACGACAAGATACTTGTGGCACTGAGCGGCGGGGCGGACTCCGTGGCGTTGCTGCGCCTGCTCCTCAGCCTGGGATACACATGCGAAGCCGCCCATTGCAACTTCCATCTGCGCGGAGCGGAATCCGACCGCGACGAGCACTTTGTACGCCAACTCTGCCTGGAGCACCGGGTGACGCTGCACACCGTCCACTTCAACACGGAGCAGGAAGCAAAGGAACGGCATATCTCCATCGAAATGGCTGCAAGGGAATTGCGCTACGCGTGGTTCGAAAAAACAAGGGAAGCATGCAGTGCAGCTGTCATTGCCGTCGCCCACCATCAAGATGACAGTGTAGAGACATTGCTGCTCAATCTGATTCGCGGTACCGGCATCAACGGGTTGCGGGGCATACGCCCCCGAAACGGACATATAGTCCGCCCCTTGCTCTGCCTGGACAGAAAGGAAATCGTCGGTTATCTGGAAAGTATCGGGCAAGCCTACGTGACGGACAGCACCAATCTGCAGGACGAATATACCCGCAACAAAATACGCTTGAACCTGCTTCCCATGATGCAGGAGATAAACCCCTCCGTCAAGGAAAGCATCCTCAAAACGGCAGAGCATCTGGACGATGCCGCCTCTATATATAATATAGGTATAGAAGAAGCCAAACTGCGAGTCAAGACACCGGAAGGCATAAGTATCGGCGCCCTGAGGCAAGAAGCGGCACCGGAAACGGTCTTATTTGAAATTCTGCATCCGCTTGGATTCAACGCCGCACAAGTAAGGGACATCTGCCGGACATTGGACGGACAGCCCGGCAAAGTCTTTGCCACCCCCGGCTGGCGTGTCATCAAAGACCGCGGCTCGTTGTTGATAGAGCCCGTACAGGAAGCCGTAAAGCCGTTATTGGAAATGAAAGAGCATCCCTATGCACCGGATTTCATGATTCCACGCGACAAAGCTACCGCCTGCTTTGATGCCGACAAACTCCAGCATCCCCTATCACTGCGCCTTTGCAGGCAGGGAGACAGCTTCGTGCCCTTCGGCATGAAAGGCCGGAAGAAGGTAAGCGACTACCTGACCGACCGCAAGTTCTCCCTTCTGCGCAAAGAACGGCAATGGGTGCTTTGCTGCGGAGATGACATCATCTGGCTGGTGGGAGAACGGGTGGACAACCGTTTCAGAATAGACGAAAAAACCCGGAAAGTGTTGGTCGTATCAACCATCGACCAGTAGCCATCACAGAATGATTCTGTCCTCCTTCTGTTTCTTGAAGCAATCGGAAAGCAATACGGCAAACGGCGTGTCATACGTGCGCGCCTTCTGCGGACAGCCTTTCACACAAGCACAACATTTGATGCATTTCTCTGCAACCGTATTGCACTCGTCTCCTTTTATAATGGCTCCTGCAGGACAATGCTTCACGCAATATCCGCAATGCGTACAACGTTCCGCATCCACTTGCGGAGTACGGGGCATAGGCACCCCACTCTTACGCAACTTGACGACTCTGCGCAAAAAGCGGAGCAACGGGAAGAAAGGCTGGCGCGGACGCTGGATACGGGTCACATCCACCCCATACAGTTTCTCCATATCTTCGGCCGCCGCAATTTTAGCACGTATCTTTTCACCAAAAAGCTTTGCATACTCCAAGTCGTCCGCATCCGGACGTCCGGCTGCCACCGGATATTTCTCACTGCTATAAGAGTGCTCTCCTACAAACGTAGCACCTGCAATTACCTTGAAGCCCAACCTCGTGACAAAAGCATCCAATTCCACCAAAGCCTTCTCATAGGCCCGGTTGCCGTACACCACCACAACCACGGCAGGTGCACCGTCAGCATGAAGCTCCTTCATCCGCTCCAATGCCAAAGGAGCCACATGACCGCCATATACGGGCACCGTGATGACCGCCAAAGCATGGGAAGGCACCTCCCTTTTACCCGCCGCCTCCAAGGTGAGGTCCACTTTGGAGACAGACGAAATTCCCGTTCCGTGAACAATTGCCTCTCCCACTTGTTTAGAGGTACAAGTAGGTGAAAAAGTTATCAACTGTACTTCATCTATATTCATAAACCAATCCTTCATGTTGTTGTTAATACAGCAAAGATAAAGTTTTAAATTTAAAAAAAAGATGATTTGTTTATGAAACCAAAAATATTTATTACCTTTGCACCGTTGAAACATTCTGCGACTTCTTGCTGTGGCGAGAATTGTTTATCAGATTTCCGGTTCAATAATAAATATCCCATATAAATCATATATCACAAGGTAAACTTGCCCAAGTTGCTTCCTACAACAACTGCAACTGTGCACTTATGCCTTTCAATAAAAGTAAATTTTAAACCATTCACATATATACTGTATGTATAACATCATTCAACTGAACGACAAAAATTTGTCGGAACTACAAACTATTGCCCAAGAACTGGGTATAAAAAAAACAGACTCACTCAAAAAAGAAGAACTTGTTTACAAGATACTTGACGAACAAGCTATCGCAGGCGCTACCAAGAAAGTTGCCGCCGACAAGCTGAAGGAAGAGCGTAAAGGGGAAAAGCAAAAACGCTCGCGCGTCACTGTAAAGACCGTAAAAAAGGAAGGTGCCGACAAAGTGTTCTCAGCCAATAAAAACGGAGACCTCACCAAAGCCAAAACAGAGGAAGCACCGGCTGCGAAAGAACAACCCAAAACTGTGGAAGCACCCCAAGAACCGACCATAGAAGCTGCAACGCCGGCGCCAGCCAAAGAAGCCGCCGTACCCAAACGCAAACCGGGACGCCCCCGCAAGGTAAAGGAAGAGACTGCTGCACCCCAAGCAACGGAAACCCCGAAGGTTGCCGAACCGGAATTGAACTTCGAGGCTAAAGCTCCGAAAACAGAACCTCAGGCAGAAGCCAAAGCAGAAAAGAATATCGTACCGGACGAAAGCCCTATCCTGGCCGAAGCGGCAGATGACTTCATCCCCATTGAAGACCTCCCTACGGAAAAAATAGAATTGCCATCCGAACTTATCGGCAAATTCGAAGCGACCAAAGCGGAAACTCCCGCCACTCCCACTCCTGCCGCTGCCCCAGCCGAACCGCAACAGCCACAACGCCCGCGCCTCCGCGCCCGCGACAACAACAACCCATACAATAACAACAACAATAACAACCGCAACGGTGGCTATAACCAACAGCGCCCCGTGCAGCAGCGCCCTGCACAACCGTATAACAACGGAGAGAACTATCCCGCCGCTCCGGAACGCAAACCCGTAATAGAACGCGAGAAGACGTACGAATTCGATGACATCCTCACCGGAACCGGTGTACTGGAAATCATGCAGGATGGCTACGGCTTCCTCCGTTCCTCCGATTACAACTATTTGTCCTCACCGGACGATATTTACGTATCACAATCACAAATCAAATTGTTCGGCCTGAAAACCGGTGATGTGGTAGAAGGCGTAATCCGTCCCCCGAAAGAAGGCGAAAAGTACTTCCCGCTGGTAAAAGTATCCAAAATAAACGGACGTGACCCGGCTTTCGTACGCGACCGCGTACCGTTCGAGCACCTCACTCCCCTCTTCCCGGACGAGAAGTTCAAGCTTTGCAAAGGCGGATACTCCGACTCTATGTCGGCCCGTGTCGTAGACTTGTTTGCCCCCATCGGCAAAGGTCAGCGTGCCTTGATTGTGGCACAGCCCAAAACCGGTAAGACCATCTTGATGAAAGACATAGCCAACGCCATTGCCGCCAATCATCCGGAAGTCTACATGATTATGCTGCTCATCGACGAACGCCCGGAGGAAGTTACCGACATGGCGCGTACCGTCAATGCGGAAGTAATCGCCTCTACCTTCGACGAACCGGCAGAACGCCACGTGAAGATTGCCGGCATCGTCCTTGAAAAAGCAAAACGCATGGTGGAATGCGGACACGATGTTGTCATCTTCCTCGACTCCATCACCCGCCTGGCACGTGCCTACAACACCGTATCCCCGGCTTCCGGCAAAGTGCTTTCCGGTGGTGTGGATGCCAACGCATTGCATAAGCCCAAACGCTTCTTCGGTGCAGCACGTAACATCGAGGGCGGCGGTTCACTGACCATCCTTGCCACTGCCTTGATTGACACTGGCTCAAAGATGGACGAGGTTATCTTCGAAGAATTCAAGGGTACGGGTAATATGGAGTTGCAGCTCGACCGCAACTTGTCCAACAAGCGTATCTTCCCGGCTGTCAACATCGTTGCCTCCAGCACCCGCCGCGACGACCTGCTGCAAGACAAGCAGACACTGGACCGCATGTGGATTCTCCGCAAGTACCTTGCCGACATGAATCCGATAGAAGCCATGGACTTCGTAAAAGACCGTCTGGAGAAGACCAAAGACAACGACGAATTCCTGATGAGCATGAACAGTTAACAGCAACTGCATACAGATATTGTACAAAAGCTTCCATTTACGTTCATAAACGTAGGTGGAAGCTTTTTTTATATCCGTTTTTTCATACATTTGCCACCATACAATAACCTTGAACAAATAAAATCCAAATCTGATGAAAACGATTCACTCTTTTATGGGAATGGCATTGTGCAGCTTTCCGGTAATGGCACAGCAATCGCCCAATTTTCTTATTATCCAATGCGACCATCTGACCCAGCGGGTAGTAGGCGCATACGGTGCCGACCCCAGCTGCACTCCACCTATAGACCGAATTGCCTCCCAAGGTGTAACATTTGCCAACGCATACGTGGGATGCCCCCTCAGCCAACCGTCACGCGCTGCCTTATGGAGCGGACTGATGCCGCATCAAACCAATGTACGTTCCAACTCGGCCGAACACATCAATCCTCCGCTGCCCGACAGCATTCCGACCCTGGGAAGCCTCTTCACCGCCAACGGTTATGAGGCCGTCCACTTTGGCAAAACCCATGACATGGGTTCCCTAAGGGGATTCCGCCACAAGGAACCGGTTGCCAAGCCCTTCACCGACCCCGAATTTCCCGTCAACAATGACAGCTTTCTGGATGTAGGAACCTGCGAGGATGCCGTGGCCTATCTCAGCAATCCGCCGCAAGAACCTTTCATCTGCATAGCCGATTTCCAAAACCCGCACAATATCTGCGGATATGTAGGCGAAAATAAAGGGGAGCACATAGATAGCCCCATCAGTACCCCACTCCCGCTACTACCCGAAAACTTTGAAGTGGAAGACTGGGAAAAACTTCCGTTGCCCATTCAGTACATCTGCTGCAGCCACCGGAGGATGATGCAAGCCGCCCACTGGAACGAGGACAATTACCGGCACTACGTCGCCGCCTTCCAGCATTACACGCGGATAGTGGCCAGACAGATAGAGAGTGTACTGGAAGCCCTCTACTCCACTCCCGCCGGCAAAAATACAATTGTCATTGTACTGGCAGACCACGGAGACGGAATGGGGTCACACCGCATGGTAACCAAGCAGGTCAGCTTTTACGAAGAAATGACAAATGTGCCCTTCATCATAGCCGGTCCCGGTATTCATCCCCGTCAAAAACCGGTGGAAGATTTACTGACCCAACCCACTATCGACCTGCTGCCCACTCTCTGTGAACTGGCAGGCATTCCGGTGCCTTCCTCCAAGCCCGGCATCAGCCTTGCCCCTTTCCTGAAAGGCGAGAAGCAAAAGAGACAGCACCCCTATGCAGCCTCCGAATGGCACAGTGAATACGAAGTGACCGTCAGCCCGGGACGGATGATACGCAGTCCCAGATACAAATACACACACTATCTGGAAGGCAACGGGGAAGAACTGTATGATATGCTGAAGGATAAAGGAGAAAGACGAAACCTTGCCCATGACCCCAAATACTCAAAGATTCTGGCCGAGCACCGGGCACTGCTGGACGACTACATCCGCCGCACACAGGACGACTACCGAAGCCTGAAAGTTGAAGCCGACAAGAGATGGCGCAGCCACGCACCGGGATATCCCAACCACGAAGGACCCTGCGCCAGAGACATTATCAATAGAAAGTAAGCAAAAAGAACTAAAAAAAACAGAATAATATAGATGATTATCAGTGCCTTGACCGGCACTTCCATTCTTTTCGCCCATCCCGCTGCAAGTCTTCAATAATATTCTGCTTCAAAAGAAGGCAGTTAAAGGGATTTTTTGTACTTTTGCGCCTCAATAAGAGTAATTTGTAATTTAGTAATTGTAATTAGATACTATGTTCGATAATTTAAGCGAGAGACTTGAAAGGTCGTTTAAAATTTTGAAAGGTGAGGGCAAAATCACCGAAATCAATGTTGCGGAAACCCTGAAAGACGTACGTAAGGCACTTTTGGATGCCGACGTGAACTATAAGGTAGCCAAAAACTTCACCGATACCGTTAAGGAAAAAGCCTTGGGACAAAACGTGCTGACAGCCGTTAAGCCCAGCCAGCTGATGGTAAAAATCGTACACGATGAACTGACCCAGCTCATGGGCGGCGAGACTTCTGAAATAAACCTCGACTCCAAGCCTGCCATTATCCTAATGTCCGGTTTGCAAGGCTCCGGTAAAACAACTTTCTCCGGAAAGCTGGCCCGCATGCTGAAGAGCAAGAAGAACAAAAAGCCGTTATTGGTGGCTTGTGACGTGTACCGTCCTGCCGCTATCGAGCAGTTGCGTGTACTGGCTGAACAGATTGACGTACCGATGTACTCGGAACCGGACAGCAAAAATCCGGTAGCCATTGCCCAAAATGCCATCCAAGAAGCCAAAGCCAAAGGTTACGACCTTGTAATTGTCGATACAGCCGGTCGTCTGGCAGTGGATGAGGAGATGATGAACGAGATTGCCGCCATCAAGAAGGCCATCAATCCGGACGAGATTCTGTTCGTAGTGGATTCAATGACCGGTCAGGATGCAGTGAATACCGCTAAGGAATTCAACGAACGGCTCGACTTCAATGGTGTAGTATTGACCAAACTGGATGGTGATACCCGCGGTGGTGCCGCCCTTTCTATCCGTTCGGTGGTAAACAAGCCCATCAAGTTTGTAGGTACCGGTGAAAAGCTGGATGCCATCGACCAGTTCCATCCCTCACGTATGGCCGACCGTATTCTCGGTATGGGTGACATCGTATCTTTGGTGGAACGTGCGCAGGAACAATATGACGAGGAAGAAGCCAAACGCCTGCAAAAGAAGATTGCCAAGAACCAGTTCGACTTCAACGACTTCCTGAGCCAGATTGCACAAATCAAGAAAATGGGTAACTTGAAGGAACTTGCCTCCATGATACCGGGCGTAGGCAAAGCCATCAAGGATATAGACATTGACGACAATGCCTTCAAGAGCATTGAAGCCATCATCTACTCCATGACTCCGGAAGAACGCAGCAATCCGGCCATTCTGAACGGTTCACGCCGCCAGCGCATTGCCAAAGGTAGCGGTACGAATATTCAGGAAGTAAACCGCCTGCTGAAACAGTTTGACCAGACCCGCAAGATGATGAAGATGGTCACTGGCAGCAAGATGGGTAAGATGATGCCGAAACTTAAAAGATAAGATAACAGCCTATGACACTGATTGATGGAAAAGCAATTTCAGAGCAAGTAAAGCAAGAGATTGCAGCAGAAGTAGCCGAAATAGTGGCTCGTGGGGGTAAACGCCCGCATCTGGCCGCCATTCTTGTAGGACACGATGGAGGTAGCGAAACCTACGTTGCCGCCAAAGTAAAAGCATGCGAAGTTTGCGGATTCAAGTCCTCACTTATCCGTTACGAGGCAGACGTTACCGAAAAGGAACTGCTCGCCAAGGTACGCGAATTGAACGAGGATGCGGATGTGGACGGTTTCATCGTACAGCTTCCCTTGCCCAAGCATATCTCCGAGCAGAAAGTGATTGAAACCATCGACTACCGCAAGGATGTGGACGGCTTTCATCCCATCAACGTGGGACGGATGTCCATTGGCCTTCCCTGCTATGTATCCGCTACTCCCAACGGTATCCTCGAACTGCTGAAGCGCTATCAGATAGAGACTTCAGGCAAGAAATGCGTGGTATTGGGACGCAGTAACATTGTCGGCAAACCCATGGCTGCCCTGATGATGCAGAAGGCTTATCCCGGTGATGCCACAGTGACCGTATGCCACAGCCGCAGCAAAGACCTGGTAAAGGAATGCCAGGAAGCGGACATCATCATTGCTGCGTTGGGACAACCGAACTTTGTTAAGGCGGAAATGGTCAAGGAAGGCGCTGTCGTTATTGATGTAGGTACTACCCGTGTGCCCGATACCTCCAAGAAATCCGGGTTCAAGTTGACCGGTGATGTGAAATTCGACGAAGTAGCTCCCAAATGTTCATTCATTACCCCCGTACCGGGAGGCGTAGGTCCCATGACCATCGTTTCCCTTATGAAGAATACATTGCTCGCCGGCAAGAAAGCAATCTACCAATAACAAGGCGATGAAAACGCTCGCCGTCTTCATTGTTGTCCTACTGTATAGCGTAACCCTTTCCTCGCAGGAAAGGATTACGCTATTATTTGTCGGCGACCTGATGCAGCACCAGGCACAAATAGACGCTGCACATGTATCTGAAGGAAAATATGACTACTCCTCCTGCTTCTCCCTCATAAAAGAGCAAATATCCCAGGCAGACCTCGCCATAGGAAATCTGGAAGTCACATTGGGGGGCAGGCCCTATCGGGGCTATCCAATGTTCAGCGCCCCCGATGAATATCTTCAGGCCATAAAGGACGCCGGATTCGATATTTTACTGACAGCCAACAACCACTGTCTGGACCGTGGAAAAAAGGGAATGGAGCGTACCATACAATTGCTTGACTCCTCCGGTATTCGTTACGCAGGCACCTACAAGAATCTGTCGGAGCGCAGGCAACGCTATCCCCTGTTCATCAACAGAAACGGCTTTCGCATTGCCCTACTCAACTATACTTACGGCACCAATGGTATCAAGGCTACCTCTCCCAATATCGTAAACTATATTGATAAGAATACCATCCTGCAAGATATCCAAAGTGCCAAGGCACGCCAACCGGATGCCATTATTGCCTGCATGCATTGGGGAGAGGAATATCAGTCCCTTCCCAACCGTGAGCAACGCGAACTGGCCAACTGGTTGCTCCAACAAGGCGTAACACATATTATCGGTTCACACCCTCACGTCATTCAACCGATGGAACTACGTACCAACGGTACCGAACAGCACATCATAGTCTACTCCTTGGGAAACTTCATTTCCAATATGAGCAAGGCCAACACTGACGGCGGCCTTATCTTCACTTTGCAGTTGGAGAAACATCCTCTCCCCCAACCCATCCGTCCCTCTTACACCGGTCAGAGTCAGACGCCCCTGCCAGACTCCAATCCTCTGCCTTTTCCATACTGTCGTGTTTCCTATTGTGGATATAATCTGGTCTGGACCGGCCGGCCGGAACTTACTAAAGAAAAAAATTACATTCTTTATCCTGCCAGTTTTCCTACAGAACATTTAACGCCGGAAGCTCGTAAACACCTGGAAATCTTTGTCAAAAGCTCTCGAAAGCTGCTCCAGCAGCACAATATAGGTATCTACGAGAAGAAAAAATAATGCAGAAATCTCAAAAATTTTCGTCTCATTCTTTGCAATATTAAAGATTATCCCTATCTTTGCACCGCATTTAAGAAATGCACTAACATGGTGGCTGTAGTTCAGTTGGTTAGAGCGTCAGATTGTGGTTCTGAATGTCGTGGGTTCGAGTCCCATCTGCCACCCGCAAAGAAGAGGAAATTCGAAAGAATATTCCTCTTTTTTTGTTATTGTCCAAACAATCCCCCAAAGGGAGGCAACGTGGAATCAATGTAAAAAATTGTAGGGATACTCCTCACAGAGTATCCCTACATCATAGGAAGGAATCAATTACCTAAACCAGTCCTTGTACAAAAGAGTTTACTTTCTCAAAATGTTCAAAATAGCTGGAAACTTATTCCGATATTTTGCATTCTGTATCAATCACACTTAATAGTACTTCCTTCCTTACTTTATCAAGCCAGTGATAAGACAACCCGTTATCACCTTATAGAAATAAGAATACAAAAAGAATATTTCATCTTTCAAAAAACATTCTATACCAATAACTCTACTATTTTCGATTTCCGACATGCAAATATAACCCTTTTTGTTTATACGAAAAACAAAATCAGTTATCTTTGCAAAGATGAAATTCAATCAAATATGAAAATTCTCTGGATAGACCTCAATAGCTCGTATGCACACTCTTCGTTGGCACTCCCTGCACTGCACGCACAAATAGCAAAGAACAATTCCGTAAAATGGGAAATCGTATCTGCCACCATCAATGAAAACGTAGGAATGATTGTCGACGAAATATACCGGCACCAACCCGACATCATTGCCGCAACGACATGGTTGTTCAACCACGAACAACTGTTGCACATCACAGCGAGATTAAAAGCATTGCTTCCCAATAGCTGCTTCATCTTGGGTGGACCTGAATTCTTAGGAAACAATGAAGACTTTCTGCATAAAAACCCTTTCATCGACTGTGTATTCAGGGGAGAGGGAGAAGAAGCATTCCCCCAATGGCTGTCTTGCTGGAACCAGCCGGAAAAATGGAACAGTATTCCGGGACTCTGCTATATGAATCCTCAAAAGCAATATATAGACAACGGCATAGCCCGTGTACTTAACTTTTCACGGCTCGTACCACCGGAAAACAGCTGTTTTTTCAACTGGAGCAAACCATTCGTACAACTGGAGACTACCCGAGGCTGTTTCAACACATGCGCATTCTGCGTCAGCGGTGAAGAAAAACCGGTGCGCACACTGTCCATTGAAAGTATCCGTGAACGCCTTCAAATTATCCACAGTCATGGAATAAAAAACGTACGCGTCCTCGACCGGACCTTTAATTATAATCCGCGCCGTGCTAAAGAATTACTGCAACTTTTCCTGGAATTCAACCCGGACATATGCTTTCACTTAGAAATACACCCTGCACTATTATCCGAAGAGCTGAAAAATGAATTGAAAAAGCTACCTAAAGGATTGCTCCATCTCGAGGCCGGTATTCAAAGCCTGCGCGAACCGGTCCTCCAGAAAAGCCGTCGGATGGGAAGCCTGGAGGACTCACTGCAAGGTCTTCGTTTCCTATGTTCCCTACCCAATATGGAAACACACGCCGACCTCATTGCCGGCTTGCCTCTATACCGCCTATCCGAAATATTTGAAGATGTGCGTACACTTGCCGGATACAATGCCGGCGAGATACAGCTTGAATCCCTGAAGTTACTTCCCGGCACAGAAATGAGAAGAAGAGCGGAAGAACTAGGCATCCGATATTCTCCTCTCCCCCCTTATGAAGTGCTTCAAACAAATGAAATCAGTGTCAACGAGCTTCAAACAGCCCGGCAACTGTCACGTCTTCTGGATGGATTCTATAACACAACTGCTTGGCAAGCCATCACCCGCAAGCTGATTCTGGATGACAACGACTTCCTACGTCGCTTTCTGGAATTTTTAATCGATAAAAATCTTATAGACCAGCCCATGAGCCTGGAAAAGCGAGGCCTCGTACTCTATGAATTCTGCAGTATGCATTATCCGGCCTATAAAATCATGGTCACCATTGCCTGGATAGAGGCAGGCATGTCATTAAAGAAAAAACCAGCAGAGAAAGTCAAGACCAAGCGCCAGATGCCACCGGAATATTGGGAAGTCATCTATGGAAACTACAAAGAAAGCCTCCGCTTATGTTTTCTACCCATTGACGACAATACCCAAAATGGTTATTGGTTCGGCTTCGAATCGGAAATACAAAAAGCAGAACCAGTATTCAAAGCCAAAGGAATAATGGAGAGGTATCAAAATACACAATCACCGCAGATTAACACAGATAAAAGTTCTTGATTATCAGAAATTCTATAGCAATCTGTGTAACCTGCGGCGAGTTATGCCCTCATTTCTTCTCCTATCCGCAGTGGAAATACTTCTCGACCAGTTTCAGCATCTCCTCCGGACTGTCTTGTATCTCTGCACGCAAGGTTCTATCCTCGTAAGAACGCAGTTTGGAAATAACCCCATCAACCATTGCAGGACTGAACACATGATATTGCTCAAAGACAGCACGCTGTCTTTCCAAACAATCGGCAGAAGCGGCACAACTGTCAGGAAGCTGTTCCAGTTGTTTCAACTTATCTTCATTTTCTTTCTTGTGGATATTTACATTGACATATGTTTTTTCTGCAATTCCTAAAGCATCGTCTATCTCAAATCCATAACGGCAAGCTACAGCAAGTCCGGCAATCAATTGATACAAATCGGCCGAACCGTCAGGCGAACGCATTTCCACCGTCTGTTTCTGTGTAGTATCATAATGACTTGGGGTCTCCAACGGATTTGCCAACATGCACATATCCGTTTTTGCCGACCAGCCCAACGGAACGCGTACCAATACCGAACGGTTGCGGTCGCCCCAGCAAATGTTGGTCGGTGCTTCCTGATGAGGAACCAGACGAAAATAGGAAGTAGGATTTGTATTACCGAAAGCTGTAATGGAAGAAGCCAGCTTCATCATGCCCGCAATGGCCTTACGGGCTGTTTCAGAAAGTGCCCCATCTTTCAGCATCTGGTTCTGCCCGTCCTTCATGATACGCATATGTATATGTAATCCGGAACCGGCTTTTCCTGCCGTGATTTTCGGTGCAAAAGTAATGTTATATCCATACTGGCTAGCCAGATTACGAATAACCCATTTTGCTATCACCAGTTGGTCAGCAGCCTCCTCGGCACGCACCGGCAGGAATTCTATTTCATTCTGCTCATAAATCTTATCGTCCAGCGTAAAATTACCGACTTCAGAATGCCCATACTTTATCTGTCCGCCTGCCTGCGCAATATATGACATACATTCCGTACGGAAATCATTGAACTTGGCATAAGGGGCCGATTCGTGATAACCACGCTGGTCGGTAGCCGGGAACAATCCGTCATTTTCAGAAATGACATAATATTCCAATTCTCCCATAGCCTGAAATTCCATCCCCGTAACCGTAGTGAATGCCTGACATGCCTTACGCAGGGTATATTCCGGAGAACTTTCCAGCGGTTCACCATCCTTATTGAAATAAGAACAGAGCATTGACAGTGTGGGCAATTCAGAAAAAGGGTCTATAAAAGCGGTCCGGAAACGCGGCACTACATACAAATCACTGCTACCGGCCTCTATAAACGGAAACAAGCTGGAACCATCTACGCGTTCACCACATGTAAGTATGGCATCAAGGTATGCTTCATTATTGATGACAAAGTTCAGTGTCTTCAGTCTCCCGTCTGCCGCAGGATACATGAAGTTCACCATACGAATGTCGTTCTCCTTTATATAGGAAACAATGTCTGCTTTCGTAAATTCGGAAGCCGGTTTTTGAAGGGCAGCCACCAATAGATTGGGGCTCATGGATAATTCCTGGTTCATAATACGCTGATTGTTTTTAGTTTTCTATATGGTTAACAAAACACATGCAATTTTCTGTCACAATAAAAAACTGCTGTTTCGCAAAGATACTAAAAGCTGTATCAGAAAAAAAACAAACAACCTAAATCTTATCAGTGAGCCTCAACCTTTTCCGTCGTATCCCCACTTCACGTAAATAGCTCCCCAGGCAAATCCTGCTCCGAATGCTGTAAAAATCAGTTTATCCCCCTTTTTAAGCTTATCCTCGAAATCCCATACACACAACGGAAGCGTGCCGGCACTTGTATTTCCATACCGTTCTATATTGACCATTACCTTTTCGGGAGATACTCCCAAGCGTTGCGAAACTGCAGTAATTATACGCATGTTTGCCTGATGGGGAATCACCCAGTCAATCTCCTCCTTCGTCAAGTGATTCCTCTCCATGACCGCCTCACAAGCATCCGCCATATTGGCCACAGCATATTTAAAGACTGTACGTCCTTCCTGATAAATATAATGCATCCGATTGTCCAGTGTATAGTAAGATGGAGCACATACGGAACCTCCTGCTTTGATATGTAAAAAGGGCAGACCTTTCCCGTCTGTTCTCAATACGGCATCCATTACTCCCATATCTTCCCGGGTGGGTTCCAGCATGAAAGCGGCAGCACCGTCACCAAAAATCGGACAAGTGGCACGATCGGTATAATCAATCACCGACGACATTTTATCAGCCCCTACTACAATGACCTTCTTGTATTTTCCCGAACGGATAAAATTGGCTCCAGTTTCCAATGCATACAAAAAGCCACTACAAACAGCCTGCATATCAAAAGCAAAAGCATTCTTAAGCTTTACTCTCTCACATAATATGGATGCTGTTGAAGGAAAATGATAATCGGCCGTTGTAGTGGCCACAATCACCAAATCAATATCATCAGGATTAGATTTTGTACGTTGCATTAATTGTTTTACAGCTTTACGGGCCATAAACGAAGTCCCCAATCCTTCTTCGTGCAAGATACGTCTTTCCTTTATACCGATACGCCCCATTATCCACTCATCTGTCGTATCTACCATTTTGGATATTTCTTCATTGGTCAGAATATAGTCAGGAACATACCCTCCCACTCCCGTAATTACTGCATTTATTTTCTCCATTAATTCTATCTAGTTTAGTATTGGAATCGGCTCAAAGATAATATTCTTAAAACGCCGAGCGCAAATATACTGAAAAGAGGGTAAAATCCAATAAAGGAAGAACAAAAAGACACTCCCGACAAACTATCACATGGATATACAAAAAAGATCAACTGTCCTTTTTCTATCATTCTTTTGTCAATTTTGTATCAATGAGTTTGAGCAATACAGACTAAATTTGCATAATAAAATGTATCGGGTATTTAAAGAGCAAGTAACTAATCAAAAATACATACAAATAAAATTAACATAACATTTTTATATCTTATGAAACAAAACCGCTTAATTAGCATTGGGGCTTTCATTTTAGTGCTTGCACTTTCAGGCCTTATGACAGGTTGTATGGAGAAAGACGTATACGACCCGAATCGTGAAAAAGAACCTCTTCCTGACCCGGATAAATATTTCGGCTTTGAGATGCGCAGTGATGTCCGGCTTTCTGTCAACTATGACATTTACGGGTTTACTCCTTTGATAGAAATTTACGGTGAAAATCCGATGGAAACAGTGGAAGGTACGCCGATAAAGAAAGAGGGTATAGAAGCCTTGTTCAAAACCTATACCGACAACAGCGGTAAGTATGAGGGAAAAATGCAGCTTCCTACCTATCTTAATAAAGTTTATTTATATACTGCGACATGGGGATTGCCGGGATGCATAGAACTTGAAATTAAAGACAATGCTGTCATTTTTGACATGTCGGCAAAATCAAATCCTAAAACAAAGTCTGTCACTCGCGCTTCGTCTGATGTACCTTATTTAGTAAACAAATCCCAAAATCTATACTCACTGTGCTATTGGGGAGAAGGAGGTCAGCTGAACAGCCAATATATGACAAAGGAAAAAAATATTGGTAATGAAAGTATTTTGGATTTGACAGACCGGATGAAAACATTCTTCAATAAAGGAGGACAAGACAATTCAAAATTACTTGGTAATGGAAAAACTATCAATATTTCGATAAAGGAGGACAACACCGCATTGAATCTCATTTTTCTCAATCGAAGTGCAAGTTATAACAATACTTTCGGATATTATTTTTATAAAACCGGAACGTCCGTCGATGTAGACCAAGTGAGGAAATACATTATATTCCCCAATGTGTCTTTTGACTGGTATGGCGGCCAAATATTGATTTTAGAATCCGGGAATAAAGTTCGTCTGCTTTACTTCGATGAAGACGGCCAAGCCCATGATACATTCCCAGCAGGATATACAGTAGGCTGGTTTCTTTATGCCGACGGTTTTAAGAACGGTTATGGAAATAATTTAGAAGATTATCTTAAATTGCCTGATTTATATAATCCATACAATTCAAATCTTCGCACTTCCAATCCCCAAAACAACATGTCGGCCTTTGTCTCTGTTAAAGACCAAAAAAGCGGCAAGACGATTCTTGGAGCAGAAGATGGTGTAAATCAAAGCTACTGTGACCTTTTATTTTATGTAGATGCTACTCCGGGAAGTTCTATTGACGATCCTGAAAGGCCGTCTATTCCCGATGAAGGTGATAAAGAAGAACCCAAACCCGATGAAGATGAAAATGTTACCGGCACACTGGCATTCGAAGATATTTGGCCTTCCGGTGGCGATTATGACATGAATGACGTAATTGTAGAATACGAACGCAAAGTCTATTTCGACAAAAAGAATATAGTAACGAAGATCGTTGACGAATTCACTCCGGTACATGATGGCGCTACATATGTTAACGCATTTGCCTATCAGATAGATGCAGCACAAATTGGCGATAAAATCACTTTGCCGGAAGGTGCAATATTGGAAAAAGAGACTTCGTCCATTATCGTAATGTCCAATGCCAAACAGAATATAGGCAATAAATATGTAGTCACCAGAGAATTCAACGGTTCTTTCCTAAAGAATCAGCTATTGTCCTATAATCCATACATCATCGTAAAATATTCACAAGGAGAACAGAATCGCACAGAGGTTCATCTGCCCAAACACAAAGCTACAGCTTATGCCAATCAGTCATTGATTGGCAGCAATGATGATGCTTACTATATCGACCGTAAAGGAGCATATCCATTTGCTATCGATATACCGATGCTAGGGTTTACCCCGGTAACAGAAAGGAACAGAATTGACAGCCAATATCCCGGTTTTGCTACATGGGCAAAATCAATGGGAAATGACTGTAAGGATTGGTATAAAAAATAACAGAACAAAAGACAATGAATCATGTGTGGAGTGCCCCCTTATTCGGACGCTCCACCTGTTTTTTTTTGAATTATTACATATTGACTTGGAGAAATATTATATTCTGCCATGAAACACCTGGAAAAATAAGAAGGATTGGAATAGCCTACCATATACATTACTTCCGATACAGTGAATCTGCCTTGTAATAAAAGTGTAGCGGCTCTTATCATCCTAACACGCCGAATAAGGCTTACTGGAGTAACCCCCGTCAACTGTTTAATCTTTCGATACAACAGTTTTCGATTCATTCCCAACAGTTGACAGAGCATAGCAACATTAAACTCTGTATTTTCCATATGCTCTTCCAACACTGAAACAAGCTTGTTAAGCCAAATTCGTTTCAATTCCAGTTGTCTGTTTTCCAATGGTTTGCATGAATCCATTTTCTCCAATTTTAATATTCCTTCTAAGATCTGTTTGGCTTGTAGTGAGTCCATACCAACTTGATTTTGCAAAGCCTGCAGTTCATTTTTATCTGGTAAAGACACAATAATATTAATTAAGACTCCAGTATCATTTTCCTCACATCTTATGTCAACCTGGCCTTGATATAGATTAACAAATTTGGGAATTAAATGTAACCCCACAAGAGCGATTATTTCATCTATTATTTTAAGATATTCTTTCATATCTTTCTTGCCTTTTGGTATAAGTACAAATTATCCAAATATCAGACAAACATTCTCTCACGGTATTCTGACGGAGTAGTGCCTGTATGCTTACGAAAAAAACGTGTCATCGTAGAATTCGATTGAAAATTAGTTCGTGAAACCACTTCCTTTATTTCAAGATTGGAGTCTTTCAATAAGACTTTTATCTCAAGTATGGTATATTCCACAATCCACTCTTTAGCCGAACGACCAGTATTATCTGTTATTAACATTGTCAGATATTTAGGTGAGATACACATCTTATCTGCATAAAATGCCACATCACGACTTATAGTATGATACTCTATAACCAAATAAAAGAATTCAAAAACCTGCTTCTCTTTACGTACAAACTTCACGGAAGCCATAGCCTTGGGGTTACTCTTATAGCCCACATACAAGTCCCAATAATAAACCCTCAATAAATACATCACCGATTCCCTCCTAAGAAAGGCACAAGATAAATCTACACGGCATGACAATATATGACAGAAATGAACAAAGCGCTTATACTCTTCTTCACTGAGCGGAGAGCTATAATATTTCCTCATATAGAAAAAATAGTCAAGTGTAAGCCTACCCAGCCCATTAATGGTATCCATAAACAATTTCTTTGGTACTTTAAAGAAAATAACGGCAAAGTCTGTACTGATTTCGGTTATACTTGCCAACTGATAAGGAAAAATAGTTATCAAATCATTCTTCACAACCCTGCGTTTATTAGAAAACACATTAAAAAGAGCAGAGCCTCCGGTACAAACTCCATTTATCCCTTCTTCTAGATATGTCGGAATCCCGTCAAGAGGCAAATCAATTACCTTTGTATAAATATTGAACTCCTCTAAATCAAACACACCACTTGAAAAAGGCCTATTATCTTTTGTAGCTTTTACCATATTTGTTTTAAATATTATGCTAAGTTACAAAAAAAAATCATTTTTAGATTATTTGTTCTAAAATTGCACATATATACTGAAGTTCAGTCAAAACTAAAGTATAAATTCTTATTCTATAAAGGGCTAAATAATATCCGATAGGGCAGAGATAATGGAATAAAAAAAGTCCCACAAATCGTTGAATTTATGAGACTTACCTATTCATTATCCAGTTAGTTCAGCGGAGAGACAGGGATTCGAACCCCGGGTGCCTCGCAGCACAACGGTTTTCAAGACCGCCGCAATCGACCACTCTGCCACCTCTCCAAAACTTCTTTTTCAGAAGTGCTTTTCTTTTAAAGCGGTGCAAAGATACAAATCATTTTTTATTCTACAAACTTTTCTGCACAAAAACAGAGCAATTATACCAAAATTCTTGTTTATACCCACTACGGAACGAACATAACGGCATTTAGGCTATTTGTTGAAATTTATCAAGGGCAAGACAGAGTTTTATAACTTACTGGCTATCAGTATATTTACAAAGAGCCACATTCAGTATACGATTGAACCCTATTCAGTATACGACTGAATGGCATTCACTATACGACTGAATTAGGTTCAGAATACGACTGTTCCTTAAACCTACATCATTTGTAAATAATGCAGATTATTATTCGGTTCTTGTTTCAATTCATAAACCACATATAAAGAAAGTATTAACATCTCTACTCCCCCGGACATTCACTACCTAATAATAGTTATTTTATGCTGTTCAACATAAAAAGAGAAGTATCTCTTATAAAATTACGGAATTTATTCAGTATTTTTGCGCGCTCTAAAGGATAACATTATCTAACCTACTAACAAAAACAAATTTTATGGAATTGAACAAAACCTTTACCAATGGGCTTTGGAATAAAGAAATCAATGTCAGTGATTTCGTCAGTAAAAACATCGCACCCTATACCGGAGATGCATCTTTCCTGCAGGGACCTACCGAACGTACCAAACGTATCTGGGACATCTGTCTGAAGGCTCTCGAAGAAGAAAGGAACAACAATGGCGTCCGTTCACTGGACAATACCACCGTATCTACCATCACTTCTCATAAAGCCGGGTATATTGATAAGGACAATGAACTTATTGTCGGTTTGCAGACTGATGAACTGTTGAAACGATCCATCAAACCTTTCGGAGGCATCAACGTGGTAGCAAAAGCATGCCGTGAAAACGGAGTGGAAGTGGACGATAAAGTAAAAGACATCTTCACCCATTACCGCAAAACACATAACGACGGCGTATTCGATGTATATACCGAAGAAATCCGTTCCTTCCGCTCACTGGGATTCCTTACCGGATTGCCCGACAACTATGCCCGCGGACGTATCATCGGCGACTACCGCCGATTGGCTCTCTACGGCATCGACCGTCTGATTGAAGCCAAGCAGGAGGACTTGCGCAACCTCACCGGCCCGATGACCGAAGCACGCATCCGTCTACGCGAAGAAGTGGCAGAACAAATCAAAGCTTTGAAGGACATCAAGGTTATGGGCGAATATTACGGACTCGACCTCAGCCATCCGGCTACATCAGCTCAAGAGGCCGTGCAATGGGTATACATGGCATATCTTGCTGCCATCAAAGAGCAGGACGGAGCAGCCATGTCACTGGGTAACGTATCTTCGTTCCTCGATATATTCATTGAATACGATCTGGCTCACGGAAAAATCAATGAGACGTTTGCACAGGAACTGATAGACCAGTTCGTCATCAAGCTGCGCATGGTACGCCATCTGCGTATGCAATCATACAATGATATCTTTGCCGGTGACCCGACTTGGGTGACCGAAGCCATCGGAGGACGCTTCAATGACGGACGCGTGAAGGTCACCAAGACTTCTTTCCGCTTTTTGCAGACGCTATACAACCTCGGTCCTTCTCCGGAACCGAACTTGACCGTATTGTGGAGTCCCGAACTGCCGGAAGGCTTCAAGGATTTCTGCGCCAAAGTTTCTGTAGATACCAGCTCCATCCAGTACGAAAACGACAACCTGATGCGTGAAGTGCGCAACTGCGACGACTACGGCATCGCCTGCTGTGTATCCTACCAAGCCATCGGCAAGCAAATCCAGTTCTTCGGCGCACGTGCCAACCTTGCCAAGGCCCTGCTGCTTGCCATCAACGGTGGCCGTTGCGAAAACACCGGAACTGTCATGGTGAAAGGTATTCCCGTATTGACCGGCGAGACACTGAAGTTTGAGGAAGTTATGGCCAACTACAAGAAGGTACTGACTGAAATAGCCCGTGTCTACAACGAGGCCATGAATATCATCCACTACATGCATGATAAGTATTATTATGAGAAAGCCCAGATGGCATTCATCGATACCGACCCACGCATCAATCTGGCATACGGTGTTGCCGGCCTTTCCATCGCCATAGACTCACTGTCTGCCATCAAATACGCCAAAGTCACTGCACGCCGCAACGAAATCGGCCTGACCGAAGGTTTCGACACTGAAGGTTCATTCCCCTGCTTCGGCAATAATGACGACCGTGTGGACCACCTGGGAGTAGACCTCGTTTACTATTTCAGCGAAGAACTGAAAAAGCTGCCTGTCTACAAGAATGCCCGTCCCACCCTTTCCTTGCTGACTATCACCTCCAACGTGATGTACGGCAAGAAGACCGGTGCCACTCCGGACGGACGCGCCAAAGGTGTTGCCTTTGCTCCGGGTGCCAACCCAATGCACGGACGTGACAAGAACGGTGCCATCGCTTCCTTGAGCTCCGTAGCCAAATTGCGCTACCGCGACTCGCAGGACGGCATCAGCAATACGTTCTCCATTGTTCCCAAATCACTGGGCCCGACACCGGAAGAACGTGTAGAGAACCTGGTAACCATGATGGACGGCTACTTCACCAAAGGTGCCCACCATTTGAACGTAAACGTACTGAACCGCGAAATGCTGGAAGATGCCATGGAACATCCTGAAAAGTATCCGCAACTCACCATCCGCGTTTCCGGCTATGCCGTGAACTTCGTGAAGTTGAGCCGCGAGCATCAGTTGGAAGTCATCAGCCGTTCATTCCACGAAAGAATGTAATATGATAAATGTACACTCCTACGAAAGTATGGGAACATTCGACGGGCCGGGTCTCCGGCTCGTCGTTTTCCTGCAAGGATGTCCGTTCCGTTGTCTGTATTGTGCCAATCCGGATACGATTGATGTAAAAGGAGGCACTCCCACCACTCCGGAAGAGATTCTGCAAATGGCTATCAGCCAAAAGGCATTCTTCGGGAAGAAAGGAGGTATTACTTTCTCCGGCGGTGAGCCTACCCTGCAAGCAGAAGCGCTGATTCCTCTTTTCAAGGAGCTGAAGGCGAACGGCATCCATATCTGTCTGGACAGTAACGGAGGCATCTGGAATGAAAAGGTGGAAGAGCTCTTTAGTCTGACTGACCTCGTGCTGCTGGACATCAAGCAATTCAATCCCGAACGCCACCGTACGCTGACGGGACGAAGCAACGAACAGACACTCCGCACCGCTGCCTGGCTCGAAGAACATGAACACCCCTTCTGGCTGCGCTATGTACTGGTCCCCGGTTACAGCGATTCGGAAGAAGACACCCGCCTGCTGGGTGAAAGTCTTGGCAAATACCAGCAGATACAACGGGTGGAAATACTTCCTTATCACCGTCTGGGTGTTCACAAATACGAAGCCATGGGATGGGATTACAAATTGAAAGAAGTGAAGGAAAATACTCCGGAACAACTGGAACGGGCAGAAAAACTGTTCAAAGAGTATTTCACGAATGTGATAACCAACTAAAACAGAAAAGCAAGGCTGTCCGGATATGATTCCAGACAGCCTTGCTTTTCATTTATAGGGTAAGAATCCTATTCTTTCAAGTTATAGGTAATCTGCTGTACATCATCACTACTGCCACCCACCATAAAGACGAAATCACCAGGTTCTACCATATAATTCATCTCATTGTCATAGAATCCCAGTGCATCGTCAGTTATCTGAAAAGCTACAGTTTTGCTTTCACCCACATTCAGATGAATTTTCCTGAAGCCCTTCAATTCCTTTATCGGACGCGTAACAGAGGCTACCTTATCCTGCACATACAATTGAACTACTTCCTCTCCTGCACACTTACCGGTATTAGTCACTTTTACCGACACCTCCGTATGGACGCCTGCAGCCTTGCCCGGCAGCAGTTTCAAATCAGAATATCCAAAATCCGTGTACGAAAGCCCATATCCGAAAGGATAGGCAGGCTCAGTGGAAGCATCGATATAAGATGCCTTATAGGTCTGTTTCAATGCGGTAGGGCGGCCGGTGCTCTTATTCTGATAATAAATGGGAATCTGTCCTACGTGTGCAGGAAATGTCATGGGCAATTTAGCCGAAGGATTATACTCTCCCCACAACACATTGCATATGGCATTGCCGGCCTCACTTCCCAGCCACCAAGTACACAGTACCGCATCAGCATGTTCCCTTATCTCATTGAAGATTACCGGACGCCCACACATGACAAGAGCAATGACAGGTTTTCCAGTCTTTGCCAGTTCCGACACCAGCTTCTGCTGCCCCTCGGGTATGGCTATATTCACTTTGGAAGCCTTCTCGCCACTCTGACCGAATCTCTCGCCTACCGCCACAACAATGACATCCGAAGCCTCAGCAGCCTGTAATGCTTCCTGCAATCCGGTCAACTGATTGCTCTTCATATCATAGCCTTCAGCATAGCTCACCTCCAGTCCTTTCCGGACCAATGCATCATATAAGGTCACCACTTTGTTCCGGTCCGTAGTGGCAGCCCAAGCACCTGCCATATCGTACTGGGATTTTGAGAGTCCTCCTATCAAGGCTATCTTCCTCGTCTGTGCCGTCAACGGAAGCACAGATTCCCTATTCTCCAGCAATACAACGGAACGCTCGGCCATACGGAGCGAAGCATTACGGACTTCGGGCGCATTGAGTATTCTGGCCGCTCTTTCCGGATTACAGTAGCGAAAAGGGTCCTCAAACAATCCCAACTCATATTTCTTCTCCAATATACACCGTACTGCATCATCAAGCACACTCTCCTTTACTTTCCCTTCTTGAACAAGCTCCTTCAGATAAGTCAAGTAGCAGGTACTTACCATCTCCATGTCCAGACCAGCATTCAGCGCTTTGGCTGCGGCATCTTTCTTGTCAACAGCATAACGGTGGTTCACCAATTCCTCTACCGAATTATAATCGGACACAACAAATCCCTTAAATCCCCACTGCTCTCTCAATAGCCGGTTGAGCAAGAAATCATTGGCAGTACAAGGAATATTATTAAAATCATTGAAAGCACTCATCACGGTAGCTGCTCCTACCTTTATGGCCGCCTTATAGGGAGGCATATAAAAATTGGCAAAGTGGCCCATTGACATATCCACACTATTATACTCCTTTCCTGCTATCGGTGCACCATATCCGGCAAAATGTTTCATACATGCCATGACAGTCGTCGTGTCTGCCAAATCGTCTCCTTGCAAGCCTCTGACACGCGCCTCCGCTACCCGAGAACCATAATAAGGGTCCTCACCGGCCCCTTCCATGACGCGTCCCCAACGTGCGTCCCACGAAATATCCACCATCGGGGCAAAAACCCAGTTCAAACCATCAGCGGCACTTTCCAAAGCATTGTAGCGTGCAGCTTCCTCAATCATGGCCAAATCGAAACTTGCAGCCTCGGCAAGCGGAAGCGGAAATCCGGTACGATAGCCGTGGATAACATCCAGTCCGAAAATTAAAGGAATGCGCAAACGCGATTGCAAAGCAAGCTCTTGATAACGGCGTATATCCTTTACTCCTATCACATTCAGCATAGAGCCTATTCTGCCTTGCCGGACATACTCTTCTTTAGGAATATTTCCACCGTCGGGTCCGGTAAAATTCCCTCGGTAGGTGCATTGTGCAAGCTGGCCTATCTTTTCATCCAGCGTCATCTGCTTCATCAAGCTTGAGATGAATTTCTCCTTCTCCGTAGTTTGTGCCGAGGTAAAGGTGTTACCAAGTCCCCACAGACAAACCATCAGTATTATTATCTTTTTCATACTGCCATTCTTGTTTTGATATTTATTTTATCATAAAACAACAGTTGCCTTCAATGGTAAATCAGCTGAAGAAGGACCTGCCAGAATCTCAAAAGTCCCCTTTTCCACTACAAACCGATGTGATTCCACATCATAGTAGGCAAAGGCTTCCTCATCCAGCAATATCCGAACGCGCTTGGTTTCACCCTTCTTCAAGTAAACCTTATCGTAGCCTTTCAACTCCTTCAATGGACGCGGAACAGAACATTCCACATCCCGCACATATACCTGAGCCGCTTCCGCAGCATCCATCTTTCCGGTATTCTTGATGTCAAAGCTTACCGTAACCCGGCTTCCCCCCGTCTTCTCAACACTCAGATTACTATATTCAAAACTACTGTATGACAGTCCATACCCGAAAGGATAGAGCGGTTGCTTTCCGTTCCGGTCATATCCCCTATAACCTACGAAAACACCTTCGGCATACTGCACCCGTTTATGAGGTACATTGCGATTGTCATAATAATTACCATATACCGGATTATCTTCCCATTTTTCCTCGATGCTGACTGGTAGTTTGCCACTTGGCGAAAGCTTGCCCGTAATGATTTCGGCAAGGGCCTTTCCACCCTCCTGCCCCGGATACCATGCCATCAAAATAGCTTGTACACTCTGCCCCCAATTGCGGAAATCTATTCCACCTCCGGCATTCACCACCACAGCCACATTATCATGAAGTGAAGCCACTTTATTAATGAGATATTCCTGCCCGTATGACAATGCAAACGGACGGTCGAACCCTTCACCTTCTGTACTGCTGTTGAACCCGGCACATACAATAACATTCCTGGCATGCTTCAGTGAAGAGGCCAAACGCTCCTCATCCATCATTCCTGCCTGGAAACTGACAGTCGCCTCACCCACATTATCAAAATATTCAATACGCAACCGGTATATCTCCCCTGCACTGACCTGCATAAATGCACTGCGGGTACTGAATGAATGGTTCCCCCAATCTCCGGTAATCAGCTTATCGTTTACAAACAGACGGTATCCGTCATCGCCAGCCAGCTGGAACTTGACAGTTCCATCCTTGTCAGCCTTGTAAACTCCCGTCCAACGGGCAGAAAACTGATCTACCGGCATGCCGTCGAACGGTGCACCGTATTTCCAGGCATGGTCTATGGCAGGCTCTATGGCAGCTTGAAAGAGTTCTCCGGTAAGATTACGAGTATTATAATATTCGCCCTTAAAACCGTTTTGCGTAAAACTGCCATCCGTATAAATCTGTTGGGACATATCCTTATAAAGAATGCTGTCAGACAGCAGCTCTATCTGTCTGCCGCCCTTCAACTGAACCATACCGTCATAGAGTGACACTACCGAATAAGGGGTGACAAATCCGCTTCCTCCTCCTGTGGGAATAATATCGGCATTAGGCCCGATTACCAATGTTCTACCGTTCCGGTAAGGCAACGTACCGTTATCATTTTTCAATAAGACTACTCCTTCTCTCGCCAAGTCAAGTGCAATTTCCTTAGACTGTGCATTGTCTTTATCGATAGATTTATCTTCTCTCGGAGTATCAAGTGCTCCAAAAGCAATCAATGTCTGGAGTATATGCCGGACTTTGGCGTCAATGGTCTCTTCCTTCACGATACCATTCTCTATTGCCGGAATAAGAATTTCCCTGGTCATGAATTTACCGACGGGCATTTCCAAATCCAACCCTCCATTAGCGGCTCCCACACCGGAATATACAGATGTCCAGTCAGACATCAGGATACCTTTAAATCCCCACTGCTTGCGTAATACATCAATGTTCAGCCAGCTGTTTTCGGTGGCATGTACCCCGTTCAGCGGATTATAGCTATCCATAACCGCCCCTACTCCTGCTTCCTGCACAGCTTTTCGGAACGCGGGAAAATAAATTTCCTGCAGCGTGCGTTCATCCACATCTGAGCTGGCATGATGTCTGCTCCACTCCTGGTTATTGGCCGCAAAATGCTTCACCGTAGCCATAACTCCCTCTTCCTGCACTCCCAAGATATATTCTTTAGCAGTTTCGCCCGTCAAATAAGGGTCTTCACCAAAATACTCATAGTTTCGCCCGCATAGAGGAGAGCGGTAGATATTGACTCCAGGCCCCAACAGAATACTTACCCCACGGGCCTTTGCATCCCGGGCCAAACCATGTCCCAGCTCTCTAGCCAACTTACGGTTCCATGTCGAAGCCGACAAGATGCCACAAGGATACAAGGTACTTTGAGTATTGTTACGTATGCCTTGCGGACCATCGGCCATCCTGATTTCGGGTATGCCAAGCCGGGGTACAGCCCGGATATAAAAAGATTTGGGACCGGAAATGTAATCGATTTTTTCTTCCAGCGTCATTTGAGAAACCAACTCCCTGGCACGCTGCTCCACCTGGGGAGTAATACACACTTGTGCTTTTGCCGTGATTGCACAACAAAGCAATAGCCCGCTTAAGGCTACTTTCTTTTTAATCTTCATTTTGTCTATTTTACTACGTGTTTGTTATATTGCCGGGCATGTCCCGACCTACTTTCTTTCTTCTCAATCAATAAAAAACCGTGTCCCTTCATCCACCAACGAAGAAACACGGCCGAAAGTTATTAAGAAAATTCTGAATCTACAAGAAAGTGGACAAAAACATGTCTGTCCTGCTATCAATAAGTAAGACGTATACCGGCCTGCAACGTAAAGTTACACGGGTTCTCCTTGCGTATAGTCTGTATCGACGAACCGTCATCAAAGAAATAAGATACTCCCGGTTCCACATACAGGCCCACCCTATTGCTTATGTTATACTGGGCACCGACAGCACCCATGACAGAAAGCTGTACCGGTTTCACAGTCTCACTCTCAGTACCAATCTTGCCATACACACATTTTTCAATGGCACCCCCCGCCGAAACGTACATCGTAAAGTTCTTTGCATCCACAAAGTTCCAGTTGGCCCGTACCGGAATGCCAATATAATGCAGCTTCTGGCTTATCTTTTCCGAGCTGCCCTCATACCTTACGTCAGAAGCAAGATAGGTATACGTCAGCCCGCTTTCCACAGAGAAACCCTTCGCCAAGTTTTTCCGCACCGAAACACCGAAACTGAGCGGTTGTTTATGGTCTATATCCGCAATTTTCTTTTCGCGTCTTTGCAGATAGGGCATACCATCCTTAAAAACCAGTTCCTGCCCGTCGGGAATAGTAACAATGCCATTGGCCGTAGAGGATAAATCTACGTTACCGCCATAAATAGGACTTCCAGGCATGTAGTCCGACATCACATTCGCTTCCCCTTCATTCGCCAATGAAAAACCTCCCGTATTTCCTACGGACAAGCCAACCGCCCATCCTTTAGCATCCCTACCAGAACTGTTTTTTTCCGGAAGATGCAGTTTGTCCCGGCCTGACGGACGATAGCGGTCTTTCCTTGTTCTCTCCGGTTCCTCTGCCTGCATTGCGGTCGCATGGTCCGTATCTTCCATTACCGGCTCTTCCGCCTGCTGCCCAATACCGACAGCCTCACCTGCAGTTTCAACCGGCAACATTTCCTCCTGCCGCTCATCGTCAACCGATATTCTGATATGTTGTGCAACCAAAGGGCGACTTGCCTCCCTATTGGGTGCCGATGCATTTCCATGTGCCCGATAGGCAGGCTCTATGGGATTAGTCCGTACAGCAGGTACCGTCTGTTCCGGCAAGACATCCGGAGCCACAGCCAAAGCAGGCACTGACGTATGCCGCATTTCATTCCCTACCGGACTCTGCAACAGCCACAGACTGACGGACGATACTGCCACCAGCAGCACAGCTGCCGCAGCCACCGCCCAGCGACGGAAAGGCATCATCCTATGCGATCCGGTTATCGGAGTTCCGGAAAGGGACAATTCCTTTTCCAACCGCTCCCATCCGGCAACCGGCAACGGTTCGGAATAGTCTTCCAGCTTGTCCTTTATCTTTTTCAACCACAATTCATCTTCCATACGTTCCTTCATTTAATCATTTCTTTTCATCCACTCACGTACTTTTGCCGCTAAAGTCGCTTTAGCACGCGTCAACTGCGAGGCAGAGGATTTTTCATTAATTCCCAATAGTCGAGCAATCTCCTTATGGGATTTCTCTTCAAAAATATATAAGTTGAATACGGTACGATAGCCGGCAGGCAGTTCACTGATAAACTGCATCAGCACCTTTTGAGGAATGACATCTATCGACGAACCTTCCGGTTCCTCATAAGCTTCGGGTGCATTCTCCAAAGCCGATGACTGATTCATCACATCATTTTTCCGCAAATACTGCAATACCGTATTCACCATTACGCGTTCCATCCATGCCCGCAGAGAGCCCTCTCCCCGCCAAGTGAACTTATCGAAAGAATCAAAAAGTTTCAGAAAACCGTCATGCATCAGGTCTTGGGCAGTCTCCCGGTCACCTGCATAACGGAGGCATACGCTGAGCATGCGTCCCGCATAGCGCTCATACAGTTCTTTGCGGGCAAGGTTGTCCCCTTGCCTACAGCGTTCTGCCAATTCCTGTTCTTCCATTCTCTCTTTTAACACGTGTTTACCTTAAAAATGCAACTGGCGCAAAAATACTGCATCAGGCAGAGAAGAAAATCATACTTTCATTTCTTTAACAATATACTACGCAGTATTTAGCTTTTCACCGCATTTTTTGAATACAAAAATAAGATTTAAACAGAAAAAGAGCTAAAACCTACCACTTATGAAGAAACTGAGAATGACATTGGCAACATCCATGCTTTTATTCCTGACTGCCATTGTATTGCAATCATGCCTGGACGATTGGGATGACAAATATGACACTTTGTTCGCCGTAGGTACGGTGAAGGTCATCGAAGGAAAAGACTACTATTTCTCACTGGACGAAGGCAGTAAACTATATCCCAGTGACACAACCTATGTTCACGACTATGCCGTAACAGACGGCCAGAGGGCTTTCATCTACTTCCGCGAACTGGAAGAGAAACTTCCAGGCTACGAATACAATGCCCAAATAAAGCACATCGAAAATATTCTGACCAAAGACATCTACTCCATGCCTGCCGAAAAGGCGGACAGTATCGGAGACGACAACATCAACGCCACGGATTTATGGATTACGGGTGAGTATCTGAACATCAAGTATCAATTCTACCACAGTAACAACGAAGATAAGAAGCACATGCTGAACCTGGTCATCAACGAAGCATCCACCGGCGAGAACGACAAACCGGATTACGTCAATCTCGAATTCCGCCACAATGCCTACAATGACAGCCAGCTCACACTGGGCACCGGACTGGCCTCCTTCAAGCTGGACAATATAGCGGAACAGCTGAAAGAGAAAAAAGGACTGAACATCCGCGTCAAAAGTCTATATGACGGTGAACGGTTCATGACCATAGACATTAAAAAAGAAAACAACTAAATCTCCTGAAAACACATTTTTCAACATCTCAATGAGAAGCGGAGTAACATTTCAATATGTTGCTCCGCTTTGTTTTTCCATAACTTATCAGAATTCATTGTTCAAGCAAGTCAGCCTCAACGAAGCGTTGAACGCTTCGGCAGACAATCGCGTCCTGACCTGTACCTGCACGCTGCTCTTCGGCTGGACATCAAAATAATTGTCGCTATATACACTTTCATTGTCAGCAACGGACAAGCATACGGCACGGGCAAACTTGTCTGTTGATACCGTCACTTCATATCCGCCTTCAATGGAACGGACTTCGGTCTGCAAATCCACTTTCGGATAATTCATATTCTTCTGCTTGTCCAGACAGTAGTTGTTATGGTACACCCTGCCCGATTTGTCCGTATAGTCTACGCGGACATATACCGTTCCTCTATCTGCCCCCTCCAGCAGCTTGGCAAGCGGTGCGGAAAAACAGACACGGCTGTCATTACCGGAAATGCCGACAGATTTGTCCCAGTGATAAACCACAGTGCCGTCGAACCGGCAGACCTGGAGCTGCAGCCGGCCGGAAGTATTCTCCAAGCGGTCGGACACTGCATATACTATCAAATCATCCCCCTCCACTACCGAAGAAATCAGGATGTCATCATAGGCCTTGCGGACATAATAGTGCTGCGCCTTCCAGCGTCCGTAATAGTCACGGCTCGCCCAGGAAGCTACGGGCCAACAGTCGTTGTGCTGCCAGAAAAGCGTCCCCATATTATACGGCATCTGGCGGCGGTGCGACTCGATGGCCGTCTTGATGGCATCTCCCTGCAGCACATGGTTCATATAAAGGAATGCCCGGAAATCACGCGGTTTTTTATATTCATTCAACAGGTAAGTCTCAATCAGCCCGTTGGCATGGTCGCCACCACGCTGATGGGACATCATCACCTCGGAACGTATATCCCAGTCTTCGGGGTAAGGAGCATAGCGCTTGACGGACTCGAACTCTGGAAAAGACTGAAAACCGTACTCGCTGAAAAAGCGGGATTTCTCGCTGTCATAATCAGAAATGGGTGCTTTACCATGCCAGACACTCCAATAGTGACGGTCCCCGTCAGTAGTACCGGACATCTCTCCCTCGAATGCGAACGGAGAAGAAGGCCAATAGAAGGTTCCGGGTGCATACTCCTTGACCACCCCGGGTAAGGTGACATGATACTGCTGCCGGTACTGTGCCCAAATCTTGTCGGCATATTCCTTGTTCTGCCGTTCTATCTCGCACTTCCAGCCCCAGCCCAGCCAGGCATCCTGGCATTCATTATTTCCACACCACAAAGCAATGCAGGCATGATTGCGCAAACGTTTCACATTGTCCACCGCCTCCTGGTGGATATTATCGAGTAGGGCGCCTTCTGCCGGATACATGCTGCAGGCAAACATGAAGTCCTGCCAAATCATGATTCCATACTCATCACACAAATCATAGAAGACATCGTTCTCATAGATACCTCCACCCCAGACGCGCAACATATTCATGTTTACACCGGCGGCATCGAGAATCGTCCTTTTATAATTCTCGGGAGTGACGCGCGGCAGGAAGTTATCCGAAGGGATGTAATTGGCTCCTTTGGCAAAAACCGGACGCCCGTTCAGCTCTATATAGAAAGTATGCCCGTCCTTATCCGGCTGATGCACCACCTTCAAAGAGCGTATGCCCACCCTTTCGGTTTTAGAGTCCAACAATTCCCCACCTGCAATGATATCCGTACGGAAACGATAAAGGAAAGGCTCCCCCAGTCCATTACTCCACCACAGCTTCGGCTTGTGAAGGACAAAATCAACGGTCACCTGATTGGTGCCTCGCTTCAAATCCGCTTGCCACTCGCCAAGCACTCTTCCAGTAACCTCATCCGTTATCGTGACCAACACTCCATTCATATCCTTATCGGCATCCAGCTCCACATGTCCGGCAATCACGGCCCTGCCTGCACCGACTTCCTTCTGCTCGATAAACACATCGTTGATTCTCAAATCGCTCCAAGCCCTGATATACACCGGACGCCAGATGCCGGAGGTAACCAGACGTGGGCCCCAGTCCCAGCCATAATGATAACCCGCCTTACGGGCAAAAATGCTTATCTTCTTGTTGAACAAGCCCCCGTTTTCAGACTGGTCATTGGATGCCGGATACTGGTAGGGAAGTGCATCCCATTTGGGGACGTCTATCTTTACCGGCGAATGGAAGTACACCTTCAATATATTATTCTCCTCCCTGATGTACTGCCTAACGGGGATAGACCAGCGGCGAAACATATTGTCCGCTTTCAGTATACATTCATCATTCAAATAAACGTCAGCGTAAGTATCCAGCCCCTCGAACACAAGCTCCATATTCTCTTTCCGCATCATGTCGGCAGCAAGAGTAAAGCAAGTTTCATAAACCCAGTCTTCCTTGTCAATCCATTGCAATCCCCGTTCGTTCAACCGGAAAAACGGGTCTTCAATAATCTTGTTCTGCAGTAAGTCCGTGTGGACTACTCCCGGAACTGTAGCCGGATACCAATTGGTCAGTCTCGCCTGCCGGAATTTCCAGCCTTCATGAAGGTTCTTTACCGCTGTTTTTAGTTTCATACGAGTGTGTTTCATAGTTTTCTTTGACTACTCTAAATTACGGATAGACAAAAATACGACATTCAAAGGATACTTTATAATATCTTCTTAACGAAACATGATACAATCCCGTACACACCTACCGGGTCAGCGTCGCTGCACATCTGCTGCAGTGTGACTGCAAACGTGTTGCAGCGCTACTGCATATATGCTGCAGTGACACTGCATATGTGTTGCAGCGCCACTGCAAAGCTGAATGCAGTAGCACTGCAAAAAGCATGCACTTGCTTTGCAGTGGCAATGCATTATCCCATCGCCTTATTCGGGCTTTCGATAATCCTCGCTTCTTCGCTGTGCCCATCAGTAGGCAGCCTCAGCAACGGGAGATTGATGACACAAATTATACTTCACTGGGCGGAACACCAAACTGCCGCTTGAAGCTGCGCGAGAAGTTGGCCAGCGAAGAAGCTCCCACCTTGTAACACACTTCGCTCACAGTGTATTTGCCCGTCTGCAGCAGTTGCATAGCCGTGTTCATGCGATAAGTGATAAGAAAGTTCTGCGGTGTTTGTCCCGTCAACGACTTGACTCGGGCATACAAGCTGCTGTAGCTCATCAGCATTTCCTTTGCCAGCGAGGTAATGCCGAATGCCTCGTCATCCAAGTGCTTGTCCAGCAACGTGTGCAAATTCTCCAAAAACTGACGGTCTTGTTCATTAAGTATCGCTTCTCGCGCCTCTCCCCTCGGTAGGCTTTCCGAGGTGAGGTTTTGCACAATCCATTGCATCCGTTTACGGTTTTCCAACAGATTGTTTATGACGGCTTTCAGATAGAAGGGGTCGAAGGGCTTGCCCACGTAGGCATCAGCACCACAATCCAGTCCTTTGATACTGCTGTCCATATCGTTCTTTGCCGTTAGCAGAATAATGGGAATACGCCCCCAATCGGCACTTGTCTTGATAGTCTTGCACAACTCGTAGCCGTCTTTCCGAGGCATGACCACATCACTCACAATCAGTTCAGGCAACTCCATCTCTAATCTGTCTATGGCTTCCTCTCCATTTTCCACGACAACGATATTGTAATCTGGCGACAACAGCACTCGCAGGTATTCGCGCACCTCCTGATCGTCTTCTACAATGAACAGCGTGTTCTCCTTAGAGACTACTTTTTCTACGGCATTCGTCTCGACTGCCGGTATGGGTATCTTGTACTCATTGTCTTGTGCCCGTTCCTCGGGACTATATGCTGTCAGCGATTGTGGGATACTAAGAGTGAAGCAAGCCCCCTGAGGGTGCTTGGAAGTGTAGTCTATGTTTCCCTTATGCAGGTGTGCCAAATATTGCGCATAATTCAGACCGATGCCCTTACCATTCACATTGGGGTATTTCTTATCAGCTCCCAACCGTTCAAAGCGATCAAACAGTTGTTTCTGTTTTTCGGGCAAAATACCTTGTCCCGTATCGGCCACGCATATTTGTACGTTTTTCCCGTCGCTTTCCACAGTAATGTCGATACTCCCCCCTTCAGGTGTGTACTTAATGGCGTTACTGAGCAAGTTATAAAATATCTTTTCCACCTTCTCCGTATCAAAACAAGCCACCGTATCCTGCTTCTGTTCAGCGTGCATGTTTATCGTCAGCCCTTTTTCGTGGGCAATAAACCGGAAGTTCGCTATCTGTGCCTGAACGAAAGCTACCGGGTCTACCACGGCAACCCGGAGTTGCTTCTCGTCCTTCTCACCTTCCTTGGGGGCAAGCAACTGCTTCACAAGCCGCAACAAGCGGTCGGCATTGCGCAACATGATATCCACCAAGCCACGCTCATGTTCATTCAGATTGTTTTCTTTCGCCAGTTCTTTCAACGGGGCATATACCATGGCTAGCGGTGTACGTACTTCGTGCGAAATGTTGGTCACAAAGTCTATGTGTGCCTGATTTATCTCCCTTTGGTACTTGACCAATGCCAGTCTCTCCTCTTGTGTCCGCCAACGTATAATTAGCCGGATGACCAGTAGCACCAGCCCGATACCGACCAGCCAGTATAACACAATAACCAAGGGCGTAGCCCATGGTGCAGGGTGAACAACCACCTCCTTGGTCAGTTCGTTCTTGCACCACTCTCCGCTCAGTATGCGAGCTTTCACCTTGAACGTATATTTTCCGGTAGGCAGGTTGGAATAGGCCACCCGCTTGTTGGAACCAGCGTCAATCCAGTTCTTGTCGAAGCCCTCTAGCATATAGGCATAGTTCAGCAGAGAACCCGCCTCTAACTTTAATGCCGAATAGTAGAACGTAACTGTATTCTCCCGATAAGACAACGATAGTTTTTCCTCGCTCTTATTATGTATTCCCCCGTTCACCAATATCATGTCCAGATTCAGCGGGATATCTGGTTCTTTCTCGATGGGTACATCCGGATAAATGACTGTAATGCCACCCGAGCCTCCGAAAAACAAGGTACCGTCTGGTGCCACTGCCGCACAATTCAGCGCATACAGCTTCCCCTTGCAGAAGTAGTTATCATATAAATAAGAAAATGTTTTTTCCTGCACATCATACTTTCCTATATGCGTAGACGAACTAAACCAGATGTTCCCTTCCTTGTCTTCGATTACTGCCTTCAAGCTGTTGTCTATCAGTCCCGACGATAAATCAAACCGCTCCAGCCATTGTGTGCGTGGGTCGTAATGCACCAGCCCGGTATTGTAAGTCCCTATCCAGTACGTATTGTTCCTATCGATAATAAGTGAATTCGGGTTGGGCAAATAAAGAGAATCCAACGGGATGAACTGTTGGTCTTCACCAAATTTATAGATACCGTTGGCCACCGTATAGAGAATCATTGTACCCGATGGGCGCAATGTCTGCAACTGCGAAAACGAAATGCTGCCCGGTGCATACCGGTAAGTGAACTTCCCGTCGGCCGCCAGCGTGGCAAATCTATCAGCCAGCGTAACCCAAATACGTCCTTCCTTGTCTTCACTGATGGAAAACACATTGGCCGGGAAGGTATAATGGTTCTCTTCCCGTACGATTTTCCCCTCCCGGATAGCATACTGCCGCACCTCCGAACGGTTCCGGATGACCCACAACCTATTCTTCGAGTCAATAAAAATATGCCCGTAAAGGCCACCATCTGCCAAGTGGAAAGCTATCTTATCACCACCTATATCATAACTGGCAATATCGTGCGAGGAGCGCATCCACAAATAGCCCTCATAGTCGAACAAAAGATTTTTCACGAAGGGGTCTTCCAAGCGTTCGAAGATGGACGACAAATTGTTAAAGGCTGCCTTTTCGGGATAATAGTGAAAGTCGTTCTCTTGATCAGACAGCCATATTCCGTTGTTTGTATCGATGAAACAGACATATCTATCCCCCTTCAACTGTTGCTGCACATGGATACGTGTCAACACCCGTCGAGCCACATCGTAACGGTACATTCCCTCACCCGAAATACCTATCAGCAGGAAGTTTTGCCAATAAGGAAGCACGAAGTGTATTTTTTTGTTCTGTGTAGCCTCCATAAAGTCAGTAGGTAAAAGCAGTTCTTCCCACGTCTTTGCGTCATAACACAATAATCCTTTACTTGTAGTCACCCACATGTGGTGGCTGGCGTCTTCCACAATACTTTCTATATAGGTATCCTTAGAGCCATTCAGCGTCCGCAACAAGTTCAAGTCTCTGTCCAATATATAAATATCTGTGGCATGGTGCCTAGCGTTGGCCGTCCACACTTGCTTTTGACTGGAAATGGTAATAGCACCGACTATGCTCATGCCTGGTTGTAGATAATATTTTTCCTCTTTCAGCGTCTGCTTGTTCACCTTGGCCACCCCCTTACGATCAGTAATAATGAGCCACTCGTTATCCAGATCCAGCACACGCCCTATGGGATTGAAGCCTACCTGTTGCGGATGTCTGAATATACCATCCTCCCACACGCACAATCCGCATTCATTTGACATCCACAAACGGTTATTGGCATCAAACATTAAATTATCCACATAGTCGCTATTGAGCGCTGTGGACTCTTCTTGCGCATAATATACAGTATAATTCGAACCGCTGAAACGGTTCAACCCGTGATTGGTCCCTATCCAGATGTAGCCTTTGGGATCTTCGGCAAACGAAGTAATGAAGTTACTTGATATCTGTTCTACCAGCGGAAACTGGGCTGGCAGGGGTACAGACCACAACATCAGTAATAAGGCATAAATACCTTTCCATTGCAGTTTGAGTTTTTTCATACAAGTAGTATGTCATTTAAGGTTCACGTGAAACATCAGTATTCTTTTTCTCTGTACAAAATTATATAAAACGAGCGATAATCAAAATATATCCTTGCTTTTGTCAAAAAGTACATGAGCAATAAATGGGGTTCCAACTTAGAGATTAGCGGTTAGTGATGGGTGGATACAAGTAAGAAAGGCTTATTAGGAATATATAGGCAAAGACTTGTCTCAATGTTGAAATCATACGCTTTAAACAACATTAAGTAGATTTTGATAAATCAATTAAAGATTTTGATAAATCAATTAAAGATTTTGATAAATCAATTAAAGATTTTGATAAATCAATTAAAGATTTTGATAACATTATACAAACGATTTTCACCACATTTGGGGCGATAAAAGACCAAATGTTATGCGAATAAGTAAATCTGGTATTATGAAGTTGAAGACGGTTTCCTTACTATGTGTAGGAAGCGTTTTGCTGTGCGGCATTTTAGCTTGCTCCAACCAGGCCAAGCAGAGCACAGAGGAAAACAATGATGAACAACAATTGTTCATTGGTGATAACATTGCCGTAGCTCAGACCCAATACGGCAAAGTGAAGGGCTTTATATTAAAGGGTATCTACAATTTCCGTGGAGTGCCTTACGGGGCAAGCACGGCGGGTGAGAACCGCTTCATGCCTCCTCGAGAACCCGAACCGTGGGAAGGCATTCGACCTGCTGTATTCTGGGGTGACACAGCCCCACAAAAGACCAAGGGGAAGTATCGCAACAGTTACAGCACGCTTGTAGACCATTGGAACTATTATGATGTAAGCGAAGACTGCCTTATGTTAAATATTTGGACGCCCGGACTGACGGATAACAAGAAGCGTCCCGTGCTGGTGTGGCTACATGGAGGCGGCTTTACCAACGGTAATGGTATTGAACAAGATGGTTATAATGGCGAAAATATCAGCCGTTATGGTGACATCGTGTTCGTATCCATCAATCATCGTTTGGGGCCTATCGGGTTTTCCGATCTTTCGGTGGCCGGTAAGGGATTCGAAGCATCGGGCAATGTGGGCATTCTCGACCTGGTCGCCGGCTTGAAATGGGTACACAACAATATCGGGCAATTTGGCGGAGACCCCGACAATGTCACTATCATTGGCCAATCGGGCGGTGGTTCCAAAGTGTGTACTCTGGTGGCCATGCCCGAAACGCAAGGGCTTATCCACAAGGCCATAGCTTTGAGCGGAAACTCTGCTGATGCCATTGACAAGAATTACAGTGCAGCCGTAGGCAAAGTAATCTTGCAGGAAGCCGGCTTGAAGCCTTCCGAAGCAAATAAATTACAGCAGATGCCGTGGCTCGACTATATTGAGTTAGCAAACCGTGCTATGGCCAAGTATAACGAACAAGCTGGTATTACCGGTCGCCGCAGCAACTTCGGTCCTATCGCCGACGGTACACATATTCCTATGGGCGGATTTTTTACCAATCCCTCAGCCCCCTCGGCCAACATCCCAATGATTTTCTGCACTACCAATTGCGAATTTTCCCTGAGTCGTGACAACTCCACTTTGGAGCAGATAGACAAGAAACAATTAGTTGAAATGATAAACCAGATGAAAGGTGGGAACGGTGACAAGATAGTCGACGCTTATGCCAAAGCCTTCCCAGACAAAAAGCCTATCGAGTTGCTTGGTTTAATATTGAGTTCACGTGAAAATGTCATTGCTACAGCCAACCAGAAGCTGACACAAAAGGCCCCGGTCTATTTGGCATGGTTCGGTTGGAATCCTCCCTTGTTCGACGGCCGCATGCGCGCCTTCCATTGTCTGGACATCTGCTTCTGGCTGAAGAACACCGACTTAATGATTACCCATACAGGCGGTGGTAAGCGTCCGCGCGACCTTTCTATGAAAATGACCGATGCTTTGTTGAACTTCATGCGCATCGGCAATCCCAATTGTGCAGGCCTGCCCGAATGGCCACAGTACACAGCTGAGAAGGGTGCCACGATGATGCTCAACGATGTCTGTGAGGTGGTTTACGATCCCGATAGGGAAGCACGTGAATCCTTAAAATAAAGCTCTTCATTTTTTCTCTAAAGATTGTTGCACTATACAACGTGAGAGATATGTTGAAAAGTAGTTTTGTGTGAACCCTAAAACACGAAAGAGAATGTATTATCCTTAATATTAACCTTATAATTAAAATGTGAGAAATGCATATGAAAAAAAGTGTAATTTTATGTTTTTGCAACGTAGTTTTGTCACTCGTACTAACACTTGCTTGTATACAAGCAGTTCCGGTACAAGCATCTCCTCTGCAGTCAAAGACGATTACGGGAGTAATAACATCGGGTACGGACGGTTTTCCCTTGATTGGAGTAAGTGTCCAAGTACAAGAAAATTCTACCGGTAGTATCACTGACCTTGATGGTCGATACTCAGTGCAAGCCAGCGAAGGGCAGACCTTGGTCTTCTCTTACATTGGCTTTAAGTCGCAAACCATCAAGATAGGCACATCTTCTATCATTAATGTGGTACTGATAGAAGACAATGAAATGTTGGACGAAGTCGTGGTTGTGGGCTATGGTGTCCAAAAGAAAAAGTTAGTGACAGGTGCCACCGTCCAGGTAAAAGGCGACAAAATCGCCGAGCTGAACACCACCAATCCTTTGCAGGCCATGCAGGGACAGACACCTGGTGTAAACATCACTTCTATTTCCGGCCAACCGGGTGAAAGCCTCAAGGTTAGCATCCGTGGTTTGGGTACCATAGGTAATGCTGAACCATTGTATCTGATTGATGGCGTTCGCGGTGACATCTCCAACCTGAACCCTGCCGACATCGAAAGTATCGACATCTTGAAGGATGCCGCTTCCGCTGCCATCTACGGTGCGCAGGCAGCCAACGGTGTAGTGTTGGTGACGACCAAGAACGGTAAGGAAGGTAAGGCTGTAGTGTCATTCGACGGTTACTTCGGTGTACAGAACGTGGCAAAAGAAGTGAACTTATTGAATACCGAACAGTACATGATGATTATGGACGAGTCGCACCGCAACTCTACCGGTTCTGGATATAATTGGAGCGGCTATAAGTCTATTTATGATGCAAACGGTAATCTCTATGATGTAGATTGGCTGGACAAAATGTTTGAAGACAATGCTCAAATGCAGAGTTATACCCTTGGTATTACGGGTGGTTCAACGGTTTCCCAATATGCCATTTCGTTGGGTTACATGTCACAGGAAGGTATTGTTGGCGGTAAGGACGTGTCTAACTTCTCCCGTTACAACTTCCGCATCAACTCTGAGCACAAGTTATTCAAAAATCTACTGAAGGTGGGAGAACAAGTTAGCTTCGTTTACCGTGATAAGACTGGTGTCGGCGTAGGCGGCCAATACGATAACTCGTTGCGTGGCGCTTACGAAATTGCTCCATTTGTTCCCATTTACAGCGATAACAACATTTACGACATGCCCTACAATGATACCTCCAATTCCGATTGGAATCAGGAAAGCGGTAACCCTTATGGTTTAATGATGATGCGCCATAATCAAAACAAAAACGTCTTCTTCTCCGGCAACGCTTATGCCGAATTGCAGCCCATCAAGAACCTGAAAATTCGTACTGTATTCGGTGCTAACTACAGTACCAATGAATACCGCAACTTCAACCCGATATACCAATTCGGTTCTACAAGCCGTAATACTAATACCAGTGTTACCCAAAATATGCAGCATGTATTGGAACTTACATGGACCAATACGGCTACTTATGACTGGAAAGTTAATGACCATGCCTTCAATGCCTTGATCGGTATGGAGTCCTACCAATACAATGGCACTTACTTAAGTGGTAGCAATTCTTCCTTGAAAGAAGGATTCGACGATTGGGAACATGCTTACATCAGCAATGGTACAGCTTCTTCTACTGCCAGTGGTTTAGGTGTCAGCGGTTATCCATTGGATGAAAACCGTACGGTCTCTTACTTCGTCCGCTTTGGTTGGAACTGGAAAGAGACCTACATGCTGAACGCTACGGTACGTGCCGACGGTTCTTCCAAGTTTGCCCGTGGCCATCGTTACGGTTATTTCCCATCCATCTCCGCAGGCTGGATCATGACCAACGAGAAATTCATGGAAAGTACCCGTAGCTGGCTCGACTACTTTAAGCTACGTGTCAGCTGGGGACAAGTAGGTAACCAAAACATTGATAACTACCAATACTTAGCACCTATCACGTCGCAATATATATATTACTATTTCGGTAACTCGCATCAAAATTCGTCTACCGAAGCTGCGGCATTAGGTAACAACTGGGGCGCTTATCCCAGCCGTTTGGCCAATGAAAAGTTGACATGGGAAACTTCTGAACAGACCAATATCGGCTTCGACGCTCGCTTCTTCGACAGCCGTTTTGGTGTGAACTTTGATTTCTATATGAAGACAACAAAGGATTGGTTACTCACAGCTCCTATTCTGAATACGGCTGGTACAGGCGCACCTTACATCAATGGTGGCGATGTAAAGAACACCGGTGTGGAACTGGCTTTGACTTGGGATGACACGTTAGGTAAGGACTTTAAATATAACATCTCACTGAACGGTTCCTACAACAAGAATGAGGTAGGTAACATTCCTACCAGCGATGGTATCATCCATGGTGCAGGCGATGAGTTGTACAACAATGCCAGCGAATTCTACCGTGCAGAAAATGGCCAACCTATCGGTTATTTCTGGGGCTATAAAACTGCCGGTATCTTTCAAAATACACAGGAAATAGATGAATGGCGTGCCGCAGGCAACGGTATCCTGCAGTCTAATGTACAGCCGGGCGATGTGCGCTTTGTGGACCGAAACCATGACGGTCAAATCAACGACAAAGATAAGGTGAACTTAGGCAACGGTACTCCTGATTTCACGTTGGGTTTGAACTTGGGCTTCGTTTACAAAGGCTTCGATTTCTCCATCGTGGCAAACGGCGCCTTTGGCCAGCAGATTGTGCAGTCTTACCGTAACCACACCCGTCCTACACCAAACTACACCACAGCTATCCTTGACCGGTGGCACGGTGAAGGCACCAGTAACCGGATTCCGCGCGTTACAGATAGCAACATCAACTATCAGTTCTCTGACCTATTTATACAAAATGGTGACTACCTGCGCCTAAGTACCCTTACGTTGGGTTATGATTTCGCCAAATTATTCAAGGGCAAAGCAGTCAGCCAAGCTCGCCTATACTTTCAGGTACAAAACCTATTCATCATTACCGGGTACGACGGTATGGATCCAGAAATCGGTTTCGGTTCTTCCAACAATTCTTGGGTATCGGGCCTAGATTATGGTTATTATCCGCGCCCCCGTACTGTTCTTGTAGGTGTAAATCTTAAATTCTAATTTATAAAAATACGTATGAATATGAAAAATATTAGGTCTAACATAATTGCAGCAGGCATTTTATGCCTGAGTTTGGGAATGACTTCTTGCACTAAGGGCTTCTTGGATGTGGAATCAAAGACCGAATCTACGACAGGAAATTTTTATAAAACAGAGCAAGATGCCTATCGTGCCTTGTTGGGCTGCTACGATGGTTATAGACGTGCAACATGTGGTAGCGCTGTCAATTTCTTGGTTAGCGCCGAAGTAATGGGGTATGAATGTTTCGGCGGTTCCGGTGCTTCCGATGGTAACGGTATGCGTGTGACCGATCGCTTTGACCTCTCAGAAATGCCTTCTTCTACAGGTTCCAGTTGGTCTGGTTATTATGCAGGCATTTATCGTTGCAACGAATTAATCACACGCGAAAATAGCATTCAATGGAACGAAACGGGTAGCATGCATACTCAGTATATGGCCGAGTGCCATGCCATCCGTGCCTTCTTATATTTCGATGTGGTACGTCAGTTTGGTAACATTCCTTTGCTTACCAAACCTACTGATGAAAATATACCGCAGGCAGATCCCGCTGACGTGTATAAGCTGATTTTCGATGACCTGAAGTTTGCCATCGAAAATATTCCGGCAAACGCTTATCCCAAAGCTGAATCGGAAACAAACGATGGCAAGATTACCAAATATGCTTGCGAGGCCATCTTGGCACGTGCTTATTTGTACTACACCGGTTATTATGGTCAAGAGCCTGAAGGCGTGACCAAGGCTGATGCGTTAGCCGCTGTGGAAGACATTATTTCTTCAGGTCAATACGCTTTGATACCCGAATACCGGCGTTTGTGGCCTGCCGCTTGTGCCCAAAAAGCAGAAGTAGGTGATATGACTACCCTATATGGCGATTATGCCGGTGATGGTAATAACGAGACAGTATTAACCGTAAAATGTACAGCCAGTGTTAACTGGTCTGGTTTGGACGGTAACCGTTGGCAAGTAAACATTGCTTTGCGTACCTCAACAGGTGTGGCTCCTTATGCACAAGGTTGGGGATATGCTACAGTAAATCCTAAATTCGTTGAGGAATATGAGGATGGCGATACTCGGCGTACAGCTTCTGTGATTGATATAAAAGGCGAGGGATTGGAAGACAATCAGTTGGTTCAAACTTGTATTGTCCAATCGCAGGAATACACCGGTTACTATATCAAGAAGTATGCTCCATTGGCCTTTGCCGATGGTACACATGCTGGTATGGAAAACGGTACGGGTAACTTGATGATTTCAAACCACCAGGATTATGTTCAAGTTCGCTATGCCGACGTGTTACTAATGGCAGCTGAGTTGGGTAGCCCTAATGCGCAACAGTATTTCAACATGGTTCGCGAACGTGCCTTTAAGGATAAAGATGGCAACACCTCTCCGTTATACACCGAAAAACAAGCTACGAAAGAAAACATAATGCGCGAACGTCAGTTTGAATTTGCTTTCGAAGGCATTAACTATTACGACTTGCTACGCCAAGGCATAGACTATGCGGCTGCCCAATTAGCCAAACAAAACGGCGTTGAAGTGATGACAGCGGGTGCTCCTGCTACCATCTCGTTCAATCCTCAGAACTTTATAAACAAGGCAGGTTTGATGATGGTCAACACGAACCAGATTCTATTATCTGACGGTGTTTTGAAACAAAATCCTGGTTGGTGATAAGAGCCATATGCTTATAATATGAAATTTAATGAGAGTGTAAAAAAACAGGAATGCCGTTTGCGACTGGTTGTCATTTTGACACCTTCATCAAGACTATCCGTTTCTGTACATTTTTAAAGTGAGAAAACAAAATTTGCTACATATTAAGGTTTACAAACTCAATTTATGTAATCATGAAAATGAAATCTTTATTTGTTGTGTTGTGCCTCACGATGGCTTATCTATCGGTCGGAGCGCAGAAAATTTACAAATTTCAGAACACGAAACTATCGGACGAAAAGCGTATTGACGCCTTGCTGGAAGAACTTATGCTGGAGGAAAAAATTGCTTTACTCGGCAGCGACCTAGCGGTGCCCCGTTTGGGCATACTTTCTTGCCGCCACCACGAGGGCCTACATGGATTGGCCTTGGGTGGTCCTGCTGCTTGGGGAGGACGTAAGAAAGGTGAAGATGGAAAAATAATTCCTACTGATAGACCTACGACTATTTTCCCACAATCATATGGACTGGGCGCTACGTGGGATGTGGACTTAGTGAAAAAAGTAGGTGAGCAGGCTTCCCTTGAAGCGCGCTACTACATGCAACGTCCTGAAGACAAGCGTACAGCCTTGGTAATGCGTGCTCCGAATGCCGACTTGGCACGCGATCCGCGCTGGGGACGCACGGAAGAAAGCTACGGAGAGGATGCCTTCCTTACTGCCAGACTGACAGTAGCCAATATCAAAGGCTTGCAAGGTGATAACCCACGCTATTGGCGTACTGCCGCCCTGATGAAACATTTCCTGGCCAACAGTAACGAAGATCGCAGAGACAGCACATCAAGCAACTTCGATATGCGCCTATTCTACGAATATTATGCTTATCCCTTCTACAAAGGCATTACCGAAGGCGAAAGCCATGCTTTTATGGCTGCCTATAACGGATGGAACGGCCCGGCCATGTGCGTACATCCTTGCTTGAAAGAAATTACTCGCGACAAATGGGGCAACAACGGCATTATCTGCACGGATGGCGGAGCACTGAAGCTGCTAGTCAATGCCCACCATGCCTATCCCACTATGGCCGAAGGAGCGGCTGCGGTGGTAAAGGCTACTACAGGACAATTCTTGGATGTTTATAAGCCCTATATTGAGGAAGCTTTAGAAAAGGGTTTACTGACTGAGAAAGACATTGACAAAGCTATTCGTGGCAACCTATACGTAGCCTTAAGGCTAGGATTGCTGGACGGAAAAGATTCTGCAGACCCTTATAAGAACATCGGTACCATCCCCAACGAAGTGCCTCCTTATGAACGTGAGGAAGCCAAACAATTAGCACGCGAGGTGACGGCCAAGTCGGTGGTGCTGCTGAAGAACAGTAAGAATCTTCTGCCCCTCAATGCCTCCAAGCTGAAGAAGATAGCCGTAATAGGCCCTTATGCCGATAAGATTGTGCAAGACTGGTATAGCGGCACACCGGCATATGAGATTACTATCTTAGAGGGCATTCGCAACGCCATGAAAGATGGACAAACAGAAGTGATTTATGCTACCAACAATGCAATAGATGAAGCCGTAAATGCGGCCCGGGAGGCTGATGTAGCTGTGGTATGCGTAGGAAACCATCCGTATGGCACACGTCCTGACTGGTTCTTCTGCCCCGTGCCGAGCGACGGACGAGAAGCTGTGGATAGAAAGTCGCTGATGCTGCCCGATGAAGACTTGCTGAAGCAGGTGTACAAGGCCAATCCCAACACTATCTTGGTACTAGTTAGCAGCTTCCCATACACCATCAACTGGAGTCAAGAAAATCTGCCAGCCATTTTGCACATTACGCATTGCAGTCAAGAACAAGGCAACGGTTTGGCCGATGTCTTGTTTGGTAAGGTCAACCCCTCTGGACATACCACTCAAACATGGGTGAAGGACATTACCGACCTACCCGACATGATGGATTATGACATTCGTAACGGACGTACCTACATGTACTACAAGGATGATGTGCTTTATCCCTTCGGCTATGGCTTGAGTTATACTACATTCGACTACCAGCAAATCAAGTCTGTCAAGCAGGACAAGGATAAGGTTACCGTAACCGTGTTGGTAAAGAATTCGGGTAGCCGCGACGGTGAGGAAGTGGTGCAGCTGTATGCCAGCTATCCGGAATCAAAGGTAGAACGCCCGATGAAGCAACTGAGGGCATTCAGTAAGGTGCCTATCGCAGCCGGTGATACAAAGGAAGTGGTGCTTGATATTCCCAAGGAGGATTTCGCTTATTGGGATGAAATTCAAGATAAGTTCGTTGTGGAGCCCGGTAAGGTAAAACTACTTATCGGTGCCTCTTCAGCAGATATCCGTCTGGAAGGTGAAGTTACTTTATAGAACAGTTATTAGAGTTGAGTAAAAAGATTGTGATAGACAATGCAGAATCCGCACGCAGTCTGTCCTTTGCATAACTGTGTGTGGATTCTTTTCTATGCCTGCCTTTGAATATACAGACAACCTGAATGAAGAAACAGACAAGTATCAAGTGAACCATTGACAAAAACAACGAAGCTGGTGAAAAGCAGCTTTGCCGACAAATGTTCATCTTTGTAATAAAAAAATTCATTGCGTATGAAAACAGTTAAGTTGAAAATCAGGAAAGGCATCTCCCTGCTTTACGCGGGTATTTTCGTGTATACCTTTTCCGCTTGCTCTGCCGGAAGGACGGAGCAACAACCGAATAGTGTTTCGCAAGACGAACAACAGTTATATATAGGAGATTCCATTGCCGTAGCACAGACTCAGTATGGCAAAGTGCGCGGCTATCTATTAAGAGATATATACACCTTCTGTGGCATACCGTATGGGGCAAGCACGGCGGGCGAAAACCGTTTCATGCCTCCCCGCGAACCCGAGCCTTGGGAGGGCATCCGTCCAGCGGTCTTTTGGGGCGATACGGCTCCGCAGATTACGACAGGCAAGTACCGCAACACATACACTACATTTACCGACCATTGGAATTACTATGGCGTCAGCGAGGACTGTCTGATGCTAAACATTTGGACGCCCGCCTTGGCCGACACGAAGAAACGCCCTGTGCTGGTATGGATTCATGGAGGCGGTTTTACAAATGGCAATAGCATTGAGCAAGACAGCTATCGGGGCGAGAATCTTAGCCGCTACGGAGACATTGTATTTGTTTCATTAAACCATCGACTGGGCCCTATCGGCTTCAGTGACTTTTCAGAGGTGGATGAGAAGAAGTTTGCCGAGTCGGGCAATGTTGGTATCCTCGATTTGGTGGCCGGCCTGAAGTGGGTACACAACAACATCGCACAATTCGGAGGTGATCCGAGCAACGTCACCATCATGGGCCAGTCGGGCGGCGGAGCTAAAGTGTGCACGCTGGTAGCCATGGCCGAGACAAAGGGGTTGTTGCACAAGGCCGTAGCCTTGAGTGGAAACATCACGGGGGCAATAGATAACAATTACAGTACCGAACTGGGTAAATACATCCTAAAAGAGGCAGGTTTACCACCTTCGCAAATAAACAAATTGCAAGAAATACCTTGGCTCGACTACATCGTCCTGGCCAACCGAGCAGCCGCTAAGTATGACAAGCAACTAGGCGGCAATGGCATGATGCGTGGTTCTTTTGGGCCTGTGGGTGATGGCTTCCACATCCCGATGGATACATTTTATACCGATCCGGAAGCTCCCTCGGCCCATGTCCCCATGCTATTCAGCACCACTACATGCGAGTTCTCCATAAGCCGCGACAATGCTACCCTCGAAAAAATGAATAGAACGCAACTGGTGGAAATGGTGGACAAAATGAAAGGTAAAAACGGTGAGAATATTGTATTGGCTTATGAAAAAGCATTTCCCGACAAGAAACCTATTGAATTGCTCGGCTTGATAATGAGCTCCCGTGAGAAAGTGATTGAAGCCATCAATGCCAAGGCACAACAAAGCGCACCGGTCTATTTAGCATGGTTCGGCTGGGAGCCACCCTTATTCGACGGGCGCATGCGTTCCTTCCATTGTCTGGACATCAGTTTCTGGCTGAAGAATACCGACGTTATGCTTACCCATACGGGGGGAGGCAAGCGTCCGCGCGACCTCTCCACGAAGATGACCGACGCTTTACTGAGCTTCATGCGTACGGGTAGCCCCAATTGCACAAGCCTGCCTGAATGGCCGCAATATACACCGGACAAGGGAGCCACGATGATGTTGAACGACCAGTGCGAAGTAGTCTACGACCCTGACCGCGAAGCACGCAAAGTGTTAACAGAGTAAACCAAGCATTTTTCCTATTGTCCTATTAGAGTAGGACAATAGGAAAGGCAATACATATCGGCTACCATCCGGTTGCTTCCGTACCATGAGATAGCTGTCTTATTTATAATCTTAAAATTAATTCCAATGAAGAGTAAATTCATTTTAACAGCATTTTTTTGTGTTTGCGGCATAATGCCTATGGCAGCACAATGGCAACGTACGCCTACCCCTAACGACACGCTCCAATCAGTCAAAGTGCTGAGTGACGGCAGGATAGCATTGAATATCTACGCACCCCAAGCCAAGAAAGTAGACATCGAGGGTGACATTATTCCTTGGGGAAAGAAGCCAGATGTGATGAAATCGGTCTCTGGTGTATGGACGGTGACCGTACCTCCAGTAAAAGCTGGAGCCTACCGCTACCACTTTATAGTAGATGGTGTGAAAGTGTTCGATCCCAAGTCTCCCGAGGCACATGAAATCTCAGCCGTACTGAAAGTGGAGGCAAAAGATGGCGATTTTTTCTCCATGAAGGAAGATGTTGCCCATGGTGCAATAGCTCAACGTTATTATCACTCAAAGACTCTGAAGACTACCCGTCGCCTGCACGTATGGACGCCAGCGGGTTATGAGAAAAGTGTGGAAAAATTGCCGGTGCTCTACCTGATACATGGCGGAGGTGATACTGACCTTGCTTGGCCTACGGTAGGCTGCGCAGGCAACATACTCGACAATTTACTAGCCGAGAACAAAATGCAACCCATGATTGTGGTGATGCCCAACGGCTCCATTGCCACAGAAAACCTAATGGACGAAGTACCTCTATTTGCCAAAGACCTGATGAATGACATCATCCCTTACATCGAAGCCAACTACCGTGTACTGACCGACAAAGACCATCGTGCCTTAGCAGGCCTCTCCATGGGCGGCATGGAAACTTTGGAAGCAGGCTTGAATCACTACAAAGAATTCGGCTACTTATGGGTATTGAGCTCTGGATGGTTTGAGACGAACAAGAAAATGTACGCCGAACGCAGCACCTACCTCAAGACCATCGCTCAAGACTTCAACCACACAGTGCACGCCTTGCATTTCACGCAAGGTGGTCCAGAGGACATCGCTTACAACAATTGTAAAGCCATGCTGAAACTGTTTGACGCAGCAGGTATCAACTACAAGTACAGCGAAGCCCCCGGTGGACACACGTGGTACACGTGGCGCAATGACTTGTACAACTTGGCACAACAGTTATTTAAGTATTAAACATGACAATTATCATTGCAAAATACCGAATTACATCCTATTATTAACTTTAATCCCTCCCAGCAGTTCTCCATCCCAAGCTATAAAATTAAGTTTGGAAAATTATATCGTATATATACACATCACGTCACTTACTTACGCAACTACGCACTCCATTCAGATACATTATTAATAAATGAGAAAATAATTTCTAACATAAGTAACTTGAAACACTAATTCTTTCTTCTTTTTACAGAACTCCTAAAGTCTTCTGCTATGAGGTATCCTAAAAAAGAGGGAGTAACAGAAAAAAGAAAGTCCCTGAACCATTAAAATTCAGAGACTTACGATTTTAATTTTTCTATTTTAGCGGAGAGAGGGGGATTCGAACCCCCGATACCCTTTAGGGGTATACACGCTTTCCAGGCGTGCCTCTTCAACCACTCGAGCACCTCTCCTTGTTCGGGGCGCAAAAGTAAGGGAAGTTTTTGGAATTACCAAATGTTCGGGCAAATAATATTAAAAGTCCGTTCAAGCAACCAATGCCGGAACGGACTTTCAACACTCAATAAAACATACTTATCATTACCGTGATCTGACTTCCCGTCTCATAAATATGACATACGAAAGAGCAAAACAGATGACAGTAGCTGCAATCAGTCCGGTGAGCTGCGGCCACACCACCAAAAGACTCTGTCCCAATGGCAGCGGACTGGGAATGACCCCCTGAACCTGCTCCATAGTAAGCGGCCCCAAACTTCTGACGGAAGGCATCAGCAGCGTTGTGGTCGCCTCATTGAACAGTTCGCTAGGTGCCAGACGCATCAGACCGAGAATAAATTTCTGGTAACTGACTATCTGATAAGGAGATGCCAGCTGCGAAGGGCTCAATGCCTTGGCAACCAGATTGACAATCATCGTATAGAACACGCTGAAAAACAACCATACCGCCACCGAAGCCAATGCCGAGGTGGCCGCCTGACGGAAGCAAAGCGAAAACAGAATGGCCAGATTCAGCCAGAATGCCACATAGAACACACTGATTATGAGAAAGAATACAATCCTCCAAAATTCTTCTGCTGTGGGAGGAATGCCTATCGCTATCAACCCGCAGCCCATTACGAGGAATCCCAGTACAAACAGCATGATACCTATCACAATCAATGCAGCCACGAACTTGGCATTGATAATGCAATCACGATGAACAGGCTGTGACAGCATACGGCTCAACGTCCCCTTGTTCTGTTCCGAATTTATAGCATCGAATCCCAGCGCAATCCCCAACAACGGCCCCAGAAAGTTGATAAACTGCACAAAAGAAGGCAATGTGCCATCCGAGGCTGTGAACAACTTCAAGAAAAGGAACGAACCGTCCGGGTCATTGGGCTTGATGGCGGCACCTATGTTGGTAAGCGAGGTATAGAGTGAGCCCATGCACGTAAGCAAAATGATTCCCATCAAGATAATGAACCGCCAACTTTTCACATGGTCGGATATTTCCTTGTTGACGACTACCCGAAAAGGATAATTGACTTTATTCATGCCTTTCTCCTCCTTCCTCCATATAATGGTTATAAATATCAGATAATTCCTGATGCTTGTCCTTCAAATCAGACATATCAATCAAGGTGACCAGCTTCCCACTGTTGAACAGTCCCACGCGGTCGCAAACTTTCTGCACCTGGTCCAGGTGGTGGGAAGAGAACAAGACGGTCAGTCCCTCCTTCCGGCTCAACTGCCTAATGAGCTCGATGAACTCCTGAACACCGGCAGGGTCTATTCCCGAAGTAGGTTCATCCAGGATTATAATTTCCGGATTTTTGATAAGCACGTCTGCCAGCCCCAATCGCTGGCGCATACCGCGCGAATATTTCCCGGTCTTCTTTTTCATCTGTCCGGCAAGCCCCACATGCTCCATCAGCTCCAGCGCCTTGACTTTCGCTTCGGCATCCGAAATGCCATTGAGACGCGCAGTATATATAAGGTTTTCCGGACCGGTCATGTCATCATAAAACCCCACATCTTCGGGCAGATAGCCTATTTTCCGCTTTACCTCGATAGGATGCCTGGTAGAGTCGATACCGCAAATCTCCACAGAGCCGGAAGTGGGTTCCGTCAGTCCCAGCATCATCAGGATGGTAGTTGACTTGCCGGCGCCGTTTGGCCCCAATAATCCGAAAATCTCCCCTTTACGGATAGTCAGGCAAATGCGGTCTACGGCAGTGAAGCGCCCATACTGCTTGGTCAAGTCTGTCAATGCAATCACTCGCTCGTCCATGCTCACCTCCTTCCATATTTACGGAACAGATAGCATACGGCACCTATGGCAACGATTATTATCAAAACGCCCACCCATCCCCATATCATCGGGGTTTTCACGGCAATGCGGAATTGGGCGTCTGTATTCACTTCAGGAGTTTTGGCCGTCATGGTAGCCACATAATCTCCGGGCAATGCCTTTTTGGATGCTTTCATGATAGCTACGACATTGGCCGTTTCCCCCGCCTTCAGCATATCAATCTTCGAAGGCTCAAAAGACACTTCCCAGTCCACGGGCTTATTGGCAGAAAGCTGGATATCTTTCAACAATGAAGAACCGGTATTCCGGACCACCAACTCGATACGCTTCACATCTCCTGCTGTGATTTCGGTACTCAACAATCCTCTGGGCGTGGACAATTCCATCTCGTAGGAACCCGTGACAACAACTTCCAGCTCCAAGTCGGCAGAAGTCGTACCAGTAGCCGCACGTACCGGAATCTTGTAATTGCCGGCTTCCACATTGGCGGGAGGGACAATCTCTATACTCACATTCTGGCTGCTGTTCGCTTCCACCTGGGCAGAAGTGGCCTGCTTATAGTTAGGCTTGAACACGACACTCCAGCCTCTGGGGGCATTGGCCATCAGCGCATACAGCTGCTGGTCGGCCGTCTGGTTTTTCAAAGTGGCATTGAAGGTAAAGGTGGACTTGGAATTGCCCTGCATATTGGGCTGGTCGGTAGTGAACTCGGTCTGGTAAGTTCCTTTCTGGGCCACGATCACCTCCAGCGGCAGTTTGGTTTCTCCGGCAAATACTGTGAAATGATAACTTCCTTTATTTACTTTTAGAGGAACTTCCACTTTCAAATTGAACGTTTTCTTTTCCTTGGACAGTACAGAAAGCTGGCTGAGGGTCCAGCCGCCTGACTTGATTTCATGCTTCCAACTGCCCGGCAATCCGCTGACCGAGAGATTTGCATTTGTAACCCTGTCCGTGTTGTTAATCAAATCAATGCTGTAATCAATGGACGCTCCGGGCGTCACGGAAATTTTTGTGTAAGGAGTGTACAGAATTATGCTTCCAGATTCATCGGCATGTACACGATTTAAGGGAAAGGCTCCCAACAAAATAACTAACAATAAAATACAATTTGTTCTCATAGTCATAAAAAAGTTCTTATGGTTGTTTAATTATGAATATTTTCCAAATTTGTGTGTTGCAAAAATAAAAGATAGCTATATTAGTAGCTGTTAAAAGAAACAAAAGAATATAATTGCGGACACGATATACCCTGCGATGACCTGCTTTTCTTATCTTTGCGATTCCTATTGATACAAACGAATACCATACCGACATGAGAATCCCTGAAATACGCTTACAGAACCAGCAACTGTCCACTCCACTCTTCGGCCACCCGAAAGAACTGGTCTCCTGGATGGGCGCCATGCAGGCACAAGACTATACAATGGTGAAATGGGCCGTAGGTATGCGGCTGAAGTCACCGGGAATTCAAGCCGTGGAAAAAGCCCTGCATCAAGGGGAAATACTGAGAACCCACGTAATGCGTCCCACATGGCACCTGGTAGCAGCAGAAGACATTCGTTGGATGCTGAAACTCTCTGCACAACGCATCAAATCCGCCAATGATTCTTATGCAAAAGGACATGGTCTGGAAATCACGGAACAGCAATATGACAGAAGCCATACCGTACTTGGGAATATCCTCAGCGGGAAGCGAAGCCTGACGAAACAAGAGATTGCGGAACATTTTGAACGTTCGGGACTGCTTGCAGACAACTACCACATGACCCGCTTTATGTCGCGTGCCGAAGTCGAAGGAATTGTGTGCAGCGGAGAATGCCATGGACGGCAACACACCTATGCCCTTCTGGACGAAAGAGTTCCACCTACCCCCGAACTGACGAAAGAAGAAGCGCTGGCCCGCCTGGCTACAGCCTATTTCCGCAGCCATGCCCCCGCTACCCTGCAAGACTTCTCCTGGTGGTCTGGTTTGCCTTTAACGGAAGCAAGGCAAGCCATTTCTCTGATAGAACCGGAACTGATGTCCGAACAATGGAACAGCCAAACATGGTACATCCATGACTCCTGCCGGACATCTGGAAAAGCGACCGGTAACCTGCACCTTCTTCCCTCCTACGACGAATACCTGATAGGATACAAGGACCGGACGGACGTCCTACCCAAAGAGGACTATTCCAAAGCTTTCACCAACAACGGATTGTTCTTTCCGGTACTTCTCTATAAGGGGCATGTAGTAGGAAATTGGAACAAGGCGTCCAAGAAAAAAGAAATCTTCCCGGAGCATTCGCTTTTCCGGAAAGACATCTGCCTGAAAGAGGAGTTGCTGAACCAGGCTAAAGAAAAGTACGTCCGGTTCCTAACACATTAAAGGCGGTCATCGAAGATGTTCATTGAAGAATCTCTCTATTTTGCCGAATGGAATTACCTCTATATTGTCATACAAGTCTACATGGTTTGCACCGGGAATAATCAGCAGTTCCTTATTATCACCCTGCAACTTTTTAAAAGCATCTTCACTGAAATAACGTGAATGGGCCTTCTCACCGTGCAGCATCAACACTGCACTACGGATTTCATCACTATATGAAAGGATAGGCATATTGATGAACGAAAGCGGTGAAGTCTTGTTCCATCCGTGATTCGAGTTGAGTGACCGCTTATGATAGCCGCGCGGTGTTTTATAATAGGCATGGTAGTCCTTCACAAATTGTGGAGCATCGGCAGGCAACGGGTCTACTACACCTCCTCCAAGAGCAAATGTACCGTTTCTATAATCCTCCGTACGCTGAGCATTAAGCTGGCGCCGCAATTCATGCCGTGCATCGGCATTCATAGAATCGAAATAACCGTTAGCATTGACCCGGCTCATGTCGTACATGGTTGCCGTAACTGTAGCCTTGATGCGAGTATCGATAGCCGCTGCATTAAGCGCCATGCCTCCCTATCCACAAATACCGAGAATGCCGATGCGCTCTGCATCTACATCGTCACGGGTGGAAAGATAATCGACCGCTGCACTGAAATCTTCCGTATTGATGTCCGGCGAAGCCACATAACGGGGCTGGCCGCTACTTTCTCCCGTATAGGATGGATCGAAAGCAATCGTCAGGAATCCACGTTCTGCCAATGTCTGCGCATACAAGCCCGAAGCTTGTTCCTTCACGGCACCAAATGGGCCACTGATGGCAATGGCAGGCAATTTACCCGTCACATTCTTGGGTACATACAAATCGGCGGCAAGTGTAATGCCGTAACGGTTGTGGAAAGTTATCTTTTTATGGTCTACTTTATCACTCTGTGGGAATGTCTTGTCCCACTCTTGAGTCAGATTCAAATTCTCTTCCATAAATTTATTATCATTATTAGGATTATTTTCTGTTGCAGACAAATGTCCTGCAGCACAAAGGCTAATAACCATCGCCGCACATATGTTTTTTACCATGTTCTTCATCTCTACTTCTTTAAGTTTCGGTTGGAAATTCATTTCTTAATCCATTGCTTGACAGTTTCCCGGCTCGCTCCATTCAGCAGCCTGCCTTTTCCCCAGTTTATGCCGGGGTAATTCGTCTGCAATTCCTTTTCTGCATTAGAAATACTGCTGCTTCCCGAAGTAGCGAATGGAATAACCGTTTTACCTGCAAAATCACCGCTTTCTATAAATGTATTGATGATTCTTGGAGCCAAATTCCACCAAATAGGAAAACCTATATATATGGTATCATACTCCGCGAGACTTCCCAATTTAGAATACAATGCAGGACGTGATTTGGAATCCGACATCTCCACACTGCTGCGCGAAGCTTTGTCGTGCCAGTCCAAATCAGCAGCCGTGTACTTTTTCGCAGGCTGTATTTCGTAGAGGGTCCCATCAACAGCTTCTGCCACCAACTTGGCAGCCCTTGCCGTTGTTCCCGTTGCCGAGAAATAAGCTACCAGTGTCTTACCACCTTTTTTCTGTGCGTTAACAGTAATAGACAACAGCATAACTGCCATCATAAACAACACCAATCTTTTCATACGATATATTATTTAGTTGAAACATATAAATCCAATTGTTATAGCGATACAAAAGTAGCGGGTATTATTTATTATATAGGTATCCAAATTACTGATTATATAACCCGAATTACTGATAGATGTCCGAGAAGAGAAATAAAAAATCCCGTAAAATCAAGGTTTTACGGGATTTGTCATACTTTGAATCCTTTTTGTCTTTGGAGCTCTGCGGAGAGACAGGGTTATGAACCCACTCCCCCATATCTTTCAAATTCAATGCGTTATCAATATGTCAAAGCCTTAGGGGGTACAACTTAGGTTACAAGAAAACACTTTTCTGTCACCTTTTGGCTGTTCGTTGTCTGCCTAAAACTACGGTTCAAAGATACGGCTTTCTTTTGATAAATGCAAATCATTGAAAATAAATATTCTGCGGTTAGTGCAAGGTGCAAGCTATATATATAGATATATACTTGCACCTTGCACTAAAAACTACTTTGTAATAAACAAGATACTACTAAAATAAGTACCTTTGTAAAATGATTCAAGAGGAGTTCAAATTTTACAAGCCATGTAAGTTGCTGCAACCTTATATAAGATATTATTGGGCATTCAAGAGCAATCGACCGCTGGATGCCTTTACTTATCCTATCGGTTGCTCTCAAATCATTTTCCATAAGCAAGCACCGTTATATATCCCTGAACTGAATGTTACACAAGACAAACTGACTGTCAGCGGACAAGTTAATTTCTCGTCACACCTATATGCAGACGGAAATATAGAAATGATAGTGGTTGTATTCCACCCTCACGCTATGAGTATGTTTCTGAACATACCGACTTCACTCTTTTATAATCGAGAAGTGTCCGGTTACAGCCTTGAAAACAAAAGTTTGAATGAACTGGCTACACGAATATTCGACTGTGAGAATAATTCTATTTGCATAAGCTATATAGAAAAATGGCTGTTGTCACAAATTGCCGATAATTTAGCTGATACCACACACAGAATTAAAAGAATAGATGCCGCCATACAGCGAATATATATCACTCCGCAAATCTCTGTAAACGAATTATCTTCCATTGCCTGCCTAAGTAAAAAACAGTTTGAGCGGTTGTTTCATTCATTTGTAGGTATCAATCCCAAAGAATATACCCGTATCGTCCGCTTCCAAAAGGCTTTGGCGCAGATGCAGCATCAAGCGGGTAAAGAAATCAATCAGGCACAAATAGCATACACCAGCGGTTATGCTGACCAGTCGCACTTTATTCGGGAGTTCAAGAAACTCTGCGGATATACGCCCGTGTCTTTGCTGAAAATATCAAATCCATATTCCGATTTGTTCACCAATCCCGTATAAATGTCCCGTTTGTTCTATCCGGGTTCAAACGCTTCCCCTACTTTTGCTACCTGATTCATTAAATGAAAATAGCATTAAGTATGAAAGAAGTAAATCCCCAAGAAACCAGCCGGGCATACGCCTTTGAAATGTGGATGAACGCACCTATGCCAATGGTGACGTTCTTTAAGACACTCAATGTGTCACGCTTTGTGAAAATCAGCCGGAAATCAGGCATGAAGTTTAATATGTTGATGTGCTGGTGCATCGGCAAAGCCGCAAGGAGCGTGAAAGAATTTTATCTGCTGCCCGTTGACGGTAAACTGATGCAGTACGACACCATTGCAGTAAACACCATTGTCGCCAACAGAAAGGGCGAGGTAAGTTCGTGTGATATTCCTTTCTGTGATGATGTATCTTTGTTTAACCAACACTATCTGCAACTTACCAAACAAGTGGCTGAAAGTTGCGTCAATCACGACTTGACGGAAAGCATGGTTATCGGAACTTCCGCATTGGCACAATATGAAATAGACGGTGCTGTCGGGATGTATAGCGGCATTTTTAATAATCCGTTTCTTATTTGGGGAAAATACAAACGCCGCCTGCTGAAAACGACACTTACCGTTTCTTTCCAGTTCCACCACACGCAAATGGACGGGGCGCACGCTTCCCGCTTTTTGGACGGGATTCAGAGAGCAATTGACAATTTGCAGTATAAGTAAGTTTGCACATCTGATATACACAGGTTACGATTTTGCAGCTTATTTCAAAAATGACTATTTAGGGTAACTGATTTCGTAACAGATTGAGTAACTTTGCTCTCAATAATAGAAACAGCAATGGAAACAGACATAGAAACCAAATATTGCCAAAGTTGTGGTATGCCATTAGATATTGAGGGTATTACAGAATATGGAACAAATTCTGATGGTACACTCAATCAAGAATTTTGTTCTTGTTGTTTGAACTCCGGCAAATATCTTTTTAATTTCTCAATGGAGTACCTCATTTATCTTTGGGGACTTTTCTCCGATTCTTATAATCAAATTGCTGGTACGAATTACAAAAGCGAGGAATTGAGAAATGTGTTATCCGACAGGTTGCCCAATCTAAAGCGGTGGAAGCAAAAGATAAACACTGCCCATATACACTATGACCTTATAATGAATGTTCAAGAATATATTAACAGGCATTTATTTGAGGACTTAAATTGTGACAATTTATCTCATGTAGCTTGTATGTCTATGTATCACTTCCGGAGAGTATTCAAAGATGTTGTTGGAGAGAATGTCGGTGATTATATTCAGCGGTTAAGGTTAGAATATATTGCTTTCAAACTTATTTCAACGAATACAAGGGTATCGGAACTACTTGAACAGATAAATTTTCAAAATAAACATACTTTATCAAGGGCATTTAAGAAGCATTTTCAGATGTCTATTCCTGCTTTCAGAAAAGCATATTCAAATGTTGCTTATGAAAACAAGATTATAAAACAACTGGAGTATTCAATAAAGAGGATTAAAGAAATTAAAGTTGCATATTTGAAATTTGAGCGAACACATAGAAATAAGCAAGCATATTCTACTTTATGGAAGCAAATAATGGAATTTGCCAAGAAATACAATCTGACAGATAAAGGCTTCAAATACATTAGTATCAGTTTGGATAGCCTTGATATTACGGAAATAGATAAATGCCGATTTTTGATTGGTATAACTGTTCCCTATTCAATGGAAATTCCTAAAGGTTTCAGTGTTCTAAACATAGAAACAGGTCTATATTCGGTATTCAATATAAAAGGAAGATACCATGAATTAAATAGAATTTATCGGGATATTTACCTTGATTGGTTGCCTAATAGCAAGTATAGTTTAAGAGAACAAATGACTTTTGAAATATATACCAATACTCCCGATAAAGCAAGCATGGAAGAATTGGTAACGGAAATCTATTTACCTATTGAAGTAAAACAAAAGATAAAATGAAAGACGAAATAATTCAATTTTTAAAAGAGAACATCATTGGTAAAACATTGCTTACTGGTGCAGTCTATAAATTAGAGAACGGAAATTTAGAAGGCGTATATAACGACAAAATGACATTCTCAAATTTGGTGACAACGGGAAACGGTTTCAAGTTCGACATGACAACTGTTACCCAAGAATTGGTTTACAATTTGGATGATAAAGGAGCAAGAACCACCATAGCCAAAGATTATACAGGAACGAGTGTGTTTTGTTATGAATTGGCAATGCGAAAAAGCACAAAGCAAATCACAGGTTATATGCGCTGTGTTTCAACAACAGTTCAAGATTCCACAATGGAAGCCGTAGTTTGCGGAATATTTGATGTGATTTTTGACGGGAAAGAACTGAAATGGCAAGAAAATCAGTTGTTATATAGAGATAATCCCATAGGAGAAGATAAATATAAACCTGTTGCTTTCAATTCTAAAGTTCGTTTTTATCTTGATAACGGGAAAGTCGTATTTGAATATTTGCCAACGCTTTGGGATATATCCCCTGACACATTGGAAAAAAGGTTGTCTAAAGATGATTATCCTCCTTATATATCAAAAGAACTGTAACTGAATGAAAAAGAAGTAAAATCGAATAATAGCATAATGAAATAAGCTACTTATACGATGAAAAAGGTAGTAGATAAGATATTAGAGCAAGTAGAGGCTGATATTTCTGAAATCGACCTCTACGGCTATGATATTATCGAAACCTCTCTTTCAATGGTACATAAGCTGCAAACAGTTCTTGATGATTTGAGAACTAAAATACAAACCTATATATTTCCAACCAAAGAGGATGAAATCTTATTTTTCAAGACACAGAAACCGGAATTACTTGGTCGGTTGCTATTCTTCTATAAAATATATAAGATTGAAACACAATGTCCTAATGGTAGCGATGAAGTAATTAGAAATTATATCAATCGGGAACTGGATAATCTAACCTATTTCTTCAATCGCAATTTGGACTTTTATCAATACTACCGTTCGCACTCCACTGTGTATGATGAATATTATTTTGTTCGTGGAAAGGCAGATTTTCGGTTATGTACCGATAGCGCACAGTTTGACAAAGACCCTAATTTCTCAACCGGATATGACTATAAAGTAGCAAAGATTATCGCCAATGAAATGCTGCGCATTTATTTGAATAAGCGATTGGTGAAACTGGTAACGAATAATCAGATAGAAGATAACCTACAAAGATGCTTCAAATACCCGTTTCGCTTTACAGGCAAAAAGGCATATCTTATTGAATTAGGATATTCTCTTGTATCTTCAGGCGACATAAACAATGGCAACGTGGAGATAAAAGAAATGATGAATTTCCTTAGCACGATATTCCACATTGATTTAGGGGATTATTACGCTTCATATATAGCCATGAAAGAGAGAAAAGACCGGACGGCATATCTTCATCATCTGATAGATAATCTTGTTAAGCGGATGAATGAGGATGATATGAAATAATCTCCAGTATTCCAGTATGTAAGAAGTACCATGTTCTCCCCAACATGGTACTTTCTTTTTATGGTGAAATCTACTTTGAAAAATGACATTTTGGGGAACTTTTACGCCAATATTCCCTTAAAAATAGCTTGAAAAGAAGTAATACCATGATAGATATAACCATGACTTTTAGGTTATTTCTTCTCCCGAACTTTGCGGCAAATCAATAAGTTAGCAATATGGAGATTATAACATTTGAGTCAAAAGCCTATAAGGAACTTGACAACAAGATTACCGCCATAGCAGACTACATTTTCAATCACTTGGACGAAAACAAGACTGATGAAGATGAAATTTGGGTGGATAGTTACGAAGTCTGCACGTTCCTGAAAATCAGTGACCGTACTTTACAACGCCTACGGGCGGCAGGAATGATTTCTTACTCCGACATCAAGGGGCATTACTTTTACAAGATTAAGGAAGTAAAGCGAATGTTGGAAGAGCGCCTGATTAAGCGTGATAAGGAGTGTATAAATGAACTGATAACCAATCATCAGAAATATGTTAAGGAAAGAAGAAATTCTAAGCAGAACAAATAACGGTCTGCTTGTTTTCAAACATTACTTACCCGGTGACTGGCGTATTGGCAGGCACTTTCTTAATCCTCTTTATCAGGATAAGAAAGCATCCTGTAATATCTACTTTGACCGCCATAGCGGTATGTACAAGATGAAAGACTTCGGTAATGACAGTTACAGCGGCGACTGTTTCTTCCTCGTGGGGCAGTTAAAGGGGCTGGACTGCAACCGGGCGGCTGACTTCGTGGAAATACTGGAAACCATCGACCGGGATTTGGGCTTGGGGCTGGCTTCCGGCACTCCGGTTTCCATTCCCCCGGCAACCGTCTGCCGGGCAGTGCCGGACAAACCCGAAGAAACACCCGAAAAGCCCGTCAAGCCCTACCAGTTCCGGGAACAGAAATTGCCGCTTGCCGAATTAGTGTACTGGCAACAGTACGGCATCACGCCCGAACTGCTGGAACATTACAAGGTCTGTTCGCTCCGGGAGTACAACAGCGAAACGGCAGAGGGGAAACCGTACACCTACACTTCATCTGTGGCAGAACCCATGTACGGCTACAAGGGCAAGCAGCACATCAAACTGTACCGTCCGTTCTCCACACCCCGCTTCCTCTACGGCGGCAGCTTCGGCGAAAACTACTGTTTCGGACTGGAACAACTGCCCGCCAAAGGCGATACGCTCTTTATCACGGGTGGCGAGAAAGACGTACTTTCACTGGCGGCGCATGGTTTTCACGCTATCTGCTTCAACAGCGAAACGGTGACGATACCACCCACGCTGGTTTATAGACTGACATTCCGCTTCAAACACATCGTCCTGCTCTTTGACATGGACAAGACGGGCAGGGAAAGCTCACGCAAGCAGGAAAAACTATTGGAAGAATTTGGCGTGAAACGCCTGCTGCTCCCGCTTCCGGGAACGAAAGAGGAAAAGGACATATCCGACTACTTCAAAGCCGGGAACACCCGTGAAGATTTCCTGAAACTGTTTATCGAATTTTTAGACAACCTGTATAGCGACACATTGATTATGCTTAAATCGTGCGAGATAGATTTCAACAACCCGCCCGCCAAAGCGCAAGAGATTATTTCGGCGGGTGACGTTCCGTTAGGAACACAAGGCAACCTGTTCGGCATCACCGGGGGCGAGGGAACGGGAAAGAGCAATTATGTAGCCGCAATCGTGGCGGGCTGCATCTGCCCGGCTGGTGCGGAAGTAGATACGCTGGGCATACAGATAACCGCCAACGGCAGGCACAAGGCGGTCTTGCTTTACGATACCGAGCAATCGGAAGTGCAACTGTTCAAGAATGTAAGCAACCTGCTGGCACGTGCCAAACAGCCGGACAAACCCGATGAACTGAAAGCGTTTTGTCTTACCGGTATGTCACGCAAGGAACGCCTGAACGCCATTGTGCAGAGCATGGATAAGTTCTACTACCAGTACGGCGGCATCCAGTTGGTCGTCATTGACGGCATCGCAGACCTTGTAAAGAGTGCCAACGATGAAGCGGAAAGCGTGGCGGTGATAGATGAACTTTATCGGTTGGCGGGCATCTACAACACCTGTATTCTTTGTGTGCTGCACTTCGTCCCGAACGGTTTGAAACTGCGGGGACATTTGGGTAGCGAGTTGCAGCGCAAGGCGGCTACTATCCTTTCGATAGAGAAAGACGAAGAACCTACCCAGTCAGTGGTAAAAGCACTGAAAGTAAGGGACGGAAGCCCGCTGGACGTTCCTCTGATGCTCTTTGCATGGGACAAGAAAGCCGGGATGCACGTTTACAAGGGTGAGAAACCCCGTGAAGAAAAAGAGAAGCGCAAGGAAAGGGAACTGGTAGGCGTTGCCCGTGACATTTTCGGGCGACAGACACATATCACCTATATAGACCTTTGCGAACAATTACAGCAGGTCTTGGATGTCAAGGAACGCACCGCAAAGAGTTATATCCGCTTTATGCGTGAACGGGAGATTATCATTAAAGACCCGGTGAACCAAAGCTATTTTATGATAGGTCTTATTTAATCCGGTAGCCTTATGTATATAGATAAAGAAAACTTCGTGGCTTGGATGGAGCGTATCATGGATAGGCTCGATATGCAGGACAAAAAGATAGACCGTCTGTTAAGCGGTCACAATTACCTGAACGGCGAAAAACTCCTTGATAATCAGGATTTATGCTTTATGCTGAAAGTGAGTACCAAAACCTTGCAACGTTACCGGAAGAAAGGAATACTGCCTTACTTGACGTTAGACGGAAAATATTTCTATCGTGCAAGCGACATACACAAGTTAATCCGTGAACGTACGGATTGAGTGATAATCAATATCATATATTTTCTTCTTTAAATCCTGTCTTGTTATGATAATAAGGCAGGATTTCTATTATTTGCAAGGTTATTTCGGTGATTTTCGCTACTTTTGCAAAAGTAACATAAGAGAATAACGGCGGTTGAACAGTTTTGGCTGTAATATCGTCATTATAATAACATATTCGTTCGCCGAATATCTCAAAGTAGAAAACTGGCACTTTTCAAAATGAAACGAGATTTCAGCGCAATGTCTATGCTATGCTTTGTCATAGCGTGGGCTTGCCTGTCCCGTTTCAAAGGTATTGCCAGTACCTCTACTTTGGAGCAGTGTAAGTTCACGCTTCTTTTTTTGAGGTAGCAGCGGACAGTTTGAAAAAAGATTATCAACTGTTTAATACCTGATAGGATGAAACAAATTAAAGCGCATATCGCCGTATCTCTTGACGGACATACAGCCACCTTAGATAAGGAACTGGATTGGTTACCCGATGAAGTAAAAACTATCGTTGGCAAATACTATTTGGATGCAGATTGCCTGCTTATGGGGGCGAACACCTACAACTACATCTTTGAACACTGGGGCGGGTGGCCGCACAAAAGCAAACGGTCTTTTGTGGTGTCACACTACGACACCAACGTAACGCCGGACTGCGGCGTGGAGTTCCTGACCGAAGAACCGCTGCAAAGGATTTATGAACTGAAACAGGAAACAGACATGCTGGTGGTGGGCGGCGGCAAGCTGCTTACTTCATTGATTAAAGCCGGGTTGCTGGATAGCCTGACAATCTACACCGTCCCGGTCATGGCGGGCAAAGGCATCGGCTTTATCGGGGAAACATTCGGCTCACATTGGAAACTCTCGGAAAGCAGGGTGCTGGATAACGGGGTGGTCTGTTCGACCTACCTGTTTGGCGGCAGCGAATAAAAAATGCGCCCGGTTCCCGCCGGGCGCAACCACTAAAATTTCAATTATTATAAGTTGCAAAACCTATCACAATGAAATTTCAGTGGCAAAGATAGGCTATTTCTTCGGTTTCGCTTTCTTTTCGGGGAATGAAAAACCGATATTGAACTGTTCGTCCAGTACCAGCGAAGCATCGAAAGCCTTGCCGTTCTTGCCCTTGAACCCCTTGATTAGCCCGGTCTTGCGTTTCGTCACCAGCTCGACAATCTGCTTGTCGGAAAGCTGCTTGTCGCACTTGTTGCGGAATATGGTGAGCGTACAGTCCACGTTGGAACACTTCGCCACTTTCGGGTAGAACAGGATGCGCCCGTTATTGCATTTGGGGCAGGGACAGGTTTCACCAGTTGCGACAGATAGCTGCACCGATAGCAGTTCCGCCGTGATTTGGGCGGCGTACACCTCGATGCCCTTTCGGAACGTGTCGGCATCCATGCTGCCCGCTTCTATCTTGGCAAGGGCGGTTTCCCACATCCCCGTCATTTCGACATCAGCAATCTTCTTGTCCTTGACTATCTTGTAAACGGCAAGCCCCTTATCGGTGGGAACAAGGTTCTTCTTCTCACGCACGATGTACTGGCGGGCGAACAGCGTTTCGATAATCGCCGCACGGGTGGCGGGCGTGCCTATCCCGGCATCTTTCAGGCTGGCTTTCAGTTCGGCATCTTCCAGTTCCTTTCCGGCGTTCTCCATTGCGGCAAGCAGGCTGCTTTCCGTGTGCAGCGGTTTCGGCTTGGTCTGCTTTTCGAGCAGATCCACGCCGGAGAGTGGCAAATTTTCGCCCTCTTGGAGCGGCGGCAGGCTGGCGGCTTCTTCATCCCCGCACGTTTCCTGCTCGCCGAACACGGCACGCCACCCGGTTACTTTCATCACAGACCCTTTCACCGTGAAGTCGGTATCTCCAGCCGACAATATGGCGGTAGTAACATCTTTCACGCACTTGCCCGAAAAGGCTTCCAGCATACGCCCGGCTACCAGCTCGTAAACCGCCCGCTCGTCTTTAGAAAGTTCGCCGGGCAGGTTCTCGGTAACGATTAAGGCGTGGTGGTCGGTCACTTTGCCGTCATTCACGCTGCGGCGGTTCAGGGGTGTACCGTCCAGCCCGGCGGCATACCCGGCAAAGCGGGGGTATTGCCCTAACAGGGCAACACGCTCCGGCATTTCATCGAAAACGTCCTCCGATATATAGCGGCTTCCGGTTCTCGGGTAGGACATCACTTTCTTTTCATACAGGCTTTGCACTACGGAAAGTGTCTTGTCAGCCGAAAAATTCAGCTTCGTGTTCGCTTCCTTTTGCAGCGTGGTAAGGTCGTACAAAAGGGGCGGTTCTTGGCAGGCTTCTTTCCTCTCAACGGATTTAACAAAGAGTTGCCCGGCATCCTTTACCCGTTGCAGGGCGGCTATGGCTTCGGGCTGCTGTTCCCACTTGGCGGTCGATTGGGCGGTGAAACTTATTCCCCCGCTGGCGGTCGCCGCTTTGAGTTGCCAAAACTTGGCGGGTACGAAATTCCTGTTCTCCAAATAGCGGCTGCATATCATCACGAGCGTGGGTGTCTGCACCCTGCCCAGCGAGAACACGCCCTGCCCGGCGGCTACGCTCAACGCTTGGGTGGCGTTTATCCCTACCAGCCAGTCCGCTTCACTGCGGGACTTGGCAGAGAGGTAGAGGTTATCGTAACGCTCTCCCGGCTGCAAGTTATCCAGCCCCTCACGGATTGCCTTGTCGGTAAGGCTGCTTATCCACAGGCGCACAAAGGGCTTGGTACAGTCCAAATAGTTATAGATGTAGCGGTGTATCAATTCGCCCTCACGTCCGGCATCGGTAGCGACTATAATTTTGTCGCACTTGTCGAACACTTCCTTTATCACTTTCAACTGTTTCAGAACGCCGGGGTCTGCCTTGTAGCCTTTCTCCGCTTTCACCTGACGGGGGATTAGCTGGAAATCGGGCGGCAGTATGGGCAGGCTCTCCCTGCGGAAGTTCGCCACGCCGTAGGCTTCCGGCATGGCAAGCTGGATTAAGTGGCCGAACGCCCATGTCACTATATACCCGTTGCCGGAAAGATAACCGTCATTACGCTGGGTCGCACCGATGATGCGGGCGATGTCTTTTGCCACGCTGGGCTTCTCTGCTATCAATGCAATCATGTTGTTTCTTTTTTATGGTTTGTTACTGGCTTGATTTTCTGTAAAATTTTACGGTCATAATAAATATGGTAGCCGCCCATGTAATACTGGCGGTTGTGCCTGTCTATTTCTTTCCAGTCGGTTTTTAAAGAAAGGACTATGAAGAAAATCAGGACGACAAGCGGAATAGCTATAATATAGATTAGCTGCATACCTTTATAATTTCATTCCTTTGGACTTCTTTGGTTTATCCGCTTTCAGGCTTTTGTCCTGCTTCTCTTTCTGCTTGGCGGTGGGCTTGTCCTGACCCTGTTTCAGCGGCTCTTTGCCCTGTTTGGTGGCTTCGTTGGTCTTGCCCTCCGAATTGACTGCTACCTGTGTCCGGCTCTCGGCGGCGGGGGTAACGTCTTTCGGCTGTACCTTGTCGGGGGATTTGCCCTGTGCGCCGGGCTGCACATGACCGTTGAACTCAACGCCCTTGCCGTCCTTTATCCCGGCTACCTGCTGCTCTGCGGGTTGCTGCCCCTGCTGCAAGAACTGGACGGCAGACCTCGGCAGGAACTCCAAGCCACGCTCCACCGCGCTGACCTGCAAATAGGCACTGCGCTTCGTACCGTCCCTGAATTGCAGGTTTTCCATTTTCACCGCTTGCCCGGCTTCAAAGGCGGCTTTCTGCTCCGGGCTGACTTGCACGCCGCAAATGGTGTCGGGGCATTTCCACTTGTCAGCCCGCATATATTCCAGTTCGTGCGTGTACCTGTCCCGGCTGACGAACACGGGGATTTGCTCGCCGTTTTTCGGGTCTTTGATTTCAGCGATGCCGCCCAAGTTGCCAGTGCCTTGCAAGTTGCCCTGTTCCTGTTTGGTGAACCCGTGTTCATGGAACGGGTGTTGCAACAGTTTCTCGTCCTGCTGCACGCCGTGCAGCTTGGGTACTACCGTGCCGTCCTTTGCCTGATAGAAAGAGAGCTTGACATCGGTAGGTTTCAGGTAGAAGCCGCCCACCGTCCCCGAAACGGTGTAGGTGTTGCGGGACTTGTAGCCACGCATCACCCGGTCGAAGTCCTTTGTGTTTTTCAGGGTGTCGGCGGTGATGCCGACTTTTTTCAGGTTCTCCCAGTCGATTTTTGACGGGTCGAAGCGGTAGCCCTGCTTGAACTCGTGGAAGTCGGGCTTCGGAACTCGAAGCATTTCAGCCCGCTTGTCGCCCTCCGGTGTAGGGCTACGGTGGTTGTCCTCGATTGCCTTTGCGTCCCGCTCTGCTTCGGAAGCCTTGACGCTGAACAATTCCAGCCCGGAAGTGTCCTGAAACTTGCGGAAGAAATTGGAAATGAAGTTGCTGAACACATCGCTGTTCTTGTCCACCTGCATGAACTCGCCGCCATGTGTCGGCGGCACGGTCTGCAAATTGCCCTCCTTGTCGATACCCTTAACGGCACTCACCTTGCCCTGCTGTTTATCCAAGACCAGCAGCACGTCTTTTTCCTGCCCCTCTGCGGGCGGGGTCATTCTGTTTGCCATAAATGATTGAAATTTTAGTGGTTACGGTAATAGTCCCGCCCAAAGGTAGCGACTAAATATGCTATATTTGGACGGGCGGCAACGGCTGTCCGAATTTGTCCTGCGCTGTCCCGATTTGTCCGGGTCAGATGAAAATATCCAACCAACAGTTGGAGAAATAAAAACATCTTCGGCAAAATATTTGTTATGTTTTTGCAGGTGATTACATAATATACTATCTTTGCAGTATAGAAACAAAGTACATAAATATGGCTTCATTCAGGAAAGAGATACTTGGGCAGATTGAACGGATAGATACCGGGCGTATATTCACGTTCCGGGATTTGTCGTTTGAAACGGAAAAGACCGCCAATGTTGCGGTACTGCTCTCCGAACAGAGCCGCAAAGGGGTACTGGTACGGGTTGAAAAGGGGGCATACTACCGTCCCAAGAAATCAGTGCTGGGGCTGGGAAAGCTGCCTGTCTATCAGGATGAACAGTTCCGCTACCTGACTGAAAAACTGAACGGCTATATCACAGGTGCTTACGTCTATAACAAAATGGGGCTGACCGAACAGGTCGCCACAACCATAACGATAGCCACTCCAAACCCGGTTCGCCGTTTCCGTTTCAAGAACTTGGATATAGAGTGCGTGAAAGCCTACTGCATGGACTATCCGGATGAAAGCCTTGTCCCGTACTTGCGGCTGCTCGATGCGATAAAGGACATGAAGCGCATACCCGGAACAACCGGACAGGACATCTACAACCGGGTCAAAAGCCAATATTTCAACGGGTACAGCCTGCCGGAACTGGAAAAAATCGTATCTTTGGCGAAAAGTTACCCGCCACGTGTCAGAAAGGTGGTGGCAGACATGCTGGGCGACATCAGACAAACCGTATTGCAAACGGAAATGGCAAAGACCATTCTTCCCACGACACGGTTCAACTTGGATTATAAAACGGCATAGGACAGAAATATGAATTTACATTCGGACAAGGAAGCGTTCAAGGAAATCATCGCACTGGCGGCTGAACATTTCGGCTACGAGCAGTCGCACGTGGAAAAGGATTACTGGGTATCGAAGATACTGCGGGATATTTCCATGTCCGAATATGCGGATAAGACCTACTTCAAAGGCGGAACTTCACTTTCCAAAGCCTACGGGCTGATAGAACGCTTCTCGGAAGATTTGGACTTGTTCGTGTTCACGGGAGATAAAGGTGCGTCCAAGCAGGCGGAAAAGACATTGAACAAGAAACTTTCCAAATACATAGCCGAACTCAACAGTGACATATACAAGGAAGATTTGTCGGAAACGGGCGGTAATTACCGCAAACTGTATTTTTCTTATGACAATGTATTTCAAAGCGTGGGACTGAAAGAACATTTGGAAGTAGAGATAAAATCCTGTGACCTGCCGGACAAAAAACTGATGTTCTACCCGGCAGACAAACGGGTTATCAAACCGATTGTGACCGCCTTTCTTGAAAGCATCGGGCAAGAGGAACTGATAAGCACCTACGGGCTGGGAAGTTTTGAAACGCAGTGTATCAACCCCCGAAAGACTATCTGCGACAAGGTTTCAAGGCTGGTAAAGCTGTCTTACAATGAGGATGCAGCCGCACTGTTGGCAAAGCATATCCGTGACGTTTACGACTTGTCGGCACTCTACCACAATCAGGAATATAACGATTACCTACATTCGGAAGATTTCTTGGATGCCATGTACCGGGTGACGATAGAGGACGGGCTAAACAAAAACTCCCGTTCGCACTTGTCGCTGGCTGATGCACCGATATTCAAGGATGCCGAAGCGGTCATGGCGTTGTCCGAAGTAACTACGGCGTACACTACCGATTTGAAGAAGCTGACCTTTGACAAAAGCAAGATGCCGCCGATAGGTAAGGCTGTGGAAGCATTGAAAAACCTGCACGAAATACTGGTTAAATTTGAAAAATATAGAACTATACAAATATGAGAAGTAAAGTAACACTACGCAATAAGAGTATTGACAATGCAGGAATACCGTCCGATTATAAGTTAGCTATTGCTGAATATATTTGGAATAGTTTTGATGCAAAGGCTACAAATGTGAATATTCAATTTGAAGCTAATGAAATTGGTTATATATCTCATTTTATTATTTCTGATAATGGAGAAGGGATAAACTTATCAACCATTGCTTCTACATTTGGCGCTTTTCTTGATTCGCAAAAGCAACAAACATTTCAACGGACATCAGAGGTTAGAGGGAAAATGGGGAAAGGTAGATTCTCATTTATAAACTTCTGTTCGAAAGCGGTTTGGAGAACACGATATGAAAAAGAAGATGGGGCAATATTGCAATATGATATAACAATTAATGAGGGAGATAAAGACCATTACGAAACAGACAACAATCAGATAATAAAAAGTGGTAATACGGGAACAGATGTGTTCTTTTACAATTTAAAGAAATTATCATCATGGCATTTTACACAACCCTCTTTTAGCGAATTTCTTGCCCAAGAATTTGGCTGGTTTTTGCATTTAAATAAAGAAAAAGGGTACTCAATAACTATTAATGGGACAGCTATTGACTATGAATATTTGATAACTGAAGACGAAACTGTAACGGAGGTTATTTCAGGCTTTGAATTTGAAATTTCATATATCCGTTGGAGTAAAAAAATTGGTGATAAATTCTATTACTATTACTTGAATAGTAACAATTATGAACTTGGCAAGGAACTGACATCGTTTAATAATAATGCAATAAATTTCTTTCATAGTATTTATATTGTTTCTCCTTATTTTGATAACTTTTCCTTTGATGAAAAGCCACACCCAAGAATAGATGGAGTTAAGAATCAATCGGATAGCGTTTATAAAACTCTAAAAAAGAGACTTCTTTCCTTTTTGAAAGAAAAGGAAAAGAAATATGTAAAAGAAAGTGCGGCTAATAAATTAATCGCTGATTATGAAAGAAATGGCGTGCTTCCAGCATTTCGAGATAATAAGTATGACCAAGAAAGGAAGCTCGATTTATTAAATGTAATCAAAGAAATATACTGCATACAACCCAAAATATTTAAAGGCTTAAAGAAAGAACAACAACAAACTTGTGTTGGATTCTTAAATCTTTTATTGGATACAGACGAAAGAGAAAATATACTCTCTATTCTTAGCGGAATCGTTACTTTATCAACAGAAGAACGAGTTCAGCTATCTCAAACTTTAAGAACAACATCGTTAAGCCGAATATTACGAACTATAAAAATGATACGAAATAGATTTGAAGTTGTTGAACAACTAAAAAATCTTGTTTTCGACCTAAAAAAGTTTTCTACGGAAAGAGAACATATTCAAATTGCGATAGAAGAAAATTATTGGTTATTTGGAGAACAATTTCATTTGGTATCAGCCGATGATACATTTGAAAAGGCGTTGTCTAATTACTTATACATATTAGATGGTAATGAAGATAGCCAACAGATAGATTCAGCGGAACGGAATAGACGACCTGATATTTTTATGTGTAGAAAACATAAAGTTGCTGACAGTTCAGATTTTTCAAATATGTTGGAAGAAAATGTCATAGTTGAATTAAAACGTCCGACAGTAACAATAGGCAAAAAACAATTTCGCCAAATTGAAGATTACTTAGACTTAATAAAAGGAGAAGAACGATTTAATAGTCAAATGCGTTCGTGGAAATTCTTTGTTGTAAGCAACAAAGTTGATGATTTCATAAAAGACCAGTATAAATCATTTCAAGATAAGAATAAACGGTTTTTAGTTCATATAAAAGAACAATTTGAAATATATGCAATGACTTGGGATGATGTATTTCAGTTATTTGAGATAAAACATCGTTTCTTATTAGATAAGTTAGATTTTGACAAAAAGATAATCGAAGAAGAAATTAAATTAAGTGTGTGTAATCGTATAGCTGCTGATAATATTGTATTAGATGTTACGAAATCAGAAACTATATAATAAAATCAACTTAAAAACAAGCCTGTTCTTTCGTAAAGAACAGGCTTGCGGTTATTCTTCCTCTTTTATAAGGTGGCATAGCTCCGGGTCGTTCTTAATCCGGGTTATCTCGTCCTCGACTATCTGCCTGACTTCCTGACGGATACGGTCATAGTTGGCTTGTATCTCCTCCTGCATCCGGTCGTTGCCGTCCTTGTCGGTGAAGTCGATAATCTGCGGCAACTTCACGTAACGGGCGGTTTCCCGCTTCACCTTTTCATTGTCCACCACGATTTCGCAATGGAAAATCTTCTGCTCTATCCGTTCATCGAAGTTGTCCGCCACAGCACCCACGAACATGCCTTGCGTGAGGTTGGATATTTTGCTGGCGGGTATCAGGCTGTCCATTTGGGTGCTTATCGAGGTGGATTTCTCCCGCTGGTTGATTGTCATGCTCTGCCGTTTCTGCAACACCTTTCCGAAACGCTCGGAAAGGATTTTCGCCGTTTCACCGACTACCTGACCGCTGAACACGTTACCCACCGTATTTTGGATTACCCGGCTTTCCTTGTCCCCGTAATCACGGGTAAGCTGACTGTAATCCTGAAAGCCGAGCAGAACAGCAACCTTGTTGCTTCGGGCGGTGGCAATCAAATTATCAAGCCCACGAAAATATATAGTCGGTAATTCATCTATTATCACCGAACTTTTAAGTTGACCTTTCTTGTTTATCAGCTTCACGATACGGGAATTATATAATCCCAGTGCCGCCGAATAGATGTTCTGACGGTCGGGATTGTTGCCGACAACCAGTATTTTAGGCTCGTTCGGGTTGTTGATGTCAAGTGAAAAATCATCACCTGTCATTACCAAGTAAAGGGCGGGTGAAATCATCCTTGAAAGCGGGATTTTCGCACTGGCAATCTGCCCCTGCAACTGCTCTTGGGCATCTGATTCCCAAGCATCTACGAACGGGGAAAGATAATTTTCCAGTTCGGGATAACTGCGCAAAATGGTGAATACATCGGCGTATTTCTTGTTCAACAACTCTATGGCGTGCGGGAACGTGCAATACCTGCCGCCCTGATAAATGCGCAAATACCAAATTATAGCCGCCAAAAGGATAATCGGGCTTTCCACGAAGAAGTCGCCCTGCTTGCTTATCCAAGAGCGATTGAGGTTAAGCATTATCGTGTAGCTGGCTTCGTAGGCATCCGCAATATCCGACATGAAGCTGGCGTTTATCGGGTTGCATCGGTGGCTCTTGCGGGGGTCGTCAAAATTGATAACGTAAAACTTAGGCTTTACCTTGTAGCCGTCCAAGTGGCTAAGCAAGTGATTGTAAGCGATTTCAGAAAGGTCAGGAAACTTATAATCATAGCAGTAAAGCGCAAAACCTTTCTCGATTTGCTGTTTTATGTAACTGTTTACCACTGCATACGACTTACCGCTGCCCGGCGTTCCCAACACAAGGCTGGCACGGAACGGGTTCACGACATTTATCCAGCCGTTATTCCATTTCTTCTTATAGTAGAACCGGGTAGGCAGATTTACAGAATACTCGTTCTCGATAAGCCTTGTTTCCTGCTGGAAACTTTCGTTCTCGGTATTAAAGACATCATCCATGAGGTTGTTTTTCAACAACCGGGACATCCATGTACCTGCCATGAGCATACAGATATATCCCACCGACAGCGTGGCGATATAAAACACGGCATCCGCCGTGTGTGGCAGCGGAAGTTCCAGCAACCACCAGTTCAGGAAAAACAAAGTTACTCCCGCCGCAAGGCTGCAATGTATCTTCGTCCATGTTATCTTTTCCTCTTTCACGCCCTTAGTGCCGATGCACGACAGGGCGAGGAACACCACCGCAAAAAGTTTCGTCCAAAGGACGGACGAGAACAGCCCGGTGGTACGCTGGAAGTTCCACAGTATCTTGTCTATCACCTCAAACGTCACTCCCCATTCTTTCAGGGTGGAGTAACAGAACCAGTACACGTTTATTCCCACGAATAGAATACTGACAGCCCGCATAAAGTCCATGACCCTTGCCAGCCCTCTCAAATCATCTTCCTGTTGCATGATTGTAATGTTTTTAGTTAGTCGATGCGCCTTGTGCGCTTCTTTTTCTTCTTTCTCTTTTGGCGGGCGGTGTCCTGCGGCTCGTCACCGCCTGATGCACCGCCGCCCAACAATCCGCCGAAAGCTCCCAGCACGGAAGCCACGCCCGAAACGATGTCGGATTTCGGCGTGAAGCCCGGCTGTTCCTGATGCGTGGATTGTTCCCGTTGCGGTATTTCCACTTCGGGCTGGTGCATCTTTCCGGTTTCGCCCGAAAAGCGTTCGTTGAACACGTTCGCCGAATACTCCTTGCCCAAGCGGGAGCCGTTCAGCACCACCCGGCTGTCGTGGTCGATGAACGTAACGCCATAGATGCGCCCGCTGTCGTTCTGACGGAATACCACGTCAATGCCTTGCTTCTTTAGCTGCTGTTCCAGTTCCTTGCGGCTGCGGGCGGTCTGCATGGCAGTGGCGACAATCTTCCGGGTACGCTCTTTCAGCTTGCCGTTCTTGATTGCTTCGCCCGATTTCTCCATTCTGCGCTGCACCGCTTCATAGCCCACCGACTTGCCGATGCGGGAAGCCTTTACCGGGTTGCCCGCCTTTTCGCCCTTGTCGTTCATGGCGGAATAGACAATGCCCTGATAGGGCTTGCCGTTCACTTCACCCTTGACTTCCTCGGCGCACACGTTGTAAGCGGCAAGCAAAGCCTTGTACTCCCCGAACGACTGGAAGCGGTAGCCATAGCAAGCCGCTTTCACGGTGTTGCCGATTTGGTGCTTCACGTCCCCGGAGGCATAGTCCACCTTTTTAAGTTCCGGACGTTCGGCACGTTCCTTTCGCTCTGCCGGGTGCAGGTTGTATTTCTGCTCCAGTTCACGGGTGATTTGCTTGCTGCGCCGATGCTCGAACCTGTCATTCAGCGGTCTGCCGCTTTCGTCCACCCGCAAGCCCACGATGTGGATATGGTGACGGTCGATGTCGGTATGCTTATATACCAAATAAGGCTGGTCGCCATAGCCCAACTTCCGCATATACTCCCGTGCGATGTCGGAAAGCTGCTGGTCGGTCAGCACGTCTTCCGGGTGCGGGTTTATGGAAATATGAAGTATCGGCTTCTTGGTGGATAGCTGGACGGGCATCTGCATTTCAAAGCTGCGCATACACTCGCCGATAGAGAAATTCCCGTCCTCGCCCAACAGCATCCGGTTGGAGAAAAGCACCTTTGCTTCTTCACTATCCACCTTGTTTTGGTTATAAGCCAGTGCGCCGAACATATTGCCGCCCGTGCTTATTTTGGCAACCATAGTTCCTTGCACTCGTTTGTCAGGTCGATAACCTGACGGTTTAACATAGATAATTCAGTGGTCGCCTTTTCCAATTTATAGAGAAAAGCCAGTGCCTTTTTCTCCGAAAAATTACTGTGCAACGCCTTTACAACTTGGTTGTAATTGACCGCTACCGCCCGGAACTGGGCGTAAAATTCGGTCAGCCGGGCGCAATATTCTACTGCCGATTTGTCCACTTTCACCACCCGGAACGGCTCGCCGAACAGCCGGGCGGCAATGAAACGGGACTTGCTCGTAACGCCCGACTGCTCCCATTGCGAGAGGAAGCGGGCGTTCTCCCGGTCGTTCAGGTAAAGGACATGGCGATGCTTCGCCGGGTCTGCGAGGGCGGGGCGACCGCCCTTGTTAGGTTTTCTTGTTTCCATGCTTCTTTGGATTAAAAAATTACGACTTCGGAGTGGTTTTTACCCCCGCAAGGGGCAAGGCGTTTTCAGGCACGGAAAACGGTTTTGTATGCTACAAAACACACCTTGCTATTTTCTGACGAAAATCGAAATCCGTCCGTGACGGATTGGGGTTAGCGTGGAACGGTAAGCCCTGCCGTTCACCAGCCCGGTTTTACACCTCTGCCCCCTGCGGTTCGTTACTCCGCTGCAAAGTAACGGTGATTTAGAATGCTGTAAAATAGGTGGTTGGTGGACAAAACGGGACAGCGCAAGACAAATCGGGACAAGGTTTTCCGGGAACGTTTTTTCTCCCTTTTTTTGCACCGGATTTCAAGATTGAAAGCAAGATTGAAAGAAATATTCCAATCAGGAAAGAATGATTGAAAGCATGATTTCAAGAAAGCATGATTGCATTATTTCAATATTTCAAGAAAGAATGAAAGCAGGAGAACAAGATTGAAATAAAACAGTCTTTCAATATTTCAAGATTGCAATATGGAAACAAAGAAAGCTATATGGCTGGATTGATTGAAAGCAATAAATAAATCTATCAACCAATAATGAACGAAAGCAATATGGAAAACGAGAAAACACCCCTTTATGTCGCCTTTTCCACCCAAAAGGGCGGGGTCGGCAAAACCACCTTTACCGTGCTGGCGGCGAGTTACCTCTATTACCTCAAAGGCTACGAGGTGGCGGTGATCGATTGCGACTATCCCCAACACTCCATTGCCGGAATGCGCAAGCGGGATGCCGAGCAGGTCGGGGCAGATGAAGATTACAAGCGCATGGCGTATGAACAGTTCACCCGGCTGGGGAAGAAAGCCTACCCGGTATTGTGCAGTTCACCTGAAAAGGCGATTGCAACGGCTGACGGGTATATAGCCGCCGGACACGTGCCGGATATTGTCTTTTTCGACCTGCCCGGCACGGTGAACAGCGAGGGCGTGATAAACTCCCTTGCGGGCATGGACTACATCTTCACCCCGATTTCAGCCGACAAGGTGGTGCTGGAAAGTAGCCTGTCGTTCGCAATGGCTATCCAAAAGCTGTTGGTGAAGAATGAAGCCTGCCGACTTGCCGGGCTGTACCTCTTTTGGAACATGGTGGACGGTCGGGAGAAAACAGACCTTTACACTGCCTACGACAAGACGATTAAGGAACTGGAATTGCCGCTGATGAAAACCTTTATCCCCGATACCAAACGCTACAAAAAGGAACTGGTGGCGGATAAAAAAGCGGTGTTCCGCTCCACGCTTTTTCCCGCCAGCCGCCCGCTGGTGAGGGGAAGCAACTTGGAAGAACTGATAACCGAAATAGTGTACTATGGAAAATCGTTACCGTTTTTGTCCGGCAGGGAATAGGTAACGATTTAGTAACGAAACTTTGTCTTTTACCGTACTTTTGAAGTCTTGGAAGCTGGACTTTCGGGCAATAAAAAAAGCCACAAATCGTTGATTTGTAGCTTTTTGTCCGTTTACTGACCATTTCTGTCCAGTAAGTTCAGCGGAGAGACAGGCTCTCGAACCTATACATTCAAGAAATATCATAAAATTGCAAATTACTGATAATCACACACAATTTGGAATACATAGTAAATCTAAATCTTTCTGAATATCTTTTGCTATTCCAAATATTGGGTGTATATTTGGGTGTAGAATTTCAAACGCACCCAATTATGAATATCAAACGAAACATCATTTTTGCATTGGAAAGCCGGAAAAAGAACGGTGTGCCAATTGTGGAGAATGTCCCCATCCGTATGCGCGTCATATACGCAAGCCAGCGCATTGAGTTTACAACGGGTTACCGCATCGATGTAGCCAAATGGGATTCCGACAAGCAGCGAGTAAAGAACGGGTGTACCAACAAATTAAAGCAAAGTGCATCTGAAATCAATGCCGATCTGCTGAAATACTATGCCGAAATTCAAAATGTGTTCAAGGAGTTTGAGGTACAGGAAACCATGCCAACTACCCAACAACTAAAGGATGCATTCAACCTGCGGATGAAGAATGCCAACGAAGAACAGCAGGAAGAAGCACAGATAAGTTTTTGGGAGGTGTTCGATGAATTTGTAAAAGAATGCGGCAATCAGAATAACTGGACTGAATCCACATACGAAAAGTTTGCAGCCGTTAAAAATCACCTCAAGGAGTTCAAGGAAGATGTGACCTTTGAATATTTCGATGAGTTCGGATTGAACGAGTATATCAATTTCCTGCGTGACAAAAAAGACATGAGAAACAGTACCATCGGTAAACAAATGGGATTCCTCAAATGGTTCCTGCGATGGAGCTTCAAGAAAGACTATCACCAGAATATAGCATACGATACGTTCAAACCGAAATTGAAAACCACCCCCAAGAAGGTAATCTTCCTGACATGGGAAGAGTTGAACAGACTAAAAGACTATCAGATACCCAAAGACAAACAGTATCTGGAACGTGTCCGGGATGTTTTCCTGTTCTGTTGCTTTACCAGTCTGCGTTATTCAGATGTTCGTAACCTAAAGAGAAGTGATGTCAAGTCCGACCATATAGAAGTCACCACCGTTAAAACGGCAGATAGTCTGAGTATTGAACTGAACAAGTACAGTAAAGCCATACTTGAAAAATACAAGGACATCCATTTTGAAAACCACATGGCATTGCCTGTTATCAGCAATCAGAAAATGAATGATTATCTGAAAGAACTGGGAGAACTGGCAGAAATTAACGAACCTATACGTGAAACCTACTACAAAGGAAATGAACGTATAGATGAAGTTACACCGAAATACGCATTACTCAGCACACATGCAGGAAGAAGGACATTCATCTGTAATGCACTGGCTCTCGGTATTCCTGCACAGGTTGTAATGAAATGGACAGGGCACAGTGATTATAAAGCCATGAAGCCTTACATTGACATAGCAGACGATATTAAGGCCAATGCAATGAACAAGTTTAACCAACTCTAAAAGTATCAGTCAGTTTCACAGATTATCCATTATTAGAGTTATCTTTGTTAAGTAATAGTTAGTGATATGGAAAATAACAACGAACATAATATAAAGAAAGGTCATTTTGATGCCTTTGTCCATGCTGTCGGTTCGGAAATAGAACAGGCACAAGTCCGACTCATTACCGCAGCCAATGCCCAGATGTTGTTCCATTACTGGAAAATGGGGAATTATATACTGTACCACCAACACCTACATGGGTGGGGTGGTAAAATTATCAAAAAATTGGCACAGGCAATCAGATTCAATTATCCTGAAAAGAAGGGATATTCGGAACGTAATCTTACTTATATGTGCCAGTTTGCCCGTTTATATCCGTTAAATGTACTTCGTAGTTTTATTGAAGCAGATTCAATACTGTCGGTCCCAAATATTCAAAACATTACTAATGAAGTCCTTAAGCTCAATAGCGGACAATTTACGCAGGAGCTTACTGCGCAAATACAATCAGCTGATAATCAATCTTTAGAAATTACGCAGGAGGTTCCTGCGCAATTTCAGAATGTAGCAAAAACAGTAGCAACCATCTATAAAATAAAAATAGAGGATATAGAAGATTTATTCTTGGCGTCACCGATTGCAAGAATAAATTGGGCAAGCCATATGGTCATACTCAATAATCCGCTACCATTGGGCGTAAGGTATTGGTATATGAAACAATCTGTAGAAATGGGTTGGAGCAGTAATGTGCTGAAAATGCAGATTGAAAGTAATCTGTATGACAGACAAATCAAGAGTAACAAGGTAAACAACTTCACTGCCACACTTCCGGCACCTCAAAGCGATCTTGCCAATTATCTGTTAAAAGACCCGTATATCTTTGACTTGGCAGGAGCAAAGGAAAAGGCTGACGAAAGGGATATAGAAGAACAGTTGGTAAAGCATGTAACCCGTTACTTGCTGGAAATGGGTAACGGCTTTGCTTTTGTTGCCAGACAAAAACATTTCCAGATTGGGGACAGTGACTTTTTCGCCGACCTGATCCTATATAATATCAAGCTCCATGCCTATGTTGTCGTGGAATTGAAAGCAACGCCATTCAAACCGGAATATGCAGGGCAGTTAAATTTCTATATCAATGTTGTAGATGATAAACTGAGGGGAGAAAATGATAACAAGACCATCGGTCTTTTGCTGTGCAGGGGTAAGGATGAGGTCGTGGCACAATATGCCTTGGCTGGATATGACCAGCCGATAGGTATCAGCGACTATCAATTGAGCAAGGCAGTACCCGAAAATCTGAAATCTGCCCTACCGAGTATAGAAGAAGTGGAAGAAGAACTGACCTTATTCCTTGACAAGGACAAGAACCCATAATATAAAGTATATGGCAGGAAAGATACAGACGATGATTCCCCAATATGGAGAACTCAACAGAATATACAGAGACTATATAGATAATTACGCTTTTTCTTTTGACAGGCAGAAATTCATATCGGATTTCTATCAGGAGTATAATGACATGAAATCCTTTGAAGCCGCTATCCTTGAACTGGTGCTTGACAAGCAAAAAGAGCAATACACCTTGATACTCAACAGCCTGAAAACTGAAATAGAAAAGAGCATACAGGCTTATGAGATACGCCCGTTAAGTGACAGAGCCATAGAACGTGCTTGCTATCAGCACATGGAAAGGTATTCTCAGGAAATTGAAGCCCAGCTGGATGTTACAAGAAGTCTGAGCAAGCCGCTGAATGAAGCCAACAACAGGTATGATTCCATTGGTTACAGGGAGCATACAGCCGAAGAGGAAAAACAGGCAGAGAAAGAATATGAACGCTGCAAGGCTGAATATGACAGGGAAAAAGCCAAACTGAACAAACTCTATGATCAGCAAAAGGCTGCAAGAACAGAGGCATTCCAATACATGAAGAACTGTTGTGCGGACATATACCGTCAAAGCTGCCTTTTTCTGGATATATTGAAGAAATACATTCCTGACGGAAAGCAAGAGAATAAATCAAGCGAGCCAATCAGTCAGCAGGAAACGACAGAAGAACAACAGGAATATTTCAGCATGAAATTACTTTCGCTCATTCATGAGGTGTGCATAGGAGAACAGTTCGAAGAAATTTCCGCACTGGATTTCTATGCCAATATGAATCTTCACCCCTGCAACTGTAAGCTGAAAATAAAACCGAGAGAGAAAATACGTGTATGCTATCTGATATTCCTGATGAGCGAGAAACTCTCCAAACAGGACAGGGACAAATGGAAAGACAGAATACTGAAACTGCTGGATATTGACGACAGCTACTACAAATCCAAGTACAAGGAGCCTGTTTCAGATTTCCCCAGTGACAGCAACCAAAATTTCGCCAAGGAAATGGAACATATATTCAGATAATCCGTAATATATCCTGATACTTTACGAAAGTTCCACTTTTACCACTCAAAATAATTTTTGAGTGGTATTTTTATTTTCTGATATTCAATAAGATACAATGATATTCAGTTTGTACCGTCCCCATCCTTACCACTCATAACCCTACCTAATTTTGCATCGTTCGAGAACAGAAATAACAGCCAGTGCGCAGGGCTGATTGTTTAACGACTAAATAGATTGGACGATGACAAATATCCAAGAATTATTATCAAAACCCGTCTGGCAGATGACAGGCGAAGAATTCATATTCCTGAGTAAGCACGCTTCAGGTCAGGCCGAAGCATTGCCGCAACCCGTTACAGACACGGAAAAGAAGTATGTGTACGGAATACTCGGTATAGCCAAACTGTTCGGGTGCAGTCTGCCCACTGCCAACCGCATAAAGAAAAGCGGTAAGATAGACAAGGCGATTACCCAGATAGGGCGCAAGATTATCGTAGATGCGGAATTGGCTCTTGAGCTTGCCGGGAAGAAAACAGGAGGACGGAAATAATGGGAGGTATGCTTATGGACTATATGAAAGAAATAAAGGAGATTTCGGCAGAACAGGCAATAATCCTTTGGCAAGCTTCACGCCTGAGTCTGTCGAAAATCTACGAAAAAGCACCTGAGATTCTAAAAGTGCAAGGTTCGGTCATTGGTACACTGGGCAATTTCAGTGCATCCATCGGCAAAGCCAAGAGTAAAAAGACTTTCAATGTATCGGCTATCGTAGCCGCCGCATTGAAAAACGGTACGGTACTGCGGTATGTTGCGGAACTACCGGAAGAAAAAAGGAAGATTCTTTATGTGGACACGGAACAAAGCCATTATCACTGTCTGAAAGTCATGAAACGTATTTTACGGCTTGCTGGTCTTCCTGATGACAGGGACAATGAACATCTGGAGTTTCTCGCTTTGAGGAAATACACGCCCGAACAGCGTATCAGGATTGTCGAACAGGCTATCTATAATACACCGGACATAGGGCTTGTAATCATAGACGGCATCCGTGATATGGTATATGACATCAACAGTCCGGGAGAATCGACACGCATTATATCCAAACTGATGCAGTGGACGGATGACAGGCAGATACACATCCATACGATACTCCACCAGAACAAAGGCGATGAAAACGCAAGAGGGCATATCGGTACGGAGCTGAACAACAAGGCGGAAACCGTTCTGCTGGTGGAAAAGGACAAGAGCAACGGGGATATAAGCAATGTTTCAGCCATGCACATCCGTGCAATGGATTTCGAGCCTTTCGCTTTCCGTATCAACGACAATGCATTGCCTGAACTCATAGAGGGGTACAGACCCGAAGCGAAGAAACCCGGAAGACCGGAAGAGGAAAAGTTTGACCCTTACAGACATATTAGCGAACAGCAGCACCGCATAGCACTGGAAGCGGCTTTCGGACTGAAAGAGGAATACGGCTACAAGGATCTGGAAACCTCCTTAATCAAGTCATATATGTCGGTAGGTGTAAAACTGAACCATCAAAAAGCGGTATCACTTATCACCATGCTCCGGAACAAACGGATGATAGTACAGGAGAACGGCAGGAAATACACGTTCAAGCCGGACTTTCACTATTAGACCGTATAACCTGTAATCACTTCACTTTATTCGGCAGGTCTATATATTAAGAATAAAGCGAAGCGGTTGTAGGGAATAGAAAAGCGCTTCACTTTATTACCGTATCCTATATATACGAAGATAAAGTGAAGTGATTATACAGACCGTACTTCATAAAAAAGTACGGGCGAAAAGAGAAATAAATATTCCAACCATTATTCAAACACTCATCTTATTATGGATATACAGACAGCAAAACAAATCAGGATAGCGGATTTTCTGTACAGTTTGGGATATTCTCCCGTCAAGCAGCAAGGTATTAACCTATGGTACAAATCCCCGTTACGGGAAGAGACAGAACCCTCGTTCAAAGTAAATACCGAGCGCAACCAATGGTATGATTTCGCAATCGGCAAAGGTGGAAATATCATCGCACTGGCACAGGAACTCTACTGTTCCGACTATGTGCCTTATCTTCTACAGAAAATCGAAGAACAGATACCACACATACGTCCCGTGTCTTTCTCTTTTGGCAAGCAATCATTTTCCGAACCGAGTTTTCAGCAATTGGACATTGTGCTGCTGGCTTCTCCTGCCCTGCTTGCCTACCTACAGGAAAGAGGGATAAACACGGCACTGGCGAAAAGAGAATGTAAGGAAGCCCGTTTCACCCACAACGGCAAACGGTATTTCGCCATTGCCTTTCCGAACATATCAGGCGGATATGAAATTCGCAACCGATATTTCAAGGGATGTATCGCACCAAAAGAAATATCCCATATCAGACAGTCAGGAAAACCAAGGAGTACATGTTACGTTTTTGAGGGATTTATGGATTACCTTTCCTTTCTTACTTTAAGGCTGGAAAGCTGTCCGCAATCACCCGACTTCGACAGACAGGATTACATAGTTCTTAATTCCGTAGCCAATGTTCCCAAGGCACTCTATCCGTTGGGAAGCTATGAGCGCATCCACTGTTTCTTTGACAATGACCGTGCAGGAATGGAAGCAATACAGCAAATCCGAAAGGAGTATGATGCTACCCGGTATATACGTGACGCCTCGCAAATCTACAGTGGATGTAAAGATCTGAACGAATATTTACAGAAACGAATAGCCGATAGGAAAGAGCAAGCGCAATCTGTCGAAAAGAGGAATGATACGCTATCCAAGAAACCGAAAGGCTTCCGGTTATCGCCCATTAGCCAATGCAAAGAAAATAAGGGAAAATAAACACAATAAAAATCATTTATATTATTGGTTATTAAGCATTTAATCGGATTTGATATTTTCCGTTGTATTCCTTAAAAATCGCTATTATTCACCGTTTTTGTTACTTAAAACGATACTCGTTTTCGGATTATTTCGTATCTTTGTGCATGAATATAAAGCACTGAAATACAATGGGAAGAAAAAAGAAATCATTAGTGGAGAAGTCTCCGGTCAAGTTACGTCAGCGCAAGTTAGCAGACGGACGTTTATCCCTATTCCTTGACCGCAGTGTGGATGGCGGACACGAATACGAGTTTCTGAAACTCTACCTTGTGCCTGAAACCGATACCAAGTCGAAGCGTGAAAATACCCGGACACTCCGCAAGGCGGAAGACATCTTGCACGAACGCACGGAAGCCTTGATTAGTGCCAAGGTCGAAGCGCAACCGAAAAGACCCGGAGCCGACATGCTTCTTTCGGAGTGGCTTCAAACCAGCCATGACAACCACGAGAAACGCGGCGCGAGAGACCTCGGCAGTATAAGAAGTGTAAAGAGAGCGTTACACATGTTCCGTCCCGATGTGCGGCTTTCCGAAATCGACAAACAATTTTGTCTTGACCTGATAGACTGGCTGCGCAACACGTACAAGCATAGAAGAACCGGAAAGCCTGTCAGTGCGAGAACCGGAGACACGTACTGCCAGACATTCCGCACCGCGCTCAATGAAGCGGTGCGCGAAGGACTTATCTGCAAGAACCCGTGGAACCTGCTGGAAACGGTAGAGAAGATAAAAAAGCCGGAAAGCAAGCGTGAATACCTAACCATTGATGAAGTCAAACGGATGGCGGAAACTCCCTGCCCGAATGAACTTGTCAAGAAAGCCTACATGTTTTCCTGCTTCACCGGACTGCGCATCAGTGACGTAAAAGGTCTGGAGTGGAAAGATGTCTATATTGACAACGGACAGACCTATATTTCCGTGATGATGCAAAAGACAAATGCGCCCGTTTATATCCCGCTTTCAAAGCAAGCTATGAAATGGATGCCTGAAAAGAAAGATGCCGCCACGGACGGACATGTGTTCAACACGCTGGTCAATTTCGGCAACGTGAACGAGAACCTCAAGAAATGGGCGAAGGCGGCAGGCGTGAACAAGCACGTCTCATATCACACCAGCCGCCACACTTTCGCCACAATGATGCTGACGCTCGGTGCAGACATCTATACGGTTTCCAAGCTGTTGGGACACCGTTCGGTCAAACACACTCAGATATACGCGAAGATAATCGACAAGAAGAAAGACGAGGCCGTAAGCCTTGCCGATACCGTTTTCTAACACCCTAATACCTGTTATATCATGGCTACAACCAACAAGAAAACCAAACTGAAAGAGCCGGTGAGGATACGCACGAAAAAACTCGCGGACGGTTCCGAATCATACTATCTTGACATATACACCGACGGCAAGCGTAGCTACGAGTTCCTGAAACTCTACCGTCTGCCTGAAATCAATGCGCGGGTCAAGGAACAGAACAAAGCGACCTTGGCTGCCGTGGAAACCATAAAGTCGCAGCGGATAATCGAACTTACCCACAACAAGGCCGGGCTGAAAAATACGTCGGCCCGTTCCAAGATACTGCTGACAGACTGGATGCAGACCTTCTATGACGACCAGAAACGCAGGGGCGTCAGGGGTGTCAAATTGCTGGGCACGGTGTCACGCCTTATCACCACTTATATAGGTAAGAACAAAGTACGCATGGGCGATATAGACAAGGAGTTCTGCATCGGCTTTATCCGATGGCTCCAGTCTGACTACAAAACCACATGGGGAAATCCGCTAAGTCCGAAAAGCATGTCGGACTACGTGGGCTATTTCAGCACGGCGTTGAATGCGGCGGTCAGAGCCGATATAATACCGGAAAACCCTTTCATGTCCCTTACCCCGACGGAACGCATCAAGGTGCCGGAAAGCAAGCGCGAGTTCCTGACCGTTGACGAGATAAAGACCCTCATAGCGACGGAGTGTCCGAGGGAGGATGTCAAACGCGCCTACCTGTTTGCCTGCTATTGCGGATTGAGACTTAGCGACGTTTATGCGCTGAAATGGAAAGACCTGTCGCAGGACGGCGAGCAGTGGCGGGCTTCGGTAGTGATGCAAAAAACTATGACGCCCATCTTCCTGCCGCTTTCCGGACAGGCGGTAAAATGGTTGCCGGAACGTGGGGAGGCAAAGGACGATGAAAATGTGTTTGAGGGGCTGATTGCCGAACCCAACATCAACAAGGTACTGGCGAAATGGACGAAAGCGGCAGGCATCACCAAGAAAATCACCTATCACACCAGCCGCCATACGTTCGCCACGATGATGCTTACCCTCGGAGCCGACCTTTATACCACCAGCAAGCTGCTCGGACATTCCAACGTGAAGACCACGCAGATATACGCAAAAATCGTTGACAGCAAGAAAGTTGAAGCGGTGAATTTGGTTGATAACGTATTTGACTAAGGTTGCTTTTTACCATAAAATACGTCCGAAAAATGACCTGTAATAGTTGATAAGCGGTTTCATAGGTCATTTTTCGGCATTATTTTTATTGTCGTAAAGAGAAAAAGAGTATCTTTGCAATCAAACTTATAAAGTATGAAACCAGTTTTAATAGCCAGACAAAAGGAATGCGAGCAATTAGCGGACAGCCTGAAATCCAACCGTTCCGAGTTTGTTATCGTATGCGGACGACGAAGGATCGGGAAGACATTTCTTATAGACCAGTTTTTCAAGAATGAGTATGATTTTACGTTTGTTGGTGCCCACAAAGCAAAGACGGCCACCCAATTACGCAATTTTGCCAAGGCAATCAGACAGCATTCGGGTAAGAAGCCTTCCCCGTTTTCCGACTGGTACGACGCTTTCGACGCACTGGAGGAATATCTCGGCTCTTTACCGGCAGACCGCAAAAAGGTCATCTTCATAGACGAAATGCCTTGGATTGACACCAGCCGATCCACTTTCGTGGAAGCCTTGGAGAATTTCTGGAACGGTTGGGCAAACCGCCGTTATGATATTGTCCTGATTGCATCAGGTTCCGCCACCTCTTGGATGGCGGACAATCTGCTCGAAAATCAGGGCGGTCTGCATAACCGCATCACACGCAGGATTTATCTTGAACCCTTCACTCTCGGAGAGACGGAAGAGTATTTCAAGAGTCAAGATTTCTACTGGACAAGATACGACATGCTTCAATGCTACATGCTGACAGGCGGAGTGCCTTATTATCTAAGCCTGCTCGACCCGAAACTTAGCATTGCGCAAAACATAGACGTCCTTTGTTTCGACGAAAACGGCCCGTTACGCAAAGAGTTCAACGAACTTTACCCCGCGTTATTCAACCACGCAGAAAACTATATCAATATCGTGACACTCCTGTACCAGCATAAATCGGGACTGACACGGAAAGAAATCGCCCAAAACTCCAAACTCAACGGGAAATTCCTGAATACCATTCTGGAGAACTTGGAACAATGCGATTTCATAGCCAAAATGGAACTGTTCGGGCGTGAGTCTACAATGGTGTACAGGCTGGTCGATTTCTATACCCTGTTCTATTTCAAGTTCATCGCGGAAAAACATAAACTCGACGGGCAGTGGTGGAGCCATCATCTTGACGACGCGGGAATACGGTCATGGCAGGGATTGAGTTTCGAGTTGGTCTGTATGCAGCACCACCGCCAGATAAAAAAGGCCCTTGGGATTTCCGGTATGGCCACGACCGTTTCGACATGGAAGTGCGGCCCTGACAAAGAAAGCAACCTTCCCGGAGCGCAGATAGACATGATAATCGAAAGAGCTGACCGGATGATCCATTTATGTGAAATGAAATTCTCACAAAAGGCATTCAATATTTCAGGAGACTATGAAAAGAAACTTCGTGACCGGATGTGGCTTTTTGATACGAAAACAAAAAACAAGAAACCGCTTGTACACACTTTTGTCACGACTTTCGGCCTTGGTGAAGGCAAGCACCACAGTATTGTCCACAGCGAGGTGACGATGGACGACCTTTTCAATTCCTGACGATTATGATGATACGGCAAATAACACGACGGTTGCACGAGGTGAACACGCTTCTTGCCACTTACGGACAAGGTGTCTTGTCTTTTGAACAGGTCTTGCCTCCGTCCCTGTTCTATCAGGATTTCAACGACACGAACCTTCTTGTCAGGGAGGCTGCCTGTCTGGTAAAAGAGAACCCCGGACAACTTCTGGACTTTTCCTCTTCCCTTCTTTCGGAAACGAACAAATACCTCTCACTCGACAGGACACCGTTGCAGTCGGTGGACTTTGAAACCCTTTTCAGGGAACACCTCAAACCGTTTGAACTCCGGTACGGGGAAGCGAAAGCAACCGCCACAAAACTATGGAGCGAATATTCGGCGATGAGTAGCCGGTTGGATTTCCTGCCTCTGGATTCGGAAGAATACAGGTCGCTCGACGCGAAATGCAGCGCGGCAAAGGCAAAGTATGACGTGGCCCACGCGCACGCGAATCTATTATATAAAGAATGGGTACAGGAGCGTGACCGGAATTTCTGTGTCTGGTGCTTCAAACCGGTGTTCCTCGACGTGCTGGTGGAGCGTCTGCAGGGAATCGCCGAAAGCATCATCTCCGACATCAGACGCATGAAGGAGGGGGAACCATGAACCGTGCAAGCCTGCTGCAAGAGACCGCCGCATGGATGGACACCGTTGACCTCGCCCTGTGCCTGTTCATCTACGAGGTGTGCAACGACTACCAGTTCGAGTACCTGTCGGGCAGCGACTTCGTGAACTTCCTGAACCTGAAACCCACCGGACGGGCGGTCATCGTGCGCCCGAAAGAGAACCTGCGTATCTGTTACATGGTGTTTTCCATCGCCCGTACCATCAAGCCGCGCGAGCGCGGGAAACTCTGGTCGGAAGAGTTCCTGAAACGCTGCGGCATATCCAAATCCTACTACGACAAGCACCGCAGCGACGTTTGCAACAAAGGTGCTACAAAAGAGAACCAAGATTTCCGCAAATCCATCGACAAGGCCGTTGAAAACGCAAGACGGCTGAAAGGCACCCCATAACCGCCCGCCGTTTCCCCATTCAGCCCGGTATCTCCCCATTATAGCCATGCGCTATACCGTTCATACACAACGGTATGGCGCATTTTCTTTTCATGCACTTTCCCCATTCGTCCCCCATTGGCCCACCTTGGGGCAAACTTAACTTTGCATCGGAAACAGAAGAAAGGAAAAGTCTGAAAAACAGCAGATTCCGATTCTACAAAAGTACAAGTAACAATAAAAATGAACGTATATGGAAAGTGAACGCAATTTAATGACCACCACGGAAGCGGCCCGTTACCTCGGACTGAAGCCGAGCTATCTCTACAAGATGATGATGCGCCGCGCAATCCCTTACTACAAGCCGGGCGGCAAGCTGTGCTTTTTCGCCAAGGAAGACCTCGACGCATGGCTGAAACGGGTACGGGTAAAGTCGCAGGCCGAGATTGATAGCGAGGCATCCCGCTATCTGGTATCACGTGAGAAAAACAAATGATTCATCAACCTTTTTTAAAACAATACAGTTATGGACAATTCAAAGAACATGGAGCCGGGTATCAGAAATACCACGGTTCAGGATTCCCCGAACAAGGAACAGAGAAAGAGAGAGAGCAGACCCGTAATCAGCGCGAAGGCGCAAACCATTCTGGACTTCCTTCGCGGCTGTTCCCCCTACGAGGCCGATTCCATACGGGTAATGGTCGGTTACGGGACGGGCAACGGCGATACCGCAACGATTGAGGCGACAGACATGCTGGCCGTCAACCGCTTTCTCAATCACGGGCTTGCCAAAGAAAACGGAACAAGTAACGAGGCCGTGATGAAACACCGTCAGGAACGTGCGCAAAAACTGTTGGAAGCCGTCAAGGATTTCGTTGACATCGGGCAGCTCTGCCGCGTCAGCATCGTGCTGATGAAAATCTCTTCCGACTTCAAGGCGGTGGAGGACGCACGGGGGCACCTGCAATCCCAACCCGCCGCCAACGTGAACCGAAACTGATGTCAAACCGGAACGGGGTATCGGACGGACAAGGAAACTCCCGCACGCACTATCTCATTGGAACTGTTGTAGGTTTTCCGATACTCCATTCCTTTATTTTTTATTGAATTATGCAAGAAAACAAGAGGAACAAGGAAACATCCCTTTTCAAAAAGCCGCAGGGATTCCGTACAATCCGCATCCACTTTACCGCAGAGGCAATCGAATGGCTCGGAGGGACAACGAAAGATGACGAGGGCAATACAATCGGCAACCATACTCTTTTTTATGACCTGCTCTCACGGATGCGGCTGTCCCCCGGCAGGGGCGATTCATTCCGCAGGCCGCAGGAATTGCAGCCCGGACAGTTCCAGTTCTCGGAAACCAGACTTGCGGAGGAATGGAACGTAGGGAGAAAAAGAACCCGCAATCTCCTTGCAACGATGGAAAGGCTGGGCATGATAGCGGTGGACGCTTCCAAAACCGCTTCCGTCGCTTCCATGACCTGTGTCGAGGAATGGACGGACTTTCAGAACTTCCACGTTGTAAACCTTTGCTATCTCGCCATGAATGGTATTCGAACGGCATCTGAACGGCCTTTGAATGGCATTTTATCCGGCAGCGGAGGCACGCCGCAGGAGAGGTGAAAACGTCTTTCAGTTTCGAGATATGCCAAGGTATCACCTCCCTTTGGTCGGTATTACCTTGGCGCTCTCGCGGCTCACTGGCGGTTCGCCGGTGGCGGCGCTCGCAAGCTCGCACCGCTTAACCTTTATAAAACAACATTTATGACAGAAGACAACAAGCAAGACATATCATTTCCGTCCGGCGGCAGCCGCACCGAATACATCGGTGCCAAAGTCACAGCGGAACAGAAACGGCACATCCGCCGCCTTGCCGCCGAGTGCGGCATGACCGTCAGCAGCTACGTGCTGGCAAGGGCTTTCAATTACAGACCGAAAGCGAGGCTGACGGCAAGGCAGGAGGCGGTCATGGAGACCCTTATAGGATGCCGCAGCGACCTCGTGAACTACACGTCCGCGCTCCGTGGCATGAACCCCGAAAAGCGCAGACAGATGTTTAACAGTTACCCTTTCATGCTCGAATGGCTCAAGGAACTCGGCAGGCTGGCCGAGCGTGTCACGGACGTGCTCGACAAGGTACGGTTTTCCAACCGCCTGCCCGACGGGACAAGGAACGGTGAAGACGGGGAGGACGAGCCATGATAGGAAAAGCGAAATCCATCTCCCACGGGATAAATGACATCAGGTACATCACGGGAGAATCGAGGAACAAGAAACACCCCGAACGCATCTTCCACGTGGGGGACAATCTTCTGCCGCCCGGTCTGGATGCCACGGGTATATGGGATTCCATGCGGCTGACGCTGGAGAAGTCCAAACGGGTCAAAAATTCCGTCATCCGCATCGAGGTCAGCCCCGCACCGGAACACACCAAAGACTTTACCATCGACGACTGGCAAAGATTGTGGGACGATTTCATGGCAGAATTCGACAACATCGAACTGCTCGACAAGAACGGCAAGACCTATTCCCCGAAAACCGACCTCAAAGGCAGCAAGGGCACGGTGTGGCTGCATCTGGAATCCAAGAGCGGCATTCCCCACCTTCACGGCGCATTCTGCCGTATTGATGAACGGGGAAATATCAACAACGACCACGACATACACCTGCGGGCACAGCGGGCAGCCGAGCGTGTGGCCCTGAAACGAGGCTGGACGACTGCTGCCGAAGTACGTGAGACGAACATCGGGCAGGTGAACCGGGACTGCATGGAAACCCTGCAATCCATGGAAAGTTGGTCATGGGACGGGTACGTGGCCAGACTTAGGAGCAAGGGATATGAGTTTTGGGAACTGCGCGACAACAAGAAGATATTGCGCGGTTACGTGCTGAAGAAAGGCAACGCCAGATACAAGGCTTCCGAACTCGGCAGGGGGCGCAACCTCATGGCGACCAAACTCGAAAGCACGTGGAAAAAACTGCACGCGGCTCCCAAGACAAGGACTGTTTCGACACAACCCACCGCAGGGAAACCGATACCGACTATACCCCGGACGATTCCGGTTCACGCACAAGGAACAGCACCGGTTCCGCAATACACCGGCTATCGTCCCGGTACCAGCCCGTACCATATCGACATCGACGGGGAAAGCCGCCGGTTCTTCATTCCCGATGAAGCGTTGGACGTATTCAATGACGAGTTCGACTACCGGGAGACAGCCAACAGCCGTGACCTCACGGACATGGCGGCGGCACTTTTCGTCGGGATGCTCGATACTCCGGCGGTTCCTTCGGGAGGTGGTGGCGGCAGTTCCAACGACCTGCCTTGGGGAAGACGCGAGGACGAGGACGAACGGGAATGGGCACGCCGGTGCGCCCGTGAAGCGGCAAGGGTGATCGGAAAGAAACCGAAGACAGGACGAAAAAGATAACAGCCTATGAATAAAAAATTCGATTTCTCGGAAATAGACGGGGCACTTCCGACTGCCGAAAAAATGCAGGAAAGAGACCGCATGACCGACGCGCTGGAAAACAATTATGAAGCTGTCCGCATTCTTAGTGCCAACGTGGAAAAGCTCGAAAACAGACTTTCGGAAGCCCTGCCCAAAATGGACGGGGCTGTTTCTTCCCTGCACAGAGCAAGCAAGGTTACTGTCAGCGAGGAAGCGAGAAAGACGCTTGAACAGGAAGGAGAGAAAATCTGCCGGAAGATGGCCGACAGGATGGAACGCGAGTGCGCGAGGCTGGCCGGACGCCTCTCGGCGAGTAACCGTGTGCTTATCTCCGTGACCGCTTTCTGGTGCATGGTAGAGACAATCATCTCCCTCGCGGCGGCTTTTGTCTGTACCTGCATGGCAATCAGCCAGTTCATACACAGCCTAATACTGTGGAAAATACTTGGCTATACGGCAGGTTTTCTTGTACTCTGTATCGTGCTAACCATTTTTATATGCCGCAAGTTAAGACAATGAAACATTATCAATTAAATAAATATAAGTATGACAACAGTAAAAGTGAAATTCCGCCCGTCGACAGTCGAAGGCCGTCCGGGCACTATCGTCTATTTTGTAACTCACCGCCGTGCCGTTAGGCAAATCACAACAGGATATAAGGTGTTCCCTCATGAATGGGATGATAAACAATCAAGCCTCGTTGTGACATCGGCGGGCGAACGGACAGCCGTTATTCAGGCTGTTGCACAAAGGATACGCCGGGATATGAACCGACTGGACAAGATTATAAACGGGTTAAACAGCGGCAAGCGTGCATTTGCTACCGACGAGATAGTGAGACTGTTTCATGAAACGGAACGGGAAGCGTCCTTTTTCGAGTTTATGGCGGAGGTCATTCTTCAACTGGAACGATTGGGAAAGGAACGGACTGCGGAAAATTACACGACAGCCCTTAATAGCTTCAAACGCTTTCGGAACGGGAACGACATCATGCTGAATGAAATTGATTCAGACCTGATGACGGAATACGAAGCCTATTTGAAATCCCACGACGTAGCCATGAACACCGTTTCCTTTTATAACCGGATTCTCCGTGCCGTGTACAACCGGGCGGTGGAAAAGGAAATGACCGTGCAACGGTATCCTTTCAAACATGTCTATACCGGAATAGACAAAACGGTCAAGCGTGCTCTTCCATTGAAAATCATCAGACGGATTAAGGAACTGGACCTGTCGCTCAAGTCCTCATTGGATTTTGCAAGGGACATGTTTCTGTTCTCATTTTACACACGCGGAATGTCGTTCATCGACATGGCATATCTCAAGAAGAAGGATTTGCAGAACGGCATCCTTTCTTATCGCAGACGAAAGACGGGGCAGCAATTATTTATCAAGTGGGAAAAATCCATGCAGGAGATTATCGACAAATACCCGGCAAATGAAAACGGCTATTTGCTGCCAATCATCAAGACAGACCGGAACGAACGGTTGCAGTACAGAAATGCGCTCCGTCTGGTCAACAACAAGCTCAAGGAAATATCCGTATCAATCGGCCTACAAGCCAAACTCACGATGTACGTCAGCCGTCATTCATGGGCCAGTATCGCTAAAAGTCAGAACATTCCCCTGTCGGTCATCAGTGCGGGTATGGGGCATGATTCGGAAAATACCACGCAAATATATCTTGCCTCGTTGGACAATTCAACGATAGACAAAGCGAATGATCTGATATTGAAAAAATTAAGGTAGAATGTCAGGCAAAAAATGTTACCTCTTACCAAGAGAGGGATTAGACGATGCAAAAGTATAAAAAAGAATGTATAGCAAAGAATCTTTTCTATAAAAAATGTTACTTCTATATTCAAAAACACATAAATGTTCAGCAAATTTCAATTTCACCCCAACGAAATATACTGATTGTTAGTACATTATTCTTTTTATCCCTCTCTTGGTAAGAGGGGGATAAAAAAGGGAATTGAAATGCAGACAAAAAGTTTTATAGTATTGGTATTCACTCTGTTCGGGAGCGCTCATCTTTTCGGACAGGAAAGCCGGAAGGAAATCTGTGTGGATTTCCGTGTCGGCAAGAGCACGCTGGACACAGCCTATGTAAATAACGCCGAGCGTCTGGCGGAAATCGTATCGTTTTTGGGAAGTGTTAAAAATGATGGGGCACTCGATCTGGTCGAGGTGTCCTTCTGTGGTTCTGCTTCACCGGAAGGGTCTGCCGGAATCAATCGAAGGCTGGCGGAAGAACGCCGTGCGGCAGTGGAGAACTATGTGCGCAGATGTATTTCGCTTCCGGATAGCATCGTCACCCGTTGCGATGCCACCATCGCTTGGGAACGTCTGGCCTGTCTGGCGGAACAGTCGGACATGCCTCACAAGGAGGAAGCCGTGGAGGTGCTGCGCAATGTCCCCGAATACACGTACAACGACAAAGGGGTTCTGATTGACAGCAAGAAAAAACATTTGATGGAACTGCAGTACGGGCGCACTTGGTTCTATATGCTGGAACATTTCTTCCCGCAGGTTCGCAACGCCAGCGTCGTATTCGTGACGGTACGGCAAAAGCCGGTAATAAAAAGCGATACGGTCGAATTACAGACGGTTCCCGCCATTGATACGGTTGCCGTTGTTCAGGAAACGGACACGCTCGTACCGCAGGCTATCGTACCGGAGCAGGAAGAACGGAAACCTTTCTACATGGCCGTCAAGACAAACATGCTTTATGACGTCTTGGCCGTGCCTAACATCGGCGTCGAGTTCTATCTCGGCAAGGGATGGACGCTCGGCGGAAACTGGATGTACGGCTGGTGGGACAAGGGCAGCAAGCACCGCTATTGGCGCGTGTACGGCGGAGACATCACCGTGCGCAAGTGGCTGGGCCGAAAAGCCGCCGAGAAACCGCTTACCGGACACCATCTGGGAGTTTACGGGCAATTCTTCACCTACGACTTCGAGTGGGGAGGCTCCGGCTACATGGGAGGCGAACCCGGAGGGACACTTTGGGACAAGGGCAACTATGCCGTGGGCGTGGAATACGGCTACTCCCTGCCGGTGGCACGCAGGCTGAACATAGATTTCACTATCGGCGTGGGCTATTGGGGAGGAAAATTCTATGAATATGATCCCCTTGACGGACATGATGTATGGCAATCGACCAAGCAAAGGCACTGGTTCGGACCTACCAAGGCGGAAATCTCACTGGTATGGCTGCTCGGACGGGGCAACAGTAATAACAGGAAAGGAGGTATGAAATGATGAGATACACGATAAGATATGTTTCCCTGTTGGCAGGAATGCTGACGGCGTTTTCTTCCTGTGAACACAAGGACTTATGCTTCGACCATGAGGCACACGCACCTAAATCGGACGTGCACGTGAAGGCTGTGTACGAAAAGGAATGGGAACATACCTGCGAGGGAGGGCCCGACTGGGAGCAATACCCCGCATGGGAGAGCAAGTTCGGTATGGAGTACCACGATTTGTGCCCTGATGCTCCCGACGGGTTGCGCGTGCAGGTATATAACGAAGACGGCACCAACAACATCCTAAACGTGGCACCTGAAGGCGACATCGTGCGGATGCGTACGGGAGAACACTCCCTGCTGCTCTACAACAATGACACGGAATACATCGTCTTCGACGACATGAACTCGTTTGCATCGGCAAAGGCCACGACCCGTACACGTACCCGTGCATCGTATGCGGGCAATCCGTACATGGAAAATACCGTAGAAAACACGGTGAATGCCCCCGATATGCTATATGGCAACTACATAGAGAACTACACGGCCGAACGCAAGATTGAGGCCGACGAACTGCCCGTGACCATGCACCCGTTGGTTTTTACCTATCTGGTGCGTTACGAGTTCAGCCACGGGCTGGAATACGTTGCGTTGGCACGCGGCGCATTGGCAGGCATGGCCGGTGCGGTATGGCTGAACAACGGCCGCACCTCGGAAGAGGCAGCTACCATATTATATGACTGCACCGTGGAAGATTTCGGGGCGCAAGCCTGCGTCCATTCGTTCGGCATACCGGACTATCCGAACGAGCACTACACTGCACGGGCTTCCGAACGCAAATATGCCCTGCAACTTGAAGTACGCCTGAAGAACGGGAAATACCTGCCGCCGTTCAATTTCGACGTGACCGATCAGGTTGCCGCACAGCCGCAGGGAGGCGTCATCGTGGTGAGCGGCATCGAGATTTCCGACGAGGACGGTACGGAAGGAGGTTCCGGATTCGATGTGAGCGTGGGGGACTGGGGAGAGTACGAAGATGTCGAACTGCCCCTTTAAGGATAAAATAGTTTTCACTAATCATTAATGTTTTACTAAAAATTCAGCAACATGAAAAAAAATCTTTTTTTTGTGGGAATTGCTGCCGCCGCAATGCTGGCAAGTTGCAGCAATGACGAGACCGTGGAAATGCCACAGTCAAAGGCAATCAGTTTCAACAACGCGTTTGTGAACAACGGGACACGCAGTGTCGTAGACCCAAGTTTCACCAAAGCTAATTTAGGTAGTTTTGCAGTGTACGGTTTCACGCAAAACGGTCAGATTTTTGATGGTCAATCCGTAACAAGTTCGGATGAAGGTGAGACGTGGACTTATACGCCCCCGAAATACTGGATTGAAGGCAACACGTACACGTTCGCCGGTATCGCTCCCGCTAACACACCAGTCTCTGGTGAAACCGTATCGGGAAATAAGGTTCACATGACCGTGAACTTTACCAACGAGAACGGTACGACAGACCTGCTTTATGCGGCACCCGGTCAGGTTACTGCCGATGAGGATTTCTTGGATAATATACAACCCGTTAACATGACCTTCAACCACCAGTTGTCAAAAGTGAAGTTCTCCTTTATCAATGCTGTCGGAGAAAGTTACAATATCAAGGTTACCAATGTAAAGGTTACGGATGCCAAAAAGACAGGCACGCTTACCATAGGAGAAACGAACGAGTGGAGTAATCAAACCGGAAATGCCGAGCTTGATTTCGGTAATGTGATTACGGAGGACGACAAGGATGACAACGTGGCCGCAATTATCGCAAATGGAAAAGAAGGCGAAACTTACAACGAACGATTGATGATCCCGATGAACAATACCGGTATTTATACCGTGACGTTCTCCGTAGAGTTGTTTGATGGTGCGGTTTCCACGCATACGTACAATCATGAAGTCACCATTCAAAATGTCGAACTCAAACCTAATTTCTGCTATGATTTCAAGGCCACATTGACGGCAGAGAATATTACGGAACCGGACGATCCGACTTTGCAGAAAATCGAGTTTGATGTTACCGATATAGAAGGTTGGAAGGACTATCAGGAGGAAACAGTAAATGTTCCTGCAACGCAAGTCGGTGAATAATCACGCAAGACCTGTCAAGGACAACATATCTTCCGAATTGATTATTCATGGGAGATAAATAAAACAGGGTGTAAGGGGTTGAATGTTCCCCTTACACTCACTAATAGCCGGAGAATACCGCTTCGGACAAGTAACTAAAAAAGAAGGCAATGAATGGACATAAGAAAAGGACGAACTTAACGGCAAATGGCATGGCGGCAGTGCTGTCGTGCGTACTGCTTTTCTCTTGTAATAACGAGGACTTTCTCGAACGCGACGGCGATATTGCCGGGAATGCTTGTGATAATATTTGTTTTGGTATTTCTCCCGACGGGAATGTACAGACAAGGGGGAATGCCGTCAGCGACGTGGACGGATACACTTCCGGACAGTTTGTGCTGCGGTCGGGGGATTCGGCAGATACGCTTTGTGTTCGTGCCACGGTTTCCGACGGTATTCATTCACCCGTTTTCGGAAACCAACAAGTCGCAACACGTGGCATACCTGTCACGAAAGATAATTTTTATGATTCATTCCACGTGCTGGCCTATTGGAAAAAGAATGGAACTCTGGTCAAGGAACAGTTTTATATGAACGCTGATGTCACTAAGAAGGGGAACAACCTATGGAGCAGCGACCGCGTGTATTATTGGCCGGGAGCAGAACATACCCTTCAGTTCTATGCGTGGGCACCCGCTTCCGGAACTTTCAAGACGACACCGACGACTCCCAAAAACACGGAGCTAACATATACTGTTCCTTCGGATGCAGCCAACCAGAAAGATATTGTAGTGGCAAGTCCAGAAGAAACGCCCGGAGACCATAACGCGGCGCAGTCGCTTACGTTCAATCATATCTGTACCGCCATACGTTTCGTGACCGGTAGCCAGATGCAGCCCGGAACGATTGAAAGTGTGGCCCTGAAAGGAGTTCGATACAACGGCTTTTACGACTTGACAAACGGGAAATGGACGTTGAATGATGAAGTCACCGACTTCACGCAGTCATTGGATAAAGAGATGAGCGGAAGCGAAACGGACGGTACGGAAGTCGCCACGGGCGAAGCCACGTTCATGATGCTACCGCAAACCTTGCCGACAGGTGCGAAGGTGGAAGTGGTGTTCGCCGATGGAGTAACAGGTGAAAATCGCACTCTCGAAGCCCCCGTTGCAGGAATGAAATGGCCTCAAGGGAAAACGGTTACTTACAAGTTGTCCATTTCGCCGGAATACGAGTTTAAGTTGGAAAATGAAAATCCTGTATTAGACGCGCATTACGACATTCTTCTAACAAAACTGATCGTGTCCGATGTCCCGGCAGGTAAGGCATGGACGGTTACTGCTCCAACCCTGAATAAAGAAAAGGTCACTATTCAGAAACAAGACGACATGAACAGCTATGCCAAGCAAGGTTATTGGACGGCCAATTATGCACATGGAACAACAAGTGGCAAACTCGAAATTATCGGTAGCGCACGAGGCGAGACAGTTTATCAAGGTACGGGAAGCGGCGAATTTCCTATTGCAGTTTTTGTGCCGGAGAATATAGGAGAAACTTCGCGTACAGTCGAGTTGTCTGTACGGCTTGACGGTAGCGATGACATTGTACAGACATTGGCCATTACCCAGCTTGCTCCCGCTTGGTATGGCAATGGTATCGGCTGCGAACGGATAGAAGGAGAAAAGGTTTCTTGGGGATTTTCTTGGGACAGTGATTTCAAGCTAATCTATGATTTGACCAGTTGCGATAATGATTCTCGTGAAAGTATCAGACAATATGTAGAGTGGACTAAGGCATTAAAGGCATTGGGCGATTCATGGTTGTTGGGTTGGCTGATTGATGCGATTTTTGGTGATGATATTCCCGATTTGTCTTTCGTTGATATGGAGAAATCCGGTGATTTTATCGGCTTAGGGGGGAAAGCTGATAAGATAACGATCAACCTCGGTTCTCTCTCGACTTCCGGTGTTGCCGAGAGTATGACGGATGGGCAAAAAAATACGCGGGAAGTGTATAACTTCAACGGTATTCAGTTTGTGAATGAGATAATTAACCGAATACAAAATATCCCCGGCTATAAGTTGGCCACAGTGGGTAACGGTGTATTCCCAACGAACAACGCAAGTATTGTTTGCATGAAACTGAATAGTTGGGATATTATCGAAGCAAATAATGAATATATCCTTTCATTGACGGGCGGCTCGGAAGTTATGGACCCGAAGTGGTATCTTCCCGCAACAGAAGAGGTAGCAGGAATAAATGATACGGAATATCCTTTGGAGGGTGAATATTGGACTTCTACGGCTGTAAAGGATGACAACCAGCACGCCTATAAACACAGCGATGGCTCAACCTCTTCCGAATCGCGTAGTAGGGAACTTTCTGTACGGGCTGTCCGTAAGAAACCCTGAAAGAGGATATAAAAATTGATTTTTATATACATAAGGTTTACAATGACAAACTCTCTTTTCTTAATTGAAGAGGGAGTTTGTCATGTTTATAATAATATCGAACTATAAAAATGCTCTTTAAGCATGTAACGCTAATCATGCCATTTCGTATTGAACAATTCGGAAAAATCCTGTAACTTCGCAGGTGTAAATGATGTGCAAGCAAATCCAAATGAGTAATCATCTTGCAACGAAAAACATGTGTGTTCTGTGCCAACTTTCAAATAAAATCGCTATTTGATACTCATTTGTTACCCTTCTTTTGGAATTCTAATAAAACTCATCTAATAATTAGATAGTTATAAGATAATATTGGTTAGTAGCCCACTATAACTACACGCTTCGCTTTCGTAGTTGTGGGCTCTCCCGAGGGGATTAGGGCTTTGCCCTAATGACCCACTCAGGGCGTTTCACCCCTGAGAACCCCGAGCAAAGAGTGACCCTCTCTTTGCAATCTCCGCTTATGGGTTACCCCTAAGAACCCCTCTGCGAAAGCGAGCAAAGTAAATCAATTGTAAACAAAGGAAAGAAGCTATGGCAACAAAATCAAGCATACATATCAAGCCTTGCAACATCGCATCGAGCGAGGCACACAACCGAAGGACTGCCGAGTATATGCGTAATATCGGGGAGTCCAGAATCTATGTCGTTCCCGAACTTTCCACCGATAACGAACAGTGGATAAATCCCGACTTCGGCACTCCCGAACTGCGAACTCATTATGACAATATCAAGCAAATGGTCAAGGAAAAGACCGGACGTGCCATGCAGGAAAAGGAAAGGGAACGCAAGGGAAAGAATGGAAAGATTATCAAGGTGGCGGGATGCTCACCCATCCGTGAAGGAGTATTGCTTATCAGACCGGACACCACACTGGCTGATGTACGCAAATTCGGTGAAGAGTGCCAAAGACGCTGGGGCATCACTCCGCTACAGATTTTCCTGCATAAAGACGAAGGGCATTGGCTGAACGGTCAGCCGGAAGCAGAAGACAAGGAGAGCTTCCAAGTCGGTAACAGATGGTTCAAACCAAATTATCATGCTCATGTCGTATTCGACTGGATGAACCATGAAACTGGAAAGAGCCGAAAGCTCAATGACGAGGATATGGCAACCATGCAGACCCTTGCTTCCGATATTCTCCTGATGGAACGTGGACAGGCAAAAGCTGTCACAGGTAAAGAGCATCTGGAACGAAATGATTTCATCATTGAGAAGCAGAAAGCCGAACTGCAACGTATAGAGGAAACCAAGCGACACAAGGAACAACAAGTAAGCCTTGCCGAACAGGAACTCAAACAGGTAAAAGCAGAGATACGCACGGACAAACTAAAGAAAACAGCCACCAATGCTGCTACCGCCATAGCAAGCGGTGTAGGTTCTCTTTTCGGAAGCGGTAAGCTGAAAGAACTGGAACATCACATCGAGCAGCTACATCAGGAAATTACCAAACGGGACAAAGCTACTGATGAATTAAAAATTCAGATACAACAAATACAGGAACAGCATAGCAGACAAATTCGTAATCTTCAAAGAATACATAATCAAGAACTTGAAGCCAAAGACAAGGAAATATCACGATTGAGCACCTTGCTTGAAAAAGCCCACAAATGGTTTCCCATGTTCAAAGAGATGTTGAGAATGGAAAAATTATGCGCTGTTATCGGGTTTACCAAAGACATGATAGAAAACCTCTTGACAAAGAAAGAATCCATACAATGTAGTGGCAAAATTTATTCCGAAGAACACAGGTGGAAATTTGACATCAAGAATGATATTTTTAGGGTTGAGAAACATCCGATGGATAGTGGTAAGCTTATGCTGACCATAAACCGACAACCCATAGTACAATGGTTTAAGGAACAATGGGAAAAGTTACAGCAGAATCTACGTAACTCGGTGCAGAGAGAGCAAAAATCCAGAGGATTTAGAATATAGAATAGCCTATTATTAATAAAATCAAGTATCTATGCATCCAAACAGATTGTTTTTATTACAGAATCAAAATCCTAAGAATTTATAAAAAATGAAGCCTAAAGAAGTTTTGGAAAAATGGATAGATTGCTTTAACAAAGCAGATGCTTATCATATAGCAGAGCTGTATACTACTAATGCAGTAAATCATCAAGTCGCAAACGAACCAATAATAGGTAAAGAATCAATCTACAAAATGTTTGTGAATGAATTTGCCACTGCTAAAATGGTTTGTATGGTGGAAAATATTTTTGAAGATGGCGAATGGGCTATCATGGAATGGAAAGACTCTCTTGGACTTCGTGGATGCGGATTTTTTCATGTAAAAGATAACAAAATCGTCTTTCAAAGAGGGTATTGGGATAAACTTTCATTCTTGAAGCAACACAATCTTCCAATTGAATAAGTACTATCAGAATACGGACTGGGAAATTGAAATACCCAGTCCGAGTTATATAATGAATTTTACTTGTTAAACTATTTAAAGTCAGTTGGATAACAAACCATACCTTTCACATTCTCAGTAGCTCCAGGTATTAATTCAGCCACCATGCAATATTCATGAGAGACTTCGAAAGGAAATTCAATTCCTAAATCGATAGCCTTGCGATAGCCAAATCGAGGATAATACTCTTTATGCCCCAATACGACTGCTGTGCCGTAACCCAAAAGTGCTGCCCTCTGATGGGCTTACTGAATCAACATCCCCCCCCCAATTCCCTTACGCTGGAATTCCGGCAAGACTGCCAATGGAGCTACACTCAGGGATGTGACAGACTGGGTGTCACTGTCTATCTTTACTTCTGTAAGTAAGATATACCAGACAATTTGTTTTTCTGTCATTTTCTTGTTCTTATCTAATTGTTAGGCTCATTGTTGTTATACATTGTTTAATTATAGATAAATCGTGAATATCCTTCTCTCTTAAATCGTAGCCCGAATGGAATACTTGTTGCCCTTTTGCAGAAATGCAAGGGATGCTTCTGCCTTCAAAGACTGCTGTTCCAAAATAGTCCGGTTGAAATTCATACCAGCCTCCATCCAAGTCGGCTTGTTTGGAAGTGCCGTCCGCATTCAAGACAAAAGGATGGATATCAATATAGCCTAATTCTTTGCTATACAGTTCCACACGGGTGGGCAACCAATTTGTTTCAATTTGATATCCTCTCTCCTGCAAAAGATCAAGGAGTTGGTCTGTATAATTGGCATCAAAATCAATGTCAATATCTCTATGCAAGCGGGTTTGCTGTCCGTACAAGACATCCACTCCCCAGCCTCCATCCAACCAAAACTGCATGTCCAGGCTTTCCAACAAGTCCAAAACTTGAAATAACTCTGTAATCGTAGTGTGTTCTTTCTTTGTCATATAATAATTCTTTAATAAATAATACTATGCGTAATTATCCAACTGCTTGATTGAAGAAATAAAATTTGCACCCACTCCAATCAGAAAGATAACCCATCCGCTGATCATAAAGACGGATGTGATACCCCATGCTTCCACCCAATATCCTGAAGCTACGATACCCAGCATTGATGGAAAGGTACTCAAACTAAAGATGAGAGAAAAAGTCCGTCCAAGCATGTCCGAAGCCAAGTTCTGCTGAATAATAGCGATGAAAAGCGCATGGTAAATGGAATAGGCTATGCCTCCTGTAAATGTTAGGCAAACAAAACCTATAAATGCGCTTGATGGTAAATAACTGGCGCTAATCAGATACAATCCCAATATCACATAAGCCGTATGCATCACTAATGTTTGCTTGCTTTTCAAAGCCTTACAGGCAAGTACTAAACCGCCCAACAATGCCCCTGAGCCCCAACCCATTTCCACAACTCCCATTTGCAAAATGTTTCCGTTAAAATGCAGAAGCGTCATAAAAGGAAATAACGTAAAAACAGGCATAAGGACAAAAGTCACCAGCGTAAAGCATACGAATAAAGGCAAAATGCCCATTGTACGCCGCAAGGTATGCCAACATTCCGTCAGTTCTTTTTTGAAATCTGGAAGAACTTTCGTTTTTTGAAGAGAAGGAATCTGGACACAAAGTAAGGTCAGACAAGCAGCAACAGCTCCGATCACATCTATGAGCAGAATATACTGTATGGGAAGCCAAACAACGAGGCTTGCCCCTACAACGGGAGCTATCACCTCACTGAAGGATTGAATGGAATGGTACAAACCTGATACCCTGACAAGATGGTGCTTGGGAACCAGTAGAGGGATGCTTGCCTGTAAAGCAGGTGCATGAAACGTACTGCCTATTGAACGACAAGCAGTCAATAGATAAAAAAAAGAAAGGTCTTTATAACCCTTGGTTATCACAATAAAAAGACATAGGGTACAGAACGCGATGAACAAGTCCGAATAAAACATCGTTTTCTTTCGATTCCATCTGTCAACATAGACCCCGGCAAACAAGCCTAATACAAATTGTGGTAAAAATCCAGCTAAAATAGCCAGAGATAAAGCTGTCGGGGATTTAAATTCGTTGCTAATCCAAAAAATAATGGAGAAGCCAACAATCGTACTTGTTAAAATAGATATGAGTTGGCCTATTCCTATCACGGCCAAAGTTGATTTCCAATGATTCATTGTGCTAATATTTCATGCGTTTATAGATAAGTACTTTCGTACATTAAGCAAAACGAAATTCTATCCACACAAAAAACTTGTATTATAATCCACTCCTGACGTTGGAATACAATAACAAATACTTTCAGGACGATGTAAAGTCCTGAAAAATCAAACTGAATGGATAGATAAATATTAGTCTTTTCTCATCGGATTCTTTTAATATCGCTACTCTTTTATTATGTAGTGGTTGTATTATCTTAAATAAAACAAAAACACCGACTTTACATTCTTGGGTGTAAAACTGGGTGTTTGTTTTGCAATCTGCTGATTTTCAGCGTTTGTTGCGGAGAGACAGGGATTCGAACCCCGGGTGCCTCGCAGCACAACGGTTTTCAAGACCGCCGCAATCGACCACTCTGCCACCTCTCCTAAAACTTCCTTTTCGGGAAGTGCTTTCCTCTTTAAAGCGGTGCAAAGGTACAAATCATTTTTAATTCTGCAAACTTCCTTTCTCTTTTTTCATGAATTAATAGTACTTTTGCACCATGATATATCCGCAGAACTTTGAACAGAAAATAGGTTTCGACCAAATACGCCAATTGCTGAAAGAAAAATGCCTCAGTACACTTGGCGAAGAACGGGTGATGGACATGGCATTCTCCGACCACTTTGGAGAGGTGGAGGAGCGTTTGGACCAAGTCACTGAATTTGTACGCATACTCCAAGAAGAAGACAACTTCCCGGCACAATACTTTTTTGATGTACGTCCGTCACTGAAACGCATACGCGTGGAAGGCATGTATCTAGATGAACAAGAGCTCTTTGACCTGCGCCGTTCACTAGAAACCATACGTGATATTGTACGCTTCCTACAGAAAAGCGACGATGATGAGGAAGAGGGCACTTCCCCCTACCCTTGTCTGAAAAGACTGGCAGGAGACATCACCGTTTTCCCACAGCTCATAGCAAAAATAAACGGCATCCTCTCTCCTTACGGAAAAATCAAGGACAATGCCTCTACAGAGTTGGCACGCATCCGCCGGGAACTGGCAAGTACTATGGGAAGCATCTCCCGCTCACTGAACAGTATTCTACGAAATGCCCAGTCCGAGGGCGTTGTGGACAAAGACGTAACACCCACCATGCGTGACGGCCGTCTGGTCATTCCCGTTGCACCGGCACTGAAACGGAAAATACGCGGTATTGTACACGACGAGTCGGCCAGTGGTAAAACCGTATTCATCGAGCCTGCCGAAGTAGTGGAAGCCAACAATCGCATACGAGAACTTGAAGGTGACGAACGCAGAGAAATTATCCGCATCCTGACGGGCTTCTCCAACCAGTTGCGTCCCTCCATCCCCGACGTACTGCTATCATACGAGTTCCTTGCCGAAATAGACTTCATACGTGCCAAAGCATTGTTTGCCGAGCAAATATCCGGACTGAAACCGGCTCTCGAAAACAAGCAACTGCTGGACTGGACAATGGCGGTACACCCACTCTTGCAACTTTCTCTCGCCAAACATGGCAAAAAAGTCGTACCGCTTGACATCGAACTGAATGAGAAGCAACGTATCCTCATCATCTCCGGTCCGAACGCAGGCGGCAAGTCCGTCTGCTTAAAGACAGTAGGCTTATTACAATACATGCTGCAATCCGGACTACTCATCCCGATGCACGAACGCAGTCATGCCGGAATATTCAGCAGTATATTCATCGACATCGGTGACGAGCAGTCCATTGAAGATGATTTGAGCACCTACTCCTCCCACCTTACGAACATGAAAATCATGATGAAAAGCTGCAACGAACGGAGCCTCATCCTGATTGATGAATTCGGGGGCGGAACAGAACCCCAGATAGGAGGTGCCATTGCCGAAGCCGTATTGAAGCGTTTCAACCAGAAACAGACGTTCGGTGTCATCACCACACACTACCAGAACCTGAAGCATTTTGCCGAAGACCACGAAGGTGTAGTGAATGGCGCCATGCTCTACGACCGCCATCTGATGCAGGCACTGTTCCAACTACAGATAGGCAATCCGGGCAGTTCGTTCGCTGTGGAGATTGCCCGCAAGATAGGTCTGCCGGAAGATGTCATCGCCGATGCCTCGGAAATTGTGGGCAGCGAATACATCAACGCCGATAAGTACCTGCAGGACATTGTGCGCGACAAACGCTATTGGGAAGGCAAACGCCAGACAATACGCCAGCGTGAAAAGCACATGGAAGAGACCATCGAGCGTTATCAGACCGAAATCGAAGATTTGCAGAAATCCCGGAAGGATATTCTGCGCAAAGCGAAAGAAGAGGTGGAGCAACTGATGCAGGAAGCCAATGCACGCATCGAGAACACCATACGCTCCATCAAAGAAGCCCAGGCAGAAAAAGAAAAGACACGCCAGGCCCGCCAGGAGTTGACGGACTTCCGCGAATCAATGGAAGCGCTTGCCAACAAGGAACTGGAAGAAAAAATTGCCCGCAAGATGGAAAAGCTGAAAGAAAAGCAGAACCGGAAAAAGGAAAAGAAAGCAGGCAATGGAAAAGAGAACGGACCGTCTGCCCAGGCTTTGGCAGAACAGCAGGCGCGGAAAGAAGCGGAACGCCTCGCGGCAATCGTCCCCGGCTGCAACGTCAGAATAAAGGGACAGACCTCTGTGGGCGAGGTAATGGAAGTGAACGGCAAGAATGCGATTATCGCGTTCGGCAGCATCAAGACTACCGTCAAGCTGGACAGGCTGGAACGCACCAACGCGCAGCCCAAACAAGCTGACGTGTCCGCCAAAAGCACTTTCATCAGCGTCCAGACCCAAGACAGCATGTATGAGAAGAAACTACATTTCAAGCAAGACATTGATGTCCGTGGCATGCGTGGCGACGAAGCGCTGCAAGCCGTCACCTATTTCATTGATGATGCTATCCTCGTCGGCATGTCGCGTGTGCGTATCCTTCACGGAACAGGAACGGGTATCCTGCGCACGCTTATCCGCCAATATCTGGAAACTGTCCCCGGAGTGCGCCACTTTGCCGACGAACATATACAGTTCGGCGGAGCAGGCATCACCGTTGTGGACTTGAGTTAATGGATAATTGACAGTTGATAATTGATAGTTAAAGCTAAATCATAAATCTGAAATATATGAAATCAATCAAAGAACTCTACCGTATCGGTACCGGTCCATCCAGCAGCCACACCATGGGACCGCGCAAGGCAGCTCAGATATTCCTGGAAAGGCATCCCGAAGCAGCCGCATTCCAAGTAACCCTATACGGAAGCCTCGCCGCTACCGGCAAGGGACACATGACCAATGTTGCCATCACCGAGACACTGCAACCCGCAGCACCGGTAGAAATAATCTGGGAACCCAAAATATTCCTGCCCTTCCATCCCAACGGCATGAAATTCGTCTCTTTGGACAGCGAAGGCAAGGAGACCGACCAATGGACTGTATTCAGTGTCGGCGGCGGTGCCCTGGCAGAAGAGAATGACGGAGCATCATCCGTAAACACCCCGGATGTATACGAAATGAACAGTATGACCGAAATACTACAATGGTGTGAACGTACCGGAAAAAGTTACTGGGAGTACGTCAAGGAATGCGAGGAAAGCGACATTTGGGATTACCTGCAGGAGGTATGGAAAACCATGCAGGCTGCCGTAAAACGGGGATTGGATAGTGAAGGAGTCTTGCCTGGCCCTCTGAATCTGCGCCGAAAGGCTTCTACCTATTATATACGTGCCAGTGGCTACAAGGCTTCCCTCCAGTCGCGCGGACTGGTATTTGCCTATGCCTTGGCAGTAAGTGAAGAAAATGCGTCAGGTGGGGTCATTGTCACTGCACCTACCTGCGGTTCGTGTGGCATTGTACCGGCAGTGCTCTATCATCTGCAAAAAAGCCGGGAGTTCAGCGACACACGCATACTCCGTGCCCTTGCCACAGCCGGACTGATAGGAAACATCGTGAAGACCAACGCTTCCATTTCGGGAGCGGAAGCCGGATGCCAGGCAGAGGTAGGCGTAGCATGTTCCATGGCATCAGCCGCAGCCAACCAATTGTTTGGAGGCAGTCCGGCACAAATAGAATATGCCGCTGAAATGGGATTGGAGCATCATTTGGGAATGACCTGCGACCCGGTTTGTGGGTTGGTACAAATCCCGTGCATCGAACGTAATGCCTACGCCGCCGCACGTGCCCTGGATGCCAACCTTTACTCCTCCTTCACCGATGGCATGCACCGCGTATCATTCGACAAGGTGGTGGAAGTCATGAAAGAAACCGGAAACGACCTGCCCTCCCTCTACAAAGAAACCAGCGAAGGAGGACTGGCGAAGGATTATAAGCCGATGTAGTTAGAGATTACGGATTAAGGATGAAGGATTAGGGGTGTGCAATCATATTGAACCTTAATCCTTAATCCCTAACCCCTCATCCCTAATCAAGTTTTACCGGCCAATGCGTATCATCCTTATTACCGCTCACATCTTTTGTCTGCAGCAGGCCGCCTTCTTCCGAATAGAACAATTGATACTCTGCATTTCCCTTTTCAACTTCAATGACAAACTGCATAGGCACTACCGGATACTCCAAAAGAACAATCTCCTCTATCTTCCAACCGGCATACTCACTGGCGCTGAAAGAGGTCTGTACTGTTCCCGGAAGATTATTCCAAAGCAATTCGGTTTCCGTCAGTTGCCATTCCGCCTGATTATTGAACCATACATCCTTTTCCTGCCCATCCACTTTACAATCTGCAACAAAATAGCCCCCTTTCTGTTCCCATTCCACATGGATTGCGGAAGGGTATTTGGACTTCAATGCTTGTGGCATTGCTTCGGGCACTTTGACATCATCCTTGTCGTCATCATCACTGCATGCACCAAGTGCAAAGGCGGCGATGAACATCATCGCCAACATTTGAATCTTCATTCTCATCATTTCTCTATAAGGTTTAAGTTAATAGCTACCGGAGAATCAGTCGTCCATGCTGACGAACTTTCCCTTTTTGTTGAACTTCAAAGAGTAATCATTACCCAGTTCAATTTCCACGCCGGTACGTCCGCGCTCGATTTTAGTAATAATCTCTCTCGGGAAGTTAGCCTTCACATACTCCTTTACGGGAACCGGAATCAATGCTTCGGGAACAGCGGACTTCTTGCAATCCACTTCCAACCAATTTCCTTTCTTGTCGAAGTCTATTTCCGTACGGTCTGTCAACAGCACTTCATATTTTTTAGTCTGCAATATTTCACTTTCAATCTTGATGTGTGAAATGTGCGGTTTCGAGAAATACTGGTTGATAAAGTTGCGTGCCGTCAGCGGAAGCTGCTTGGCATCCTGAGTGATAACATCACCGGCAAAGGCAAACTGAACAGCTACAAGAGCCAACACAAGAATAGACAATACTTTCTTCATAATCGTTATTTTTTAATGTTACTAATAAATTTCATATCATTCACACTGCAAATAACGATAGAGAATTAGGAAAGATTTGGGAACAATCGCAGTTAACGGTAAATTTTACTTTCTTTAACCAGACGGAAGGTATGCATACCGTCCTGCCATTCATACGTGAGCTTCAATGAAGACGACAACGCAATGGAACGCGCTATGGCAAGCCCCAGTCCGGTGGAGTCTTTCTTGCCATCCATGCCATGATAGAAACGCCGGAACAACTTCTCTCCATCCAAAGGAACATCACCCGTATTCTTTATGACCAGCGAAGTTGGAGTGGTAAGTACCTGCAACTCTCCCCCTTCCCTATTGTGCAGCAACGAATTCTTCACCAGATTGGAAACCAGTATTTGCGCCAGCGAATGGTTGCAACGGATAATAAAAGGCTGCTCCTCCCGTTTTCGTATCAGTCTCACCTGCTTATGTTCATAGATATCCATCAGGTCGGGCAAGAGTTCATCCAATATCTCATCCACCGAGACATCCTCCATCTCGGTATACTGCCCGTTCTCTATACGGGAAAGCAACAGCAGGGACTTGTTCAGTTTTACGGCACGCCCCAGCGTGGCATATATCTCGTCCAGCTGCTCCATTTGCTGTTCCGTCATCCCTTCACTCTCAGCCAGCAGTTCCACTTTTCCCCTCACGATGGCAAGCGGTGTCTGCAACTCATGCGAGGCATTCTCGATGAACTGCTTCTGCTCCTCGTATGCCTTGTAGCTGCGGTTGCCCATATCCAATGCAGCATCGCTCAGCTGGCGGAACTCCCGTATCTTCGTCGGGTTGTCCAATGGAGGCACCTCCTTGCCGGGCTGAATGCAGTGCAGCCAGTCAAGCAACCTATGTAACGGACGGAACACTCCCTTCAGCACCAACTGGATGCCGATGGAAGTACAGATGAGAAACAGCAGGAACAGCGCTCCCAGATACCAAAGCATAGCCTCCACCATGTCATCCCGCTCCAAAATGGAAATCATCAGTTTCAACTCATAATATTGCCCGTCGGGCATACGGAAAGCGGTACACATGACACGTACCGGTTCGTCTTCATCCTCCAGTTCGATATAAACCGTAGCATCATAGAACACTTGTCTGTAATGCCGCCCTTCCTCTTCGGATATAGGAGTGAACTTATAGAAAGACATCAACGAGCCTTCCGTTTCGAGTATCGAGGGGTCGTGAAGCGCACTCTCCATCAATATCTCACCGTAATTCTCCAACGTATCGTCCGTCTCATCCACCACCTCGTCAATGATTGCGTAATAGAACAGCACACCCCACACTGCCATCAACAGAAACAGCAGCAATGCAAGTTTGCGGTAGGTGTAGCTCAGCAGCTTCATCGTTCGGAGAGTTTGTAGCCGAATCCATAGACAGCCTTTAATTCTATGGTAGCCTCAGCTTGTTTCAATTTCTTACGCAGATTCTTCACTTGCGAGTAGATAAAATCCAACGAATCCGCCTGGTCTATATTGTCTCCCCACACCGACTCGGCAAGGCTCATTTTATTGATGACCCGGCCGGGGTTGACTACAAAATAATAAAGCAGGTCGAACTCCTTGCGGTTCAGCTGCAAGGGTTTTCCGTTTATCTCTACCTGCCGTTTGTCGGGGTAGAGCAAAAGGTTTCCAAGGGTGACGGTCACATCTCCCTTCGCCTGCCGCCGACGTATCAATGACTTGACACGTGCATTGAGTTCTGCCAGATGGAAAGGCTTTGTAAGGTAATCGTCGGCTCCCAGTTCCAGCCCGTCCACCTTGTCGTCCAGCGAGTCTTTGGCCGAGATAATAAGCACACTGTCACTGCGGTGCAGCCGTTTCAGCTCACGCAGCAAGTCCAGACCGCTCCCGCCAGGCAACATGATATCCAGCAAAATGCAGTCGTAATCGTAGTCATTGATTTTATCCAATGCCGAAAAATAGTCGGCAGCGGTCTCTACAACAAACTTTTCTTTCAAGAGCGAAGTGCGGATGGTTTCCCGCAAATCTTGCTCATCTTCTACAATCAGGATTTTCATACCGGCAAAGATGGTCTATAAAACTGGAAACAATCTGGAAAACTATCCACTAATCAATGCTGTCTGTCTGATAGTCCTCCATCAGTTCTTCTTTTGCCATGGAGATTTTCCCGTCAGCCGTAATGGTCAGTCTGATGGGAACATAAAGGTCGGATTGCGGATAGCAGACGCTGGCCGCGTATATGATTCCTTGCGGAGTGGTCTTGTCATAAACCAGCCCCTCAAGAATAGAGTACTTCATGAACTTGGCATCCACCAACGAAGCAAAATTATCTTTGGTGAACACTTTATCCACCACCTGCTTCCCGCCGCACGTGATGCGCAAGGTGATACGGTTATCCACAAATTTCTCCCCCTGCTCGTTTTTCACTATCGGCAGAGATTCATCCGGCCGGCGCACTACAGAAGACTGATACTCTTTTCCCTTATACGTAAAGGATGTTTTTACATCAGACACCTGCATGCGCTGTGGGCCGGCAATTTCTGTACTATCCTGCATCAATACCTGCGTACCGTCTTTCTTATTCTTGTCTTGCGACGAACAAGCAGTGAAGAAGATGACCGATGCACACACTAAAATATAGACTATATTCTTCATCGTTCTGTTTTTTAGTAGTTGACCGGACAAAAATAGTACAAATTGAATGCAATAGAAAATTTATTTTCTTTTAGATTCCATTTTTGCTTTTCTATCCTGCACTTTCTTGCTGTATGCAGCATATTGTTCTTCCGTCATAATCTTCTGGAGTTGTGAATCATAAGCAATACGGGCAGTCTTCATCTCTTCACGCTTCTTTTCCATCTCCGCTTTTTTCTGCGCGCGTTGCTCATCCGTCAATTGATGGCGCTTGCCATCTCTCTTATGATGCTTGTGTGCTTTGGCACGATGTATCGGCATATCTCCCATTTTCTCAACCAATGCCAGATTTGCCTCCAGCAGTTGTTGTTTCTGCGTATCGTTCAAGGAGTACTCTTTCACCATCCGTTCCGTCATGCGCTCGGCACGGACTTTCGGTTCGGGCATTTTATCACTGTGGCGGGCATGTTGTGCCATTGCCATGCCACCCATCAGGAAGGCGGCCATCCATATCAGAACTATTCTTTTCATCATTTTTCTCTTTTTTTAATTAATACCTTATGTTAGTTATACCTATTGTGTTGCAACGTATCTATGACAAAAACAAAAGCGGGAAGTTTAACCGCAACTTCCCGCTTTAACATAATAAATGAGGTTGAAAAGAATATTAAGGTTCGTCCAGATACTGTACGATAAGACTCACCTGCTTCGGCATGAATGTCCGTGTCCTTACATTGTACCCGGTATGCGCCAAGGCTTCATACAGTTCATGATTCCGTTTTATCCACCGCGTCAGGGTGCGGATGGCGCAACGTGCAGTAGCATTGGGGCAATAGAGGCATGCCAAATCTTTCTTTTTATAAGTCGTGATACGAAAGCCATTTTCTGTTTCCATAGCAGTTTGTCTGATTTTTAAATGATTGATGTAAAGATACGATATTCAAAAGGCGAAGTCAAGTATTTCAAGGAGAATATGAACCTTTTTCTGAGAAAGTTCATATTCTCCTTATTTACAGAATGTTTATCCTAACGGATTTTCTCCCTGGTCGCCATCGGAACCGCCGCCATCCGGATTTGGTTTGGAGCTACCCCCGCCAGAAACGGTGCCGTTGCCCGACCAATCCATCTTCTCTACGCTGGCGCGGGTCAGCATGTCCCTAAAGTAGAAGCCCGGGGTGAAGATAATCTTGCGGCGATAAATCGTGCTTGCCGTCACGTCTTCCAGTTTGTCCTGGCTCTTAGCGTTGATGCCGGGACGAAAACAGCCGAACTCACCCAGCTGTACCGAAAATCCCTTGTTGATATCCATATTCAAGGTGTCGATCAATCCGTCCAGCACCAACTTCACCACACCGCGAGGCGCCATGCCTATCTTGGAAACCTCGTCGCATAAATCCTTAAAACCTACCACACCCAAAGTTTTCATCTGCGCCACGTACTTTTCCGTTTTTGTCTCGTCAAAACCGAATACTCTCTTTTTTACTTCATAATTCAAAGCCATAGTTTTTTAATTTTAAATTGATTAATAAAAGTCGGTCTTGTTCGCTCGTCAGTCCGCAAAACCAGTTTCTTTGTGACCACGATGCAAAGATACAACGGGCAGAAAACGGGGTGGTGCTTTAACGGAGGTTTAAGGAGGTTTTCGTAGGATAAAAAAGGATATTGGAGAAAAAGAAAGGAACTGATAGACAATGACTAAGAAATTTTATTCCTTAATCATACATTGTTTTTATCCTTTACGGCATCTTTAATTGACAGCGTAAAAAAGTTCAAGTTCTTTTCTCTCTGAATTTGCGCTTGCAAACTCCAAACTCTTTTTTCCCAAAAATGGATAGTGGTAGTTTCGTGAGCCGACAGGACATAGGGCAATGCACCTTCCACATGAAATACATTGACCTTCATCTGTCTTTATGGGGTTCTCCGACGCAATGGCACGTGTCGGGCACTCTTCCTGAATAGGACGGCACGCCTACGACCAACAATTCATCGCGTCCCAATCTCAAACCGGGGGATTAAAACATTACTCGTAATGTCATGTTGGATATTATCGGCGTGCAGCTGCTTGACGATACCCTGCACGATGGCTTTGGTAGTAAATGTAGCACTGAAAAAAACAGAATGGACTTTATGTATCTCCATAAATCTTAATTTATCCGATTAAATTTCTAATAACCGTAAATTTATTGGTATCCGTTCAAGGTCAGGCAGAAGAAGTCACTGTCATCATACGGATAATCGTATTCGATGGGGAGTTCTTCTTTCTCTATTTTCTTGAATCCGGCTTTCTCATAAAACAGATGTGCTCTGTCCGTATTCTTGGGGGTGTCGAGAATGATTTACCTCCAGCTTTTTCAATATGCGGAATAACAGCCCTTTATCCATATTGAGCTCACGGGATATGTCCTTTGCATTTCGATTCGGATGCAAATACACATCTTGAATTTTACCTCTTTCTGGCATACACCACACTCGGCCCCATCCCATGCCTCATCAGCACCCCTTCTTCTATAAACCTATTCAAATCGACAACCGCCTGCTTATAACTACGTCCTGCCAGCCGTGCATACTGAGAGCGATTGATGCAGGGATACTGCTGCAAATACTCATCCAGCAACTGCCAGCGCTGCTCCACGCCCAACGCCTCATCGGCAGACGAAGCAGGCGCCGATGCCGATTGCGGACAACGCTCCAACTGCATCTTACCTTTCAAATCCTTATAGAACTCCCTGCCCAGACGGAAATTCAACCCGCGCAAAGCGATGGAGGCAGCACGAAGCTCTTTCTTGTCCGTCGCCTGGCGGGTACAACTCAAAGAGGGGGTGAAGTAACCCAGTTCGCCCAGCTCCACCGTCCAGCCATTGGCAAGGCAGTCGCGCAACTCGTCCATAAAGCCTGCCATCGCTCCTTCCAGCAGGCTGCGGCTGAGGCCGGTGAAAAGATGTACACGCTCGATAAATTCCTTGCGGTCGATGGTGCCCTTGGGGACAAAGCGGGCATAAAGGGATTGTTGCTCGCCGGTCTGGCGGACGTCGGGTTTCTCGAAAAGGTCGTAATACGCACTCATATATATTCTGTTTTTAAATGGTCCTGCAATTCCGTCATTTCTTCTTCCACGGCATTAAGGAGAAGAAATGCTATTCTTTAATCATTCCACCATGGAGAAAATATCATTCCACCACGGAAGAAAAATCGTTCCACCATGGTGGAACGATTTTTTCCACACGATGGAACGATTTAATAGTAGCATACAAATATACTAATCGAAAGGAGGAAAAACAAGAAAATTCCCATAAAAAACATATCTTTACGCTGGAAATGAAACATATAAAAAATACACACCAAACTCACTTTAGAGTCATGAAGAAAATATATCCCAAAAAATGGTTGGAACTGCATCCGTACAAGCAGACAAACAGCGTTGACCAGTACTACGTCGGCATTGCAAACGAAATCCACAAAAGACTTTACTCTTCAACGATAGCCGACGCCTTCGAAGAAGAGGAAAACATACGCTATACAAGCCTCTGCCTCGCCGCATGGTTTGAGGACGTCATCTCCCAGACCGGCATCTGGCAGGCATTCACTGCCGAGTGCCGGAAGCGATACGGAGCCTATCTGCCCTTCTACCCCATCAAAGGCGATTATTTTCCGGATGAAATCAATCTGGAGGACATACGCTTTCTGCTTTGGCACCATATACAATATCTGTGCCGGGGAATAAGCGCCATCAACCCCGAGAATCCCGGAATAGAGCAGACTGCACAAGAGATATACGGACTGCTTGCAGAGGAATACGAAACCGCTCCCGAAAATGAAAGGATGCAGGAATTTCTATACCACTCTGCCATGGGAGAAGAAGACTTCTTCCACTACCGGGAGATACTGGATTGGTTTCACTACCAATGCTACTTCAACATCGAAAATGTCGCCCAATGCCGGGACGAAGCTGAACGGTTGCTGGATGATGAAAAGATTACTCCCGAAATGGCAGAGACCCTCATATATGCCACACGCACCTCACTGACGTTCAAAGGCCGCCGCAACCTGCTGTCGCTGACCTCACCGGAATGGCTGGCTCTCATCGGAAAAGCCCATCCCGAACATCAGCTTTGGGGCAAGGTGAAGGTACGGAAAAACAGTTGCTATCTGCTGGAGAAAGAAGATGACAGGTATCTGTACGTCAAAGATTTGTGCAGTGAGGACGAAGGCGAATTCAAGATAACCAAGAAGTCCTTGAACCTTTCGGCCATCCGTAGCCGAGAGGTAGGGAAAAGCACCCTTATCTGCGAACTGATTTATTTTGGCAACGCATGGTGGCAGTGCGGCATGCTTCTCGAGAACAAGTACAACCAGAAAATGGCGGAATATGTGGACGACTTGACGAAACAGAAAGAAAAGACGAATGAAAAGGCTGCATTCCATGATTTCATAAAAGCATCCGGCGGGAAATCTTTTGTATTCTGCCAATCGCAAGAGGAGATTTCTGATTTTCTGCTGAACAAGATGGACTACAATTTGAAAGAAGGCCTGGACATACCACGCATAAATACGGAAAACGGAGCCATGCTGATGGCCAACCCGCACACCGGCCTACATATCCAATTCAAGCTGTGCGAATGCATCAAATCTCCGGACAACCCCAATTATAATAAGGAGGAAGCAGAGAAAAACGCCATTATGTTCATCGTCAACCCAGACATTATCCCCTACCAATTGAGTTGCATCCTGCAAGACGAAGGCATGCTTCCGGATGCTTATCTGAACAGTTTGCAAAGAAAAGAATACGGGCAAGAGTTCATACGCAAGAATGCACACTTCCTGACTGATTATTTCCATTATCGGTGTCGGGAGAAAGACTTTGATTAGTTGAAAATGGGGGGTGAATACCACTTTTGACACATTTCCAACTACCAATTATCATAGTGCTTTCCAGAACTTCTGGAAATCCTTATACCGTCCGTAGCACACTAACTGGTCGCCGGCTTGTATCTGGTCATTTTCCGGCAGTTCGTTCAGTACATTGTGTTCCACATACGAGACGCCCAGGCAATTCTTCAAAGTCTCGGCACGTTTCAAGGCGAGCATCTTCAGGCCAAACTCCTTATCGAGATTCAATTCATTGGCATAATAGCCAATGAACTTGTCCGGAACGGTGAACTTGACTACATAATAATCCGGTGCCACGCGGAAGGTCTCCATATCGGCACCGAATTCCAGCAACTGTACCAGTCCGCGTGCGGCATCCTCCTCGGGAGTAAGAATGCGTTCCAGCTCAAAGGCCTCGAGCACGGAACGGTGGACAGCGTCAATGGCGCGGGCATAGATATGCTGCACCTTCTTCTGCTTCAGCAAAGCCACTACACGGATGGATGCACCGAAATTCTCGCCGATGGCAACAATCACCACATCCACACTGTTCAGCGGCAATACGGACAAGGCCTGCTCGTCCGTAGCGTCGATGACAAAGGCTGTGGCAATCTTTTCCTTCAGACTATCCACCCGGCCGACGCTCACGTCCGCACCTATCACTTCGTGCCCCAGTGCAGAAAGCTCTTCTGCCAGCACGTGACCATAATTCCCTAAACCGATAATAATATACTTCATCTTATTTAATTGATTATAATCTGACCACTCGGATACTGATACTTCGTATGCTTCTTCTGCTTGATGATGCCAAGCATCAGCGTAATTAGTCCCACACGCCCCACAAACATCAGCAGTGCCACCAGCAGCTTGCTGTCGTCTCCCAACCGCGGGGTAAGGTTCAAACTGGACCCCACCGTGCTCAATGCCGACACACACTCGAAGGTAATGGCCAAAAGCGACGTACCCGGCTCCAGAATGCTGATGATGAAAATAAACAGCAACAAGACGCCGAACGACATCACCACCGTGGCATTGGAACGACGGATAGAATCGTGTGACAGCTCACGGCCAAACACCTCTACCCGTTCCGTGCCGCGCAACACAGCCACCAGATTCAGCACCACTACCGCAAAGGCATTTACCTTGATACCGCCTGCCGTAGACTGTGAACCGCCTCCCACCCACATCAGAAACAGATATATAAGCAATGTCTGTACCCCCAAGCCTGCCAAGTCCACACTGGTAAAGCCTGCCGTACGGGGACACGTGGCATTGAAAAACGCCTGCGTCCACTTGTCTGCCACCGACATGCCGGCGAAGGAGGCATTCCACTCAAAGACAGCAATGCCCACCGTGCCCAGTACCAGTAGCAGGAAGGTGACTATCAGTACAATCTTTGTATTCAGGTTGTACAGATGGTAAAAACGCTTGCCGTCCCAATGCCACGTACGCAGAAAGTGCCACAGACGACGCAGATGGTAAAGAATAATATCCTTGAAATTCACCAGTATGGGGAAACCGATACCCCCCAAAATAATCAGCAGAGATATATAGATGAAGAACGGATTGTGCCCCGTCATCACCAACGGATTACCCAGATTTCCGGGCAACGTGGAGAATCCCGCATTGCAGAAAGCGGAAATGGCATGAAAAGCGGAAAAGGCCAGCTCTTCTTGAAGGTCCATCCCCATCGTCCCGTGGATGTCTCCCCAGATAGCAAGCATCCCTATTCCTTCAATCACCAGCGTAAAGGCCAGAATATAGACCAGGGTGGAGAGCAAGGAATTCAAGGAATTGGAACTCACCATGTCGCGCACCACCAACTGATTGTACAACGAGGTATTACCCATGAAGAACATGGCAAAGAAGCTCGTCAGTGTCATCACTCCCAGACCGCCTATCTGAATCAGCAGAATGATTACCACAAAACCGGTCGGGGTAAAAGTGGACGCCACATCGACAGACGTCAGCCCCGTGACGCACACCGCACTGGTGGATATGAACAGCGAGTCGACCCACGATATGCCGTTCACCGTGCAGCGCGGCAACATCAACAGCCCCGTGCCTATCATTATGATTATCAGGAAACTTGCAGCCAGAATAAGCGAAGGGTTCGTACGCCGCCCCAACAACCGTACCAGCCCGTTGGAAAGGCTGAAAAAGGAAAACACCAGCAGCAGGACAAGATGATAGGCCTTGCCATGCAGAAATTCCCAGAACTGCAAGATGGCGCCCTCCTCCTCCGGACGATGGAAAATGACCGGGATAAGGGTCAGATAGAGCAGAATGGTCAGTATCCAGGTGAGCTTACTGAAGGTGCGCCGGGTATCCTTGTATTCCAGCAAAATGCGAAGGGTGACATCTACCAGAAAAACAATCCACACCCCATGGTACAAGCGTTGGAGCTGATGCGCCTCGACCTCTGAAATCGTAAAGCCATGCTCATAGACCACGCCGACAATCAGCAGGATGGAGGCCAAATAAGTGATGGAAGTCATTACTCCCACTGTCATCCGTACGTAAGGGTGAATCCATTTATTTTGATACAAAAGGAATTTATGATAAATCTTCATAAATGCATCGATTAATGAAACGCGGCAAACTTAGACAAATATACCTTGATATACAAAAAACAAAAGGAAAAAGAAATTGGTTCAAAAATAATAGCTACATTTGGGCATTGAATTATTAATAATTTTAACCACTATGAGCAACAAAAAGAAAAGATTCATTCTCCCGGAAGAGGAAATCCCACAGTACTGGTATAACATACAAGCCGATATGGTGAACAAGCCCATGCCACCGCTTCACCCCGGCACCAAGCAACCGCTGAAAGCAGAAGACTTGTATCCTATCTTTGCCGAGGAACTCTGCCGCCAGGAACTGAATCAGACCGACACGTGGATTGAAATCCCCGAAGAGGTCCGCGAAATGTACAAATACTACCGCAGCACTCCGCTGGTGCGCGCTTATGGATTGGAGAAAGCGCTCGGCACACCGGCACATATCTACTTCAAGAACGAGAGCGTCAGCCCGATGGGCTCGCACAAGCTGAACTCCGCCATCCCGCAGGCATACTATTGCAAGCAGGAGGGAGTGACTAACGTGACCACCGAAACCGGTGCCGGACAATGGGGAGCTTCCCTGGCATATGCCGCCCGCCTCTTCGGACTGGAAGCCGCTGTCTATCAGGTAAAAATCAGTTACGAGCAAAAGCCCTACCGCCGCAGCATCATGCAGACATTCGGTGCGCAGGTTACCCCGTCTCCCTCCATGTCTACCCGCGCCGGAAAAGATATACTGACCGCCCATCCCAACTATCAGGGCTCGCTGGGAACAGCCATTTCCGAAGCTATAGAGCTGGCACAGACCACTCCCAACTGCAAATATACCCTCGGCTCCGTATTGAGCCACGTGGCCCTGCATCAGACCGTCATCGGACTGGAAGCCGAAAAGCAGATGGAAATGGCGGGGGAATATCCCGACACCGTCATCGCCTGCTTCGGAGGAGGTTCCAACTTTGGCGGTATCGCCTTCCCCTTCATGCGCCACAACATCCTCGAAGGAAAGAAAACACGCTTTGTCGCCGCCGAACCTGCCTCATGTCCGAAGCTGACACGCGGCAAATTCCAATACGACTTCGGCGACGAGGCCGGATACACTCCGTTGCTGCCCATGTTTACACTGGGACACAACTTTGCCCCTGCCAATATCCATGCCGGCGGCCTACGCTATCACGGTGCAGGTGTCATCGTATCACAACTGCTGAAAGACGGTTATATGGAAGCGGTGGACATCAAGCAGCTCGAATCATTCGACGCCGGTTGTCTGTTTGCGCAAGCAGAGGGCATCATCCCCGCCCCCGAGTCCTGCCATGCCATTGCCGCCACCATCCGCGAAGCAAACAAATGCAAGGAAACGGGTGAAGAGAAGGTGATTCTGTTCAACCTTTCCGGTCACGGACTTATCGACATGGCATCCTACGACAAGTATTTGTCCGGCGATTTAGTGAATTACGAGCTGACGGATGCCGACATCCAGAAGAATCTGGACGAGATAGGCAATCTGGCTTAATAGATATTCGCCATACTGACAAGCGGTTCATAGAGTTTCTCTATGTCCTGCGAGTCCATCTCAATCTGTACCTGGTCCCCCGGAATCAAACGAGTTCCTGCGGGGACCAGATTTTTTCCATCCCGATGTACATTGATAATGACGCAACGCTCCGGCAGGAACAGTTCGTCCACCAGTTTCCCGTCCAGATAAGAATCCGTCATAATCTCCACTGAAAGCGTATAGCGTTTCTCTTCTTTAAAATCGGGAGCATGAATCATATCTTCATAGAGGGAGACGTTGGAAGGCTTCATTTGCAGAAGTTCCGTAAAATAGTAGGTCAACCCACCAACAACCACCGAAGGGTAAAAGACCTCAAAATGCCCCGTAATCTCCGTAATCAGCACAATGGCCGTGAGCGGTGTACGGACCACGGCCACCAGAAAAGCCGACATGGAAACAAGCATGATATAACTGACATTCTCTTGCCCGATGACACCGTACCTCACTCCTACCAGACCGACAATCTGTCCCAACAACCCTCCCGTAACCAGCGTCGGAATGAAACTGCCGCCCGGCAATCCGGAAGAGACAGAGAAAACGGAAAAGACGAAATGCAGCAACATGACAGCCGTCACCCACATAATCTGCGTACTGCCGTTCTGTGCCTGGGCCAGCAGAAACTGCTCCCCGCCTCCAGTCAGATTGACCTGCATCAGCGAAATGATGTAGGCCACCAGCACCAGATAGAACATCTTGACATACGCCGGAGAATTGACTTTGGCATACACATGCCTGAAAGCATTCATGGTGGAGGAGTAGAACTTCCCGCATACGGAGACAATCACCGCCAATATCAAGAAATACTTCATCTGGACAAAGAAGGCGAAAACCGGTTCCGTTACTTCTATCAGATGGTAAGGATTCACAGGAAAGACCATGCTTGCCACGGCTCCTGCCACAACACCCGCCAGCAAGGTAGTGATGGCCGTCTTAGGGGCATCGAAGCGTTCAATGGATTCTATTACAATGAGCGAGGAAGCCAGTGGCGCTGCAAAAGCCGCAGCGAGCCCCGCTCCCGCCCCGGCTGCCAGCAACTGTTTCTGTTCGCCTTTCAGGATATGAGTCCAGCGGGATACCAGGCTACCCACATAAGAGCCTATCTGCACGGAAGGCCCTTCGCGCCCCAAAGACAACCCCGCCGAGAAGGACAGAATGCCCCCTACAAACTTGGATACCATCTCGATGAAAGGATGCCGGTAAGTGATGCGCCCGTTAATCACGCCGCGTGTCTGCGGAATACCTCCCCCGCCGATAAGCGGCATTTTCCCCACGAGCCACATGACGAAGACGAGAATGCCCCAAGAAAACAGAAAGAGTGGAATGTGCCAGTACCAGGCCGGATGCGAAGCGAAGAAACCACTGCGGAGGTGGAACAGATAATAGAGAAGATAGTGATAGGGCACAGCGACCAGTCCCGTCAGCAAACCGACGAACATGCTGACGAAATACAACCGGGCATCCACCAGCTTCAACTTCCAGATGTGCCAGCCGCGTACTGTTTTCCAGTTCTTGACCCTCGTCCAAAGACGTTCTGCCTTATCCCATAGTTCCATAACAAAACAACTCCCGTTAACTTGCGCTTTACAACAACAAGCAACGGGAGTTGTTTTATACAGAAACATTATTTACCAAAATCTGTTCTTTGCAGGATTATACTCAAATCCCACGAGCTTCAATTTTCGTACAATGTCCTCTTTCTCTACGTTCATATCCTCGCAGAGCGCGTCCAGCGAAGGATAGAAATCACGCAGTTTCATGTTGATGAAGCTGTACAGCATCACCGGGTCCTCAGGTAATCTCATAGTTACAATCTTTAAATTTAAACTAATACCGGGGACAAAATTACAATAAAAAACAAAATAGAGATAATTTTAGTGTAGAATATACAACCTACCCACCGCAAACGATTGAGGGCCATGTTTACGGAGCTTCCGTCTGCTCTATCTTCAGGGAGACCTTCTCGATAATCTTTCCAAGCTCCTCTTCCAGCGGAATCACATTGAAGTCGCCCCAGAAATCGGCGTCATACTTGAAGTCGGTTTCAGAGAAGACGGTATGCACCGGCAACCGTTCCGCACGCGGGAAGCGCGTCACGTTCTCCCCGTCAATCCGGCAGGTCACCATCTCGAACCAGGTATACAGAGTGGGATTACTGAAGAGCATGCGTTTTCTCTTCATCTTGAAGTAAAGGTCGCCACGGATGTGGTGGACATAATAGGTACCGTTCCAGGGTTTGTATGAGACGGTATAGACAAGTTTCTCCGTTGTCAGCCTGATTTTCGGAGCCTGGCGTATCACGAAAAGCCGTGTGGCGGCCTTCACATACCGGGGATGAATTTCGAAGCGGGCACGCAGCAAGGCGCTGTTCTCCGAGTCTATATAGAGTTCTCCGCAGAACAAAGGCTCCTTTACCCCACGTTTCTGCTCAAAATAGACGACGTTGGCAGTACGGTCGTCCACCGATACGATGTCGCCCGAAGTATAGGTATAAAGTTCCTCGCCGGATTCCAGCAAGAGGAAGTCTGGAAGATTCTTCATGATGTCCAACTGCAGACATGCCTCCACCCCGGAGCTGATTTTGGCAAGCACACTGTCCGTCTGCTCCCGGTTATCTATCTTGCTCATCTTGAGCAGTTTCACCTGGTCTTTCTGTCCGGGTTCCATCGTCGGTGATTTGTAGACCTTGAAAACGGCCTCCGTCAGGCTCTGGAACTTGTTCTTCAGTTGTACACCTTCCCGGTAGAAGGTGGTCAGATAGACCGGAGAAGTGGAGCAGTTCCTATCCCGGTGCTCTATCATCTCGCGAAGCAGCTTTTTAGGCTCCACCAAGCGGATAAGCACTTCTTGCAAGGAAATGACTTTCGGCTCAAGGCTCAGGACATTGCTGCGTCCTTCCAAAGCAGAGGCTTCCACCGTTTGCCCCACATAACCCAGATGGGAGAAGGAGAGCATGCAGCGCCTCAACGAGTCGGGCAGGTTGAGCCGGAATTCACCGTTCTGGTTGGTAATGTTACCCAGTGAGGTTCCTTGTGCGATGACCGACGCACTGACGACGGGCTCTCCCGTCTCCTTGTCCAGCAGGATTCCGGCAATGGTGGAATATGCCGGTCGGGGCGGCAGGGGTACCGTTTCTTCCATACTCTTCCTTTCTGCCGCCCGTGTTATCAATATATGGTTGCCTAATACCTTCAATTCGAGGTTCCGGCTGCCGGTTATCCTATGAATGGCCTGCCTCACGGAACACTCCTGCTTCCTGACCCTCACCACTGAGTCGTTATGGATGACCTTACTATCATAGATAAACAGATAGCCGGACTGCTCCGAGACTTTCCCCAACAGCGCATAAACCGTTCCCTTCATTCCAGGCAGCCGGACGATGCGGTCCAGCACATCGCCTCCGTCCGCTCTTGCACTGCCTGCCAGGAAGAAAATGAAGAGTGGCAAATGGAGAATGAAGCATTTCATTGAATTCATTGTTCCGACAATATCAGTCTATTGCCCTGACGTGTACACTTCAAGTCGAACGTCCAGCATATCAGCTCGGCCACAGACTCCGGGGAGTTATTCGAAAATTCGACCGTCAGCCGCCGTTTGCCCAGGGTTGGCGACGCGGCTTCTATCTGCCAGCCGGCAGACTCCTTATTGATGGCACGCAGCACATCCTCCAGGCACTCGTCCTTGAAACGGATGTTGCTGGTGTAGCGGTCAAAGAGCTCCGGATTCTCCGTCTCGCTGACGAGCAGACTGCCCCCCTGCAAGATAACCGTTTCTCCCGCCTCTACAAAGACCGTCTGTTCCTCTTGTTTCAGCAGCACCTTCACCTTCCCGCGCTTCACGGACAAGCTGAAGGGGAGCCCTTCATTGCTCCTGACATTGAAAGCCGTGCCCAGTACCTCCACACGCACCCTCGCCGTCTCAATCGTAAAAGCCTGCTCGGGTTTCTTTGCCACATCGAAGAAGGCTTCACCCTGCAGGTTCACTTCCCGCTTGTCTTCCGCAAAATGTTCGGGATACTTCAGCGTGCTTTCCTGCGCCAGATATACCACCGAACCGTCTTCAAGGGTCTTGACCAGTGTGGGCTTCTCCCGGTTCTCCTCCGTCAGCAAGCTACGACTGTCCCCACCTTGTTCCGGTACGGCCCACCATGCGGCAAAACATACGATTCCGGCAATCACGGCTGCCGCAACGCTCCCCCACTTGAGGTAAAGCCTGCGGTGCATTGCCGGAGCATGTTCCGCATCTGCCGGCAGCAGGCAGTCCGTTTCGAAGCGGGCATAAAGCCGTACCCATGCCTCGTCGGTCCTTGTCTTCTTTTTATCTACTTCCATCATTGTGTCCGGATATAATTATCAATTTCATTTCGTAAGGTTCGGAGTACCTTGGTCATTTCCGCTTCCACCGTCTTGACGGACAACGAAAGCGACAAGGCAATCTCTGCATATTTCTTCCCCTCCATGCGGTGCATCCTGAAAATCTGCTGCCGGCGCCGGGGCTGCTTGTCGAGCGTATGCCGGATGAGAGTCCGTAGTTCCTCGTACTCCAAATGCGCGTGGGGGTCGGACGAATAGCCCGGCCCGGACTCCGTACGGACAGATGCCCGATAGCGCTCCTTGACCTCCTGATGCTCACAAAACTGCACGGCTTCATTCCTCACAGAACGGTAGAGATAGCTTTTCACGGACTGGAATACTTGTAACCGCTCCCGGTTCTTCCACAGCACGTAGAACAGCTCCTCCACAATTTCCTCGGCAGACGCCGTATCACCCGTGATGCCCGCAGCATACCAGCAAAGAGGGGAATAATACCGGCGGAAGATTCCTTCGAACGCCTTTATATCGCCCTCCTTTATTCTGGCCAGTATCATCAGTTCGTCCAGCATACACGGTGTTTTTTCTCGGTTGCTCCAAATATAAGGAAAACTATCAGATAATCAATTGGATTGTTTCCGCAATTTGCTGACTGCATTCTCCAGGGATTCCGTAGGTTCTATGATATTGTAGTTCCTCCAGAAGTCTTCGTTCCAGTACTCATCCACCAGGTCGTAGAATACCTGCTTCCGTTTGAAGGTGTTCTTGTTGGAGATGCCGGAGAGAGGGCTTTCCGTCCTGTCGGTCACCACCATTTCAGAGAAAGCGGTGTAGCTGGAGGAGAACAGCCTTTTTTTCCAGTCGCATTTAAAGCGGATGACATTCCGTATATAGTTCAGGTAAGTCTTGGCCCCCTGCTGCTTGTAGGTCACCAGATAGGTGACTTCCTGCGGGCGGAACCGTAAGCCGACGGGCTTCTTATGCAGAATGGCCTCCACTGCCTTCACCCGATTTGCCATGTCCAGGCCAAACTCGGCACGTGTAAAGGAAAGCCGTTCGTAGTCTATATACAGTTTCCCGATGAACAAGGCATACATCAGGCTGACCCGCGGACGGAAGCTGACCACATACTGCATGCGGTTATCCAAATTGACGGGGTCCTCCATACGGAATTCATAATAGTCCAGATTGTCCGTGCTCAACAGCGCATCGCCATTCTTCACAATGTCCAGATAAAGGGACAAATTGGGACCTCCCACCACTTTCACAGCCAGCGTGTCACTCTGCTTTTGGCTCAGCAGGCGGCGGCCTTTCAGCAGCTGCACCTTGTCGCGGTCTACATCGCGGGAGTTATAATCCGTCTTATAGACATCCATCACTGCCTCGGACACGCTGATATAGCGGCGGCGCTTCTGCACGGTTTCCCGATAGAAGGCGGTCAGCATGTTGTCATTGCCAGAATAATTTACTGGAATTTTCTTGATGGCCTCTTCCACTATGACGCGGGGATTATTGCCATAGACCACAATCTCGCTCAAAAGATTGGGGGCCGGTATCATCCAGATGGTCAGCTCGCCCGTTTTTTCAAGTTCTTCCAGAGAGAGGTGTGTAGTGAGATAGCCGATATGGGAGACTTCCAGTCCACGGAAAGCTTCCGCTTCCGCTACTTTCAAGGAGAATGTGCCGTCGGCATTGGTCACCGTTCCGATATTGTTGCCGACAACAGAGACGTTCACGTTTTCGAGTTTCTTCCTGCTGTCCTTGTTCTTGACCGTACCGGTGATGACGAGCTCGTTCACTGCCGCGTCCTGCGCCATCAACGGGGTGATACCCGAAGATAAGAATGCAAACAAACACCCAAGTGTAAATCCTACAAAGTTTTTCATAAGGCATGTTTTTAAGGGGTTTCTATTAATAAGAGCGGTGAGGAAGATAAAACCCTATAGAATGGAGAGAAAAATACAAAAAAAGTAGCACGTTGATAATCAGAGAGAAATTTTGCCAAGACATTGCCATAGGTTTGGCAAAACTTTGCCATGCCTATGGCAAAAGTTTGCCAACGCGGTGGCAAAGTCTTGCCAATAGTAAGGCAAAAACTTGTCAAGCTGTCGGCAATAGCTTAGTTGAATTGTTGGGGCTTCCGCTGGCTCAGAATAACGTAGATGATGACCGGCGCACCGATAATGGGCGTGACGGCATTCAAGGGAATAATACCCGCTTCGCCGGGCAAGACGCAAATCAGATTGCAAAGCAGTGCCACTGCACCGCCACTCAGGATGGTGACCGGCAATAGGGAATTGTGATTGGCTGTCCCCAATATCATGCGGGCCACATGCGGCACGGCCAGGCCAATAAAGGCGACCGGACCACAGAAAGCGGTGGTGACAGCCGTCAAGAGCCCGGTGATAATCAAAAGCCAGTTGCGCACACGGCGGATATTGACACCTAGATTTTCGGCATAGCGCTCTCCCAGCAACAAGGCGTTCAGGGACTTTATCAACAATAATGAGCCGAACAGTCCCACAATGGTGACCAGCGCAAAGGCCGGCATCTGCTGTAGGGAAACTCCACCGAAGTTGCCCAGCCCCCATATCATATAGGACTGCACCCCCTCTGCCGTAGCAAAGAAGTTCAGCAGGGCAATGGCCGAAGAAGCGATGTAGCCTATCATGATACCCGTTATCAGCAGCATGATATTGCTCTTTATCAGCGTGGAAAAGAAAAGGATAAGTGCCATAATCAGCATGGCTCCGATAAATGCGCCAAGCAGTACGGAGAAGAAGCCGGACAGACTGAACGCCCCTGCCGTGATGCTGCCGCCAAACAGCAACATGACGAAGGCCACTCCCAGACTTGCCCCGGCGTTGATGCCCAGAATGGATGGTCCTGCCAGCGGATTCTTGAAAGCCGTCTGCAACATCAGTCCGCAGACAGCCAATGCGCCACCGCAAAGCAGCGCCGTCAGCGCTTGGGGCAAACGGGATTCCCAAAGAATGAAGCTCCAGCTTGCCTTCTCCCCCTCTCCACCGAGCAGGATACGGAAAACATCGGCAGGCGGAATCGAAACCGACCCCACCAGCAGATTGCCCGCAAAAAGCAATAAGATTACTACTCCCAACCCGATACCATATTTCCAGCCTTTACTCATAGTTACATTATTTAGCACACAGAGACATGGAGGCACAGAGTTTTCTATTACTTTCACAAAAGTTCCGTATCTCTGTGTTCATCACTCCTTCAGTCTGCAAAAATAGCGCAAGCCTCCCAAATCTCCTATTTCGGGATGCAGAATCTGTATCAGATCGGATAACAAATAATCGGGACGGAACGGAGTCTCCTCGTAGAAAGGAACTTTTGCCGTATTACAACCATAGACATTCCGGGTCTTGAAAGCCTTAAAACCGGTGTAGCCGATATAATCCGCCTCCAAATCAGCATAGCTCATGTCGCGGTCGCGGTTGAACTTCACCAGCCAGACGTCGGCATCGCCCGCCTTGTCGAAAACGGTCTCGAAAGCCAGAGGAACAGAGCCGCTGTGGGTATCGTCGGCAAAAGCGTAACGCCCGCAAGCATCCTGAAAAAGCCTTCCTATGGTGCTACGCCCTCCCGGCACGTACCATGCCGAGCCGCTTTTCAACTCACTGACAACGGAGAACGAGGTGGATGAAAGTTGCGCACGCATCTTGAGGCGTTGGTAACAACTGTCCACTTCAGCAAAAAGGTTGTCGGCTTGTGGCGCAACCCCGAAGAGCAGTCCGTAGAAACGCATCCACTCGGCACGTCCCAAAGCGGAGGTTTCCATGTAGTCGGCACATTCGATGATGGGAATATCCAGTTTCTCGATACGGCCATAACCGCCACTGTTCTCGAACGGAGACAGAAGGATGGCATCGGGATGCAGGTCGATGATGCGCTCCATATCGGGATTCATACCGTCGCCACAATCGGCGATGGTGCCCCGGCGGCAGGCTTCGTGAACGGTGGGCAGTTTGATGTACTTCAAGTCGCAGACACCGCCGATGCTACCAAACACACCCAGATTATCCATCAGTCCGCAGTGGACGGAAGAGTAGATGACTGATTTGGAGAGCGGGGTACGTACCACAGTACCTGCCGGAAGATGTGCCGGGAGTTCGCGGTCTTTCGGGACCAGTATATAGGTATGTAGCGTGTGCAACGTATCCCAAGGATTGCGCAAGGTGGCAAGGGTATAGCCGGGATAGGACACTAAGGTAAGATTCTCTGCATAACGTAAGGGAATGGTGTCACCGTTGGCCAAAGCAGAGGCAGTCTTGCCCCTTCCTCCGCAGGAGGAAAGAAACAGGACTGCGAACAGACAGATAAGTAAACTATTTCTTTTCATTGATATTAATTGAAGAAGATAGCAGAATTAGGATTCATACCTCCTGCATCGAACTGCTCTATAAAGGTACCGTCTTTCTTGAAACGATAAATGGTGCCGTTCGTGGTATATTCAGAAGTACCAATATAGAAATCACCGTTATTATCATTTACTTCCAACATATAAATCGTAGAAGTTTTCAACTTTTCCGGTATATCCTTCAAGAAAGAAGCTTCATCCATCTTTCCAGTCTTTATATTATAAGTAAAAAAAGAAGCGGTAGGATTGGTGTAATTTGAATAAGTCAAATAGAGAATATCATCAGTAGCACACATACGGGTGGCACTGCCTAATTCCGTCACCTTATTGTTGGCAGCAGGGTCTATCATCTGTAATGAATAGCCAATATCAACATAATTACCCCATGAAATCAAAAAAACCTTATCATCCTCTTCAACCAAAGCATTGGGGTTCAAACCTACCGTCAACGTCTCTTTCAACTTGAAAGTACGCAAATCTATCACCTTTACGTCATTGTGATAAGTGCTCCAATCAGCAGTACAGCTATTCGCCACATAAAGCATATCCTCGCAGATTGCCACACCTTCCAGATTGTCGCCAAGTCCGGTCAATTTATCCACTACCTCCAACGTTTTCGCATTGATTTTAGCTACAGCTCCTCCGTAGAAGGAAGCATAGATATATCCATCCTCAGCATCGATATAACGAATGCCTGCACTGAGGTCGTTGTCGTCTACAAACGAAACACGTTTCAACTCCACACCCGCAGCATTCAGCTTAGTCAGATAATTGGAACCACTTACAGCTATATATATTTCATCTTCATACTCAATCATACTCTGACCAAGGTCACCCAACTTGGCGTTGTTTTGAGTCTGGTAAATATCACTGATGAAATCCGCATCCTTATTGGGTGCATAAAAGGCAAGTCTTGCGTTATTAGCTCCCCAACCACCCTCATTCAGAATATAAACACGCGTCTGCGGCAGTGTCACCTTCGACCCGCCGTCATCCAGAGAATCGTCATCGTCGTCACTACAAGATGCCAAAGAGGCACCCAAAGCAAGCATGCAGAGCATACCGAATAATAAACTTCTTACTTTCATAATCACAGTTGTTATTGTTTATAATTAGTTTTTGTTGTTCATAAATAGATTATTCAAAACTTGAAAGTACCCGTCAACCGCCACGAACGACCCGGCATAGGATAATATTTTATCACGTCATACTGTTCATCGGTCAGATTTATAATCTCGGCCTGCAACAGAAGCCGGCAACCGCCCAAAGCAAACTCATGAGAGAGGCTCATCG
>CDYM01013813.1_pt1 | contig 205036 bp, 197 predicted proteins | sample 554981 | NCBI WGS metagenome assembly CDYM01 (sample SAMEA3182081, study PRJEB8094) | gut metagenome | biome: human; feature: gut; material: Stool; isolation source: human stools | place: Canada | collected 2012-12-04 | reverse complement strand
CCATGATACTGACCGTTCCCGAAACAGACTATGAAATAATAGGAGCATTTGCAACAGCATCCATTCCTGAATACATCCTGAATTGATAATGATATATTAAGCAGATAAGCCTGCATATCATATAAAGCAAATGAAGAAAACTTGGTTGTTCTTTTCGTTTGCTTTATTTTTATCCTCTACCACAAAGATGATAAATTAAATAATACAAAAAAACACCCGACTTTACATTCTTGGGTGTAAAGTCGGGTGTTTGTTCTGTAAAACATTGATTTTCAATGTTTATTGCGGTGCGGACGGGACTCGAACCCGCGACCCCATGCGTGACAGGCATGTATTCTAACCAGCTGAACTACCGAACCATTTTATAATCAATAATAATTTTGAAAAAGAGGCGGTCCGGACGGGACTCGAACCCGCGACCCCATGCGTGACAGGCATGTATTCTAACCAGCTGAACTACCGAACCTCTTTTCTTTTATCGCTATCTCTCTCGATTGCGGTGCAAAGGTAAGTATTATTTTTAAATCTGCAATAGCTGACGCAAAAAAATATCATATTTGATAGTAAAAATATCTGGAGAGACCTCAGAAGCTACATAATTATGCCGCCCCTATCCCCTTCCCGATCACACCAGTTTATCACAAATACATTTCATTTTGGAACTTTTCAATCGCCATTCATAATTATGTAATGATAATTTGTTACTTTTGCGACTCAATATAAATGCTTAACAACAATGGACGTTGCCATTATTAAATATAATGCCGGAAACATCTACTCGGTAGATTACGCTTTGAAGCGGTTGGGCGTTACCCCGATCATCACGGCTGATCCGGAATTATTAAATAAAGCGGATAAGGTTATCTTTCCCGGAGTAGGTGAAGCTTTCACGACCATGGAGTATTTAAGGGAGCATAAATTGGATCAGGTGATCTTGAACCTAAAGCAACCGGTACTCGGGATATGCCTCGGCATGCAATTGATGTGCATGCGTTCAGAGGAGGGAAACGCGGATTGCTTGGGGATCTTCCCTACGGAAGTGAAACGTTTCATTCCGCGAAAGCATGAGGACAAGGTTCCTCACATGGGTTGGAATACTTTGACAAACGTTAAAAGCGGCCTATTCAATGAGCGATTGGAGAACAAATTTGTTTACTTCGTACATAGTTATTATGTACCTGTAAATGAATATACGGCGGCTACGACCGATTACATCCTTCCGTTCAGCGCCGCTTTACATAAGGACAACTTCTACGCGACACAGTTCCATCCGGAAAAAAGTGGATCGGTAGGAGAGGTTATATTGAAAAACTTTTTAAAGATATGATTGAGCTTATTCCCGCTATAGATATAATAGATGGCAAATGCGTCCGGTTGACGCAAGGAGATTACGCGACCAAGAAGGTTTACAACGAAGATCCTCTGGAGGTGGCCAAGATGTTCGAGGGTAACGGCATCCGGCGTTTGCATGTGGTAGATTTGGATGGAGCCCGTGAAGGACGCATCATCAACTACCGTATCCTTGAGCGGATAGCGACCCGGACTTCCTTGATCATTGATTTCGGAGGGGGCTTGAAACAAGAGGATGATCTGGAGATCGCCTTCGAAAGCGGCGCCCAGATGGTAACCGGAGGCAGTATCGCCGTGAAGAACCCGGAAATGTTCACCTCTTGGATCAGCAAGTTCGGTAGCGAGAAAATCATATTAGGGGCCGATGCCAAAGAAAAGAAGATCGCCATCAGCGGTTGGGAGGAAACGACCAGCCAAGAGTTGGTTCCTTTTATCAAAGGATATTACGACAAGGGGATTACCAAGGTGATCTGCACGGATATCGCACGGGATGGTATGCTGCAAGGCCCGGCTATCGATTTATATAAAGAGATACGGGACGAGATCCCCTTCCTTTATATCATAGCGAGCGGTGGCGTAAGCTCGATCGAGGATATTGAGAAATTATCTGAGGCTGGGATTCCCGCTGTCATTTTCGGCAAGGCCATTTATGAGGGGAAGATCCAGTTGAAAGATTTACTTCGTTTTACTTGAAATAATAAAATAGATATATGCTAGCCAAGAGAATTGTTCCCTGTCTGGATATAAAGGATGGAAAGACCGTAAAAGGCATCAACTTCGTGAACTTTCGCGACGCTGGAGACCCCGTGGAGTTGGGCGCCCAGTACAGCCGTGAAGGGGCCGACGAATTAGTGTACTTGGATATTACCGCCTCACACGAGGGGCGAAAGACTTTCACCGAGTTGGTAAAACAAGTGGCGGCCCATATCAGCATCCCTTTTACCGTGGGTGGAGGTATCAACGAATTGAAGGACGTGGATCGTTTGCTTAGCGCTGGCGCCGATAAGGTCTCGATCAACTCGGCGGCTTTACGTAACCCGGCATTAATCGAGGAGATCGCCAAGAACTTTGGTAGTCAGGTATGCGTAGTCGCTATCGACGCTAATTTTGAGAACAATGACTGGCTATGCTATCTAAACGGAGGGCGTGTCCCGACGGATAAGTATTTGTTTCAATGGGCCTCGGAAGCGGAAAGCCGTGGCGCCGGCGAGATCCTTTTCACCAGTATGACGCACGATGGCGTAAAAGACGGATACGCGAACGACGCTCTGGCTACCTTGGCCGATACGTTGCATATCCCGGTTATCGCCTCCGGTGGAGCGGGAAAGATGGAACATTTCCGGGATACGTTTTCCAACGGGAAAGCGGGCGCGGCTTTAGCGGCCAGCGTTTTCCATTTCGGCGAGATACGGATTAGCGACTTGAAGCAATACCTCAAGGACGAGGGGATCAATGTAAGGATATAACACATTATATATAAAGATGAAATTAGATTTCGAGAAAATGGGCGGATTAATACCCGCTATCGTACAAGACAACAACACGAGTAAGGTATTAATGTTGGGCTTCATGAATCAAGAAGCTTATGATGAGACAGTAAGTACGGGTAAGGTTACATTCTTTAGCCGCACGAAAAACCGTTTGTGGATGAAGGGAGAGAGTAGCGGAAATACGTTGCAGGTAGTTAGCATCACGGCGGATTGCGACAACGATACATTATTGATCAAGGCGATTCCAGCCGGACCGGTTTGTCATACGGGAGCGGATACTTGTTTCGGCGAGAAGAACGTAGAGGATATCATGTTCTTGAAATACTTGCAGAACTTCATCGAGCGTCGCCGTCAAGAAATACCGGAAGGTTCCTATACGACTACCTTATTCCAGAAAGGCGTGAATCGCATGGCCCAGAAAGTCGGCGAAGAAGCGGTAGAGACCGTTATCGAGGCGACCAACGGAACCGAGGACGGCTTCATCTATGAGGCATCCGACTTGGTTTACCACTTAATCGTATTATTGACAAGCAAGGGACTTCGTCTGGAAGACCTCGCCCGTGAATTAAAGAAAAGACATAAAGGTTGATAAATTCTATGGAAGAAGATATTCTACTCAAATTAGAGAACGTGGAGATATGCCGTGAGGAAAACAGGGTATTACACGACGCATGCCTCACGCTTCGTAACGGAGAGTTCGTATATGTGATCGGGAAGGTAGGCTCCGGTAAAAGCAGCCTGCTCAAGTCCTTGTATTGCGAGATACCGATCTTGCGAGGCGAGGCACGTATCATGGATTACAACCTCACCAAGATGAAGCGGAAGGATATCCCTTATTTGCGTAGGAAACTAGGTATCGTCTTCCAAGATTTCCAATTGTTGACCGACCGTTCCGTCTCCAAGAATCTGGAATTCGTGCTGAAAGCCACCGGATGGAAAAAGAAAAGCGAGATCAAGGAACGGATAGACAACGTGCTCCGTCAGGTAGGCATGCAAGACAAAGGCTATAAAATGCCGCATGAGCTATCCGGCGGGGAACAACAACGTATCGTTATTGCCCGTGCCCTTCTGAACAACCCCAAGTTGATACTGGCGGATGAGCCGACCGGCAACTTGGACCCGGAGACGAGCGGACAAATCGTACAACTCTTACACGACATCTGCCAGCAGGGAACGGCGGTGATTATGACCACTCATAACTATACGATCGTGCATAATTATCCTGCCCGCATAGTAAAATGCGAGAATGCCTGTCTAAGTGATGTCAGAGAATAATTTTTTTGTAACTTTGCGGTCGCATTCGATTGAAAAAGAAAACAATTTAATATAGAACAAAAGAAGATGAAAGTTTTAAAGTTTGGCGGTACTTCTGTGGGATCTGCACAGAGAATGAAAGATGTAGCGAAACTGATCACGGGAGACCGTAAGATCGTTGTATTGTCAGCCATGTCGGGTACAACCAACTCGTTAGTCGAGATTTCCGACTACCTGTACAAAAAGAACCCAGACGGAGCGAATGAGATCATCAACAAGCTTGCCATGAAATATATGGGCCATGTTGAGGAACTATACAGCACCGAGGAATATAAACAGAAGGCCAAAGAACTGATAAAATCTCATTTCGAATATATCCGTACGTTCACGAAGGATCTGTTTACCTTGTTCGAGGAAAAGGTTGTCTTGGCACAAGGAGAGTTGATCTCTACGGGTATGATGAATCTTTATTTGAACGAATGCGGCGTGAAATCCGTATTGATCCCGGCTTTGGATTATATGCGTACGGATAAGAACGCGGAACCGGACCCTGTCTATATCAAAGAGAAATTGGTGAAATTACTCGCTGATAATAAGGATGCTGATCTATACATCACACAAGGTTATATCTGCCGCAACGCTTACGGCGAGATCGATAACCTACAACGAGGTGGTAGCGACTATAGCGCATCCTTAATCGGCGCAGCTATCGGTGCGGAAGAGATCCAGATCTGGACAGACATCGACGGTATGCACAATAACGACCCTCGTATCGTACAGGGAACGTCTCCAGTCCGTCAATTGCATTTCGAGGAAGCTGCCGAATTAGCTTATTTCGGAGCCAAGATCCTTCACCCGACTTGTATATTGCCGGCTAAATTGAACAACATCCCGGTTCGTTTGTTAAATACGATGCAGCCGGACGCTCCGGGTACATTGATCTCAAACGCTATCGAAAAAGGTAAGATCAAAGCGGTCGCCGCCAAAGACAATATTACCTCTATCAAGATCAAGAGCGGACGTATGTTGCTAGCTACAGGTTTCTTGCGTAAGGTATTCGAGACTTTCGAGAACTACCAGACTCCGATCGATATGGTTACAACCTCCGAAGTGGGTGTCTCCGTTACGATCGATAACCGCAAGCATCTGGAAGAGATCGTTGACGATTTGAAGAAGTACGGAACCGTGACCGTAGACGAGGATATGGTTATCGTTTGCGTGGTTGGCGACCTAGAATGGGATAACATCGGCTTCGAGGCTTGTATCGTACAAGCTATGAAGGATGTCCCGGTCCGTATGATCTCCTACGGAGGAAGCAACTACAACGTCTCCTTGCTGATCAAGGCCTCGGACAAGCAGAGAGCGCTGCAAGCTCTAAGCGATCATTTATTTAACAACAAATAAAAACAAACGAGGGCGGCCTTTTACAGACTGCCCTTATTTATCTTTATATAATTTCGTATAATATGCTCAAAGGAACATTTCCTGTAGAAAAGTTCAAGCAGCTTTCTACGCCTTTTTATTATTATGATGTCAAGCTATTGCAAGACACATTAGACGTAGTAAAAACCGAATCCGGGAAATATGGTTACCACGTGCATTATGCCGTGAAAGCGAATGCCAATCCCCGTATCCTTTCCATCATAGCGGCAAACGGCCTTGGCGCAGACTGCGTAAGTGGCGGCGAGGTACAGGCAGCTTTAGATGCCGGTTTTCCTGCCGATAAGATTGTCTTTGCCGGTGTTGGCAAAGCGGATTGGGAGATCAACCTAGGACTGGACAATGATATTTTCTGCTTTAACGTGGAATCTGCCGTTGAGCTGGAAATCATCAATGAGCTGGCGGCCGCTAAAAATAAAGTAGCCTCTATCGCCCTTCGTATCAACCCGGAAGTGGATGCCCATACGCATGCCAAGATCACGACGGGTATGAAAGAGAATAAATTCGGTATCAACCTTAGCCAATTAGGAGGTGTACTGGATAAATTAAAGGAGATGAAGAATGTGAAGTTGATCGGTATCCATAGCCATATCGGTTCACAGATCACGGATATGTCTAGCTTCCGCAATTTGGTAATTCGTTTCAACGAGATACAGGAAGAACTGGAAGCTCATGGGGTTACAGTGGAGAACCTAAACTTCGGAGGTGGACTAGGTATCGATTACTATCACCCGAATCATTTATCGATCCCGGCTTTCGATAACTATTTCGCAGCCATTCATAAACTGCTTCAAGTACGTCCGGGTCAACAGGTACATTTTGAGCCGGGACGTTCGATCGTCGCTCAATGCGGAACATTAATCTCTAAGGTATTATATGTCAAGGAAGGAGAGACGAAGAAATTCGCTATCCTTGATGCAGGTTTCACGGAATTGATCCGCCCGGCGATGTACGACGCTTATCACCGTATCGAGAACATCAGCAGCGATGAGGCAGTAGAGACTTACGATGTAGTGGGCCCGATCTGTGAGTCATCGGATGTATTCGGTAAGGATGTAGAGTTGAATAAGGCTCATCGTGGCGACTTGATCGCCCTTCGTTCCGCCGGCGCTTATGGCGAGGTCATGGCCTCCCAATACAACTGCCGCCATTTACCGAAAGCCTATTATTCCGATACGATAAAATAATGAGCTAATTGATCAATGTGCCAATGTAAATACCTTGAGTAGCTTATTGGCACATTGGCGTATTAATCATATTGGCTCATTAATGATATTGGCACATTGGCATATTAATCACATTGGCACATTATTATGTTTCTACTCAATAATACAGAGCTTTTCCTATTGGGAATCACCTTAATAGGGTTCGTTATCTTATCTCTTTATTATCTGATCGCTTATGCCCGCCTTTTACGTGCGTCAAGACGAACGGATGATACCTTAGAGGAAGGTAATAAACTCCCCGTATCCATCATCATATACGCTAAAAATGATTCTGAGAACCTCAAGAAACACCTTCCTGCGTTACTTACACAAGATTACCCGGAATATCAGGTAGTCGTTATCAACGATGGCTCGAGCGACGATACTGACGATACGCTAAAGTTCTTTCAAAATGAGTATAAACATTTGTATCATACTTACGTCCCCTCGGACGCTCGTTACCTAAGCCGCCGTAAACTGGCGTTTACCCTAGGCGTGAAAGCGGCCAAATACGATATTCTTCTATTCACGGAGGCGAATTGCCAACCGCTCAACGATCAATGGTTATCTGCCATGGTTGGTGGATACACACCCGAGACCAGTATTGTCTTGGGCTACTGCAAATACAGCAACTACAAGGGATTCTTTCATAAGTTGATCGCCTATGATAACTTATTGACGGGTTTACGTTATCTATCTTCCGCCCTCTCCCATCACCCATATACCGGAAACGGACGAAATTTATCTTATCGGAAAGAGTTATTCTTCAAGCATAAAGGTTACTACCAATCCTTGAACTTGCATGCGGGAGACGATGACTTATTCATCAACGAAGCCTCGACCAAGGAGAATACGAAAGTAATCTACACTCCGGACAGCCTAACGGAAATGGATCAAATCGAACGTTTTGGAATCTGGAAAGAGATGAAGGTTTCCCGTGCCGCCACTCAACGGTATTACAAAGGAAGCGCCTTGACATTCTATCATCTCGAATCCACTTGTTTCTTCCTTTTCCAAGTATCGGTTATCGCTACGGTTGTGATCGGATTACAGGGCAACTGGCTAATCTCCTTGATCGCCGTATTATTATATTTGATACGTTTTATAATCAAGGCAATCGTTTTCGGCAAATCGGCTCGAATGCTTCAACAAAGCCCTACTATCGGTTGGTTATTCCTGCTGGAGTTTATTCAACCCATATTCAATGGATATGTCCGTATTTACCGGCTTTTCAGAAGTAGGAAGGATTATACGTTCCGGTTGGAGAATTAATAATGATGAGCACTCTCATAGGATATCTCTTCTTCCGCCACTTTGGGAAGTTCTTCCTCCTCTAGTAGCGGGTAGGCTGGGGTAAACTTCGCATGATAGGTAGATTCCACATACGTCTTTTCCAATAAACGGACGACATTTTCTAAAGTAGCTTGCCGTTCTTTGGGTTTAAGCTGGCATTCCCAAATCACCATCGTATTCCAGCCCATCGCTCGTAATTCCTCACGTACACGGGCATCCCGAGCTTTATTCCGGTTTAGTTTCTCGGTCCACCACTCTACCCGGGTACGGGGAGGACGAAATTCCGGGCAACCCTCGTGCCCATGCCAGAAACAGCCGTTCACGAAGATAGCGGTCTTATATTTACGCAATACGATATCAGGGGTACCGGGAAGGCGCTTTACATTCACACGAAAGCGAAAGCCACAATGGAACAGGTATTTACGGACTATAATCTCGGGCTTTGTATTCTTGCCCTTAATCATAGACATGATATAGCTACGCTTTTCTTTAGAGATAAGATCTGTCATATCAATCCGGCAAAACTAGAACGTATGCCAAAGATACGGCTTTTATTCAAAACGGATACTCTTGGCCGGATCAATCTTCGTAATCAAATAGGAAGGTCCCAGCATCATCAACATGGAGGCGGCCAATGTCCCTATATTCAAAAGGAACAGTGAAAATAGACTCAGATCGATAGGCACGGCATCCAAATAATAAATAGAAGGGTCTAATTGGATAATATGGAAATGAGATTGAAGCAAACAAAGAGAGATACCGATGATATTCCCCCACAACATTCCTTTGCCGATCAAGAAGAAAGAGACATACAAGAAAATCTTGCGAATACTGTTATTATTTTGTCCCAAGGCTTTTAGGATTCCGATCATATTGGTACGTTCCAAGATTATGATCAATAATCCTGAGATCATGGTAAACCCTGCGACGGAAAGCATCAGCGCCAAGATAACCACCACATTAATGTCTAGCACATCCAGCCAATTAAAGATCATCGGGTTCAACTCCTTGATCGAGCGGGCGTAAAACGTATTACCATTTCGGTCTTGCCGTTCCGTCAGATCGAAATAAATATCCTCGGCCACTTGGTCCAAACGATCATAGTCATCCACTTGCAACTCCAGTCCGCTTACTTGATCTTTATCCCAACCGTTCAAGCGACGTATCTGCTTAATATCGGCGATTACGAACATCTTGTCATAATCAAGGAAACCCGTCTCATAAATCCCCGTGATCGTGAACTTACGGGCACGCACATCGTCTTGCACAAAATAAGTCAGGAAAGAATCCCCTACCTTTAGTCCTAGCAGATCTGACAAATACTTGGAAATAATAACATCCGTAGAGTTCTTATCCGGCTGGATCGTAAAGATCTCGCCCTCTTTTAAATTATCCTTGAAGAAAGTCCAGTCATAATCCGTATCCACCCCTTTCAAGACAATACCTTGAAAGTCTTGGTCAGTCTTCAAGATACCTAGCTTCGTTGCGAATTTCTCGACATGGCGAATACCGGGGAATGCATCGAGCGCATTCAATAAAGTATCGCTAACCGCTATCGGCTGCGACTCATAGGAAGAATTACTATCGAAATTCGTGATCTGGATATGCGAGCCGAAACCGATCACCTTGTTCCGGACCTCTTTCTTAAAGCCTATCACGATCGCCACCGAAAGGATCATCACCGCCAATCCCAAAGCGATCCCGATCATGGCAATACGAACAGCGGGAGGAGTAACCTCACGATCCCCCTCCTTGCTGAAATGTATCTTTTCGGCGATAAATAGCTCTAAATTCATTTATAACATTCTTCCCGGATAAGCTTCCAACGCCTTTGATAACACCGTCAAAGCTTTCGCCAGGTCTTCCTTTTTCAAAACATAGGCCATACGAACCTCATTCTTACCAAGTCCCGGTGTTGTGTAAAAACCCGACGCCGGTGCCATCATGACCGTCTGACCCTCGTATTCAAACTCTTCCAGACACCAAGCGCAGAACTTATCGGCATCATCCACCGGAAGTTTAGCCACCGTATAGAAAGCGCCCATCGGTATGGGAGAATAAACGCCGGGAATACGGTTCAAGCCATCGATCAAGCATTTACGCCGTTCCACATACTCGTCATAAGTCTCACGGGCATACTCCTCGGAAGCATCCAAAGAAGCCTCGGCAGCGATCTGTCCGATCAAAGGCGGGCTTAAACGAGCTTGGCAGAACTTCATGACGGCACTACGCACCTCGGCATTTTTCGTAATCAACGCACCGATACGGATACCGCATTCCGAATAGCGTTTGGAGACAGAATCGATCAATACCACGTTCTGCTCGATACCTTCCAGATGACAAGCCGAGATATACGGGGAACCGGTATAGATAAACTCCCGGTATACCTCATCCGAGAAAAGATAAAGATCATATTTCTTTACGATATCCCGGATTTGATTCATCTCACGACGCGTATACAAATAACCCGTAGGATTGTTCGGGTTACAGATCAGGATCGCTTTGGTACGCTCATTGATCAACTCCTCGAATTTTTCCACTTTCGGAAGAGAAAATCCTTCCTCTATCGTAGTCGTCACTGTCCGGATCACGGCTCCTGCCGAGATAGCGAATGCCATATAATTGGCATAAGCAGGTTCCGGTACGATAATCTCATCACCCGGATTCAAGCAACTCAAGAAGGCAAACAAAACAGCCTCCGAACCACCGGTAGTGATGATAATATCGTCAGCCGTAAGATTAATATCATACTTTTTATAATATCCAACCAACTTCTCGCGATAACTGCGATATCCCTGACTAGGGCTATATTCCAACACCGTACGATCGACATTACGGATCGCATCGAGTGCCGCTCGCGGAGTGGGAAGGTCGGGCTGACCGATATTCAGGTGATACACATGAACTCCTCTCTGTTTGGCAGCATCGGCCAATGGAGCCAGCTTCCGGATCGGGGAAGCGGGCATTTCGACTCCTCTTTGTGAGATGTTGGGCATTATTATTCTATATTTATTCGTTTTTATGATGCAAAGATAGGCATTTTAGTTGACAGTTGACACCAAATTCAAGCCGTTTATGACTTGAACCGCATCACGCTCTTTACAGTCATCGACTCATCATTGGCAGTGAGGTAAGTAACCGAATAGTCCTTACCTCCCTCCTCGACATTGACAATCACATGACCGGCATCAAACGACGAGGGGTTAAGTATATCAAGCCACGGCTGTCCGGCATCCTCGGCACGACGTTCTGCAGGGAACACGGTAGGACACACGATGCGCTCGCCGGGATAAAGATTCCGGTTATAAAAACGCTCCATGACCGAAGGCAGTGTATGAAGCTGATCCCACACGTTGTTGACAACAACACGCGGACGCAACGCAGCCACGAGCTTATCAGTCATTGACATGTGTCCGTGGTGATTGATTTTCGCCACACTCACCGGCTCAACCACGTCGGCTATCGCATCCTCTATCTCGAATCTCTTTCCATTAGGCAACTCCCAGCCATCAGAGAAGTCTCCCGCCGTATAGAATTTGAAATCGCCGTAGGTAAAGATCATGCCCAGGCTCATTCCGTTTTCACTGAACTTAACCGGATTGGATTTCTTGCGCTCCGCATAGAGGTCACGTATATTCCCCTCCTTATCGGCAATGCGGCCGTTGGCACAGATATTTCTTACCGAGAATCCCGGATATGCCGTAGCGTCTTTCTTCATGGCGATCTGGTTGGTTTCGCCAAGACAGAACTTCTCAATCTCCATCTTCTTATGAGCCAACATATAGTCGTAAAAATCCTTCATGTGCTCAAAAGCATCGGCTGCCTCCTGGGTCAAAGGAAGAGGATCGTTGTAGTCGGGCCAGCAACGGTCAAAAGCCTTGCCAAACGTAAGGTACTCGGCAGCCTGAGAGAATCCACTTAGGTAGTAATCCTTACCATCCCTCGTCTCCTTACGAGCGTAGAATTTATTGTTGCCACCGTGATCTGAATGATAGTGCGTCAACATCATATAATCAACATAATCCTTCTGAGGGTTCACTCTCCGGACATAGCGTGAGATCCACTCCCCGGCATGCCGATCGGGATTGGGAAGCACCGGCACAGCCAATTTACCGCGCCCAACCGCATTATGATCACCACAATCAAGCAGCATCGTTGTACCGTCGGGGAAAATCAAGAACATCGATTCCGACACCCCGGTATAAATCAGATGAATCTGGAACTGCCCCTTTTTCCATCCTTTCCATGCTTTTCCTACTTCAGCATCCTTAGCGCCCCACGCCAAAGCCTCCCTGAAATCCATCAAACAAGCAGCGCTCACAAGCGTAGCATTCTTCAAAAAACCTCTTCTATCCATCATTCAAAACCGATATTAATATTAGCCTACCCACAAATATACGGAATAATTCTTAATTCTATTAAATACCCGGCCGAGGCGAATCCTTGCTAGCGTGCATCGTAGAAACAAAGGCATTCGGATCGATCTCTTTCACCTCATCTTTCAAGCGGGGCATATCTTTTCGTTCAGCGATCGTGAATATAATCTCAGTCTCATTTCCCTGATACATTCCCTTACCGTGAATAAAAGTACCCCTCATACCCATTTTATCGACTATCAAGGTCTTCAACTCCTGTGTCTTACGAGAGACAATGAAGACGGCACGGTTCGGATTCTCCGTCTGGAACATCTCCACGATTTTTCCATATACGAAAATAGTAAACCAAGAATACAAAGGTACCGCCCAATCCTTAAATACGATCAAGCCCAACAATACGACCGCAGAATCCAATACGATGATCATATTGCTGACCTTCAAGTTGGAGTCATTAGCGATCACACGTGCCAATACATCCGTACCGGCACTCGTACTTTGCGCCCGGAAAATACAAGTCACACCCAATCCTAAAATAGCTCCACCGTAAAAGGCGGCGATAAAGGCATCGTTCTCCACCAATGGATCGGTAAGGAAATAAGATAATGAGTCGGTAAATATAGAGATCAGCAAGAAAGTAACGATCGTCTTCGGGCCGGAAGACAATCCGATCTTTTTCATCGCCAAAATCATCAACGGGATATTGAAGCAAAGCGCCGTCGCACCCATCGGCAAACCATCCGGGAAGAACGGGAACAAATCTTTCGTCACATAGTGGATTACGATAGAGATACCATACACACCTCCCGGTACGATTTTGTAAGGCGCTAGGAAAAGCACGTAACTAAGTGCCTGCAAAAATGAACCTACCACGATTAAGGAGTAGTCCATTACATTTCTCTTCAAAGTAGCATTAGAAGGGACTAAAAGTTGTTGTGTTGTCATGACTCGAATTAAGCGTTATTTGTAAAACGCCGCAAACTTACACAATCTTCTTCGATTTATACGCGAGCCTTAAAAAAAAGTATCCCCACTATTTACCTTTTGACAGGAAATAGTGGGGGACACACTCTTATATAGTATAAATTACTTACTTGCGTTATCCGCTAAGTACACTTCCGGGAACGTATTAACACCCAGCGTACGGTTGTTATTGTTCGTGATGTTCAATAAAGTAACATACTTACGATATTGATCCGGGCTCAAAGCCTTCTTCATCAACTTCAAGTTACCGTAAACCGCTTGATACATTTTCTTATCCTGCAATTTAGCGCTAGCTTTTACGCTCGCATTCTGCATCTCGATGAAATATTCGTTGATGTTAGCTACCTCGTCCAACTGGCTCGGAGTCAATTGCAAATAGTTCGCTAACTTCTCTGTACTTACCACAAACGGTTCTCTACTCAAACTCGGTTTCTGAGCGAAGCTCATTGTCGCACACATCAATAAGGCTGCGACTGCCATTCCAAAACGTTTCATAATACCTAAAAACCTTAAATTGTTAAACCTAAACAAAAACCTTAAAAACACATAGCCCAATCACATTGGCTTAATTACTTCTCAGCCAAATAGCTGTCCAAAAGCGGATTAGAAACCTTATCTTCCTGATTAGCGCGAGTCACATTAATCAACGCTACATATTTACGATATTGATCTTTAGTCAATGCACGTTTCATCAGTTTCAAATTACACAACAATGCGTTGCGAGTTTCTTCCGGTCTTGCGTTATTGCAAAGCGCTTCCGCAGACAGGGGTTGACCTAATTGATTCTCGAAGTAAGTATTAATCTCTGACACCTCAGCGATCTGGTTTGCGTCAAGCTGCAAATATCTGCTTAGCTTATCGAAACTCATACTCTTTGAATCACTAACCTTTTGAGCGAAGCTCATTGTCGCTACCATCATTAAAGCGACTACCATCATACCTAAACGTCTCATAATACCTAAAATTTAAACCTAAACTAAGACCTTAACTAATAAATGCGGCGTTTCCGCATCTTCTATCTTTCTCTTTTTGTTACTGCAAATATAACAGCATGTTTTATAACATTGTTCTTCAATACGGTTAATTTTTGCAAACAATTGACGTTATTGATATATATCAAGGCATATAGCAATCATTTTGTAACACATATTACGATAAACACTATCTATTTCATCATAGACACCGTTTATAAACAAACAAAAGCCTAGATATATTCTTATACAAGCCTAGCTGTATTCTTATACGATACCGTATCTATTCTATAATCTCCGTCGTGGATTATACAAACCACAGCGTGGTCTATAAAAACCACGACATGATCTATACAGACCACGACGTGGTTTATAGAATAGATACAGTCACAAGATACTTTTTATGCAATAGCTTGATACTTTACATCTATCCTTTACTTATTTATCGGCTAGATAAACATCGGGGAAGGAAAGCCCGCTCGTCATCCGGTTATTATTGTTCGTTACGTTGATCAAAGCCACGTATTTCCGATATTGATCGGTGCTTAACGCCTTTTTCATCAACTTTAAGTTGCCAAATACGGCTTGCCGCATCCGTTTATCCCGCATTTTATGGCTTCCACTCAAGCCCTCGCTTTGCTTTTCCCTAAAATAATCGTTGATCATCCCTACCTCATTAATCTGGCTGGGACGTAATTCCAGATAGCTTACCAATTGGCCCACATTGACTACAAACGGTTCTTTATGTAAGCTCGATTCCTGCGCGAAACTCATTGTCACACTTACCAACAAGGCTGACATAGCCATTACTAAACGTTTCATACTACCTATTCCTTTCATTTGTTAAACCTTAAAAACCTATTTCTCTGTAATCTTTGATACAAATATAGGGTGAGGTTTCCCGCTAGAAAAGGAAGAATCGACGAAGTACGCCGTAGGTTTAGACGAAACCGGGAATCAAGCGGATCAAGAAATCAGCTTATTCCTCTCGTACGAGGCTTTTACCAAGCGGATATAGACGAATAAGGAAAGAAGGCAACAAACCGCCCCGACTCCGTAGGCGGTAGCCAGATTGGTATGGGTAGCGATAAAGCCGGCGGATAACATCCCGATCCCCATCCCGAAATCGAAAGAGGTCAAGTAGGTGGAAGTAGCCGTACCGCGCATATGGTGCGGAGCGACATTCACGAAAAGACATTGAAAAGCCGGTACACTCACGCCAAAACCGATACCGATCGCCAAGGCGCAAGCGAAAAAGACAAATGATGTATGTACGGTAGCGAACACGGAAAACGAGATCGCTAAAGAGACCAAGGATACGATGGACACGACATGGATCTTGCCATGGTCCACCAACCGTCCGGAAATCAAACGGGCCGTCCCTACACCGATCGCCATACATATAAAGAAATAGCCTGGGTTCGGCACCTCGATCTCTTTACCATATAATACCACGAACGAGAGCAACATCCCATAAGGTATAGCGACCAGCAAATAGGCCAAGGCCGCAGGAAGCGCTTTTACCAAGATAAAACGATCCAACGAGAAGGCCGGACGAGGCACTTTCTCCCGTTTCGGATAACGGATCAGCCCGACGGAGCCGATCCCGACCAACGCGATCACCAAAGCGACCCCTATGATCCAGAAGAAACCATGCCGATCGTACAGCCCGACCGCCACCAAAGGAGCCAAAGACATGGCGAGATTGATCGTCAATCCGTAAAAGCCCATGCCCTCTCCTCTTCGCTTGGAAGGGATCACGTCTATCGTAATCGTATTGCCAGAGACTGAGGTCAGTCCCATAAACCCGCCTTGGATGAAACGAACCGCCATGATCGTATAGACTGTCATAGCAAACCAATAACCGGCAAACAAACAGGCGAATATCGTGAAGGCGAATACATATAACGGTTTGCGGGAGAAACAATCCACCAGATATCCCGAGAACGGGCGCACGCACAGCAACCCGATCGTATAGCTAGACAAGACCATCCCCACCTCGGACGTGCTGATGCCCAACTCTTCCACCAGATAGACCGGCATAGTAGGCATCAACATATAAAAGGCGAAATTCATCAAGAAGTAAGAGATACAACATTGGACGAAATTCCGGTTCCAAAGTACAGGTTTAGTCTCGCTCATTCCTCTTTATTACTTATGCCAGCTCACTCAACTCCAGCCAGCGCATCGTTTTCTCGTCGATCTCTTCCATGACTTGGGTGATCCGTTGAGATTTAGCCATAAGCTCGTCCGTAGACAAAGTACCACTGCTCATAGCGGTCTCCAACTCCGCCTTCTCCGCCTCCAAAGCCGGTATCTCCTCCTCTAGGGCCTCGAACTCTTTCCGTTCCTTGAAAGTGAGTTTTTTCTTTTGCTCATTGACAGGACGAGACGGTTTCTCCGGAGCCGGGTTTTGTCTCGCTTGCAAAGCAGCCTCCGCCTCTTTTTCCAGTTGGTCTTGCACATCTTTCCAATCCCGGTACTGCGTATAGTTGCCGGGGAAATCCTTGATATCAGCGTTACCCCGGAAAACCAGCAGGTGATCTACCACCTTATCCATAAAGTAACGGTCGTGGGAAACCACGATAGCACACCCCTTGAAGTTACGAAGGTATTCCTCCAATACGTTCAAGGTCACGATATCCAGATCATTGGTCGGCTCATCAAGCACCAAGAAGTTCGGGCTACGCATCAATACCGTACATAAATAGAGGCGACGCTTCTCGCCACCGCTCAATTTATAAACGTAATTATGCTGTTTCTCCGGCGTGAACAGGAAATAGTTCAAAAACTGGGACACTCCCATCTTCTGTCCGTTACCCAAATCCACGTATTCGGCGATCGCCTGCACCACGTCGATCACTTTCATTTGCTCATCGAACTTCAAGCCATCTTGACTATAATAGCCAAAGCGAACGGTCTCGCCCACATCGAAATGGCCGCTATCGGGAGCCACCTCCCCCATCAGCATCTTGATAAAGGTAGATTTGCCCGTACCGTTATTCCCGACAATACCCATCTTCTCGTAACGGGCGAAAATATAGTTGAAATCCTCCGTAATCTTCAAATCACCGAAACGTTTGCTTACATTCACCGCCTCGAAAATCTTCGAACCGATGTAAGAAGCCTTCACGTCCAAGTTCACCTTTCCAGTATCCCGTTGTTGCTTCGCTTTCTTTTCCAGCTCATAAAAGGCATCGATACGGTACTTCGCTTTCGTGCCCCGTGCCTGCGGCTGGCGGCGCATCCAATCCAGTTCCGTACGGAGAAGATTCTTCGCACGCTCCACGTCGGCGTTCATCGCCTCGACACGCTCTTGGCGTTTCTCCAGATAATAACTATAATTACCTTTATACGAATAGATTTGTTTATTATCGATCTCGATGATCTCACTACAAACACGATCCAAGAAGTAACGGTCGTGCGTCACCATCAAGATACTGATATTGGCCCGGCTCAGATAATCTTCCAGCCACTCGGTCATTTCCAGATCCAAATGGTTCGTCGGCTCATCCAAGATAATCAATTCAGGGTCCGTGATCAAGACATTCGCCAAGGCTACCCGTTTCAACTGTCCTCCGGACAATTCCCCGATCTTCTGATTGAAGTTATGAATCTTCAACTGCCCGAGGATTTGTTTCGCCTTTTGCTCATAATCCCACGCCTTGAAGCTATCCATACGGGTAAGGATGTCCTCCAGATTCGAGTGATCCTCTTTCGCCATCGCCTCCTCGTACTCAGCTATCAACTGGACAGTCTCGTTCTTCGAGTGGAAGCAAGCCTGTAGCACGGTCAGTTCTTCCGGATAAGAAGGTGATTGCTCCAAATACCCGACCCGCAGGTCTTTCCGGAAAACCACCTCACCCGAGTCGTAATCCTCCTTACCACCGATAATATTCAATAAGGTAGTCTTACCCGTCCCGTTTTTGGCGATCAACCCGATCTTCTGTCCTTGCGCGACTCCGAACGTTATATCCTCGAAAAGAACCAAATCACCGAAGCTCTTGGTCAGCTTATCTATCTGAAGGTAACTTATCATGTTTTCTAATTTAAATTCAAATCGGAAGGCAAACTTACACAAAATCCTCGAATTTTAAGCTTTTCTCCGTACCTTTGGTGGAAGAATAAGAAAAACACCATGAATGTTAGAATAGATGAAAGTTGGAGAAAACGTCTGCAAGAAGAATTTGACAAGCCTTATTTCGAGCAATTGGTGACATTTGTCAAAAACGAATATAAGCAAGCGCACGTACTTCCTCCCGGGCCCCAGATATTCCATATATTTAACGCATGCCCGTTTGAGAAGGTAAAAGTCGTTATCTTGGGACAAGACCCCTATCCAAATCCGGGGCAATACTATGGGGTCTGCTTCTCGGTACCCGATGGCGTGGCGATTCCCGGTTCCTTGATGAATATATTCAAAGAAATCTACGATGATCTTGAGAAACCGATTCCTTCCTCCGGGAATTTGGATCGTTGGGTAAGCCAAGGCGTATTTCCGATGAATTCCGTCCTCACGGTCCGTGCCCACCAAACAGGCTCGCACCGGAACAGAGGATGGGAAACATTCACGGATGCCATTATCAAGAAATTAAGCGACGAACGGGAAAATCTAGTATTCATGTTATGGGGCAGTTACGCTAAAGCCAAGATTTCCCTTATCGATACGAGCCGACATTTGGTCCTAACGACCGTACATCCATCTCCCCGCTCCGCCGAATATGGTTTCTTCGGTTGTAAGCATTTCAGTAAGGCTAATGATTTCTTACGGGGTAAAGGCATCCCGGAAATCGATTGGTAAGTATAAATCAACCTAAATCAATCGCATATGGATATTCAAACGTTTATCGACAACTATCAGGAGACATTCTCCGGCAAAGCGGAATTACCGATCGCCTTCTGGTATTCCGATACTCTATCGGGAGAATTAAGGAAGACGCAAGGTTGCCTGTTTAAAGCGCTTTCCGCCATAAGGAACGGGGAGATGATCAGCATGAGCGGAGAAAGCATCGGTTGCGGAGGTGGGAAATTCTATACCGGATTCACTCCCATGCCGGAACATGTACCTAATTTCGTTTCCTTGAAAGAACGATATAAGCAAACACCCGAGATGGTTCTGGAAGGCATCAAGAAGATAGATGTACAAAGGGCGACCAAGCAATATATCCATTTCGCGAGAATCGACCGGCTTACTTCCTTCGAGGATGTGGAAGGGCTTTTGTTCCTCGCTACCCCGGATATCCTGTCCGGCTTGGTCACGTGGGCGTTTTTCGACAATAACTCGCCCGAGGCCATCTCCACGCCTTTTGGCTCGGGATGTAGCGCAACCATTACGCAAGCCGTCAATGAGAACCGGCGTGGCGGGCACCGTGCTTTCCTTGGCTTCTTCGATCCCTCGGCCCGCCCTTATGTGGAAAGCAACGTATTGAGTTTCACGATCCCGATGTCTCGCTTCAAGGAGATGTGCGAGATGATGCGTATTTGTAGCCTCGATACGCACGCATGGGGCAAGATAAAAGCGAGAATCGATGAAGGCTGATTTTTACGCGGAAGTTTACAACATCGTAAAGGAAATACCGGAGGGAAATGTGGTTACCTACGGGCAGTTAGCCAAACTCGCCCGGAGGCCACAATGTTCCCGCATGGTAGGGCAAGCCATGTTCAACGCCCCGAGAGAGCTGAACTTGCCTTGCCACAGGGTAGTAAACAGCCAAGGGAGATTGGCTCCCAATTGGACGGAACAAAGGGAACTGCTGGAAAAAGAAGGCATCGCTTTCAAAAAGAACGGGTGCGTGGATTTAAAGAAGCATATTTGGACGGAGATATTGCCCATTATTTAAGATACGTCACGCCATCACAAAGCTCATTATCCCCAAAAAGCATATCAACGCCATTATCAATATAGATAACAAGGTGATTATTTTCCTGTGAGCATATTTTATCGAGACATACAATATCCCGATAAACAACAACACGTATAGTATCGCCTCCGGATAACCCAGCATTTGATACATATAGGGTATTTTCGTATATATGTATCCTTCAAAGGATCCCATTGTCGGCCCAATGGTTGATAGCAAGGACAATCCTAGGATTATTACGCCTAATTTCATTAAGCCGTTCTTTTCCTCAAAAAACACCTTCCGTAAAGGCAATAACACCAAAGCCAACAGTATCCCGCGAAATATCTGCAGAACAGGCCCTAACACCACGATTGGCTCATCGACCGGCTTCATAAATGAGGATATCACATCGGTAGCGAACAAATCCCGATAGTTCATCACCAAAAGGGCAAATACCCCCGCGACAAATCTTGTCAGTTTTTCTCATAACGACAGACTAAATTATCAAAGAACAAAAATTACGGATTATAGATTAAACATTAAGATGAACAAGAACATGAAATCAATTATCAGTTTCTTTAAATTCACCCCGACCGAGGCCGCCGGGATCAAGCCTTTGGTGGAGAACCATTTCCTGCTATTCTGGTTATATAATATAATGGATCTCATCCCTTCACGATAATAAAGAAAAAGTATATGAAACATCTAATTTTATTTATAGCTTTGCTAGTATCAAACGGACTAGCAATCGCGAGAACGACAATGAGTGATCAACTTTCAAAAACAACAAGAATGAATACCCAAAGTGAAATTTATTTTGCCGGTGGATGTTTCTGGGGAACAGAACATTTCATGAAGCAAATCGATGGCGTTACGAATACCCGAGTAGGTTACGCGAACGGGAAGATAAGTATCAAAAACCCGACTTACGAACAAGTGTGTAACGATAATACCGGATTCGCAGAGACTGTGGAAGTTAGCTACGATCCGCGACAAGCCGATTTGAAGTTATTGATCGAACTATTCTTCAAGACGATAGATCCGACAAGTATCAACCGGCAAGGCAACGATATCGGATTACAGTATCGTACCGGCATCTATTATACGAATACGGATGATCTGCCGATCATCAAAGAGACCGTGGAGGCATTGGCCAAGAATTATACCAAGCCCATCGTCGTAGAGATTCAGCCATTAAGTAATTTCTATCCGGCAGAAGACTATCATCAGGATTATTTAGATAAACACCCGGACGGTTATTGCCACATAAGCCCGGATCTATTCGATTTCGCCCGAAAGGCTAATAAGGGGAAAGCCTCGAACAAGCCTGTATCGCAAAAGAAATTCCAGAAACCGGATGATCAGACATTGCGCTCTAAACTCACCGCCGAGCAATATGCGGTAACGCAGCAAAACGCTACGGAAAGAGCTTTCAAGAATGAATATTGGAATGAAAAGCGTGAAGGCATCTACGTAGATATCACGACTGGGGAACCTTTGTTTATCTCTACCGATAAGTTTGATTCGGGTTGCGGATGGCCTAGTTTCTCCAAGCCGATAGACAAGAGCTTGGTGATGGAAAAAACGGATCTTTCCCACGGGATGAAACGGATTGAGATACGCAGCAAAACAGGAGATGCACATCTAGGGCACGTTTTTAATGATGGCCCAGCCGACAAAGGTGGGTTACGATACTGCATCAACAGCGCGTCATTAAGATTTATCCCTAAAGCAAAGATGGAAGAAGAGGGATATGCCGACTATCTCCCACTCCTATAAAAACAAATAAAAAAACATAGTTATGATTTGTTCAACTCATAACTATGTTTTGAAAATTTCATAACTATGATTTTTTAATAGTATCTTCGCCGTATAAAACAAGCGAAAGAAGCACTATGTATCACGAATTTACCCCCTGCGCAGCCTTAGTGCCCTTTATCGACAAGTTCTGGGTGTTCAAAGGCTTTACCGACATCGGGACACGTTTTAAGATCCTCGCGGACGGATGCACCGACTTTATCTTCTCAATCGGTAACATGACCGTCCCTACGGACGAGCATTCGATGATCATGCAACCTTATCGTTCCTATTTCGTTGGTCCTATGCGGGTTTATTCGGATCTGACTGCCACGACAAATACCCTGCACATGCTGGGGGTTCGTTTTCACCCCTGTGGGCTGGCAGCTTTCACGAATGAGCCTTTGGGACAGTTTGCCGATCTTCGCATCCAGTCTTCAGATATTAACCTTTTATTCGATAATGCCTTTGCCGAGATGCTTTGCGAACAGCCGGACGATTCCGTCCGTATCCGCATTATCGAAGGCTATCTTATACGCCTTCTCACCCAATCCATTCAAGTAGACAGACAAATTATATACGCCACCTCATTTATAAAACAGTCTCGCGGACAGCTACCCGTACAAAACTTGATCGACAAGATTTGCATTTGCCAGCGGCATTTCCAACGTAAGTTCAAGGATACCACCGGATATACTCCCAAAGAATTCAGCCGGATCATAAAATTCCAATATGCCATAGAAGTACTGAGGAACGCCCCACACACGGACTTAAGCAGCATCGCCTTAGATTGCGGCTACTATGACCATTCCCACTTTATCAAAGAATTCAAGCGTTTAGCGGGAGACGTTCCCTCTTACTTCCTGACTTTACCAAATCCTACGGATGAACCGCTTACTTATATTTGATTAAAAATAAAATCGCAAGAATCTATCATATAAAAAGTCGTTTTTTTACAACCAGAAAGAATAGTCATTCCGTATGTTTGCACTATTGAACTTTTACAAATAAGAATCTTATGAATTACACTTTTGAACTAAAAGAACTACATGCTACACACATCGTGTATCTTCATCATCAAGGAGATATGAGCTTGATCCCAAGCTCTATCAGAAAGCTTATGCAATGGGCCGGGGCAAAAGGACTTATAAACGGTCCGGCAAATAAACTTATATCAGTTTACCAACACGAAGGAAAGGAGTTAAGTGTGGATATCGGTTTAACAGTGCCTCAAGAGGTAGAGGGAGAAAATGAGATCTCAAAAGGATTATTATCCGGAGGACTTTACGCAATCGGGCATTTTGAGATAGGAACGGATGAAATACCCGCCGCATGGAGCTTGATGTACACGCTTACATCCAAACACCAATGCAAACCTTGCGCAGGCAAATCATTCGAGATCTATCAAAGCATCCCCCTCGATCAACATCCACAAGATAAATGTATGATCGATTTATGTATACCCGTCCAAATGATAGACCTCAAGCTAATCGAGGAAAAAGCAATTTCCATATTAACGGAATGTGACACCGCTATGCTTGCGTCTGTTACGGAAGATGGTTATCCCCGTCCGGTTCCTATGGGAAAAATAAAAGCGGATGGTATTTCCCAAATATGGTTCTCTACAGGCACGTTCTCTGATAAGACGATACAATTCCAACTCAACCCGAAAGCCGGAGTTTGCTTTATGGAAGGAGGAGACAGTATCGTGTTAACAGGTAAGGTCGAGATCGTTTCCGATATGGAAATCAAGAAAGCCCTTTGGTCTGACTGGATGTTCGCTCATTTCCCTGGAGGAGTAATAGATCCGAGCTATTGTATATTGAAATTCACTTCCGAAGAAGCGACTTATTGGATCGATAATGAATTTGTAAAAGCAAGTATATAAGTTATCACATCATACAATCGCGTCTAAAATATTAAAAATCTTGATTGCCGCTAATTAGAGAAGACGGCAATCAAGATTAATTCATTTATTCACTTCAGAAACCTCTCTAGCTCTTATTATTCTATCGCCACATAAATCTGGGTCAATAAATCCTCCGGCTTCGTATTGCAAGGATCATTCAAGTAGATCTCGCCGCTAGGCACTTCCCGTAAGGAAAGACCCATCTCGGGGAGATATTTACCGTAAAGCGTATCATACACAGCTCCTAATTGCTGATAGGTTCCCTTATAAAGAGCGACCATAAAACGGCCTTCCAATACCTTTTTCGTACCAATCTCCCCTTTAGGGCAAACCGAAGGAGCGACTTCCATACAAATATCGGTACGCAGCTTATCCGGTGAGGTTACTTTCGGATCATCATGGTACAAGCAGATCGGTGAAAAACTCAATGGTTGGATGTTTTGCTCCTTGGCGAATTGGAGCAAGCGCATCCAAGTTCCCAGATAATCGATTTCTTTATACCCTCCGTTTAGACGAATGTAGGCTACTTGTTTGCCGGGTAAATCTTTTACCTCGACCTTCAATTCCATATCGGGCATTATTCTATTCGGTTCCATAATTACATAATCTTTATTGTTTCTATATTCATTTGGAGAAATCCCATAAAACTGGCGAAAAACCTTAGACAAAGAAGAGGGTACGTCATATCCTACCTTATAGGCGATCTCCTTGACAGGTATTTCCGTGTAACGCAAAAGCCGAGCGGCCGTCTCGACCCGCATCCTAACGATAAACGTACCAACCGGTTCCCCTAAGAACTCCGCAAAGATCCGATGAAAATGCCAACGAGAGAATCCGGATATCTCCGCCAGCTTATTTAGATCGATATCCTCGCCTAAGTGATTATTTATGTATTCAACCAATACATTCATACGTTGTTGATACTCTGTCTTTGTCGTTGTCTTTATTCGCATGATTCTTAGGATTTCAAGGCAAAAATAGAAGAATTATCCCGAACACACTTTTCCGATATTGCTAAAATGAACTATAAAGTAAAGATATCGTTTATTTAGCCCAAATCCGTTATCTTTACCATCTAAATTAAAATAGGAAACAATAACATGTTGAAAATAACAGCGCCTAGATTGGTAAAAAACTTACGGGAGGATGTGGACTGGATGGATTGTATATCCAGACAAGAGGATGATTTTACAGAATGTTCTTTCAATGGATTATGCGTCGAGGACGTATCTAAACAGAACCTATCCGTTAATTCCTGCTTATTCACCAATTGTGGTTTCATTGCTTGCAATTATCGTAAATCTCAGTTTAGCGATGTGGTATTTAAGAACTGTGACCTATCAAATATAAATTTATCCGGATGTGGCTTTTACCGGGTAGAGTTCATTGGGTGTAAACTTACCGGAACGAATTTCTCCGAATCAATCTTTAATCATACTACCATCCGGGATTGCAAAGGAGATTATGTAATCTTCTCCATGAGCAAACTCCGGAACGTATCTTTTAATCAATGCTTTTTACGAGGAGGCGGATTGGACAATTGCCAATTCACGAACGTAGAATTCGAACATTGTAATTTAGTAGAGGCCGAGTTTCACCGGACCTCTTTGAAAGGGATCGATCTTACTTCCTCCGAGATCGCCGGTATACGTATTGGCTCGATTCCCGGAGGAGAGTTGAAAGGTGCTACCGTAACCTCCTTACAAGCACTGGACATCGCTAGAATGTTAGGTATTACGATCAAGGATTAAAACTCCGGATGGCGTTTTAACCACACAACCGCATAGGAACAGGTAGCCAAAGGGCGCAACCCCTGTTCCTTTGCGTATTTATAAGCTGTTTCAACAAGAGTCGCCGCAATCCCACGCCCTTCCAAGTTTTTTGGGACAATGGTATGGATAATGTCCAAGGCATCTCCTCTTAAACGATATTCCACATAGGCTGTCAAGCCGTCTTCTACTACCTCGAAACGATGTTTCTCCGGATAGTGATTTACTGTATATTCCATTATTTATTCTTTTAAAGGTTCTATTTCCTTATTATTTGTATCAATCTCCTCCCGCTTATCCTTCTTTTTATCGAGACCGAAAAAGCGCTTTACCTTCGTGAAGAAACCTGCCACTTTCAAGGCCGCATCCTGTTCTTTTTTCGAGACTCCGACTGATTCCACCAAGGCTGGTCTTAGCATCTGCCATAGATAGTTAAACGCGGAATGATAGGGATCTCGCACAATTTCCATATCGACCTTACGCAATTTACTATCTTTTCGCTCCGGATGAGCCGGATTATTATCCCGTAGAACTAAGTTCGCCAATCTCGACAAGAAACCTTTTTGTGTGGTCTCTCCGTCTTTCTCTTTCAATAAAGCCACTTTCAATTTCCGGTACGGGAAGTCTAACCGTATCCGTCCTTTCCGGCTTGAGGCATCCATATGAAAGACCACATCCTGCGCCCAACCGCTCACTACTTCCGCCGGCGCCAGAGGTTTTACGATCTCATTTAAGGAAAGCAAGTCTAGGCTATCCAAACGGGCATCCAATAGAAAGCGGTCATATAATGAATCCACGGGGAGTTGCCATGTAGCCGTGAAATGCCCCGATCCCATCAGGTTCCCGTCCGCATGCAATGTGATGAATTGCTCCGGATAGGAAACGATATTGGTCAAACCTGAAAATTGGCCGTTCATATCGGTAAAATAAAGCTTACCGAGCTTATCGCCTTTAACGGGTAATTCCTCATAAACCACGGAGAAATTGGCAACGGAAGCGGTATCTATCTTGAAACGGACCGGAGCCTTTTGTAAACCTTCATAAATCATCGGAACGATATGAGGCTCCACCGGGATCTTCCGGTTCTTTAAGTTTTGTAGTAAGACATCGTTTATCCAGAGTCCCCCCACACGTAATTCCTTGGTTGAGAAATATCCGGGAATATCCACGTCGTTCAATCTTACGTTCCCAACCTTCACGTCAAACCAATCTTGATGCTTAGGCTGTTTATAAGCGAATTCCATTTTAGAATAAGGCGAGACTAAATGTACGTGATCCAACCTCAAACCTGACTTTCTCAAATCCAGCCCCCCGATTTTCAAACGGTAGAAGCCGTTATCCAACGGTATATCGATATCCTTCGTCTGTAGCTGAAGATCACCTAATTGAAACGTCTTCTTCTTCAAATCCACAAACACATTCTCCAAAGCCAATTGGATATCCTTTTGGCTCTCAGTCCGCAATATTGTCGTATCCGATCCCCAAGACATAGAAAAATCACCATCGGATAAATCAAATCGGTCAAACCCGATCTGATAGATGCTATTCTTGGGAATCCGGATTCCCGCTAAAGAAATCAATGGGGTTGAAAAACGTATCGAGTCCTTTTTAGCGGCCAGGGTCACATCCTGTAGACGGAAAAAGCCGTTTACGGTGGATAGCGAACCTTTTCTTATAGTCACACGCAGATCCTTTCCCGGTAAGTAGTTATCGAAATCCCGGAAACTAAGACCAAAATGATCATACTTGAAAAACAATTGTCCACTCCGGTTCGTTTGCTCATCCACCAAGAAATTCGTAGCAAAGAAATCAAGGCCGTTGAGTCGGTACCGGGTCGTGTCATTTATCTCACGATCCTCCAATGTCACATTTGCATTCCGAATCTGGATCTTACGGATGGAAAGATACCGAAGGAAAGGATTTAACAAACTCTCCACATCCACACGGCTATTTACAGATGTGCTTTTCCCTTTATCCGGAGATTCAACGGAGGGCGTTTTATAATAAACCAAGCGAGGCGACCGAACCTTCAGTAAATCTGCGCTAACACCTTTGTCGTACGCCAACCCGTCTATCCGGATCGTATCGATACTTCCCGACAAATAATCATTGTGGGAACGAACAGACAACGGACGTAGTCGCATGCTATCTATATGAAACGAGCCTAAGGCCGTATTCATCGCCAAACGCTTGATATCGAACCGATGATTACGAGCCCTCATGATCCCTTGTATATCATTCGCCTCAAACGCAATGGAACGAAAATAATTCAGTTCCTCGCCCGGAGCTACCAAGGAGTCGATCAGAAGACCTTCCGCATGGAAATTAAACTCAGGGATCGAGAAGTCCTCTATCTGCCCTTTCAAGGCTAAGGAATAGTGAAGGGCGGTTCGCTCTATTCGTATTTGATCCACGGATATACTATGTAGTACCGGAGAGATCACATCATATAACGATAAGGCTTGCACCAAAGAATCCGCATCGGCATTCGCCTGCTTCTTCTCCCGAGTCAAGTCATACACCTTTATATCCGAAGATTGTATCTCAAAATTACGGGCGGACAAATAGTTCAAGGCATCTTCCCGTCTAAAGTGAATCCCTTGTATCTCTACAGTTTGTACCTTCCCTTCCAGATAATTCGTTGGTTTCCGATTGGTCTCCCCCCACAATAATTCTTGCGGAAGCAATTGGATTTTTTGGATATAGATAATGGAATCTTGGGTACTGAGGCATATACTATCCGTCTCCAACTTAAAATCATTATTTACCAACAAGGTTTGCGGCTGGTTCGTGACAAAATCGAAGTTATCGCAATACAACAGCTTCCCGCTCCGTGAAGAGGTAGAATCCAACATAAAACCATACGCATGGAAACTTACGTTATTCAACGTATAGATAATCGGCGAGACTTGGTTTTCCACATTATAAGAGATACTGGCATTTTCCAAGTTCAAGGTCTTTACGCTCAGGGCATCTATGTATGGAGAGATCACCTCGTACAACGTCTTCGATTCGGCATGCTCTACCGTATCTGCCGCCAGTCCGGAAACTAACGGGTTTGATCCGGAAGAGCCGTATACACGAACCTCCGGCGAGCGGATCTCAAAGGTATTGAAATGGAGTTGCCGGTAATTCCATCGCCATACCAAATTAATTCCCTTAAAATCTATCACCTCAATCCGGGTACTTACATAGGTATCGGGCAAGCTATCCAAGGCGGCCCAATGTTCAAAGACCTTAGAGTCCGGCTCCAATGAAATACCCTCTAGCCTTAGTTCTCCCTTGAAGAAGCTAATAGAAAGCTTATCGAAAGAAAGACGATAAAAACCATCCGTAGCATTCGCCGTACGCTCTATCAGTTCTCTTTTCAGGTACCGCTCCAAACGACCTGTCAGGAAAAGATTCAAAACTAGGAACAATACAGCCAGCGATAAAACAGCGATCACCGTATGTTTCAATATCTTCCTTATCCTAGAACTCATCCTTTCCTTTATTTTTGCGATATAAACTTCTTTTTATAAAAACAAAATAGACCCGTTTATGTTGCCTTTCATCTAATAAAAAAGCCCCGGAGTCTATTGACCCCGAGGCTTACGATCTATCGATTGTTACTTCATTTTACAAAAGGAGCCTTGATCAAATAGTCGGCACAATCCTTCACACCCGCAAATTGAGTACGTCCGTCCGGCATTTGCTCCAACTCTACAAAATAGTCTTTGATTCCGTTCGCGTACATTTGCTTGAATATCATCTCAAAGTTCATCATACCACTTTGGCCGAATACGGCACGATCCTTGATATGTAATACCTTGATACGATCCGGATGTTTCTGCATATACTCGACAGGATCGTTTTGTCCCATGACAGTCCAATAAACATCCATCTCGAAGTAAACCTTGCTCGGGTCCGTATCTTTCAGCATCAAGTCATAAATCTGGTCTCCGACTTTCATGAAGGCAGCGAAAGGATTTCCCTTCACTTTCTCCTGTTGCTCTTTCGTTGCGACACGATTGAACTCCATATTATGATTATGATAGCCAAAACCAGTGGCGATGCCCTCTGCCTTGATAACATCCGAGGCCTGATTGAAGATATCGCAAACAAGTTTAGCCTCATCGTGCGTAGTAATCGTCGGCATCATCGGCTGGATCAAATATTTACAGCCTAGTTTCGCATGATCGGCAGCCGTAGCTTTCCAATACTCCATGATCTTTGGGGTAACCTCCTTCGAGTATTTGAAAATCATAGCCTTAAAAGGGTCAGAGATAGATGTGTCTACCGGATTCACGTGCGAGCTAATGATCTTCAAGCCAGCGTCTTCCGCCATTTTCTTGAAGTCCATCATAGGAACACCTCCGATAGCGCCTTTACCATAACCCGCCAACTCCAGCTTGGAGTATCCCATATCCTTCACCTTCCGAAGATTAGCGGCCACGTCGCCTTTATATAATTCTTGGGATAAAGAATAGATCTGCAAGCCAATCTCTTTGCCGGCATGGACCTCATCCACAACTCCCAACGCAGCGTTCGCCGCATTTACGGAACCGGCTTTACCAGCCAGCAATCCACCAGCGGTAAAGAGAGAGATATTTTTTAAGAAATCCCGTCTGTTACTCATAACATCATTCTATTTAAATAGGCTTATTTACAGAAATAAGGCAATGAATACGGGTTGCGATATTGATACCAGTACAAACGGTGGGAAGCCGCCTCCTTATCATTACCGAAGCTTAATGTAGCCGGGTTCCATTTAACCGGACGGCCTAGCTCACGGGCAATATTCTGTAAACAGCAAAGCGTATTCGTACTGCAACCTACCTCAACCGGAGCGATCGGGTTCTCACGTGAACGAACGCAGTCGATGAAGTTCTGCATATGCGGAGCGCTAGTCTCATAATTGCCAGCATCGTTACCCTTCTTTTTACTGTCTTTCAGCTTCTTCATATATTCCTCATACATCTTCTTACGCTCTTCCGGAGTCATCATTCTCGGGCGCTTCTCGATCAAGTTCTTCAGGTCGGAGGGGATATTAGACTGATCAGAGCAGTTGATGTAGCCACGAGCTACCTCGATCCAACCGTTATCACCGACAAACTTAATACCCTGCGCATCCGGATTATCCTCCAAATAAGGTTGTTCAGTCATTACGATACCATTCGCATAGCGCATGGTTGAATATTGCGTGCCATTGTATCCCTTAGGTGTAAACTCAACCGGACCAGAGCCATCCATACCGATAGCGGCTTGGGCGATATCGAACATATGAGCGCCCCAGTCAGCGGTATAACCATTACCAGTCTCTTGAAACCAACGCCATGCGCCCCATAGTTTCTCGTTCTCTTCCGGATCCAGAGAAATAGGAGGACATAAATCGGGATGATAATGGATCTTCGGATCGTTCAACGGACCCATCCACTGATTGAAGTTCAAATTAGCGGGAACCGGCATTTCCGGCAAGCTCAGCGGCGTAGGAGGCTCACCTACACGTGCATATATTTTCTCTATATGACCGATGGCTCCATTCTGAACCATATCGATCGCAGCTTGGAACTCTCTGCTGGAACGTTGCTGGCTACCTACTTGAAGCACACGTTTATTATTACGTACGGCTTTTACCATAGCCAAACCTTCAGCGATCGTATAAGCCAACGGTTTCTGACAATATACGTCTTTTCCAGATTGACAAGAATGAATGGTAGCCAAGGCATGCCAGTGGTCCGGGGTAGCGACCTCGATAGCGTCGATATCCTTACGCTCCAGCAAATCCTCGTAAAACTCATATTGATCACAACGTTGGTTCATTCCCTTTGAGGCTTGCCATTCAGCGACACGTCTTCTGAAACGCTCTGTTTTCATCGTGTCCACGTCACAACATGCGGCAACCTGTACGCCCGGACATGCGGCAAATCCTTTAAAGTCTGATAATGCTTGCTGACCTAGGCCGATAAAACCTAAAACGACTCGATCGCTCGGGGCGATACGGACTCCATCAATGGCCCAACTGGGAAGAATTGTTAAACTAGCCAATCCTAGTGCGGAAAGACCCAAAAACTCTCTACGGCTTACGCCCTTCTTAGTGTTTTCTTTCATGGTAATTTTGTTAATAATATAAGATAAAATGTAACTTGGTCTGAGAATGATTGCCCCAAAGTTATAAAAAATAATTTATTTCCATAATAATCTTTTAATAAAAAAGGCTATCCTTGTCCGGGATAGCCTTATTTTGATTCATATCAATTCCTAAAACGCATATCCGAAGCCTACGTTCAGATAGATCGGATACATCCCGAAGGTAATCGTATCGAAATCCTTTTGGAAGATATCGTTCAATCCCCATGTCAAGTCAGCGTATACGATAAGGTGCTTAAACGCTTTCCATTCTGTACCGATCTGCGCTCCCCACTGAAACTTTCTTAAGTTATCCGAGAAATCATAGGAAGCACGGTTGTCACCAGAAAACTCCACCTTCGTACCGGTAGGATTGATCTCACGCAGATATCCGTCGTATACGTAGCCGGAGAAGTTCCGGTTTGTAGCGAACGAGACAAATGGTCCCGCCGAGAAACTCACCCGGTTATTCAATTGGTAAAGAGCCACGACCGGTATCGAGAAATAAGAGTTCTCCACTTTCGTCTGCACGCCGCCGGTCCAGTTTCCTTTCAGCTTCTCGCCACCGGAGCCAATGATCTCCATGCTGTAATTCTTAACCGTCGCTTTTGTCTCCATACCTTTATTCTCCAGACGGAGACCGATCATCATACCCCATTCCTTGCTCTCGCCGAACCATTTCTTGATATCGCCCTCTATGGAGACACAAAGCGTAGGGCGATAACTATCTATCGCACGAATCTCACGAGGCAATGGCACCGGAGCGGTTCCGCCGATATTGATACCGGCCTTTACCGTATATTCCAATCCCCTTAGGGAAGACCAGATTATTCCTTGGTTTCTTTCCTGCTGCGCCTTCAACGTAATGACACCCGACAAGCACAGTATACCTATTAATACTATATATCTTTTCATATCCTCTGTTTTTTTAGTTCTCACCGGACTGGATTATCTCAACCTCATCGATCCAAAGCGTGCTACCTTCCGCTCCCTCGAAGACATCACCTTTCAAACTCGAAGAGAAGACTATGGATAACTGATAACCACCTTTCGCCAGCTTATCCTTATCGATCACCTTACCGGGCTTAGCCACGAACGGGATATAGAAACGCGTCCACTCATCCGTCTCTTTCTGATCGCTGATCCGGGCAACGGATATCAGGTTCGGGCTTGTCAACCCGTTGAAACCATCCAAATATTTCACATTCTCATCCGTCTCATAGAAGATGGCGTAGATATCACATTGGTCTTTCTTACCTTTTACCTCCTCGCCATTCACTTTATACGACTCTCCCGCTTTATATTTATAATAACCACTCAAGTAAGTCGGCACATGATCGAAAGGACGTCCCAATCTCGTGCCTTTCCTTGCGTCCGGAATAGCGTTCAGCAAATCAAACGTACCGATGAAAAGGTTTCCGGCGGCGATAGGCATACCGAATCCGCTACCGAAACTACCCGTGCTGCGGGTCACCAACTTAGCGCATTTACCGACATATCCGTTATCGTCTTGCATGGTTGGGAAGTCTAAAGGCTCCAATTTATTATTGGTCAAGGCAAATCCGGCATTCCCGCTCGCCCAAGTCACGGAATCTCCATTCGATGTAAAGTCATAGAATATCTGGTAACGTCCATTCTTCGGCTCCATCGTTATATGCTCGAAATGATATTCCGTGCTTACGCCGGAGACGATACAACGCACCGTATAAGTCTTTGTCCAGTGACCATCCTCGGAAGTTACCGTATAGGTTCTCGGCGTCGTAAAATCAAAAGCGGAACCACTAGCCGGAGTGATAGTAGCGCCGGGAGTCAAGGTGAATACCGGGGCTAGGTTTGTAATATCGGCGTCACTTTTCACGGTCAGTGTCACGGATTCGTTGTCGATCTCCGGCTCGGCTTTCAATATATCGCCATCCACCGTACACGACAAGATATCCGCTTCCGCATTGGGCGCCTCCTCCCGGATACATGAAACAGAGATCATCACCATAAAAAAACAGAAAAGCAAATTTCGCAAAGTCATACTCTATACATTATATTATATACAACACATCGCCCTTTTAGGGTGAACATAATGCACAAAGTTAAACTATATTCTCCAATATCGCATCCCTATATCTTTTAATAACTTTTTTTACAAAGACGCAATGGTACATATCCTTACAATACCAACCTTACCGGACAGATATACTTCAAGTACCACAGGATATATACTTCAAGTGCCATAGGATATATACTTCATCGACTAAGTAAGTAGTTAAAAAGCTATTATCATTTGCGATTGTAAAGGATTTCGCTTAATATTGCAAATACTTTAAATCAATAGTAATACCATGACAACTCGAAGAGATTTTCTCCGGCAGACCGCTTTGCTCGGTGCCGGACTTACCATCAGTCCTTTTTTCATTAAAGCCGGGAGCGCTGGTGTGGGCGCAAACGATAAGATAGGCGTCGGGCTTATCGGATGTAACGGCATGGGATTCGAAGACCTGAAAGCGTTCCTTCGTAATCCGGAAGTAGAGTGTATCGCCTTGTCGGATATTGACGAGAACGTATTGAATAATCGGGCGGCAGAGACCGAGAAGATCACCGGGAAGAAAGTAAAGCATTTATATAAAGACTGGCGTAAATTGATAGACAATAAGGATATCGATCTCGTAATCGTAGGTACTCCCGATCATTGGCACTGCCTGCAAATGGTATCCGCTTGCCAAGCCGGGAAGGATGTGTATTGTGAGAAACCGCTGGGAAATAGTATCGAGGAATGTAACATCATGGTACGGGCGGCGCAGAAATACAACCGGGTCGTGCAGGTAGGCCAATGGCAACGTAGCGATCCGCATTGGCAGGACGCCATGCAATTCGTACATAGCGGACAGCTGGGTAAGATACGCACCGTACGTGTATTCTCTTATCAAGGTTGGTGCCCCTCTATCCCCGTCAAGCCGGACGAGGCGGTGCCCGCCGGAGTGGACTATGATATGTGGCTGGGGCCGGCCCCGAAACGTCCGTTCAATCGGAACCGTTTTCATTTCACATTCCGTTGGTTCTGGGATTATGCGGGAGGTTTGATGACGGACTGGGGCGTACATTTACTGGATTACGCATTGTATGGCATGAACGTCACCGCACCGGAGTCTATCATGGCTTCCGGAGGTAAATTTGGTTATCCGGATGACGCTTGCGAGACCCCGGACTTATTGCAAACCATTTATACATTCAAGGACTTCACCGTTATGTGGGATCATGCGATCGGCATTGACGACGGGGCCTACGGACGGAATCATGGCCTAGGATTCGTTGGCGAGAACGGTACCTTGGTGATCGATCGTGGCGGCTGGGAGGTTATTCCGGAAAAGGTAAACGGACAGGCCCGCATGGAGGCTGTTCCCTTGAAGAAGTCATACGGAGAGGGTGGCTTGAATTTGCATGCGAAGAATCATTTGGAATGTATCAAGAGCCGGAACCGGAATTGCAATGCCAGCGTAGAGATCGGGGCGCATATCGCCAAGTTCTCCCAATTAGGGAATATAGCCTATCGCACGGGTAAGAAATTATCGTGGGATGGAAAGAGTTTCCATGATACGGAGGCGGATAAACTATTGTGCAAGGAATACAGGGCACCGTGGGAATTACCGAAAATATAAGGATCTAGTTGTAGGGACGGGGCACGCCCCGTCTCTACAACTGGGTATTTATTGATGTTCGGGGCGTAACAGGTCGTTCACCGTCTTCACGGGGTTGAATGTCTCGATAGGAACTTCTACGAATACCGTGTTCCAGTCGCTCATGGCACCGTTCCACAAGCCCGGCAATTCCAGCGCTTTCAATTCGCGGCCATCCTTGCTCTTATAAGAGATGAAGCCCGTATTCTTATCCACGTAATCCGGCAAGTTGTATTTCTCTCCCTTGTGATTCTTAACGGCGCAAACCAAATCCACGGGATTAAAGTGAGTACCCTTCTCAAACATCGCCTTCTTAGCCGGATCGCTCATATCGATCTGGGAGCTTTCAAGCACCTGCAAGGAAACCGTACCGTCCGGATTCACCGCCAGGAACGGACCGCCACCCGGCTCGCCCACATTCTTCACCATACCGCATACACGCAACGGGCGAAGCAGTTTGCTCTTGATATACAGGATTAACTCGGCGTCTTCCAGTAATTTCGTATCCGGGTTCTTGATACATAGGTCGTCTTGCAAGAAATGAATCATCTCCTCTACCTCGGCATGGGTATATTTGCCGGTCTCGATCTGTTCCAGATATCTGAAGGCTTTCTCCTGCAATGTTACCAAGACACCGGCGATCACCTTCTTGTAGATAACCGTAGAGCATTTGAAGCTATCCGGAACCACGTTATCTATATTCTTGATAAATACCACGTCGGCATCCACATCGTTCAAATTCTCGATCAAGGCTCCATGCCCACCCGGACGGAACAATAACTTATCATTCTTATCGCGGAACGGCGTGTTATCCATAGCGGCCGCTACCGTATCAGTACTCGGTTTCTGGATACTGAAAGAGACATCGTATTTCACAGAGAACTTCTCCTCGTACTCGCCAGATTTATCGGCAACCAATTGCTCGAATAAAGCCTGATGCTCCGGAGATACCGTGAAATGGATATTCACCTCGCCGGCGTTATTCTTGGCGTACATGGCGCCTTCGGCCAAATGTTCTTCCATCGCCGTACGAACCGTATCGGCATATTTATGGAAAAGCAACAAGCCTTTCGGTAGCTGTCCGTAATTCAAGCCTTTCGGCTCCAATAAATTGGATACCACCTCCTTGTACTCGCCCAAGGCTACCAACGCAGGAATATCTTTCCCTGTATTCTCCACGCACTTCTTGTCCAAAGCCTTATAGAAAGCGAATTTCTCGATCTCGCTAAAGAATTTCTTCTCGAAAGCGTTCATCGGTTCCTTATAATCCGCAGAAAGGAACTCGTACAGATTCTTAAACATACGGCTAGCAGCGCCGGAGGCAGGTACGAATTTTACGATTTTCTTGTTTTTAGCCAGATAAGCGTCCCAAGCATCCATATAAGAAGCCTGTTCCTCTTTAGATATTACCATAATACCTTTTTCTACCGAAGCGGAGGCCGCTATCTCAAGGAAAGGGAAACCTTTTACGAAGCAAGCGAGTTGCTCTTCAATCTGTTTTTCGCTGATTCCTTTGGCTTTCAGCTGTTCTAAATCGTTTGCGTTTAACATAGTATAGTATTTAATGTGAATAATCTCATCAGTAACACCACAGGGCACTTATGCGCTATGTGTATCGCAAATGTATAAAATAACCGCAAGATACATGTTGAAATTCCATAGAAAAAAGTATTTTTACAGCATGTTTTGCGGTTTGTCCTCAACCGGGCAATAAAAATGATATAACTATGGATACAATTGGATTCTTTACGTCTGAGGAAAAGAAGCTGTTCTTCTCCAAATACAGGCTCCTGTTACGAAACCTTTACTCTTTCCTCGAGAGGGAAGATATCCGAAAGATGAAGGAGCTGATGAAGCGGGTTGTCGCCCTCGATTGCTACGGCAGGGATAAGAATGGTATCAACGGTTTATTGCGAAATATTGACACGGCCTTGATCGCCACCTTGGAGATTGGCTTGAAACGCACCTCGGTCATCGCCCTCCTATTATACCGCCCGGTATTGAAGAAAGCGATCACGATAGAGGAAGTGGAGCAGAAATTCGGAGCGGACGTGACCTTGATCATCCGTCGCCTCTTGAAGACCTCCGACCTGTATGCCCGGAACACCGCCGTCAACTCGGAGAATTTCCATCATTTGCTTTTCTCGTTTGCCGAGGACGTACGTGTGATCTTGCTTATGATCGCCGACCGCCTCTGCCTCATGCGTATGGGAAAACAGATGCAAGAGGATGATCGTATCCGGCTGGCTACCGAGGCCTCTTATTTGTACGCTCCCCTCGCCCACCGGTTGGGCTTATATACGATCAAGAGCGAGCTGGAAGACCTTTCCCTGAAATACACGGACAGGAAACAGTATGACTTCATCAAACGGAAACTGAATGAGACGAAACGTTCCCGTGACGCTTATATCGCCGAGTTCATCGCCCCGATCAAGCGGAAGCTGGCAGCGGCAGGATTCAAGTTCGATATCAAGGGGCGTACCAAATCCATACATTCCATTAATAACAAGCTGAAAAAGCAGCAGGTGGAATTCGAGGGTATCTACGATCTTTTCGCTATCCGGATCGTATTGGATACGCCGCTGGAGAAGGAACGCTCGGAATGCTGGCAAGTCTACTCCATCGTCACCGATATGTACCAGCCCAACCCGAAGCGTATGAAGGACTGGATCTCCATCCCGAAGACCAACGGTTACGAGAGCTTGCACATCACGGTGATGGGCCCGCAAAATAAATGGGTGGAGGTGCAGATCCGTACGAAGCGGATGGATGAGATCGCCGAGCGAGGCCTAGCGGCGCATTGGAAATACAAGGGCGTGAAAGCGGAGAGCGGGCTAGACGAGTTCTTGAATACCGTACGTGCCGCCTTGGAGGCCAAGGAGAATAATCCGCTCGACTTGATGCAGGATTTCAAGATGGATCTATATAAGGATGAGATCTACGTCTTCACGCCTACCGGCGAGCTTATCAAGCTGGCCAAGGGAGCGACGGTCCTCGATTTCGCCTTTGCCATCCACACGAAGCTGGGAAGCAAATGCGTATCGGCTAAAGTGAACGGGAAGAACGTACCGATCAAATACACCTTGAACAACGGCGATAGCGTATCCGTGATCACGTCGCCGGCGCAAAGCCCGAAGCGGGATTGGCTGAACTTCGTCGTCACCTCCAAGGCCCGCGTGAAGATCAAGCAGGCCTTGAAGGAGGAGACCGTGAAGGCCGTGGAGTTCGCCAAGGAGATGTTGCAGCGCCGCTTCAAGAACCGGAAGATCGACATGGACGAGCCAACCATGATGCGCTATATCAAGAAGAAAGGATTCAAGACCGTCACGGACTTCTACATCGAGATCGCCGAGGAACGCCTCGATCCCAACCAAGTAATCGACGAATATCTGGAGGCTTTCCGCAAGGAGACGGAGACGAACGAGCGCACCGAGGTGCGTAGCGCGGAGGAATTCGTGACCACGACTCCGGTGGAGGAGATATCGACGAACAAGGATGTCTTGGTGATCGACAAGAACCTGACGGGTATCGAATATAAACTCGCCAAATGCTGCAACCCGATTTATGGCGACGAGGTTTTCGGTTTCGTCTCCACGCAAGGTATCAAGATACACCGCATGGATTGCCCGAACGCCCAAGAGATGTTCAGCCGCTTCGGTTACCGGATCATCCGCGCGAAATGGAGCGGCAAGGGAGACAATGGCTATACGGTTACGTTGCGGGTGATCGGACGGGACGATATAGCGATCGTCACCAACATCACCTCCGTGATCGGAAAGGAATCGAACGTCACGCTTCGCTCCTTAAACATCAACTCGGTAGACGGATTATTCCAAGGTAACTTTACCGTATTGGTAAGAGATACGACCGCATTAAACTTGCTGACGAAAAAGATCAAGGCGGTAAACGGCGTGAAAACGGTAGAGCGATTAAATTCTTAGATAGTGTACTGTGCACGAAGTACCGTAGTACTCTGTACGAAGTACTACAGTACCCTCTAGGAAGTACCGCAGTACTTCGTACAGGGGACTGGGCCAACTGTACGGCTGGGCCTTGTGACTATACCCGGATCACAGAATCGGCTTCAGCCCCATCTTCTCCGCACGTTGTATTAGGAACTGCCGGGCCGCCTCATACTCGTTCGGGATCACGCCGTCGAGGATGGCGTTCTTGATCGCCTCTTTCAGCACGCCGACAGGCTTGGAGGGAGCCAAGCCAAACGTCTCCATGATCTCCTCGCCGGATACCGGAGGCTGGAAGTTACGGACACGGTCTTTTTCCTCTATATCGGCCAGCTTCTCGCGCACCTTTCGAAAGTTGTTCAAAAAACGGCGAACCTTCTCCGGGTTCTTGCTCGTGATATCGGCCTCGCACAGTTTCATCAAATCGTCGATATCATCTCCCGCGTCAAACAGCAGACGGCGGATCGCCGAATCCGTCACCTCATCGTCCGACAAGGCGATCGGACGCATATGCAGGCTTACCATCTTCTGCACGTACTTCATCTTCTCATTCATCGGGAGTTTCATCTTCCTGAAAATACCGGGGATCATCCGCTCGCCGATAAAATTATGATTATGGAACGTCCATCCCAAGCGAGGGTCGAAACGCTTCGTGGCAGGCTTGGCGATATCGTGGAAGAGGGCGCTCCAACGCAGCCATAGATTATCGGAAGTCTTGCTCAAACGATCCAGCACCATCAAGGTATGGGCGAAATTATCCTTATGCCCGATCCCCTCCTTGGTCTCCACGCCCTTCAAGGCGCAAAGCTCGGGGAAAATCAATGGCAACAGTCCGCATTTATCCAGCAAGTCGAAACCGATAGAGGGCTTTGGCGAGAGGACGATCTTGTTCAACTCGTCCACGATACGTTCCTTGGAGATAATGGAGATACGTTCCCGGTTACGGATGATGGCGTCGAAGGTATCGGGATCGATAAAGAAACCTAATTGAGTGGCGAAACGAATCGCACGCATCATCCGGAGCGGATCATCGCTGAAAGTAACATCCGGGTCTAAAGGCGTACGGATCGTAAGCTCGTCCATATCCTCCAACCCGCCGAAGGGATCGACCAATTCTCCGTAACGCTCCTTGTTCAGGCAAAGGGCCAAGGCGTTGATCGTGAAATCGCGGCGGTTCTGGTCATCCTCCAAGGTGCCGTCTTCCACGACAGGCTTACGGCTGTCATGGCTGTAGGATTCTTTCCTCGCCCCCACGAATTCCAGCTCCAGATCGCCGGCTTTCACCTGCGCCGTCCCGAAATTCTTGAAGACGGAAAGATAAGCGCCACGCCCGATCTTTTTGGCCACTCGTTTGGCCAACTCGATACCGCTGCCAACCGCTACCACGTCTATATCCTTGGATGGGCGGTTCAAGAAAATATCCCGCACATATCCGCCTATTACATATACCTCAACACCTAGCTCTTCCGCCGCCTCCGATATCAAATGGAAAGGCTTCGCGGATATATGATTTACTATCTCTTCCTCGTTTATATACATATTTATGTATTCCAAATCCAATAAAGAGCGCAAAGATAATCAAATTTCATGTACTTTTGCGGTATCAAATACATTGAACGAGAAAGATATGAAAAAGTTAGCGATCTGTATAACGCTCATTGCCGCCATTTTAACGGGCTGTAACGGAGACGAGAAAGCGGCTCAGGCCCGTTTGGACAAGGCCCGGGCCATGTACGAGAATAACGAGTTTTTCGGGGCGAAGAACGAGATAGACAGTATCCGGGCGCTCTATCCCAAGGAAGTAAAGGTACTGAAGCAGGGATTAACGCTTATGCGCCAAGTAGAAGTAAAGGAGGCGGAGCGAAACATCGCTTTCTGCGACAGCTTACTCCCGATCAAGCTGGAGGAAGTAGAGGGATTGAAGAAAGGCTTCGCTTTCGAGAAGGATTCCGTTTACGAGGAAATCGGCAATTATATCTGGAAACAGCAGACGATCGAGCGCAACGTGCAACGTTGTTACGTACGTTGCGGCGTGAACGAGGAGGGCGAGATGTATCTGGCCAGCGTATATTACGGCGGACGCCCCATCGAGCATACGGGAATCAAGCTGAGCCTGAAAGACGGCCAATTCGCCGAGACCGCTTCCATCCCGTACGACGGCGGACTGAATTACCGCTTCAAGGATATGGGAAGCACCACGGAGGTAGTGACCTACAAGGGGGAGCACTGCGTCGATGCCGTCAAGTTCATCTACGATAACGAGAAAGAGCGGATCAAGGTGGAATACACAGGAGGCAAGCCTTACATTATATATATGGCGGACGCCGACAAGAAAGCGATCGTCAACACCTTCAACCTCGCCACCGTATTAAGCGATATCAAGAGCATGAACACCTTGAAAGAGAAATCAGAGAAGAAGATCGCTTATCTAAAGAATAAACTGGAGGAGTAGAATCCCTCCATACAAATGGCCTACCTATAAACAAAGCACCGGGACCCCTACCATACAGTAGGAATCCCGGTGTTAGTATACAAACTGATATCCACTATCAGTTATTCATCATTTAACGACGACCTTCTGGGCGGTCTCGCCATCAACGGAAACTACCACGATACCTTTCGATGCCGGCATCACGAAGTTATCTGAAGAAGCGATAGCGGAAGCGGTGGTCTGACCTAAGATGTTAGACAATGTAACCGTCTTGCCTGCCGCGTTCAAGACCGTAACGCTAGCCTCGCCAGCGATTACCGTGAAGCTGGCAACCTCTTCCAATTGTTCGTTGGAAACCGGGGTCGGAGCATTCTCGATCGTGAATGGAACGCCAACATTAGACATTACCACAACATTGTTTACCACACCTACATAAGGAGTCTTCAACTCGCCTGCGGCCACGGTGCGATTCAGCTCTTTCTGGTTCTCCAATAAGTAACCACCATCCTGAGTTGTCTTGAAGGCAAACAAAGCGTTGTTATCCAAAAACGGAACGATATTCGCTTTATCGCTGAAGCCTACACGGTAGTAAGTAGCGCCATTGCTAACGAATGTCTCGTTAGAATCCCGCAAGGATACCATATAGTAGCGAGGAGAAACAGCTTTGGTAGTTGTCTCCGGCGTATAGATCGATGTCGTGATGAAATACAACGGTTTACCAGCGATCACGGTATCGGCTTCTTGAACCCACAAAGAGAAGTTGTCAGTCTCATAAGTTGACTTCAAGATATCTTGGCCTTCGTTCTTCACTTCGGCAAAGAAATTCAGCGGATTCATCGTCAAGAACTTGCCATTCGTACCGAAACGTTTGTGAGAATCGTCGATAGAAGCGTACTCCGGAGCCTCTACAGCGACAAAGTCGAAGTAGTTAACCTTATCGGAAAGGATCAGGTTCGCCGTATTCACGTTCATAAAGACATATTGAGTGGTCGCGCCTACCCTTGTAGCCATCTGGTATTTGCCACCGGTCGTAGCCGTATTGAATACGAATTCCAACGGAGCGGTATAATCAGATAATTTCAACGGTCCACCATTCTCGCTGGCAACCAAATCATTGCTGAAACGTTCTTTCAACATATAAGTCGCATGATACAAGGTATCACCTAAAGCACGGGCACCTAAACCATCCGTTACATTCTGTACGGAATCTTGGCTAACCACGATACGAAGAGCGGCTGCGTTCGCTGCGTCACCAGATTTAATCATCAATACAGAATCTGAAGTAAACGCATACAGATCGTCTACACCCGGAGTACCGGAGATCAAGTTCAATACATAGCCATTATCGGCGAGTTCCTCCGCAGAGAAGTGACGAGTACCCAAGAACTTATCCTTTAAATCCACATTCGCTTGATATTCCACCGTAATAGAGTCGGTGCTACCCCCAAATGTATAGGTATTGGCCATACCTTGAACGGCGAAGATCTCCTCGTTAGAGATAATAGTCGTATTCGTATTACGGTCTACAACCGAATACATTCCGTTGTTTTCCTTGATATACCACTGTCCCTTCGGTTGATAAATAGAAGGTTTGAAACCTGCCGCAGTTACCAATTTATCGGAAGCGGCACTCTTATCGTAAGCGACAGCGTATTGTCCGCCCTTATCGCCCTTGCTCGCGCTCTTCAAGAAGTATACGCCTGTACCTGTAGCGATCGTAGAAGGAGTTCCCTTCGTTACGGTAATAACAGGAGCGGCTCCTTGAGCAGGTTGAGTAGAGCCGGACTGCAAGTCAGATACGGTCAAGGCTTTCGTCTCGATCACGCTGGCATATACGACACGTACGTTCGGAACGGAGGTCATCGGACTTGCGTTCACGGTCGGAGCGGCAGCGGCATACATAGCCAAAGCATCGTTCTTCAAGTTGATCGTGAAATAGAATTTCTGGAAATCAGCGTTACCCAGTGTATGCAAGCCACTAGCGTCATAGGTGGAGTCAGCCGTAAACTTAGCCCCATATACACCGGTAGCACCGGCGATCACATTCTTCAATGTATCGACACCTAAGTATTTTGCTTTACCATCACTAAATACTTGGTCACCTTGGATCTGCAAGGTCACATATTTAGCGTTCGCAATAGCGCCTGTAGCGGGGGCCGCCGTATTCTTCGCTATCAAGTTCTTACCCTCGAAGATATTTCCTTGATAATTTCCTCCAAACGTCAATTGAAAGACTTGGAAACCATCCCCCAGCTCACTTGCGCTCAAATACATAGCGTCGCTAGGAGCCTCTACGGTAAATTTCGTAGAAGAAGCAGAAGAACCTAAGCTCAAGTCTGTCCCAGCTACATCCAACGCCAAGATTTGATTGTTTCCGTAATAAGCCTGAATAGCGCTACCACCGGCAGCGTCAGAGAATGTCCACTGATTCACGCCCGATGTGATAACAGGCTTTGCCGTAGATGAAGCCGCAAACGACAAAACGGCCTGTGTCTTCTTGTTCTTGAATTGATACACAGGACCAGCAGGAGTCGTGCCCGCATTCGTGATTTGCCACAAGGCAGAATCAATAGCGGCTTTGGTAGCGTCTGACGCCAAAGTTTTAACAATTACTGAGTCGGCTTTCTCACCACTTAAAGACAAAACGGAAGAACCTGTCTTTAAATAATAATAGTTACCGGCTTTCCACTGAGCCTCCGGTACGGTCGTACTCGACTGAGCATTAGCCGAGAATACGCCCGCAACCATCAGGGCCGCAGCAATAAGAGTACATTTTTTGTCCATAATCAAATAGATTTTATTTATTAATCACAGTCTAAACAGGGGTTGTTTAGAAAAGGTTTTGAGGGCGTATGAGATTAACAATCGATTTAGCGTCTTATAACAAAAATCGTCCTATTCTCACGAACAGGACGACTATACTACTAAAAATGTAAACAGTGTATTTATATAGTAATATCATGAAACTATATATTTTGGAGAAAAACCGCTCCACCTTCACAGGCAAAACGGCTGGAAATCTAATCTACTCAATAAATATCTTCACAGGCTTACTCGAAATAAGCATGTTCTTTTACGACATGACCTCTGTCATCGAAATAAACCTTATATATCTTACCATTTCTGGAAAGTAATACTACCTTATACTTCACAAACGTGCTATTGTTTGACACCTCAACTGATTTCACCATACATCCCTCATAGGAAGTATTTACCGCATCACGCAATACTTGGGGCATATCAGTTACCTCGATCGGATAAAATTTATCCTGTGCCACTGTTTCCTTAGCGCTACCGGCCATCCCGGCTTGCGCTTCTACATCAGGGGCAATAAATAAGCCACATAAAGCGACAATAGCCCCGTAAACAATCTTTTTCATACCTTAAAAACCTAAATACCTAAACCTTTTTTCTCTTACATCATAAATTCGCAGTATAGGGTGCAATCTCCGTGCCAAAACTCACCCTAAAAAACGACAAGAGAATAACAAGTTGTAAATCCGACAATTAACCAAAAGCGAAGAATCAATCATTCGGTTGCCAAAGTGTGGAACAAACCGTGGAATGTGGAAAATTTCCCCACGAGAGTGTGGAATCTCTACACACTACTATAAAAAACGAGGCCCACCCTTAATCTATATAAGGATGAGCCTTAAATCATTCTACTTAAATATAATCAAATAAAAATACTAAAGTAATAAAATAAAGTTCCGTAATATCATATACACTCTGTGTCTAATCTCTAATTTGCGATTCACAAAGATAAATCTTTTTGTTCAACCATCTATAAAATAACCGCTCATCTAACGAAACTCAAAGATTTTTGAACAAAAAGATTCCTTTTAAGGACAAGTCATAGATTATCACGAACTTCAATCCTTCGCTTGGTGTACGGTTAGTTGCGGGAATGGGAAACCGATACCTACCTCATTGAAGGTCGCGTAGATATTCTTGTTAATATCGAAATACACGCCCCAATAGTCTGAACTATTTACCCAAACACGTACCACCACGTTTACGCTGCTGTCCGCCAAGGCTGTCAAGGCGATAAACGGAGCGGCCGGCTCGGACAAGATGCGGGAATCCTTCGCTAATACAGACTCTATCACTTGCTTTACTTTCTCATAATCGCTGCCGTATTCCACGCCAAAGGTCCAGTCTACACGGCGAGTCGTCTGGTTACTGAAATTAGTCACAACGCCACTGCTCAAAGAGCCGTTCGGTATATAAATGACCTTATTATCAACCGTACCTAATACGGTATGGAACATCTGGACCTCTTTCACGGTACCGCCAACGCCCTGCGCCTCAATATAATCACCCACCTTATAAGGCTTGAAAAGAAGGATGATCAATCCACCGGCAAAGTTTGACAGGTTACCGCTCAATGCCATACCGACAGCGACACCGGCGGAAGCCAACAAGGCGGCAAACGACGTAGTTTGAACGCCTAACGCCCCTACGACTGAAATAATCAATAAAATGGTTAAACTGACATTCACCAAACTACCCACAAAAGTCTTGACAGAAGGATCGATATCCCGTTTGCTCAATATCTTCCGAACCAGTTTATTTAGTAAGTTTATAACCAATCGTCCCACCAAAAAGACAATAAGGGCTTTAATAATCGTAAAACCCAATTGGGAGCCATGCTCAACCAAGGATCTGATAGCTTCCTCTAATTTAGAACTCGCTTCTGCAGCTGCTAATAATACCATATCTCTTCTATTTTAGTTAATCTATTAATTATATAACAATCTGATCTTCCAAAAATATTATGAAATGTAGCAAAGGTATAAAGTTTTTTTAATCTGGTAAAACCATGAAATAATTACGTAGCTTTGCATCAATCAAATAACACGTTAAATACGACAGCATGAAAATCCTTGCGATACTCGCCGCCCTTTTCCTTTCAATAGGCTATGGCCACGCTCAGACATACGAGAAGTTTGTCGAGAAAAGTTTTGACTTCTTGGACAAGAACGACTTAGTCTCCGCCGAAGAGAGCCTACGAGCCGCCATGCGCCTTGAACCGGGCAACCCCAATAACTATGCCTTGCTCATGAATCTCGGGACGATACAGCGTAGACAAGGGAAACTGGAAGATGCCCTTCTCTCCTATACCGCCGCCCTAAGCCGCCATCCGAATAATGAGGCCATACTGGAAAATCGTGCCGGCTTATATACGGAAATGGGTGAGATCGAAAAAGCGACGAACGATTACAATGCCCTGTTAATCTTGAACCCCCATCATCAAGAGGCGTTATATTGCAGGGCGATGCTTCATTTGCAACATAAGAACTATCTGTTGGCCGAGCAGGATTTCGATAAGATACTGGAAGTAAACGAGAAATCCGTGAAAGGACGTCTGGGACACGCAATTCTCGAGAAGCTACGGGGGAATTACGATGAGAGCGAACGCATCTTTAATTACTTGATCAACGAGATGCCCCGCGAATGGATCTTATACGAGGGCCGTGCCGATCTATACTTCATGATGGGCAAGAACGCCCGGGCTATGGCCGATATCAATCGCATTTTCGTGGAAAGTACCCCGACAGCCGCTTTATATGTATTGCGAGGCAAAGTAAAACTCGCCCAATATGAGAAGGCATCGGCCGCCTTAGACTTCAAGAAAGCTGAGGATATGGGATATGATAAAACGACTATCGACGAGTTGATGAAGATGGCTCGTTAAGGCTGTTTTTATACGTATAGTGGCATCGGCTCACGCGAGTAGTGGTATTGGCCTACGCCACTACTCGCGTGAGCCGATGCCACTATACGTGTGAGCCTGCGCCACTACTGGTGCGAAATCGGCCCATTTATACTACTTTTCCGTGATATAATTGACAACCCAACTACCCACTTCTTTCGTTCCATATTTCGCTCCACCTTCCACTTGGATTTCCGGCGTACGGACATTCGCATCGAGGGAAGCGTCTACGGCTTCACGGATCAAGGCTCCCTCTTCTTTGAGGTCGAAATACTCGAATAACATCGCTACTGAAAGAATTTGCGCCAAGGGGTTCGCAATATTCAGCCCTTTCGCCTGCGGCCAAGAGCCATGAATCGGCTCGAAAACCGGCGTGCTCTCTCCGGTAGAAGCGGAAGGCAGCAAGCCCATAGAGCCGCTGATGCAAGAACCCTCATCCGTCAAGATATCACCAAACGTATTCTCGGTTACCATCACGTCGAAGAATTTCGGCTCTTGGATCATACGCATAGCGGCGTTGTCCACATACATATAGTCTGTCGTTACTTCCGGATAGCTAGGAGCCATCTCTTGAGCGATCTGGCGCCATAGACGGGAAGAGGCAAGTACGTTCGCCTTGTCAACAACCGTCAGGTGCTTATTCCGTTTCATCGCATACTCGAAGCCCACTTTCAAGATACGCTCGATTTCCGGGCGGGTATACATATTCGTATCGTATGCCTTATCGTTGTCTTGATATTTCTCACCGAAATACATACCACCGGTCAACTCACGGATACATAAGAAATCCGCGCCATCCACCAATTCGGCACGCAACGGCGATTTATGCAATAGGCATTTGAAGGTCTGCACCGGACGGATATTAGCGAACAGGCCCAACTTCTTACGCATCGCCAAAAGACCTTGCTCCGGACGTACTTTCGCTGTCGGATCATTATCAAACTTAGGATCGCCCACGGCCGAGAAAAGAACAGCGTCGGCATCCTTACAAATCCGATAGGTCTCCTCCGGGAAAGGATCGCCTACCTTATCGATCGCGTCAGCGCCACAAAGGGCATACTCATAGTGAACCTCATGTCCGAATTTCTCACAAACGGCACTCATTACTTCCACGCCTTGCACGGAAATCTCTGGTCCGATCCCGTCTCCGGGAAGTACTGCTATATTCAGTTTCATCGTAAATGTTTGTTATTATTCTCTGTTAAAATGTACATACTTAGGCTCCGTGGGGAAATACGTGTCATCATCCCACAGGGTACTTGTAATCATCAAGTCGGCGCTATAACGGTTACAAGCGATAGGTACGTTATGAACACGGCACTGGCGAAGCAACATCTGGATGTCGGCCTCGTGCGGTTGCGGATTCAAGTCGTCTATCAAAAAGACCGCCAAATCGATCTCCTTACGGACAACCATAGCGGCAATCTCAGCATCGCCTCCCATCGGACCGGAATGCATGCAAGCAATATCCGCGTTCACCCCTTTTTCCTCGAGAGCTTTACGAACCAAATTTCCGGTCGTACCCGTACAAACAATATGGTGGTGAGACAAGAACTCAGCGTTATGTACCGCCCATTCTACCATTTCCGCCTTACGATTGTCGTGCGCTACAAGCGCGATAGTCAACTTTTTCATACCCTTTACCTTTTTAATTATTAATCCTCTATCTTGTTCAGCATCTTCAATGTCGCCTTGATCGCCGCCTCAGTCTGATCAGCGTCCAGACCACGAGTCTTGAAATCGACCCCGGCATAATTCCAGCTGATGACCGTCTGCACGAACGCATCCGTACGTCCTCCCGGCGGGATGGATACCGAATAGTTCGTCAACATCGGGAACGGGCGGTTCAAACGGGAATAAATCCGGCGTAGGGCACGAACGAAAGCGTCGTATTGGCCATCACCGGAAGCCGATTCCTCGTAAGCCTCGCCATTGATCTCGATCTTCAAGGTAGCCACCGGTTTCAGCCCTTGGGCCAAGGATAAGGAATAGTTCAAGATCCGTATTTTCTGATCCTCCAGCGCATTATCATGATGAAGCACATCGCTGATAATATAAGGAAGATCCTCCGGGGTAACCATTTCTTTCTTATCCCCTAACTCAATGATCCGTTCCGTAACCTTACGCATCGAGCCCTCATCCATGTCGATACCGAGCGCTTCCAGATTCTTGCGGATATTCGCTTTTCCGGAGGTCTTGCCCAAGGCGTACTCGCGAACCCGTCCGAAACGCTCAGGAAGCAGGTCGTTGCAATACAGGTTGTTCTTGCTATCACCGTCCGCATGGACACCGGCGCATTGCGTAAACACATGCTCTCCGATAATCGGCTTATTGGGCGGGATATGCACCCCCGAATAGGTCTCGACCAAACGACTGGCCTTGTTTATCTTTTCCTCCCTCAAGTTCGTCTCCTCTCCCAACTGATCCTTGATGACGGCAAGGACGCTGCTCAATGGAGCATTACCCGCACGCTCTCCCAAACCGTTCACGGTCGTATGGATTCCCTTGATACCCGCACGGATGGCGGAATATACATTCGCTACGGCAAGATCATAGTCGTTATGCGCATGGAAGTCAAACCGTAAATCAGGGTAACGGTCCACCATCATCTTGCAATACTCGTAGGTATTTCCGGGATTCAAGACTCCCAAGGTATCCGGGAGCATGAAACGGCAGATCGGAAGTCCTTTCAACGCATCGATTACCAAGAATACGTAATCCGGGGAATGCTTGATACCGTTCGACCAGTCCTCCAAATAGATATTCACGTCGATCTTCCGTTTCGCCGCTTCCAATACGACCGTACGAATATCGTCAACGTGTTGCTCGGGAGTCTTTCGAAGCTGTTCGGTGACATGCTTATAAGAGCCCTTGCAAAGCAAGTTCACGACACGGCAACCTGCGGATTCAATCCAGTCGAGAGAGACCGTACCATCCACGAAACCCAAGACCTCCAATTTGTCTAGGTTTCCGGAACGGGCGGCCCAAGCGGCTACACGCTTCACGGCCTCAAACTCTCCGTCCGACACACGGGCGGAGGCGATCTCCACCCGGTTCACGCCTAAGTCGTTCAGCAGCACTTGCGCTATGCTAAGCTTCTCGTGAGCGGCGAAGGAGACGCCCGAAGTTTGCTCCCCATCTCTGAGGGTTGTATCCATTATTTCTATCATAATCAGCGTGCTGCCTCGAAGGCTTCTATCTTTGATTTATTTGCCAGTAAATAGTCGATATCGTCCAATCCGTTGATCAGGCAATCCTTTTTATAGGCGTTGATCTCGAAATGCTCGCTTTTGCCCGTAGCCTTGTTCGTGATCGTTTGCTCCGGTAGATTTACCTCGACCTCAGTTTTCGGGTCCTTGTAAATCGAATCGAACAATTCAGCGAGGAACTCTTCAGTCACAACAACCGGCAGCACGAAGTTGTTCAACTCGTTGTTTTTATGGATATCGGCGAAGAAACTGGAGACCACGACACGGAAACCGTAATCGGCGATCGCCCAAGCCGCATGCTCACGGCTGGAACCGGAACCGAAGTTCTTTCCCGCTACCAATATCTTTCCGCTATACGTAGGATCGTTCAAGACGAATGATTCGATCTTATTACCTTCCTTATCATATCGCCAATCCCGGAATAAGTTCTCGCCGAACCCTTCTTTGGTAGTCGCTTTCAGAAAGCGGGCTGGGATAATCTGGTCGGTATCCACGTTCTCTAAAGGAAGAGGTACGCAAGTGCTTGTGATTATATTGAATTTTGTTTTCATCTTATGCTACTTTATTAGATTAGTCTTTACATCAGTTCTCTCGGGTCCGTGATCTTACCTGTCACAGCGGCGGCGGCGGCCACAAGCGGCCCCGCTAAGATGGTGCGCGCACCCGGTCCTTGGCGGCCCTCGAAATTACGGTTGGAAGTGGAGACCGCATATTTACCCGCCGGAACCTTATCCTCATTCATCGCCAGACAAGCGGAACATCCCGGTTGACGAAGGACGAAGCCGGCCTCGGCCAAAACCTTGTCGATCCCCTCGGCACGAATCTCCCGCTCTACCTGCCAACTGCCGGGAACCAGCCAAACCGTTACATCATCCGCTTTCTTCTTTCCTTTCACCAAAGAGGCGAAAGCACGGAAATCCTCGATACGGCCATTCGTACAGCTACCTAAAAAGACATAATCCACTTTCTTACCCAACATAGACTCGCCTGCCTTGAAGCCCATATAATCCAAAGACTTCTTATAAGAAATACGGCCTGCCTCGGGCACGCTTTCTAAGGAGGGGATATCTTTGCTGATACTCATACCCATGCCCGGGTTCGTACCGTACGTAACCATCGGGTCGATATCCTCGGCGTGAAAAACGATCTCCTTATCGAACTTAGCGTCCGGATCACTATATAGCTGACGCCACTCGCTCACCTTCCGCTCCCATTCCTCGCCTCTTGGGGCAAACTCACGGTCTTTCAAATAATCGAAAGTAACATCATCCGGAGCGATCATACCGCCACGGGCACCCATCTCGATAGAAAGGTTACAGATCGTCAGACGTTCCTCCATGGTCGTATTACGAATCGCCTCGCCAGCGTACTCTACGAAATAGCCCGTAGCACCGCTGGTACTCATCTTACTAATAATGTATAAAGCAAAGTCCTTCGCCGTAACGCCCGGTTTGCGTACACCATCGATCGTGATACGCATCGTTTTCGGCTTACGCTGCATGATACATTGGGTAGCCAAGGTCATCTCCACCTCGCTCGTACCGATACCGAAGGCGATAGCGCCCATGGCACCGTGCGTAGAAGTATGGGAGTCGCCACAAACGATCGTCATACCCGGCTGCGTCAAGCCTGTCTCCGGACCTACCACATGGATGATACCATTCTTCGGATGTTGAAGACCGTAATACGTCAAGCCGAAATACTTCGCGTTCTCTTCCAAGGTATCCACTTGATTCTTGGATATAGGGTCCTCGATAGGCTTATCTTGGTTCAATGTCGGGATATTGTGGTCCGGCATACAAGTGATTTGCGCGGGACGGAAGGGCTTCAATCCACGTACACGTAATCCGGCGAAAGCCTGCGGGCTAGTCACCTCATGACAATACAGACGGTCGATATACAATTGTATGGTTCCGTCGGGCAACGTGTCCACCACGTGTTTGTCCCAGATTTTCTCAAATAATGTCTTGCTCATTGTCTTGTCTATTTTTAGTCTACTATAAACTTATTGATGGCGTCCACGAAAGCCTCCACGGAAGCAGCGATAATATCGGTATTCGCAGAGAACCCATAATAGGTAGCCCCGTTATACTCTACCTGCATATGCACCTTGCCCGTATCATCGCTACCTTTATTAATGGCTTGGATCAAGAATTCCTGAATCGTCATGTCACTATTACTAATGGCTTTTTTCACCGCCTTGATACCCGCGTCAACCGGACCGTTACCAGCTGCGGCCTCATATCTTCTTACTCCCGACAAATTTAAACAAATACTTGCGACTGATTGTACTCCAACACCACTAGTTACCTGTAAATATTCCAATTTAATACGGTGGGTGGCCGTACGATCCTTCCCGACCAACATCAAAACATCATCATCATTAATATCTTTCTTACGATCGGCCAGTTTCAAGAACTCATCGTACACCTTGTCCAATTTCTCCTGCTCCAGATCCACACCTAAAACATGCAGGCGATGCTTCAACGCCGCACGACCGCTACGAGCAGTCAATACGATCGCATTATCATCAATACCCACATCCTTCGGATCGATGATCTCGTAGGTTTGCGCATTCTTCAAAACGCCATCTTGATGGATACCGGAGGAGTGAGCGAACGCATTACGTCCGACAATAGCCTTATTCGGTTGTACCGGCATATTCATCAAGCTAGAAACCATACGGCTCGTACTATAGATCTTATTCGTCGTGATATTGGTGATGATATCACGTTCTTTATGGCTCTTGAAAACCATGGCAACTTCTTCCAATGACGTGTTACCCGCACGCTCACCGATGCCGTTTATGGTTACCTCCACCTGACGGGCTCCGTTCAACACGCCTTGTACGGTATTCGCGGTAGCCATGCCCAAGTCATTATGGCAATGGGTGGACAAGATCGCGTTATGTACGCCATCCACATGTTCCATCAGATACTTAATCTTCGCCCCGTACTCATCCGGCAAGCAATATCCTGTCGTATCCGGGATATTCACTACGGTAGCCCCGGCCTTGATCACGGCCTCCACGACACGGGCTAGATATTCATTATCCGTACGCCCGGCATCCTCACAGTAGAATTCTACGTCCTCCACGTACTTTTTAGCGTATTTCGTGGCGGCGATCGCACGCTCTATAATCTCCTCTCTCGTGGAGTTAAACTTGTATTTGATATGAGAATCAGAAGTACCGATACCCGTATGAATACGTCCTCGCTTAGCGAATTTCAACGCCTCAGCTGCCACGTCGATATCTTTCTCCACCGCACGGGTCAAGGCACAGATGGTCGGCCAAGTCACGGCCTTTGAGATCTCAACCACACTCTTAAAATCCCCAGGACTGGAGACAGGGAAACCAGCCTCGATCACATCAACACCTAGCTGTTCCAACGCCTTAGCTACTTGAATCTTTTCCACTGTATTCAACTGGCATCCCGGAACCTGTTCACCATCACGTAAGGTGGTGTCGAAAATAAATAATCTGTCTGACATAATCTTATATTCTTAATTTACTAATATCCTATACTAACTAAAAAAGCCTCTCTCACAAGGAAGTGAGAAAGGCTCTTTCATATATCGTAATGCTCGCAAAGCATACAGTCTCACTTCCTATCCCGTTCCCAGAGTAGAATAATGTTTAGAGAAATAATGAGACTATTTTGCAAGTTGCGTGTCATTGTTCTTGTCTTTATTGTTTTTGTTTCAACGTTGCAAAGATACGGCCTTTTTCGAGACCAGCAAATATAATCCGAAGTTTTTTACTTATTATTTATTATAAACCGTAAGCCAAACGATCGTATACCTTACGAAATAACACTACCCATCGTAAGGTTGTTACGATGGGCAGTATAAGGTGTTTACACTGCCCATCATAAGCACCTTACGATGGGCAGTGGCAGAATCAGCGAACCACGACTTTCCGTACAAACGAATCGCCGAAGGCCTCGCAGCGGACGAAGTAGACTCCGGCATGCCCTACCGGGATCTCAGCCTTGCCAAGAATCGAACCTTCGTAAAGAACGATGCCGGACACATCGACTACCTTCAAGGCTACCTGCTGAGGCATATTCACGAAGATAGATTGATTGGCTGTATACAGGCTCATGCCTTCCTCGATGGACTCGATGCCGGTTGGCGTATCCGGTTGGTCCGGCTTGTCTGGATTCTCCGGATCTACGGGGTCTACAGGAGGAGTAACCGGATCCAAGAAAGTAGCGGAAACAACCTTCACCTCTATCTTGCTACTAACCGGCTTGTAATTCGGATCGGTCGGCGTAAAGGTAACCTCTTGCTGACCGGTGGCCGTAGGCGCTGTTTCCGGCTTGCTCCAAGCGAATGTTCCGGCTACGATACCGGGATTTCCACCTTGTAGAATTGATTCGGCCAGTGTATGACCGAGCAAGATATCGGAAGCATCCGGCCACTTCGTAATCGCAGGTTCGGCTTGTTCTATCGCATAGGGGAATACTTCAGTATATTCTTTATACTTCGCATCAGCTGAACGATAAACACGTACATAATACTTATCGACATTCTTCAAGACAGCCGGTTGCGTACAGGCCTCGTCAAAGAAGAACGTGATCTGGCAAGCCTCGTTGCCCGTACCTGTCACGGATACGAGTTGAGCCGCACCGTTATATACGGAGGAGGTTTGAGCTAACTTGAACTCTAGTTTATCCTTGCCGACAAATTCAGGAGTAACCCCCGTAGAGCCTTCCGCTACCACATATTCCCGAGGGTTCTTCTTTGCGTCAACAGGGTTAGACTCAATATCAGACCAATGAGAGAACTTAGCGCCTTCCGCAGGCACAGCTTCCAGCGTCACCGTTATACCGGCGGGGATAGAAACCTTACCATCCGTTGCGTCGTATGGCATACCGCCATTAGTGACACGTACGTAGCCCATCGGTGATACCGGTTCCCCTCCCGCACGTAGGATAGACTCACCAAAGGATAAGTTTACCGGATCTTTCGTAGAATGATAGTAAACCGTGCCTTCGTAATTCTTTTTAGCCGCATCGCTGTTAGGCTCAATCACGTATTTTGTCACGCCATTGGTAGTTGTGCTTGTGATGTCCACCTCTGCCGGGCGAGTCTTCGGATTACCTCCGTTCGTAGGCGCTTCCGTTACCGAGACCTTGGACTTATGGATCACTAAGCCATCCTTATACTCCCCTTTGAACTCATTATACAAACCATCCTCTTCGCGATGCAACAAGACCGTATAATTGTCCGCATCGATTGCCTTAGCAGTCTTCTCACCCTTAGTGTTCTTATATAAGACCTCAAAAGAGAAACCAGCGTAAGTCTGCGAAGCGAAAGGCACGAAGTTGCGGGATACGCCACTGTAGTAGTATTCTTGATACGGCCAAAGGATGTATGTCTTCTCGATATTTACCCGAGGATCGAATACAGCTGTCACCGTCAGGTCGCCGGTTACGGTCAAGACATCATTTTGAGATATTTCCTTACCGTTCGCCAAGATGGTAAGCAGTCTCGCTCCGTTCTGTCCCTCGGCACTCGCTATACGAACCTCCGTACCATAAGGTTGTTCTCCGGATGGCTCCAACGTGATCGTACCGGAAGCGGTCTGAGTCGGGTTGCTGCTTACGGCAGAGGCCTTCACCATGTATTTCTTCGCACCGAAAGCAGCTTTTGCCGTAACATCGCCTGTCACGGTCCACAGGTCGTTCGTAGGGCCGGTCACGCCCGATAAGGTGACACTGCCATCCAAGCTATACCCGGCATCCGGAAGCGCAACCGCACGTAGCTTCGTACCAACAGGAACGGAAGAACCGTAAGCGATCAAACTGCCGTCTTCCTTATATAATAAGATAGAGCCGTTCGCCACATCTTTATCGATGGAGACAAGTGCCCCCTCTTTTGGCTTGAATGCGGCATTGACCTCCAAATCCGCTGTAAGCGTCACCTTGTTACCCTCTAGAGGCTTCTTGTTTATAGTCAATGATTCCAACTGGGAGTTCACGTCCGGTGTAGCCACGATTTGCAAGATCGTACCTTGTCGCAAGAAAGCTCCAGACGCAACCTTCGCACCTTCGGCCGTAACCGAGAGACTGCCGTTGCCTACATGATTGATCGTTACCGCACGCATGATCGGGGAGAAGTTCGCCGTATAGGTCTTATTATTATCCGCCTTAACAAAGATGGAATCATTCGCCGGCAAGGTCTCGCTCGCGCCCGTTACCGACCAACTCTCGAACTTATAATTGGGCAGAGACAGGGCTACCAAGGAGATCTCTTGACCCTTCACGTACACGTCATCCTCGGTCTTGCCCAATACGTTTACGGTACCTCCTGTTGTCCCTGTAGCGGTGACTAGATACGTAGGGGTTACCTCAACCTCCACAGACACCTCCGCTGTATTGTAATAAGAGGAGTTATCCGGATAGAAAGTGACGGAACAGCTTTGCTTCCCGGCCGGCATCACCGCATTCCCGTTCGTCCAAACGAAGGTACCGGCAATCGTATATCCATCTTCATCCTTTACGCTACCACCGGACAGTAAAGAAGTTGAAAGCAATTGCCCCTCCTTGATACCTGTCGTTTGCGGCTTCGTGATTTTACTTGCGTCAATAGCGATCTTGCTCGTCAGACTCATGACATAGACCTCCTCGAACTCAGCGTAGTCAGTGTCACCCGCATAGGATAGCTTGACATACAGGATACCCTCTTCCTTGCGGTCATTGTCGGTAGCCGCTATTTTACAAGAATCATCCTTAAAATAAGCGACCGTAAGCGTCTTATCCTCCGGGATGGTCGTATAGCTCAATCCTGCGGCTATAGCCGGGTTGACCACTTGCTCTTGGCCCGATACGTTCACCACCAGATGGGCTCTTTCCTTATACGCTGTAAGGGTCGCTCCACTCAAGTCCTTCACCGACTGCCCATTGGAGGCCTTGTTAGACAAGAGTCCGTTTTTCGCCGTGAACTTTCCTCCCTCAAAAGAGGCCGCCAGCACTACCGGGATACGGAGCACAGGGCCTTCCGGGGCTTTCATATCCTTGTTTCCTGCACTGTATACCACGCAACGGAAGCTGCCGTCACTTTGCTTACTCCACGTAAGAGCATGATCATTTGCCAACTCGCCGAGGATCGGGGTTCCATCTAGCAAGATACCCTCGGACAAGGTGAAATCCACCTGGAAGGAGGAAAAACTAAAGGAATTGCTGGATACCTCCAGCGTGAGCGTATCCTTACTGCCAGCGGCGTTCAGGTTCGTCTTCGCCAATTTCCACTGGGCGGCAGTAGCCGTTCCCGCCGATAACAGCAGGGAGAGGGCTACGAATAATTGTTTTATATGATTCACTTTCATAATTTACTTACAGATAAAGATGTTAGTATTACTTGCCTTCACACCATGGCCTGTCTTTGCCGTCAAGCGGTAATAGTAAACGCCCGCCGGTAAGGTAAGAGCCGCCGAATATTGGTTATCGCCCACTTCGCCGGGCAGACCGTTCAATACCACGGCCAAAGCGCCATTCGCAGAGAATACGTGGATCGTCACGGATTTGGCCGCCTCCGTCAACTGATAACGGAAGGTCGTGCTGCCACGGAACGGGTTCGGATAATTGGACACGGCTGCCAATTGGCTGATCGCCTCGATCGGGGCGTTGGAAGTCACGATCGCATCGCCACCAGACCTCAAGCTGTTGGCCTTCGCATCGGAGAAGGAGGCTCCTACCAAGGTAACGCCCGCCGGCATACGCAGGATACGGCTCTTGCCCGAAGGAATCGTGCGGCCATCCAAGCTATAACCGATCACCCGCAAGGTATCCCCGTTCAAGCTGGAAGCCTGCAGGAACTTAGCGGCGTCGCCCAGTAACGGGATCTCGTCGATGACTCCCACCAACTCCAGATAGATACCGGCTACCGGTACTTGGCTATTCATCGTCAAGAAGTTGTCAGCGTCGAGCTCCATTTGTACGGGAACCTCGGACTCAGAACGCAGTGCACTGGCCTTGGTAACCGGCTTGCCGTGGATGAGGTTGACGATACCAATTACGTCAGCGATCTCTACATTATTATTATAGTTCACATCCGCCTCGGCAAAACCGAAGTTGGGGATCATGTTATCCTTGTCCTCCAAGATGTAGCTTACCGTAGCGGTCACGTCTTGCACGTTCACGGACTTGTCGAGGTTCGCGTCGCCGTCGCAGGTGTAGACGGTCGTTACATATCTTATTCTCCAGCCCGGGAATAAAGGATTCGTCACGGAAACCACCACTAGGTCATTCGGCATCAATTCCTCCGCTATCGTATATTGGTTATCCTTGAAATCTATCGTATCGTTATTCACGGCCCAGATATAATCTGAGACAGTACCCGCTACCGTGGCTTGAGCCGACAGGTCGATCTTCTCACCATAAAGGCTGAAACCACCTAGACGAGCCTTGCCTACCGCAAGCAACACATCACCTTCAGCGGATTCCAACTGTCTCGGGTTCTGTACGCCGCTGAACTCCAGAGCCGATCCGGAGGTATGCAATGCCTTCAAAGCCGGGAACCTATCCAAATCAATCGAGGTAGTAGTCTTGGGAACACCATATGTCTGCAATAAGGCGGCGATCTCCGGGCAAGTCTCCTCTATCGGCTTTATCTCCGTCCAGCTCAAGAACAACCCCCTCAAATTCTTATTATTGGAAACATCGCAAGCCTTCAAGCCGGTATTGGATACATCCAGATACTCCAACGCGGGATACATGGAGACGATCAAGGTAGAAAGCGGCGTATTGCCGGCAAGCATCAAGGAGCTCAATACCGTGCTATTCTTCGGCAAGGTTAGTTTCTCTACCCGGTTGCCGTAAAGCGATAGCTCTTGCAGCTTATCCAAGGCGGACAGATCTACTTCCTTCGTGAAGCTATTGCCCATCTGATACATATATAATTTCACTAAACGTCGAGGGTTCTCGTCGTTCCAGATCACTTGCGCATACTGTGAGTTCTCGTTCGTCTGCCATGCGCCGCTGCTCCACCACTCGCTCAGCTCCTTGTTGTTGGAAGCGTCTACGATACGTGCCAAGGTAGCCACATCGCTCTCGGCGAATACTTGGGGGACGGTGGTTTCCACATGGATGCGTGAGGTCTCGATCTGCCAGCCGTCACGTACATTGATCTCCGTGATTCTACAGAACTTCGGGTTCATCAGCTTACAATAGTAGTCTCCATACTTTTCCTCCTTGCTGTCCAGCACGAATACGCCCGGACGGTTTGGTACCGGCTTCAATGCCTCTTTCTCCTCTATCCCATATTTGGCGTTTACCCATAGGAATACGGTCTCTATGCCATCGATCACAGCCTCCGAGGAGAGGTCGATCGTATCGCCGTTCTCGAACCATTCTATACTCTCCGGATGCGAGGGGGAAGTAAGCGTTATGTGCCCCCAACCGTTATAATTTATCTGCCGATAATTCTTTACCGTAGAATATCTCAAAAGAGATCCATCCGCATTCAAGTTACTCAAGTTCGGGTACTGAGCCAGATCGAGACTCTTCACATATCCCGGCAATCCCAACGACTCCAGATTCTTTCCCACTTGCGCGGAAGGAAGCTCATACTCCGTATCTTGCAAATATAGATGACGGATAAACGCCGGTAGGTTCTTTATCAGATCGGCGAACTGCTTCGTATGCGGCAAGGCCAAATAGGTCAAGCTCGTAGCCTTATCGAAACCTTGTACCTTTAAGTCTGGGCAATATTCGATGGTCAGCCTATTTAATCGCTTAAAGGAAGAGATATCCAACGAAGTCAAAGATAAATGCTCTAGGTAAAGCTCCGTCAACTTCGAGCAACCAGTCAAGTTCAGTCTCGCCAACCTCGTTTTTTGGTAAGATCCCTCGCCCCTGTATCGCGTGCCAAATCCGAAATATTGCAGTTCCGGACATTTAGATAGGTCAAGAGACTCCAGATTCTTACTATATACATGCAGGTGCTCCAGCTTCGTATTCTTCGATAGATCCAGCTTCTCTATATTCATGAAACGCTCGCACTCGAGATACTTCAACTCGGTGAAGGCGCTTAGGTCCAGTTGGGAGATCGTATCCTTCGAGTTCCAATCAAACTCAATAGCTAGATGTGTCAACCGACCGACCTCGTCCGTGCTCCAGTCCGTACGAATCACGTCTTGATACGAGTTCCAATTCTCGCGTTCCCAGCCCTTGCTGTCCACGAACTCCTTTAATTGGGTGATATTCGGGTTATCGGCAGCCAACTTCTTCAATCCGGCGATGTCCGCAGGGGAGTAGCTGTCCGAGTTACGGGCTACCTTGATCTGCACCGTATTCATCCTCCAATTTCCGTAATTCGGATTGGTAATCTCGCACATATAATATTCACCCGGCTTCCCGGTAAATACGAAAGCCCCTTCCTTGCCGGATACCGCCAGCATGGTTGCTTCCGTCTGTTCACCAGTAGCCCGATCAATAAGGTACCATTGATATACCGATTTCACGCCACCCACCGAAGCGTAAGCGGATAGATCGATCTCCTCGCCCTTCGCGGCATAAGCGTTATAATCGTCTACCGGTGTACCGGCCATAATCGTGGTGTTACCACCAATCCAGAAATTCTCCGGTAACGGGCTTGGGAGCTTCACCGTAAACCAAGCAAGCGAATCATTACCATACAAACTCAAGCTCCGAAGTTTTGTCAAAGTGGACAAATCCAAGGATTTCAACCGGGTATTCTGCAAGTCCAACTGCTCTAACCCGGACAACGCCGATACATCCATGGAAGTGATCGTACGGGTTCTTCCATCATTAATGAAGAAACTTTTCACCCGGCTCGTGGACTCGGTGTTCCATGTCACGCCCACGTTGTAACCATCGTTCGATCCCCTGTCTTTCAAGTAATCCTTGTTGGAGATGAAGTTCCGCAAGTCCGAGTTCAGCGGATTGGCCTCGGCGATCGCTTTCAAAGCGGCGATATCGTCCTGTGAGTTATTGGCCGGAAAAACGAACGGTGCTTGGCCGCCATATACTATCCTATTGTCGTCCGCATCACAAATATCCACTTGAACCGTTCCGTTCCATTCCTCCGTGGCGTGAGCCATCAACGTGAATTGCGTAGCGGAGAAGGAAGGGATATCTAATACGTATCTGGACTCATTATATGGACTAGTCTCTTTACTTAGGTTCTGCCCGGAAAGAGTCAAGCCTTCAGAAGGACCATACAGATAAATTTTCATCCTAGCGTGTTGCCCCTGCAGGAAACCCGCCTTCGTCACGTTGATCGCAAAAGGGATATCCTCGTTCAGATCGCCGGATGTACGCGACAGACTTTCCATGCGAGGGCTCTTATCTTCCATCAGATATCGCACCTCATGCGTAGAGGAGGCCAAAGGATTCGCAGTCAAGTCTTGCGACGGGTATACGCTTACGGTATACTTCACCGTACACTCCTCCGAGCTGTACATTCTAAAATGAAGATGGGCATCATCTCCATTTTTAGACAAATTCTCATCCGGCACCCAAAAACCGCCATTGTCTAACGCCTGCGCAGGTTCGGACTCTTCCCCGAAACGGAACACTACCCCGTCCGGATTCGCCGTGTTCGCCAATTGCACGCGCATGACCATGCCTTCCGTGAAATGTTCGGCACTAAAATCTATGTACTCAGCAGCTACCGGATTCCATTTACTGATAAAACCATAAGATACAGGATACGGATGAGCGTAAAACCGTACCTCCCCTTCTGCCGGATCCGCCGACCCGACCATACCCCAAGCCAGTCCATGCCCCGGCCATGCGGCGCATAAACATAAGACCATCGCAATGAGCGACAACCTCATACTAATTCCTCGTAAAATTGTTTTCATAAGCAATAAATTTATAAATAGGTGTTTTGTATTCATAATACGTATCGGTATCTCTCACCATTCCCGACTTAGCGTGTCGTATTCGTAGGATGGCCTTTTTCCCATGCGCCGAGCGCAAACACGCCGGGCCGGTATGCGGAGGAAATCCTCCGCATACCGGCCCGGCGTATACATATAATAGATCTGGGTTAGCTTGCTTGCTTGCTTGCTTGCTTGCTTGCTTGCTTGCTTGCTAGACAATTATTCCGATTCACCAAGCGCATACTGATAAAAAAGGTTAACATCATATATCTATCACACATCATCATATGATTTTCATATACTCTTTTAATGTATAAGACGTAGTAAATATAAGAAATAAAAAAATATGTAATAAAGACCTACACACCCCACCCTCCCAAATTCATGCTTATTGTGCGTATATAGCGGATAAGCGATTAAAAATAGCGGTTATGTGACATAAATAAATTCGAATACCATTTTGAGGGGATGGAGACGGGGCACGCCCCGTCTCTACAACTGGGTAATGAGTTAATCCTATAGACCTACTTTTTTCCTTATCAAATATCTTATTACATGGAAATTATTCCATACATTTGCCACTGTACTAATAAATAACAGTTACGACTATGACAAAATTAAGCAACATCCCCGCCAAGGAAACCACGGCCAAGACCGCAAGAACACGTAAGGCCAAGACCGAACCCGCAAAGTCCAAGTGGGATCCCACCAAGCCGGTACAATTCACACAAGAGGAGATCTGGGAACATATCCATGAGATCGAGAAGGGGCCGTTCTATCCTATTGAAGAAGTACATCAAAGAATAAGATCATGGATGGACAACTATCAAGGAAAAAAGTAATCGGTTCTCCCATTTACGAGGAAAGCCTTGAGAGGATTTTCGTGGAAGGTATAGAACGATTCGGCATATTCCAAGCCCGGAAATATCTTGAGCACATATTGAATACAGTCGAGAAACTGGAAAACGACTATCCTTATTATCCCGAATGCCGACACCTAGCTACGAAAAGCCGCATGTACCGGAACATCATCCTGGATTCACACCTTATCATCTACCGCATCACCGAGGAGCGTATCGAAGTGCTAGACATCGTCCATTCCGCATCCAGCATGCGAAAGATCAAACAGGCTAGGAATATCCACATCGAATGATGCAGAGAAACAGAAAAAGGCGAGCCACCCGTAAGTGACCCGCCTCTTTTTGCTGATATATAAGGATTAAGATTGGATTAGTTGTTCTCCGGACGAAGCTTGCGTACGGTAACAGCTGTCTGCCACATCTCGCTCTCGCGCAATGCCTTCAATTCAGCCTCCAATTTCTCACGATAATCCGGCTTAGAGTTTGAGTCGATAGAGATCTGAGCCTCGTTACCGCATTTTACGTTCGCGTACAATTTCTCGACAACCGGCTTGATAGCGTCGTGGAACGGACCCATCCAGTCCAAAGCGCCACGCTGGGCAGTCGTAGAGCAGTTCGCGTACATCCAGTCCATACCGTTCTTAGCGAATAAAGGCATCAAGGATTGAGTCAACTCCTCGACCGTCTCGTTGAAAGCCTCGGAAGGAGTGTGCCCATTCTCGCGCAATACCTCATACTGGGCCAACAACAGACCTTGGATAGCGCCCATCAAGGAACCGCGCTCACCGGTCAAGTCGGAAGTAGCCTCACGGATGAAAGTCGTCTCGAACAAATAACCGGAACCGATACCGATACCCAACGCCAACGTACGATCCATTGCCTTGCCGGTAGCGTCTTGATAGATAGCGAAAGAAGAGTTCAAGCCACGCCCCTCAAGGAACATGGAACGCAAAGACGTACCAGACCCCTTCGGAGCGACCATGATCACGTCAATATCCGCAGGAGGAACAACACCTGTACGATCGTTCCAAGTGATCGCGAAGCCATGAGAGAAATACAGGGCCTTGCCAGCTGTCAAATAAGGCTTCATCGTAGGCCATACAGACATTACGGCAGCGTCGGACAATAAGCACATGATGATCGTGGCCTTGTCGCAAGCCTCCTCGATACCGAACAGAGTCTCACCCGGAACCCATCCGTCCTCAACCGCTTTCTCGTAAGTCTTACCTTGGCGCTGACCAACGATTACGTTGAAGCCATTGTCACGAAGGTTCAATGACTGTCCCGGTCCCTGTACGCCATAGCCGATAACAGCGATTGTCTCATCTTTTAATATCTCTCTTGCCTTTTCCAACGGAAATTCCTCGCGGGTCATTACATTCTCTACAACACCGCCAAAATTCATTTGTGCCATTTTCTTTTTAACTATTAATGTTTAAAAACCTATTTATGTATCTCTTTTATTATCTCCAAGTAACCGCCGCACGACAGATCGCCTTTCCCTCATGGCAAATAGCCATGTCTTGCTTATCGGGAGCGGACTCCGCCTTATGAAGCGTAAGCGGCATACCTTGTTTACCCTCGGATTGGTAGGCGATCTCCAGACGGCCGATCTCACGGGTCTTGAACTGGTCGATATCGAACAAATCCAGCAGGTGCTCGATATACTTCACGCTATTGAAGTGACCGTTGATATCCAAGTCGCTGTATTTGATCGAATACGGGATTCCCTCCGCCTTATTCTCCGCCGGCATGATCTTGCCCGGCTTCTCGATCGGGCACGGACGCTCGTCGATATATTTGCCCAATGCCTCTATATCCAATAAGGTAGGACGGCGGGTCTCCACGTCGATAGCCGCCCAAATAGAACGGGCGAATCCAAAGGTTTTCCCATTCTCATCCGCCAGCTCAAAACAACGGCTGGTGAAAAGGCGTCCGACCTCATCGATCCAAGTGTATAAATTAATCTTATCGAAGGCGGTAGGATATTCCTTCATCTCGATAGCCAGACGGGACAACACCCAAGCCGTATGACGCTCCGACATATCATTGAAACCGAACCCACGCTCTCCGGCATGGCTGGAAGCGGCGTGAATCAAATAGTTACCAATCATAGGGAGCGTTACACGTCCCCTAAAATCCATCAAATATGGCTCCGCCACGAAATGAAATAATCCTACTTTCTCCATATCTTATTATTGTTGCTTTTCCTGTAACTTTCGCTCCATATCGGCCAACATATCGCTCAAGCGCTCCACCTTGCTCTTCGTGATAGCCACACGTCCGGAGCGGATGAATTGCAGGACACCGATCGTCTCGCTCAACTCATTGAACAAGGCCTGTGTCTCGTCATAGTGGCCACTCTTCTCCAATACCACGCAGGTCTCGTTCATCTCCAAGATACGGGCGTTGTATTTACGGATCAATCCCTCCACGGTTCCCATCTTGATGAAAAGCTCGGTACTTAGCTTATAAAGAGCGATCTCTTGATAAACCAGATCCTCATCCGTATTATAATAAGCCTTCAAGATATCCACACGTTTATCGATCTGTTTCACCACCTTATCGATCATATCCTCATCGGCGAATGTCGTGATCGTAAACTTATGGATGCCCTTGATAGCGGACGGAGAGACGGACAGAGTCTCGATGTTCAGCTGTCGGCGTGTAAAGATAATCGTTATCTGGTTCAAAAGACCTACGATATTCTCTGAAAAGATAATAACGGTATATAATTTCTTTGTTGTCATAGCTTCATCTCCTCCTTATTTCTCGTCTCCCATAATCATGTTTGTCACGCTTCCCCCGGCAGGAACCATCGGATACACCATTCCGCAAGTCTCCACGTTAGCGACCAACACGTAAGCGCCGTCGTGGTTTAGCATCTCGGCGATAGCGTCGTCCAATTCCTCCCGCTTTTCAACGGCACGGCTGGCGATACCATAGGCTTTAGCGATCGCCACGAAATCCGGATTCTCCATGATGGTGTTTGAATAACGCTCGTGGAAGAACAATTCTTGCCACTGACGTACCATACCTAAGAAGTTATTATTAAGAATAATAATCTTCACGTTCAGTTTCTCCTGCATGATGGTACCCAATTCCTGAATCGTCATCTGCATACCCCCATCACCGGTAAAGAAGCAGACCGTACGGTCTGGAGCCCCGAACTTAGCGCCCATAGCGGCCGGCAGACCAAATCCCATCGTACCTAAACCACCGGAAGTCACCACGCTACGGGTTTGTTTATATTTGAAATAGCGGACACCCATCATCTGGTTCTGCCCAACGTCGGTCACCAATACAGCGTCGTTACCGGTCGCCTCGGAAACCTTACGGACTACCTCGCCCATTTTCAGTTGGCCCTCGGTCGGATACAATTCCTTCTCGATTACCTTATCGTATTCCTCTTTCTCGTCCCGATCGAACTCGGCATTCCATTCCGGACGTTTACGTTCTTCCAACAACGCCGTGATCATCGGTATCGTGTGCTTGGCATTACCCAGCACCTTTACATCTACGGGGACGTTCTTACCGATTTCCGAGTTGTCGATATCCAGATGGATAATCTTGGCTTGCTTAGCGTATGTCTTTAAATCGCCAGTCACACGGTCGTCGAAACGCATACCGATAGCGATCAATACATCACACTCATTCGTTTTCCGGTTCGGCCCTACGTTTCCATGCATACCGAGCATTCCCTTGTTCAATGGGAAATCGGTTGGCAACGCAGATAAGCCCAATACCGTAGATCCGGCAGGTATATCATTCTTTTGGAGAAACGCTTTCAATTCCTCTTCCGCACCGCCTAACAATACTCCCTGCCCGACCAGACAGAAGGGTTTCTTCGCCTCATTGATTAAATCGGCGGCGGCCTTGATACGATCCTTTTTGATATCCGGCTCCGGCTGATAACTACGTACGTAATCTACCTTCTTATATTCATAGTCCACCAGCCCTACTTGCGCGTCCTTCGCTAAATCCAGCACAACTGGACCCGGACGGCCTGTAGAAGCGATATAAAAAGCACGAGAAACAGCCCATGCGATCTCCTCCGGCTTGCGGATTTGATAAGCCCATTTCGTGATCGGTTGCGTGATGCCAATCACGTCGACTTCCTGAAAAGCATCGGTTCCCAACAACGGCGAGGGTACTTGACCGGCGATTACGACCATTGGCGTACTATCCATCAGCGCGTCAGCGATACCCGTGATGGTATTCGTAGCGCCCGGGCCGGAAGTAACCAACGTCACTCCTACCTTGCCGGATACACGAGCATAGCCTTGAGCCGCATGGGTAGCGCCTTGCTCGTGGCGCACCAATACATGCCTCAACTGGTCCCTATAATCATATAAACTGTCGTAAATAGGTATCGCCTGTCCGCCGGGATAACCGAAGATAGTATCTACTCCTTCAGCAATCAACGCTTTCAGCAAAGCTTCCGAACCGGTTATCTTTTGTTTCTCCATAAGAAATAACGTGTTTAATGTATATTATTGGCTTTAATCTTCAACAATCCTTACACCTCCCTTATCGGCGGAGCTAACCATCTTCCCGTACGCTCTCAACGCTTTCGATACCTCACGCTGACGCATCGGCGGCGTAAAGGCTTTCTTTCCACGCGCCTCTTCCGCTTTACGGCGCTCGGCCAACTCCTCGTCGCTCAGCCGCACGTTGATGGAACGTTCCGGGATATTGATCTCGATGATATCCCCGTCTCTCACCAGTCCGATAGCGCCACCGGAAGCGGCCTCAGGAGAGATATGCCCGATAGAAAGACCGGACGTACCGCCACTGAAACGACCATCCGTGATCAAGGCGCACTCCTTACCTAAGTGACGGCTCTTTATATAAGAGGTAGGATATAACATCTCTTGCATTCCCGGCCCTCCTTTCGGACCCTCATACGTGATGACGACCACATCGCCTGAAACGACCTTGCCTCCTAAAATGCCCTCGCAAGCGGCATCCTGTGAATCGAAGACTTTCGCCGGGCCGGAGAATTTCCAAATACTCTCATCCACGCCGGCGGTTTTTACGACACATCCGTCCAAGGCGATATTCCCTCTCAAAACAGCCAAGCCGCCATCCTTGGAATAAGCGTGCTCCACGTCACGGATACAACCTTCGGCACGATCCGTATCTAATTCCTTATAATAAGATTCTTGGGAACCCATCTGGATACTGAACCGATGAGCGGGAGCGCTCTTGTATTTACGGATCGCCTCCTCCGTTACGTTCGGGGAAGTGACGGCGTATTTATCAACAGCCTCGGCCAAGGTCAGGCCGTCCGCACGTCTCGTGCTGCCATCCACAAGCCCGGCTTTCATCAACTCGTTCATGATACCGAGGATTCCACCGGCACGGTTTACGTCTTGTACATGATAAGTGTGCGTATTCGGGGCTACCTTACACAGGCAAGGTGTCTTGCGGGATAACATATCGATATCCTCCATATGAAAATCGGCACCGGCTTCTTGTGCCACGGCCAATAAGTGAAGCACCGTATTGGTAGACCCCCCCATGGCGATATCCAGCGACATGGCGTTCAAGAAAGCCTGACGGGTAGCGATGTTGCGAGGTAACACGGAATCATCCCCGTCACGATAGTATTTGTAAGCGTTCTCAACGATTTGCTTAGCCGCGTCACGGAAAAGTTGGATACGGTTCTTATGGGTAGCCACGATCGTCCCGTTCCCCGGAAGCGCCAGACCGATCGCCTCGTTCAAGCAGTTCATAGAGTTAGCGGTAAACATACCGGAACAACAACCGCAACCCGGACACGCATGGCGTTCCACCTGCTCGATACGCTCATCGCTTACCGATGTATCGGCGGACTCAATCATCGCGTCGATCAAATCCAGATGGCGGCCATCCAGCTCACCTGCCTCCATCGGGCCACCGGACACGAACACCGTCGGGATATTTAATCGCATGGAAGCCATAAGCATACCCGGCGTGATCTTATCGCAATTGCTGATGCAAACCATAGCGTCCGCCTTATGGGCATTTACCATATATTCCACGCTGTCCGCGATAATGTCGCGTGAAGGAAGCGAGTAAAGCATCCCATCGTGCCCCATAGCGATACCGTCATCGATAGCGATCGTATTAAATTCAGCGGCGAAACAACCTTGTTTCTCGATCTCGGCCTTGACCAGTTGCCCGATCTCATGCAAATGCGTATGCCCCGGCACGAACTGGGTAAATGAATTTACGATAGCGATAATAGGCTTGCCGAACTGTTCCTCTTTCATCCCGTTGGCACGCCATAGCGCACGGGCTCCGGCCATCCTACGACCTTCGGTGCTAAATGAGCTTCTTAACGGATTCTTCATCTCTTTCCTATTTTTTGTTCGTAGAGCGCTTTATCCACGCCTCTACCTTGAATTATTTATAATAAAAAAAGCCTTTCCCTATATGGAGAAAGGCTTAAGAAATATCTCTACGACTTCACAACTTCTTACACACCTTTCTCCTTACCTACTAATGACTAGAAGGACCACCACGAGAATAATATGCAATACGTTGTTCATCATCTTTTCTTATTGTCTTTGTTTGTTTGACGCTGCAAATGTAGAACAATAATTGATATGCGCAAAGGATTTAAAAGAAAATTCTTTATTTTTCTTTCAATTCTCAAGCAAATATCATTTTAGGATTGCATTTTAACAGGAGCAAGAGTGTATTACTTAGGAATCGGAAGGTATAGAAGAGAAAAAACTTCGATTTCCTACTAAGGACAGCGAAAAGAAAAATGTCATCTAGAATAAATTTCAGATAACATTTTTATCAGATAATACGACTTACGATAACACGTATCTCATAAGAAAATCCCATTCTAGCGACAAAAAAGATACATATAAACTCCAAATCACATATTTATTAACACTTGTAGACTATAAATAGCCTTGAAAAAATTCATAATAATGTTTTAGAAAAAACATAAGGAAGTTCTCCGAAGAACATAAGGAAGAAATTTCATCTAGTATCGGACTAAATTTTGTTAACATTCGAATGAAAATCACCTGAAATCAAGACTAAATCCGGCATAACCCACGCTGGAAGCAGCTCAAGCAAAGACATTTTCAAAATGACTTTCAGACAGAGAAAGCCTTAAATACTCAACCGATAGACAGCTCTTCAAACATCAATCATAAAAAAAGACCAACAGCACCTGCATTCAAACATCATTCTGATTTACACAACCATCAAATGCTTGCGTTTTTCCCGTGCGACCAAGCCCCCGGCCCCATAATTCATCACCCACAGAGAGCAATAATAGCACTTTGACATTTCGTCAACAAGGTTCACATAGAAAAGTCTATCCCCACCAAATTTCATAAAAAAGCCCCAATAGCGAAACAGGAAATTTATATAGTTCCAAGCTAGTTCTTAAATAAAATTTGCCCTCCTCAAGAAAATTAGCTAATATCGCGACTATTCATAAAGTTGTTGATGGATTAATCCATGGGAGAGAGGAACAAGCATATTGAGAACCTTAGAAAGGGTAATCGTTCATCTTTTGAATATCTTTACACGGTTTGGAGTGGCAAATTATATAATTTTGTCATGAAAATTTCTCATGGGGATTCCTACTTGGCAGAGGAAATGGTACAAACTGTATTTCTTAAAGTATGGAAAAATCGAGAACAATTAGACCCAAAACTGTCTTTTGGAGCCTATTTATGTACGATAGCAAAAAACTTATTAACTAACCATTACCAACATAAAATGATGGAGATTCTCTATATAGAACAACAAATAGACCACCCCGGAACTCCTTATGCCAGAGGTACGGACGAGGTCGTAGAATATCATCTCCTAGAAGAATTCGTTGATTCTTTAATACAACAAATGCCCGAAGGAAGGCAAAGAATTTATAAACTAAGCAGACAATCCCACCTATCCAACCGGGAGATAGCAGACCAATTGCAGATATCAGAGAATACCGTGGAATCCCAACTGACCAAAGCCATCTCCTTTCTACGCAAAAGGTTAAAAGACCAATACGACCTAGGACTTTTAGCTTTAAGTTGCCTCCTCAATAGTTAACGAATACTAAATCCGCAGGATGCGATAACGGAAACTTCCCTGTCATTTGTATACTGAATAAAGACAGAGGAAAATGGAAAGAAACGATTACATACATATATTTAACAAGTTCCTAGAGAATAAGGCAACTCCATCGGAAATAAAGCTATTGATAGAATGGCTAAAAGAACGAAAAGCTTTTGACACATGGGCTGATGATATATGGATGCAATCCCCGATGGAAATGGATCCTTCAGTAAAACAACATTTACTGGACGAACTCCGTAAACAAATCTTTTTTAAAGAAACAGGGAAAAGGACATTCATGAGTCTTTCTCTCCCTTCACTTTTCCATTATGCGCTACGTATCACAGCAATTATCCTATTGCTCATAACAACAAGTATTGTCACCTATCATTATGCAATGGATAAACAGCGAGAACCGATGGACATGATTGTCGCTGTCGAGAAAGGACAAAAAGCGAATATAACATTGCCTGATGGTTCAAAAGGGTGGATAAATTCAGATTCAAAGTTATCTTATGGAAGCCGTTTTAATGCAGATGAACGGGTTCTGAATCTAGAAGGCGAAGCTTATTTTGAAGTCAAGCCCGATGCTAAACGTCCTTTTATCGTTCAATCGGGAAAGGTATCCGTAAAAGCTTTAGGAACCAGTTTTAACGTAAAGAACTATAACACGGAAGAGCACATATCCGTTGTATTAATGACCGGGAAAGTAGAAGTAACCGCAAACGATAACCATGTAGACCTGTTGCCTAATGAACAAGCTATTTTCAATAAACACTCTAGCATACTGGGGAAAAACAAGGTTGACAATAGTCTAGATTACTCCAGTTGGATGTACAATACATTGAATTTTGAGTCAACACCATTCAGCGAGATTGCTCATACGCTGGAACGTTATTACAATACCCAGATCGTATTTAAATCTGAGGCCTTAAAGAGTTATCGTTTTACAGGTAAGCCCGGGAATACCAGTCTAGCGAGCATCTTACATTTATTGTCTCTTACCTCACCATTAGCCTACGAGATAAAAGACAGTGTGGTTATTTTGTATGAGAACAACGACAAAAAAGAGTTATATAACAGAGTATTAAAACAGTAAATAGCAATTTCATGAAAAGCCCGTAAAAAATCGGGGTAGAAATGCTAGGCATTTCCCCCCGAAAAAGAAATCAGTTAACCGCGCTTAGGTATCTCGCAAATAGCAAGCGCAAGTACTAATATCCATAGAATACAAAAGTATGAAAAAAAAACTTGTCCGTGTATCACAATACATAAAAATACGGTCAATCAAAACAGTCGGTCTGGCACTATTCAGTAGTTTAATCTTGGCTCCTTCACTTTATGCCCAAATTTCACTGGATGTACAAGACCAATCCATCCGTCACATATTAAAAGAGATAGAAAAGGCGGGGGAATACAAATTCTTCTATAACAGTGATCTAAGTAACCTAGATCACAAAACGTCAATATCCGTACAGGATAAAAACATTGATGAAGTCATGAGCCTATTATTAGCCAATACGGAAATATCCTATAAAAAAGAGGCCAATAATATGATTGTATTAACAGTTAAATCATCTTCTTCACCGCAAGCTCCGAGAAAGACAAGAAAAATAACAGGAACAGTTGTAGACCCTGACGGTTTACCAATCATCGGAGCAAATGTAATCGAGCAGGGTACAACAAACGGTTCCATTACGGATTTGGATGGAAAATTTGAATTAATAATTACCGAAAATGCCATCTTAAATATCTCTTATATCGGTTTTTCCGACAAACAAATAACAGTCAAGGAAGAAACCTCCTTACAGGTTACAATGACGGAAGACACCCAGAAGTTAGATGAGATAGTAGTTGTTGGATACGGTGTACAGAAAAAGGTAAACCTTACTGGATCTGTTTCTGCCGTAAAAGGCGAAGAACTCAGCCAACGCCCAGTAGCTAACGCAACTCAAAGTTTACAAGGATTAGTACCCGGATTAACCGTATCCAACTCCAACTCAGGTCGCCCGGGAGCTAGTGGAGCCTTGAGTTTACGAGGACAAGGAAATTTAGCGAACACAGCGAATCCTTATGTATTAGTTGACGGTGTAGAGATGGATTTGGCAGATGTAAACCCCAATGATATTGAATCGATTTCCGTCTTAAAAGATGCCGCTTCCGCAGCTATTTATGGAGCCCGTGCCGCTTATGGCGTAATTTTAGTTACGACGAAAAAAGGTGAAGAAGGTAAGATGCGCATCAGTTATCAAGGTACCGTAGGATGGAGTTCCCCTACTGTAATGCCGGAAATGGCTAATGCTTATGACTATGCGACTTTTTTCAATCAAGCTTGTACCAATGCTAACGTAATCAAGCAATATAACCCGGAAAAATTACAGCAACTTCAGCAGTACATGAAAGATCCTGCTAGCGTAAATCCTTGGGCAGAGCTTAATGGAGAAAATAATCTAGTAGGAGCATTCGAAAACACACCAAAGGGTTTGGGCAATGTGGATTACTTTGATTTACATTATAAGAACTCCGCATTCAAACAAAACCATAATTTGAGTCTCAGTGGAGGTGGCAAAAAAGCGCAATATTATATCTCTACCGGAATGTATACGGAAGATGGTATTTTAAGATATGCGGACATAAAATATAAACGCTTAAATTTCAATGCAAATATCGCCTCTCAAATTACGGACTGGCTAAATTTGAAAGTTAATACTAAATTCATGAACTCGGATAATGACACACCTTTTGGTAAAGGGGCCTTATCTGAAGGCTTTTATCATTCATTAGCTCGCTTCCGTCCTACCATAAGCCCAATCGATCCTAATGGTCATTTTACGGAGCTTACAATGATTCCCTATTTACAAAGTGGCACGTATACAAATACACAGAAAAATAATCTGACACTGACTGGTGGTCTCGAAGCACAACCAATCAAGAACTGGAGAATATTCTTCGACTATACGTACCGGCAAAATAATGAGAATTATGAGGCGCTCAACGTAGCCCCGATGATCCCGGGAGCGGATAACGAGACCTTATACAAAGGGACAAGGCAAGAATTAGGCGTGATGGAGAATGGGCAATTCACCCGTTCATCCGCCTTAAGCCAATATCAATCAATTAATCTATACTCAAACTATATGTTCTCTTTGGCCGATAAACATAATTTCACCGTTATGGCTGGTTACCAAGAAGAAAATTACGCATATAGCTATTTATATGAGTCTGTAACCGACATGATCTCCACCAATAATCCAGGCCTCAATCTTGGCACAGGAGAAAAATCCACGACAGATACTCGAAACGGATGGGCTACCCGAGGATTTTTCGGACGTATTAACTATGATTATGACGGACGCTATTTATTAGAAGTGAATGGACGCTACGATGGTTCTTCTCGTTTTGCCTCAGATCATAGATGGGGATTTTTCCCTTCGGTCTCTTTAGGATGGAATATTACACGTGAGTCTTTCATGGAAAAATCTTTAGAGGTATTATCTAATCTAAAGTTACGAGCCTCTTGGGGACTATTAGGGAATCAAAGCGGAGCCGGACTTTATACTTTTACCTCAATCATGGGAATCCAGCCGTTAGGTAATTGGTATTTTCAAGATGGAAGAGATATGTACATAAACGCCCCTGGAGTTATTGATCCTTTTACAACTTGGGAAAAAGTGGAAAGTAAGAATCTTGGCCTTGACTTCGGGTTCTTTAACAACGCTCTGACCGGCACCTTCGATGTATTCCAGCGGGATACAAAAGATATGTTAGGACCAAGTGCCGACCTTGCAGATTTCTTTGGAGCAGAGGCTCCCAATACGAATAACGCAAGGATGAGAAACCGGGGATGGGAACTTAGCCTGCAATACCGAGGAAAAATCGGGAAGGATATTCATTATTCAATAGGAGGCTCTTTAGCTGATGCGACATCCGAAGTTACAGCTTATGAAAATCCGACAGGGACCAATCCTCAAGATAATTGGTATGTAGGGAAGAAAGTCGGTGAGATTTGGGGATACAAAGCCTCTGGGCTACTCCAGACCCAAGAAGAAGCTGACACATATAATAACACATACGATTTATCTTTCTTATCCGGTCAAAAATGGATGCCGGGAGATGTTAAATATATGGATTTAAATAACGACAAAAAGATCAACAATGGAAATAACACATTGGAAGATATGGGTGATATGTGTGTTATCGGGAATACGACTCCTCGATATCAATATACGCTTAATGGTTCCATTTCATGGAAAGGAATTTCCCTTAGCATGATGTTCCAAGGCATAGGAAAACGAAATTGGTCTCCAGATCTAGGAACCGTTTACTTTTGGGGATCGGGAGCTTATGCACAAGTCACGGTATTCAACGATCATCTAGATTATTGGACTCCAGAGAATCCAGACGCCTATTATCCCAATCCTTATACAGGAGCAGCAGGAAGTATCAATCAGTTTCGAAATAAGACCTCACAAAAAAGTGACAGATACATGCAAAGTGCCGCTTATTGCCGTTTGAAAAATCTGACAATTAGTTATGATCTGCCTAATTCATGGAGCCAGAAAATTGGGTTGAGCAAAGCACAAGTGTTTTTCTCTGGAGAGAATCTTCTAACATTTACCAAGCTTCCTTCCATGTTTGACCCGGAAGCTATTTTTACAGGTAATGACTATACCAGTGAGGCCGGAAAGAATTATCCAATGAATAAAGTGTTATCTATCGGAGTTATTGTTAATCTATAAAGCGTAATTTATTTATGAAAAGAATATATCTATCAATGGTTTCCCTATGTCTATTAGGGCTATGTAGCTGTTTCGACATGGATAAATATCCGGAAGGAGAATTGTCTTCTGTCAATTCTTTCACCAGTACAACAGAAATCACCAAGTATCTGAATCAGTTTTATGAATCAACTCTTAAAATTAATGACAAAGATGTGGCAAACTCTGCCATAAAGGAACAATCTAACAGCATTGGAAATCCAACGGGTATCGCCTTTGGAGACTTGAATAGCGATAATATGCAGAGTAATGTAATAGACACACGTCTTGCGGGAGAAACCACATTAAGTTCCGCTGTCGAATTAACAGAGTATAAACATATCAGAAGTCTAAACTTCTTAATCAACAACCTCGATAATTGCGAGGAGATCGGTCCGGAAATGGAGCAATGCATCGGAGAAGCTTATTTCTTCAGAGCCTGCTATTATTATAGGTTATTCGTTAATTATGGAGAAGTCACTTGGTTAACGAAAGTATTAGATCCGATTCAAGAACAGATGGAACGTCCCCGAAACAGTAGGCTTGAGGTCGCTGATAGTATATTGGCGGATTTAGATATAGCGATCGAGCATCTAAACACTCAAACCAATAGCTCGACAATGCGTGTACACAAAGATGTAGCAAGAGCGCTTAAGAGTGAGGTCGCTTTATTTGAAGGTACTTGGGAGAAATACCATCGTGCGAAAAACACGCCATTCTATGATAAAAAAGTAACTGATGAGAAAATCAGCTCTTATCTACGGCAAGCCGCAGATGCCGCTAAAGATGTAATAGACGAAGGGGTATGGAGCATCTCAAAAGGGGATCCCAATACCGCTTATCGAGACTTGTTCATCACTTTGGATCTCTCACATAATCCAGAAGTTTTATGGTGGAAGAAATATGATGCCGCCAATAACATCGGCCATTCCGTAACACGTTATTTAAATAAAGGAGGTGGCACTTGTGGGGCATCCGCTTCTCTTGTTGATGATTATTTAACAAAAGAAGGAAAACCTTTTGTCGGTTCCGAACGAGACAAAGCAAAGGTAATGTACGGGGACGAATTGAGTCCGGACTTACGAGACCCACGATTATCCCAGACCATTTGCATGCCAGGACAAGATTTACGTCCAAATGGAGAATTCGTATTCAAACTTCCTCCTTTGAATGAGGAAAGCCGGAATCAAAATACGACAGGTTATTCTATCCTAAAATACGTAGAATATAATACGACTTATATTCCTACTATAGATGGGGAAGGCAAAAGCCAAGCGCCAGCTATACAATTCCGTTACGCCGATATTTTATTAAACTACGCTGAGGCTCTGGCAGAATTAGATGGCGCGGCTAACGCTAGCAAAATAAAAGAAGCCTTAAGGCCACTTCGAGAGCGTGTGGGCATGCCCGAGATGGATTTCGACAGAGAGTTCAATACCGATCCCGATTATCCGTTTAATAAATTGGATAAATATATACAAGCAGTACGAAGAGAACGACGCATAGAAAAAGCTTTAGAGGGAAGCCGGCTCCAAGATATCTTGCGCTGGGCCGCCGCAGACATCCTCATTATTGGAAAAACTCCAACAGGTGCATTATTCAAAGGGAGCTCTTTGGAAACCGCTTATGGAGAAAGCCTGCAAGAAGGTGAAAATCTTTTCTTAACAGGTACGCCCTCCGACTCCAAACGCTATATCATACCGTTCAATAATAAGCATTATCCTAACGGATGGCAATTCAATCCGGAACGAGATTATTTATTACCCATACAACCTCGTATGCTATCGCTTACAGGTAACCAATGGGTCCAAAACCCCGGTTGGTAATTTACTTGATTACAGGATTTAGCCTAATAAAAGAGAAAGTCTTTCCTCACAAATTTTAGGCTAAAACCCTGTAACAAACAAATTCCTTAATCACGAACACAATAAAAGTCTAAATAATGAAAAAAGAATTATTATTCACATTCTCTGCTTTAATAGCTACGACTTCCTGCAACATCAAAAAAACAGATTCAGAGCAGATAGCAGGAAAAAAGCCGATGAATATCATCTATATCATGTCTGACGATCATTCTTACCAGACAATCAGTGCTTATGATAAACGCTTCATACAAACTCCCAATATAGACCGACTGGCAAACGAGGGAGTACGTTTCACCAATAGCTTTGTTGCCAATTCCATCAGTGGACCTAGTCGAGCCTGTATATTAACCGGTAAACATAGTCATGCTAATGGTTTCACCGATAACAGTTCCACATTTGATGGTTCCCAGCAAACATACCCCAAACTTTTACAAAAAGCCGGATATGAAACAGCAATAATCGGAAAGTGGCATCTAACTTCCGCTCCTACCGGATTTGATTATTCGGAAATTTTAATAGGCCAAGGCATTTATTACAACGCTCCATTTATCAAAAACGGGAAACAGGTCCCATCAAAAGGCTATGTTACCAACGTCATCACAGAAAAAGCAATCGACTGGATGGAGAATATACATGATAAAAATAAGCCTTTCTGCTTGTTACTCCATCACAAAGCTCCTCATCGTACATGGATGCCCGATACTTGTGATTTACAACTTTTCAGCGATACGACATTCGAGTTACCAGCCAATTTTTATGACGACTACAACGGTCGTCAAGCCGCTCATGAGCAAAAGATGAGTATCATAAAAGATATGGATTTAGTCTATGATTTAAAAATGGCTGATAAAGAAAATGAAATCCATACAACTACAGGGTTAGAGAATGCCGGACGCAGCATGTATAACAGTATGACACCCGAAGAGAAAGCAGCTTGGGATGCTCATTATGATCCAATCATTCAGAAATTCAAGAAAGACAAACTTTCTGGTAAGCAACTATCTGAATGGAAATATCAACAATATATGCGAGACTATTTACGTGTCATCCATTCCATAGACAGAAATATTGGAGTATTATTGAATTATTTAGAAAAGACAGGATTATTAGAGAACACAATGATTGTCTACACTTCCGACCAAGGATTCTATATGGGAGAACACGGATGGTTCGATAAACGTTTCATGTATGAGGAATCTTTCCGGACTCCTTTATTAATTCGTTTGCCAGGAGGAAAGAAAGGAGATATCGATGAGTTTGTCCAAAACATTGATTACGGACCGACCATCCTAGATTTAGCAGGAATCCAAATCCCATCCGATATGCATGGTATTTCCTTTTTGCCTTTGTTACGTGGAGAAAAAGTTGAGAACTGGCGTAAATCACTCTATTACCACTTTTATGAGTACCCTGCGGAGCATTCTGTTAAACGTCATTATGGCGTACGCACAGAACGTTATAAATTAATTCATTTTTATAACAATATCGATAAATGGGAATTATTTGATCTACAAGAAGATCCTATGGAGATGAACAACTTGTATGGAAAAACAGGATATGAGAATATCACTCATCAACTGGAAAAGGAGCTTATACGTTTACAAAAACAATATCAAGACACGAATGCCATGTCGTTTAATAAACAATTAATCCATGAATAAAATTAAATATATACTGTACATTACAGGAGTTTTAGCCTCGTATGACGGGCATAGTCAACCGACAAAGCCCAATATCATAGTTATCAATTGTGATGATATGGGATATGGAGACTTATCTTGTTTCGGAAGTCCTACGATAAAAACCCCGAATATCGACCGAATGGCTATAGAAGGACAAAAATGGAGTAGTTTTTACGTTTCAGCATCAGTCTCCTCTCCTAGCCGTGCCGGATTATTAACAGGCCGCCTAGGAGTCCGTACCGGAATGTATGGAGATCAACGCAGAGTCCTGTTTCCTGATTCCAAAGGGGGATTGCCTTCTGAGGAACTAACGATCGCTGAACTGCTGAAACAAGCCGGATATCATACGGCTTGCATAGGTAAATGGCATTTAGGACATTTACCAGAATACATGCCATTACGTCACGGCTTTGACTATTTTTACGGTTATCCTTATTCCAATGATATGAGCCGGAAGGAACAAATTAAATTAGGCAACACAAAATATCCTTATGAATATATTATTTATGAACAAGAAAAAGAACTGGAAAGAGAGCCCCAACAATATAATTTAACGCAACAAGTGACGGAAGCTGCTATCCGCTACATTAAATCAAATGAGAATTCTCCTTTTTTCTTGTATTTAGCACACCCTATGCCTCATATGCCAGTATATGCCTCTACTGACTTTCAAGGTAAATCAGCCAGAGGCAAATATGGTGACACCGTAGAGGAACTGGATTGGAGTGTAGGACAAATCTTGCAAACATTAAAATCTGAAGGATTAGATAAAAACACATTGGTTATTTTCACATCCGATAATGGGCCATGGCTTTTATGTAAACAAGAAGGAGGATCACCGGGTCCGTTAAAGGATGGCAAAGCTTCCATGTTCGAAGGAGGGTTCCGCGTTCCATGTATTATGTGGGGAGCAATGGTTAAACCGGGATATATAACGGATATGGCTAGTACATTAGACTTACTACCTACATTTTGTGAGATAGCAGGAATTCCATTGCCTTCAGATCGGCATTATGATGGAATCAGCTTGCTAAATGTATTAAAAGATAAGTCTACTTGTAAACGCGATGTGTTTTACTTTTACAGAGGCAGTGAATTATATGCGATTCGAAAAGGTAAATATAAAGCCCATTTCTCTTATAGACCAGCTTATGGAGCAACGGATAAAATCGTATATGATAAACCTGTTTTATATGATTTAGGTACTGACCCTGGAGAATTATACAATATAGCAGAAGAACATCCGGATATTGTACAGGAATTAACCATGTTGGCCAATGCACATAAAGCTTCATTAAAGATTGCTAAGAGTATCTTCGACCAAAAGTAAACTATATGTCTTATACTATTCGGTGAATTTGTTTCTCTTATTTTTCAAGAAGCAAATTCACTGATTTTATTTTTAGAGAGAAAAGTCTTTTATAAAGTTTCCTACTATACAAAAACATCATCTTTATACATATTTTGCTTTAAAATCGCAGTTTTTTATGTAAGTTTGACCCCTAAAACAATTAAGAAACTGATCGTTAATAAAAATATGAAACACTACAACTTCGACGAAGTTATCGAACGACATGGGACGAGTTGCGTGAAATTCGACCGTTTGAAAGAGATGTTCGGTGACGAGAATCTGATACCACTATGGGTGGCGGATATGGATTTCCGCACACCGGACTTTATTGTAGAGGCCCTGAAGAAACGTTGTGAGCACGAGATATTCGGCTATACATTCGGCTCCGACGAGTATTACGAGAGTATCATCAATTGGGTACACTACAAACATAACTGGAAAATACAACGGGAATGGATCAGCTATATCCCGGGAATCGTAAAGGGAATCGCTTTCGCTATCCAATGCTTTACGCAAAAAGGAGATAAGGTCATCATCCAGCCCCCTGTTTATCACCCGTTCCGCATCGTTCCGGAGAAAATGAAGCGCGAGGTCGTCTATAATCCGCTAAAGATGGTAGACGGCATCTATGAGATGGATTTTGATCATCTTGAATCTATTATAGATGATGAATGCAAGGTATTGATCCTCTGCAACCCTCACAATCCGGGTGGGATCGTCTGGAAAAAGGAAACCTTGGTCCGCTTGGCCGATATTTGCGCCAAGCACAATATTTTGGTTATCTCCGATGAGATTCATGCGGAAATGGCCTATCCTCAGTACACGCATTACCCGTTCGCCTCCGTATCGGATACCGCCGCTTCCTGCAGCGTGACTTTCATGGCACCGAGCAAGACGTTCAATATCGCCGGTATCGTGACTTCCTACGCAATCGTACCCAATGATCGCATCCGGGAAGAATTTTACTCTTTCCTTGAGGCCGGAGAGTTTGGCGATGGCACGATCTTCGCTTATACAGCGACGACCGCCGCTTATACCTATGGCGCCGAATGGTTGCAACAAATGCGAATGTATATCATGGAGAATGTACGTTTCGTGGAAGAGTTTATGAAACAGCATCTCCCCAAGATAAAAGTCTACCAGCCCCAAGCCTCCTTCCTCGTTTGGTTGGATTGCAGGGAACTGAAATTAAGTCAAGATGAACTCGTACACCTGTTCAAAGACAAAGCCGGACTAGCGCTGAACGACGGAAGTATCTTCGGCCCCGGGGGAGAAGGCCATATGCGTTTGAACATTGGCTGCCCCCGCTCTGTTTTAGATAAAGCGATGAACGCTCTTAAAAAGGCGGTGGATAAGAAATAAAATCGTATCTTTGCGAGCATTTCTATACATATTTAAAATACAAGACAAATGAAAATTACAGCAAACAAATACGTTGCGGTTACATACGACCTGAACGTTGGCGAAGGTGAAGAACGTGAGTTAATGGAAAAAGCGACGGTCGAGGCTCCTTTGAAATTCATCTACGGAACAGGCATGATGCTTCCGGCATTCGAGAAAGCCTTGAACGGGCTGGAAGTAGGTGGCACGTTCAACTTCTCCATCGAGCCAGCCGAGGCTTATGGCGAATATAACGAGGAGCACGTATTGGATCTTCCGAAGAATATCTTCGAGGTAGACGGTAAATTCGACGCCGAGATGATCAAGGAAGGTAATACCGTACCGATGATGGATTCTAATGGCAACCGTATGAACGGCTCCGTATTGGAAGTGAAGGATGATATCGTGGTAATGGACTTCAACCATCCGTTGGCTGGCGAGACTTTGCATTTCAGCGGCGAGGTAATCGACGTACACGAACCGACAGCGGAAGAGATCGCTGCCTTCTCCGCTCCCGCAGGTGGATGCAGTTGCGGTTGCGACGATTGCGGTAGCGATTGTGGCGATAACCACGAGGGTGGCTGCGGTTGTGGTGGATGCCACTAAATAAAGGGAAATTGAGAATTGAAAATTGAAAATTAGGAGAAGTGCCTAATCATCGGCTTTTGATTCTCAATTTTCAGTTTTCAATTTTCAATTAGACAAAACGGTGAATACTTTTGGTAATATTTATAGATTAACATCGTTCGGCGAATCGCACGGCCCCGGTATCGGCGGCGTGATCGACGGATGCCCAGCCGGGATCGAATTAGATACGGCATTCATCCAGCAAGAGCTGAACCGTCGTAAACCGGGACAATCCCGTATCACGACCCCCCGTAAAGAGGATGATGAGGTACAGTTTCTTTCTGGTATCTACGAGGGAAAGACAACCGGTACGCCGATAGGTTTCATCATCTGGAACAAAAACCAACATTCCTCTGACTATGACAATATGAAAACGGTTTACCGTCCTTCCCATGCTGATTATACCTATCAAACGAAATATGGAATCCGTGATCCCCGTGGAGGTGGACGTTCGTCCGCCCGGGAAACGATCGCTCGTTGCGTGGCTGGGGCTATTGCTAAACTCGCCCTTAAGCAATACGGCATACAGATTCAAGCTTATACCTCGCAGGTCGGCCCGATCAAATTAGCGGGTAGTTACCAAGATTATGATTTAAGCTTGACGGAAAAGAGCGATGTACGTTGCCCGGACCCGAAGACCGCCTCAGAGATGGAAACCTTGATCGCTGAGGTCAAATCAAAAGGAGATACGATCGGCGGTGTTATTACCTGTGTGGCGAAAGGGGTTCCCGTCGGATTGGGAGAGCCTGTGTTCGGCAAGTTACATGCCGCGTTGGGACATGCGATGCTTACGATCAACGCCGTGAAAGGCTTCGAGTATGGAGACGGATTCAACGCCGCCTTCTTCCGCGGATCGGAAAGGAACGATCGCTTTTTCAATGATAACGGGCATATCAATACTCGTACCAATAATTCCGGCGGTATCCAAGGAGGGATATCCAACGGACAAGATATTTATTTCCGGGTAGCCTTTAAATCGGTCGCTACGATCTTGATGGAACAAGAAACGGTTAATATGGAGGGAGAGGATACGATATTAAAGGCACGCGGACGTCATGATCCATGCGTATTGCCTCGTGCGGTACCTATCGTCGAGTCTATGACCGCCATGACTTTATTGGATTATTTATTGATCCAAAAGACACGGGAAAACTTTTAAGACTAATTCTATATGGCTTGGATTCTGTTAATTATAGCCGGATTATTCGAGATCGGCTGGCCGCTGGGCTTTAAATTAGCAAGTATGCATTCCAAATATTTTATTTGGTTTATAGGTTTATCGATCTTATCCATGGGCTTAAGCGGCTATTTCTTATATCTCGCCCAGAAAAGCATCCCAATCGGTACGGCTTATGTAATCTGGACCGGGATCGGGGCTATAGGGACTGTTCTTCTTGGAATCTTGTTTTTCCATGATTCCGCAAATATATTCAGGTTATTGTTCTTATCTTTGATATTGATAGGGATCGTCGGGTTGAAATTAGTCCATTAATCCGGGTAAAAAAACACCAGTATTGCCGTAAGGCTACGCCAGTATAGGCGTGAGCTTACGGCAGTATAGGTATAGGGCTACGCCTATACTGCCGTTAACCGACGCAACTACTCGTGATGATAAGGCTCGTTATTCAAGATCGTCATTGCCCGGTAAATCTGCTCGATAAAGATCAGTCGGATCATCTGGTGGGAAAAAGTCATCTTGCTCAACGAGATCTTTTCCGATGCCGCCTTATACACAGCTTCACTAAAACCGTAAGGACCGCCTACCACAAATACCAAGCGTTTCGGGACCGTATGCATTTTCTTTTCCAGATAAGTAGAAAATTGCATGGAGGTAAACTCCTTCCCTTTCTCATCCAGCAACACCAAATAATCGCCGGGCTGCAAGGCCTTTAAAATCAATTCTCCCTCCTTCTCCTTTTGCTGCGCCTCAGAGAGATTCTTCACGTTCTTTATATCCGGTATGACTTCCATTTCAAAGGGTATATAATGTGTCAAGCGATTTTTATACTCATTGATAGCCTCCACAAAATAACCGGCATCCGTCTTACCAATCACAATCAGTCCAATCTTCATCTACTTACATTTACATGTTTAGAAAGGCTAAGTTACAAGAAAAATACATACCTTTGCCACTAATTACTCAATAAAATAAAGAAAGCTTATGAAACGACTCTTACTTACATTCGCCTTGATATTCGCGTTCGTATGTGCGCAGGCGGCGGATATTACCAGTATATCAAATGCTTTCAAGGCAGGAAATGCCTCCTCTCTATCCGGTGCTATGGATAAGGTGGTGGATGTAGCCTTGCCCAGTTCCTCTAAGAAATGTAACGGAAGTGAGGCCGTCTCTATGTTGTCCTCATTTTTCAGTTCGAATAAGCCTTCCGGATTCTCGGTCGTACATCATGCGGATAAAAAGGAAAGCGGTTTCCTTGTCGGAAAGCTTCCGACGTCTTCCGGTGAGTATCGTGTAAACATCACGTACCGTGCCGAAGGGAATACAGCGATTATACAATCAATCAGAATAGAATAAAAGATGGACAAACTTATTGACGACTTAATCAAATTAGCGTTTGCCGAGGATATTGGCGATGGCGATCATACCACCTTATGTTGCATCCCCGAGACAGCGATGGGGAAAAGCCAGCTGATCATCAAGGAAGATGGCGTATTGGCCGGCGTGGAAATGGCTAAACGTATCTTCCACGACTTCGATCCGGAACTGAAAATGACGGTCTTTATACAAGACGGAGCCGAAGTGAAAAAAGGGGATATAGCGTTCGTGGTGGAAGGTAAGATCCAATCCTTATTGCAGACCGAACGGTTGATGCTGAACGTTATGCAACGCATGAGCGGTATCGCTACTACGACCCGTAAATACGCCAAGGCGTTGGAAGGTACCAAGACACACGTTTTGGATACTCGCAAGACAACTCCCGGTATGCGTATGATCGAGAAAGAGGCCGTACGTATCGGTGGCGGCATGAACCATCGCATCGGTTTGTTCGATATGATCTTATTGAAAGATAATCATGTGGATTTTGCTGGAGGCATCGAGCAAGCGATTACACGTGCGCAAAACTATCTGAAAGAAAAAGGTAAGAACCTAAAGATCGAGATCGAGGTTCGTAACTTCGACGAGTTGGAACAAGCCATGAAAGTAGGCGGTATCGATCGTATTATGTTGGATAATTTCAATATCGAGAATACAAAAGAAGCGGTTCGCCGCATCAACGGACGTTTCGAGGTAGAGTCTTCCGGCGGTATCACGTTCGACACATTACGTGATTACGCGGAATGTGGCGTAGACTTCATCTCCGTAGGGGCATTGACTCACTCCGTGAAGAGCTTGGACATGAGCTTCAAAGCCTGCTAAAACGAAAAACGATCATTCTATAAAAAAACAGCCTTGAGAAGATCAACTTCTTGAGGCTGTTTTTCCTATATCTACCCTATTATCTTGATTCACTATCATTTCTGATAGAACTATTATCATTTTTAAAACATTGCCATTCCTTCCTTTCCGTACTTTTAAGAACAAATTATTCAACCTAAAAATAGTATCATGAAAGAATTGAAAATGTTTATAGATGGCAGATTCATTGATAATGAGTCTGGGAAATGGATCAAGGTATTGAATCCTTCTACCGAAGAGGTTATTTCACTGATGCCCGACGGGACGGTTGAAGATGCCAGAAAAGCGATCGATGCCGCAGAGAAAGCGCAGAATCAATGGGAAAGAACGCCCTCCATAGAAAGGGCTGCTTATCTGACAAAGATAGCGGCTGGCATCCGTAAGAGAGAGAAGGAACTGACCGACATCATCGTCCGTGAAGGAGGCAAAACCCAAGGACTCGCCAATGTTGAAGTCCTTTTTACCGCGGACTATATGGATTACATGGCAGGCTGGGCCCGCCGGTACGAAGGGGAAATCATTCCCAGTGACCGCCCTCATGAAAACATTTTCTTATTTAAGAGACCGATTGGAGTAACGACAGGTATCCTACCTTGGAATTTCCCATTCTTTCTAGTCGCTCGTAAAGCCGCGCCGGCCTTGATCACCGGAAATACGATCGTAATAAAACCTAGCCAGCTTACGCCAGAGAACGCATATGTATTCGCGCAGATCGTGGAGGAGGCAGGTTTGCCTGCCGGCGTTTTCAATCTAGTAAATGGACGGGGTAGCGTGATTGGTCATGAACTCTCGGCGAATCCGAAAGTAGGCATGGTAAGTCTGACAGGAAGCGTGGGAGCCGGACAACAGACCATGGCAGCCGCCGCTCCTAATATCACGAAAGTTTCTCTGGAGTTAGGAGGTAAAGCCCCGGCTATCGTGATGAAGGACGCAGATGTCGATCTCGCCGTTAAATCCATTATTGCCTCTCGTGTGATCAATACCGGACAGGTATGTAATTGTGCCGAACGGGTTTATGTAGACAAAGCGATAAAAGAGACCTTCATGGAAAAACTAGTCGCCGGCATGAAGCAGGTAAAAGTAGGAAACCCCAATGAGATCGCGGATCTGGATATGGGACCTCTTATCGAAGCCAGTGCGTTGAAGTCTATGGAGAAAAAAGTAGAAAGAGCGATCCAGCAAGGTGCTAGGCTACTGTGTGGTGGTCATAGGATCGGTACAAAAGGATATTTCTTCGAACCGACCGTTTTGGATTGTGTTACGCAGAAAATGGATATCATACAAGAAGAGACTTTTGGCCCCGTGCTACCGGTTGTCGAATATTCGGACATCAACGACGCTATCGCATGGGCGAATGATTGCGAATATGGATTGACATCTTCCGTATATACACAAAACTTGGATAACGCATTCAAGGTAATGCGTTCCTTAAAATTCGGGGAGACTTATATTAACCGTGAGAATTTTGAGGCTATGCAAGGCTTCCATGCGGGATGGCGTAAATCCGGAATCGGTGGTGCGGACGGAAAACATGGACTTGAGGAGTATTTGCAAACTCAAGTGGTTTATCTTGAGACAAAGGAATAAAAAATAAGACTAAAGATCCCTTCTTGGGATCTTTAGCACATCTACTTAATCTAACGTCAAATTAAACTCATCCCTCAAACGACCCAAGGTAGGATTTATCTTCATCAGCAGCTCTAGCTTCTCCGTGGATGTATAAGCCAAGTGCTTCTCATTTCCCTCTACGATCCGGACACGCATCTGGATGCGGCTGTTATTAAGATGCTGGCGGAGAAATGGCAGGATATGGATCGCATTATTGATCAATTCCTCTTGCTGCCCCGGGTTATGTACAGCTACCTCGAAATAATAATTCTCTTGCAAGGTAGGCTTGCAATTGATCATCGTATTCTTAAGATACACTTTCTTGTCAATCGTTGCGGCGTAATTATCCCATTCACGAACCAAGGAATCATTGTCAAAGGGAGTTACTACCTCCTTTACGTTCGTTGTCGCTTGTTGAACGGTTTGTTGCTTAGGCTTCTCCACTCCGATCTCCTTCATGGAGATCCCCATCGGACGAGCCGTTTTACGAGCCGGATTAGGCGCTGTAGACGGAGGTGGCGCAGGAACCGAGCTCGGCATGTGCGTACTCATAACTTGTGGAGCACCGGCCGCTGCCGTAACTGAAGGAGCTTGAGGCGGCTGTTGGGGCTGCCCGCTATTCACCGCTTGAGAAGACGGATTCGTCCCAGCAATCGGCTCAATTAACGCTTTTTTTTTATCGTCGACGGCCACCTGTGTTAATTGACAGAGCTGAATCAACGTCAATTCCAATAAAAGACGCTTATTGCGGCTGGCACGGTAATTCAAATCGCACGTATTCGCTAACTCTATCGCCTTGAACAGAAGTTGATCCGGACAATGTTTCGCCATCTCCTTATATCGTTCCCGTATAGAAGCTCCCACCTCGAATAGCACCAAGGTGGACTCATCCCGGCATACCAATAAGTCCCGGAAATGCCCAGCCAAACCGGTTATGATATTCTGCCCGTCGAATCCTTTGCCTAATATCTCATTCAAGATCAATAAAGAAGCCCGCACATTGCCGGATAAGATCGCATCTGTCAGACGAAAATAATACTCATAATCCAGCACGTTCAAGTTATCGATAACCGCTTGATACGTGATATTGCCATTCGTGAAACTTACCACTTGGTCAAAGATAGACAAAGCGTCGCGCATACCTCCATCCGCCTTCTGAGCGATCACGTTCAAGGCTTCCGGTTCCGCAGTTACCCCCTCTTGCGAAGAGACATATTGCAAATGCTCCACCATGTCGGCGATGGATATACGGGAGAAATCATAGATCTGACAACGGGAAAGGATCGTGGGAAGCACCTTGTGCTTCTCGGTCGTAGCCAAGATAAAGAGAGCATGATGCGGAGGTTCCTCCAATGTCTTCAAGAATGCGTTGAAAGCGGCGGTTGTCAACATATGGACCTCGTCAATAATGAAGACTTTGTATTTACCGATTGGAGGCGGGATACGCACTTGGTCGATCAAGGTACGGATATCGTCCACCGAGTTATTCGAGGCGGCATCCAGTTCATGGATATTGTAAGAACGCTGCTCATTGAAAGCCCGGCACGACTCGCACGCATTGCAAGCCTCGCCATCCGCCGTCGGATTCAAGCAATTGATCGTCTTCGCAAAGATACGGGCACACGAGGTCTTTCCTACTCCACGAGGACCGCAAAACAGGTAAGCATGCGCTAATTTGTTACTTTGTATCGCGTTTTTCAGCGTAGTGGTAAGAGACTTCTGCCCTACTACACTCCGGAAAGTGGACGGGCGATATTTTCTTGCCGATACAATATAATTATCCATTCTCTGCTTTTTATTGATAAGACAAAGATAAACAAAATAATTCATTATCTTCGCGAAAACGATGTTCTGATGTCACGCATAAAAGAGTTTTACATAAAGTATCTATCGTGGATCAACGCTTATTGGTTGGTTACCATCGTGTTCCTTATCGTCACCTTTACGGTGGGCGATAGCAGCCTGTATAAACGCTATACGTACGACGAGAAAATACGCGGTTTGGAGAAAGAGATCAAACATTACCAAAAGGAGATCGAGATCAACAGCAAGAAATTAAACGACCTTCATACGGACAAGGAGGGACTGGAACGTTTCGCCCGTGAAGAGTATTTCATGAAAAGGTCGAACGAGGATGTTTTTATTATCAAGGACAAATAAATGAATCAACAAATCAGATCGATTATTTTCGGCGTAGCGGGATTACTCGTATTAGCCGGTGCCATATTGTTTCTTACTCATTGGGCTGTCGCCCCTTATTTATTCGCTGTCGGTGCGGCGGGTATAGCCGTTTGCTATCTGACCCTTCCGGTTAAGGACTTGGACTTTCGTCGCCGCCGGCTCCACCGTTTCAACGTATTCGCCGGACTTCTAATGATCGTATCTTCCGGCTTTATGTTCAACAACCGTACCGAGTGGATCCTTTGCTTGAGCGTAGCCGCTATCTTACAGGTATATACCGCTTTCGTTACTCCTAAAGAGTAATTGGCCGCAAAACGCAGTGCTACTGACCCGACCGATGAATATATACTGACCAGGCCAACGCAGTATATATTACTTTGCAGATACAGTATATCTTCTATAAAGTCCCCGGTAAGCACCGTTAAAAAAAGGGTGTATCAAACGTTCCTTTGATACACCCTTTCTTTTATAAATTCTATTAATAGCTTACTTGGCCGGAGAGGAATAATTCTTATTCAAGTATTCCAGCAATTCGCCTGTGATATCATAGGAATCGCCAGCCAAAAGGATATTATCTCCTACCGTATTGCTGAATACCACTTGATAGCCTCTACCCAGATTGAAAGCCTTCAATTGAGAAACAACCGTATCGCGTAATTGCTCGTTCAACTTCTGCTGCTCTTGCATCAACTCTTGAGCCAATTGGTTATCTAAGTTCTGCAACTCTTGTTGCTTATTCAATAAACGTTGTTGCTCTTGCTCCGCCCTCTCACGGGTAAGGAAAGCGTTATTTTCTACCTTACGCTGGAAATCTTGCATCTCGCCTTGTAAACTACGGGCTTTCTGGGTGATGTTAGCACGGGAATTCTCTTGTTTCTTCAAGATGATCTCGTTCAGATCCTTGGAATAATTGTAATTAAGTAACAGGGAATCCACATTTACATAAGCGATCGGAAGTAAGGCCGTTGTGTCTCCCGCTGACGCGAATGTTCTTGTTACGCTTGATTCTTTCTTGCCGGAAAATTGCATAATATACAAGATTACGACAGCCACCGCTAGCACACCGTTAATAACGTAGTTAATGTTCTTCATAAAGTGCAATTTAAATCTTATTTTTTTATTCTTTTATTTCGTTCATGATGTCATAGAGTCCCTTTTGCTTCACCGCCATACGATCCATGGTCTTCGCACAAAATATACCTTTCTTACCCAACGCCCTGTTTCCTTCGATATGCGTATTCGGGAACCTTCCTCCCTTTTTCAACAGCACTTTTATCGATAGCAACACGACACTGATAACAAGAATTATGACCGTAAATAATAACGTTGTAAGCATTTTCTCTATATTTGTGGACGCAAATATAAGAGTTTAAGTGATTACTAAGTGTCTTTTTGGCATTTTATTCTACTTTTTTTCGAACTAAGCTCTTTCAGTTGCGGTTTTATTAACTTTAGAGTAACATCTATAATACATTGTAACATTATGAAGATTACTGATTTAAAGCCTACTATCGTATGGAAGTTCTTCCATCAAGTAACCCAAGTGCCTCGCCCCTCAAAAAAGGAAGGCAAAATGATTGAATTCCTAGAATCATTCGCGAAAGAGTATAAAATAGCTATCAAGAAAGATGAAGCCGGCAACCTTTTAATGTCAAAGCCTGCCACTCCGGGAATGGAGGATCGTCCGGTAGTCGTATTGCAGTCTCACATGGATATGGTTTGCGAGAAAAATAACGGTACGAAACACGATTTCGACAATGATCCGATCGAGACGATCGTCGACGGCGAATGGCTGCGTGCCAACGGCACTACTTTGGGAGCCGATAATGGTATCGGTGTAGCGGCCGAGTTGGCTTTGCTTGCCTCCGATGATATCCAACACGGTCCGATCGAATGTTTGTTCACAGTAGACGAAGAAACAGGTTTGACCGGAGCGAAAGCCTTGAAAGAAGGTTTCATGACCGGAGATATCTTGTTAAATCTCGATAGCGAGGACGAGGGAGAGATCTTTATGGGTTGCGCCGGAGGTAAAGACACACAAGCGACTTTCCATTATGAGCCAGTTCCTACGTCCGATAAGATGCAGTATTTCCGTATCGATGTGAAAGGGTTGAATGGCGGTCACTCCGGTGGCGAGATCCACAAAGGATTAGGCAATGCCAACAAGATATTGGTTCGTTTCTTATTCTTATTGAAAAAGAAATATGATTTCGTTCTTTGCTCTATCGATGGAGGAAACTTACGTAACGCAATCGCTCGCGAGGCACACGCCGTGATCGGCTTGCATCCGGAAAATAAGGAGGATGTACGTATCTTGCTGAACCATTTCGCCGCCGACGTTGAAAATGAGTTGAAACATGTAGACCCGAGCGTTCAGTTAGCGATGGAGTCCACGGATCGTCCGGAGTATCATATCGACAATGCCACCGCCGAGAAATTAATCTACGCCTTGCACGCTTGTCCGCACGGCGTAATCGGTATGAGCCACGATATAGAAGGCTTGGTAGAGACTTCTACCAACCTTGCTTCCATAAAGATGAAAGAAGGCAATACGATCTTGATCGGTACCAGCCAGCGTAGCTCTATCGAATCATGCAAGATCGCTATCGCCAATACGGTAGCCTCCACGTTCCTATTGGCTGGAGCAGATGTAAAACATGGCGATGGCTATCCGGGATGGGCCCCGAACCCCGACTCTAAGATCTTGAAGATCGCACAGGAGACTTACAAACGCCTATTCAACAAAGACGCCAAGATCATGGCCATCCACGCCGGATTAGAGTGCGGTTTGTTCTTGGAAAAATATCCGAAACTGGATATGATCTCTTTCGGGCCTACTTTGCGTGACGTACATTCACCCAACGAGCGTATCGAGATCGCTACGGTCGGTTTATGGTGGAGCCACCTTCTTGAATTATTAAAGAGCATCCCCGCAAAATAAACCAACGTTTTTTGCGTTATAAGAAGAGGAAAGACACGATAACCGTGTCTATCCTCTTTTTTTATGTTAATGTCTTGCAACTTTTTTATGATAATTTTGTTTATCTATTAAAACAAGAACACAAGATATTTACAGTTAACATTTACGAAAATGAAAAGATTAACGATAACGCTATTTATACTCGCAACGCTTCTGTTGAACATGCTTCCGGCATGCGACGGTTTGGATGATCATTATTCCACCAACCCGACTTACCGGCTAAGCTTCTCGACAGACACGCTCGCTTTTGATACGATCTTCAGTACGATCGGTTCTACCACCCGTCAATTTATGATCTACAATAAAAATAGTGAACCTCTGAGCATTGAGTCCATCATGCTGGCCAGTGGAGAGGCTACCGGCTTCCGCATGAATGTGGATGGACGCAAAGGTAGCTCATTTAATAATGTAGGGATACTCGCCAACGACAGCATGTATGTATTCGTGGAAGTAACGGTCGATCCGAATGGTGGCAATCAACCTCTGTTGATACAGGATTCCGTACTTTTCACCGTGAATGGCATCCGTCAATCCGTATTATTGGAAGCCTACGGGCAGGATGTTAATCTTTACAAAGGCGGTGTTACGATTACAAAAGATTCTATCCTCACGGCCAATCGTCCTTACTTGATCTACGATAGTTTGGTTATCGCTAAAGGGGTTTCATTGAATATCGAGAAGGGGGCTACTTTCTATATGCATGATAAAGCGAGCCTGATCGTTCACGGCTCCATGAACGCTTTAGGCACCTTGGATGAGCCTATCACTTTCCGAGGCGATCGTTTGGATTATATACTAAATGATATATTACCGTATGACCGGACTCCCGGGCAATGGGGAGGCATTACCTTTAAGGCGGATAGCTACGGGAATGTCTGGGATAATGTAATCGTACGTAATGGTACCTCCGGTGTATATTGCGAGCTTTCCACCCCGGACCGCCCAAAGATCAAGATAAACAACTCACAGATCACGAATATGGGGAGCGATCTATTCTTCGCCATCAATTGTGATGTTATCGCTACAAATACGGAATTCAGCAATGCCGGAGGAAGTGTACTCACTTTAGTCGGTGGTAAATATTACTTCGCTCACTGTACGATGGCTAATTACATGAGTTTAACCAAAAGGGAAATGGCCAGCGAGACTGTTCCTTTGGATAGTAAATGCCTATACTTGCTCAATAACGTAACAGTAGACGGAAATGGCCCGTATCCTATCACGCAAGCTTATTTTGACAATTGCACTATCGATGGAAGTTACGATGTCGAATTAAAAGCAGATGGCAGTACAGATTTCGATTATCGGTTCAATCACTGTGCGCTTAAAGCCAAAGAATCCTCCAGCGATCACTTCAAGGAGGTCTTGTTTATCAAAAAGACTCCTTCCTATCGGAAAGTAGGAGGCAAGCAAAATAAATACACCTATGATTTCCGGCCAGATTCCGTATCGACTACCGGAGTCGGAAAAGCAGATCCCGAGATAACGAAGAATTATCCGATCGATCGTTACGGTGTCAACCGGCTAACCAGTTCGAACGGCCCGACCATAGGAGCCTACGAGTTTGTTCAGGAAGAGACCGAAGATTCAAACCAATAAGAATACATTACATATTAACAATTAATCAAAGCTTTAACTATGAAGATTTTTATGTTTTTTCTTTTATTCTTTGCCTCCCCTCCGTTATTTGCCCAAGCTACGTTCAAGGTCATGACCTATAATGTGGAGAACTTTTTCGACACAAGGGATAATCCAACCAAGAATGACGATGAATTTCTACCTTCCGGCAACCGGTACTGGACACAAAGCCGCTACTATCATAAGCTACAACAAATAGCGAAAGTAATAAGCGCTGCCGGGGAATGGAGCACACCGGCCTTAATAGCTCTTTGCGAAGTCGAGAACGACTCCGTCCTGTCTCATCTTACCCGTCGCACACCGCTCCGCTGGCAGGATTACCGATATATTATCACTCAAAGCCCCGATCCCAGAGGTATTAATGTCGCTCTTCTTTATCAACGAGATCAATTCTTTTATTTACGACATGAATCCATTCCAATTCGTTTTTCCGGGAACAAACACAAATTAACCCGAGATATCCTACACGTATATGGAAAGATCATAACAGGCGATACCTTAGATGTTTTCGTGTGTCATTTCCCCTCCCGCTACGGAGGAGAAAAAGAAAGTGAAAAGGATCGTTTTGACGCGGCCCGCACTTTACGGGGATCTAGCGATTCCCTGTTACTGATACGAGAAAAGCCGCAGATACTCATTATGGGAGACTTCAATGATACCCCTCAAGACAGAAGTATTTCCGAGATATTCGCTGCCCAAGCCTTTCCTGAAAATACGCAGATCACAGATTCCACATCTTGTACCTATTATAATTTGTTCGCAAGCCCCCATATAACTCAATTCCCGGGTAGTCATAAATACCAAGGCGAATGGAGCCAACTCGATCAAATAATCGTAAACCGGGATCTCATCACGCAAGAGTCTTCCATGCATATCATTCCGGAAAGCATCCACATATTCGCTCCTGATTTTTTATTGACTAAAGATAAAACATGGCGAGGGGTACGTCCTTTTCGAACCTATTACGGCTTTAAATATGAGGGCGGTTTTAGTGACCATTTACCATTAACAGTCGATTTTCTAATACGTTCTCAGATCAAACGCTGAAAAGAAAACCTTGAAACCTTTTTTTCGATCTCTTGTTATCCTATTAAAGAAGAAAAGCTATGTAGTCAACAAGCAAACAGAACACATATGGAAATAAATCTCGCCTCAATCCGGCAAGAATACACAAAAGGAGGATTAAGGGAAAGCGAACTTCCGGATAACCCATTCTTGCTTTTCAGTCAATGGTTACAAGAGGCTATAGACAGCAAAGTAGATGAACCCACGGCCATGCTAGTAGGGACCGTATCTCCAGAAGGCAAACCTTCCACCCGTACCGTCTTATTAAAGGACCTGCATGATGATAAGTTTATTTTCTACTCCAACTACGAAAGCCGAAAAGGCAGGCAACTGGCACAAAACCCGGCAATCTCTCTTTCGTTTGTATGGCATCAATTAGAAAGGCAGGTACATATCGAAGGTACGGCTGAAAAAGTCCCCCCGGATGAATCGGATCAATATTTCAAAAAACGCCCGTATAAAAGCCGGATCGGAGCTCGTATATCCCCACAAAGTCAACCCATCGGCAACCGTGTGCAACTTATACGAGCTTTCATTAGAGAGGCAGCTCGTTGGATTGGAAAAGAAGTGGAGCGTCCGGCTCACTGGGGCGGGTATGCCGTCATTCCCGAACGTATCGAGTTCTGGCAAGGTAGGCCCAACCGACTTCATGATCGCATAGTATATACCCTTCAACCGGACGGCCATTGGAAAAAAGAAAGGCTCGCCCCATGAAATCAGGTACAAGTCCGATACCAAAGGATAAGAGATAGATAATTCATCGAAAACGATTATCTTTGTCTGTCAAAATACGTAATACCTATGAATATTAGATCCATATATCTAGCCGGTCTATTCGCAATCATCGGCTCCCACATAATCAACACAAACGCCCAGCAACTTAGGAATCCTTTCGATTTCCCGATCTTACTGAGCGGAAACTTCGGTGAGTTAAGAAGTAATCATTTCCATTCCGGAATAGACTTCAAGACACAAGGGGTAGAAGGTAAACCCGTACATACGGTACAAGAAGGATACGTATCACGTATATCCGTAAGTCCATGGGGCTACGGTAACGGGCTTTACATCACACACCCGGATGGAACGACCACCGTATACGGCCATCTACAAAAATTCTCGAAGAAAATAGCGAATTATGTAAAAGAGCAACAATACGCACAAGAAAGTTTCAATGTAAATCTCTTCCTTACGCCGGATTTGCTTCCTGTCGAGAAAAATGAAGTCGTAGCGTTAAGCGGCAATACCGGAAGCTCTGGTGGACCTCATCTCCATTTTGAGATACGAGACACCGAGACCGAGGAAGTCATGGACCCCTTGGATTATTTCTCGGATCGGATAACCGATACCCGTCCTCCTAAAATCCAAGGAATACAGATCGTCCCCATCGAAGGAAAAGGCGTAGTAAACGGCAAAAGCAAGAAGCTTGAGATAAAACCCGTCACGGTGAAAAACGGGAAACAGACAATCACTGGAAAAATCGAGGCATGGGGAGAAATAGGGCTCGCTGTAAAAGCCTATGATTATATGGATAATACGACTAACATTTATGGCGTACGAGAAATCACGCTCACGGCAGACAGCCAAGTGATTTTCCATAGTAATCTTGATAAGTTCGCATTTGACGAGACCCGTTATCTGAACACATTCACAGATTACGAAGAATGGAAAGATCATCGCTCTTTCTATATGCGTAGTTTCATCGAGCCGGGAAACCGTCTACGCTTCCTTGAAAGCGTAAACCGGGGAATCTTGCGTATAGATGAACCTCGTACCTATCATTTGACGTATACACTTGCTGACGCTTTCGGCAATGCCACCCGTTTATCCATCTGGATCGAGGGAAAGAAACAAGAGATCCCCCAGATCGATACGACTCATACAGAATTATTCCATTGGGGTAGCGAGAATAGGTTCGGCGCTAAAGGCATCCGTCTCGTCATGCCTAAAGGTAATCTATATAATGACCTCTACTTCCGCTATTCGGTGAAAGAAGATAGTACCTCATTATCAGCCACCCACATATTGCACGATAAGCCAATCCCTTTGCATGGAACGGCCCAGTTATCACTATTCTTGCAAAGCGATACGCTTGAGAATAAACAACAATATGGTGTGGTTCGCTTACAAAACGGACGTGCCTCTTGGATGGGCGGTACATACCGTAATGGCTGGATCGACGCAAATATCAAGGAATTGGGCAGTTATAAGATACAACAAGATACAAAGGCTCCGGTTATCACGCCGATCAACCAACAGACGTGGGTCAGCAAACAGAACTTCATATTCCGTTTGTCCGATAACTTAAGCGGGGTACAAACCTACCGGGGAGAAATAGACGGGCAGTTTGTCTTATTCGAGATGAATAATAAATCGGTTATTACCTATCGCTTCGATAAAGAGAGGTTGCAAAGAGGCAAGCATGAACTTAAATTAATCGTAACGGATGCTTGCGGAAATGAGTCGATTTATACACATCCGTTTACTTGGTAGGACGATTTATCGTATTTTTTAGGCAAAATATAAGTCCTTTGATTGCTTTACTTTAAGAAATTCGTATATTTGTTTCTTGTATATTTATCGTATTGAGTAGATTGCTCAACAATAAACACAATAATATTATAAACATGGAAAACAACGACTTATTAGAAATGGTAAGAAGTAAGGCACAAGGATGGCTTACGAAAAGTTATGATGCGGAAACTCGTGCTCAAGTTCAAGCGTTACTTGACAACGAAGATCCTACTGAGTTAATCGAGTGTTTTTATAAAGACCTAGAATTCGGAACAGGTGGATTGCGCGGAATCATGGGGGTAGGTTCAAATCGTATGAATATATATACAGTTGGCGCAGCTACCCAAGGTTTATCCAACTATCTGAAAAAGGAATTTGCGGATTTAGAACAGATAAAGGTTGTCATCGGCCACGATTGCCGTAACAACAGCCGTAAGTTCGCGGAAATATCAGCCGATATCTTCTCCGCTAACGGCATCAAGGTTTATTTATTCGAAGACCTGCGTCCGACTCCGGAAATGTCATTCGCTATCCGTAAACTGGGATGCCAGAGCGGTATCATCTTGACGGCTTCTCACAATCCGAAAGAATACAACGGATACAAGGCTTATTGGGATGATGGCGCACAAATGATCGCCCCGCACGATAAGAATACGATCGCCGAGGTTAACAAGATCCGTAACGCTAGCGAGATTAAATTCAAAGGAAATAAAGAATTGATCGAGATCATCGGACAAGCGATCGATGATGAATATATCAAGGAATTAACAACGATTTCTTTGTCTCCGGAGGCTATTTCCCGCCATAAGGATATGAAGATCGTGTATACTCCAATTCACGGAACAGGTGTTAAATTGGTTCCTGCCGCTTTGAAAGCTTACGGATTCACGAACATTATCCATGTACCGGAACAAGATGTTGTTAGCGGTGATTTCCCGACGGTTATCTCTCCGAACCCGGAAGAGCCGGCTGCTTTAGCTATGGCTGTAGAGAAAGCAAAAGAGACTGACGCTGAATTGGTAATGGCTTCCGATCCGGACGCAGACCGTGTAGGTGCCGCCGTTAAGAATAACGAAGGCGAATGGGTACTTTTGAATGGTAACCAAACCGCTTTGATGTTCGTTTACTATTTAATCACTCGCTGGAAAGAGTTAGGTAAGATCAATGGTAAAGAATATATCGTAAAGACAATCGTTACGACAGAGACGATCAAGACGATCGCCGAGCGTAATGGCGTAGAAATGTACGATGTTTATACAGGCTTCAAATGGATCGCTAACGTTATGCGTGAGAACGAAGGCAAGAAAAACTATATCGGTGGTGGCGAGGAAAGCTACGGATTCCTTTGCGAGGACTTCGTTCGCGATAAAGACGCTGTTTCCGCTTGCGTTATCTTAGCCGAGATCGCAGCTTGGGCAAAAGATCAAGGTTTGAGTTTGTATCAATTGCTTCAGAAGATTTACGTGGAATACGGCTTCTCTAAGGAGAAAGGTATCTCTGTCGTGAAGAAAGGCAAGAGTGGAGCGGAGGAGATCGAGGCTATGATGAAAAAGTTCCGTGAGAACCCGTTGACAGAGATCGCAGGCTCTAAGGTAACTTATTTCTACGATTACTCTACATTGAAAGGTAAGGACTATGCAGAGAACGAAACCGTTACATTAGATATGCCTACTACCTCTAATGTGCTTCAATACTTCACGGAAGATAATACAAAAGTATCTATCCGTCCTTCCGGAACAGAACCGAAGATCAAATTCTATTGCGAGGTTCACTCCAAGGTAAAGAGTATCGATGAATTGCCGGAGGCAGAGAAAGCGGCAGAAGAAAAGATCAATCAGATCAAGGCTTCTTTAGGGATCTAATCGAACTTAATTATTACATATAGAGGCAAGGGCGAGAATCGTTCTTGCCTCTTTTTATTCTATCAGATCAAATCAGACTTACTGAAACAAAACGGCAACAAGGCCGTTGCGCTCGGAACGAGATACGCTTCCTCTTTTCCACAAAGAAGGACTTTCATAGGTTTGTTATAACGTTGCTCGGTTTCCAACATCACTTGCCGGCAGGCACCACAAGGCGTGATAAGATCCACACGTTCCCCATCCTTCATAGCCGCGATCGCCAAAATCTGAACTGCCGCATCCGGATAACGTGCTCCCGCATAAAATAAGGTGGTCCGCTCCGCACAAAGCCCAGACGGATAGGCTGCGTTTTCCTGATTATTTCCGGAAAGTATCTCCCCATTCTCCAATAGAACCGCCGCTCCCACATGAAACTTGGAATAAGGAGCATAAGCTTTTTTCGAGGCTTCAAAAGCGGCCTCGTACAATTGCCTATATATATTGTCCAATTCTCCTACCGCATAGACCTCTACCCGGGTCTCTAATTTCAATTCTTTCATTTTCTTGATTGTTTTAATGTTTTGAAAGAAACATAACTATAATTCTTATAGGCTATAAATATAAAAAGAATATATTAATTTCGCACCCACATCATAGAATATACCTTATATATAGAATAAAGACATATGCATTCAATGCTTCTTACATCCGATAAAGACCCGATGGGCGCCGCTATCATCGATTATCTCGCACATGGAAAAGCGAGTAAACTCCGTGTATTCTCCTCCATGTTCGATGAAGATGAGATTCCCGTGAATCAATTATTCCGGACTTTCCAAGAAATGCCCTCCTTGGAACAGAAAGCCCTTCAACTCAGTACAGGCAAAATATTGGATGTTGGTGCCGGAAGTGGATGCCACACCTTGGCTTTACAGGAAATGGGTAAAGAGGTTACCGCTATCGACATATCCCCTCTTTCCGTAGAGGCCATGAACAAACGGGGCGTAAAAGACGCCCGCTTACAGAATTTTTTTGACAGGAGCTTAACCGGACCATTCGATACCATTCTTCTCTTAATGAACGGTTCCGGGATTATCGGTAAACTGGAAAATCTCCCGGCTTTCTTTCACCGCTTAAAAGAGGTTCTAGCCCGGGACGGACAGCTTTTACTTGACTCTAGCGACTTAAGTTATTTATTTGAAGATGAAGACGGGAATCTGGATATCGCCCCCGAGGATGATTATTTCGGAGAGATCGATTTCCGCATGCAATATAAAAGTATCAAAGGGGATTCATTTGATTGGTTATATATAGATTTCAACACGCTGAATCTATACGCAAGGCAAGCCGGCTTTAAAGCGGAAAAAATAGAAAATGGGGAGCATTACGATTATCTAGCCCGTATCTCCTATTTTTAACCCATCAATTCCCGGTAGATATGTATTTTCTTTTATATATTTGTCCGGTAAAATCGGATCGAAAAGAACAGTTATGCGTTTATCCCTTCATTTTTTAGGTATATTATTATTGTCCCTCGTCTGTTTAAGCGCAGGGGCGGAAAGCCAGCGGAAGCTGACTTCCTATCAAAAATACATCAGTAAATACAGTGATTTGGCGATTCAACACCAAAAGAAATATCGCATTCCGGCAAGTATCACCTTAGCGCAAGGATTACTGGAATCCGGAGCTGGGCAAAGCGACTTGGCCAGACGCTCCAACAATCACTTCGGTATCAAATGCCATTCGGACTGGCGAGGCGGCAGGGTCTATCACGACGACGACCTGCGGGGAGAGTGCTTCCGGAAATACAAACGAGTAGAGGATTCTTATGATGACCATTCCCGCTTCCTCGCCGAACGCTCCCGCTACGAACGCCTGTTCAAATTAAACATCAAGGATTACAAAGGCTGGGCCAAAGGACTACAAAAATGCGGTTACGCCACCGATCGTGCTTACGCGAATAAATTAATCAAGGTTATCGAAGATTATGAGTTATACCGCTTTGACTCCGGTAAGAGAAAAAAGAAGACCTCTACCAAGAAGCAAAATCTTCCGGTGTTCAATTATCAAGTCTATCGTACCCACGGTTTGATCTATGTATACGCTAAGGATAACGACAGTTTCGACCAGATCGCCCGAAGCATGGGATTCAAGGCCAAGCAGTTGATGAAATTCAACGAGGTGCCTGAGGACTTCCCGTTGCAGGCAGGCGATATCGTATATCTGGAAAAGAAAAAGAAGAAAGCGGACAAGCCGAATTACGACCATGTGGTACAAGTCGGAGAGTCTATGCACAGTATTGCGCAGATGTACGGAATCCAGATCAAGAGTCTGTATAAAATGAATAAAAAAGACAAAGATTACATCCCGGAGGAAGGAGATGTCTTAAAACTTAGATAAGTAACATAAAAAAGTATTACCTTTGCGGTTCAAATAATATAGTACAATGAGTGATCAACGTTATAACCTGCGAGGCGTTTCCGCTTCAAAAGAAGATGTTCACAATGCGATAAAGAACATCGATAAGGGAATTTTTCCGAAAGCGTTCTGTAAGATCATCCCCGATATCTTAGGCGGTGATCCTGAATATTGTAATATTATGCACGCGGATGGCGCCGGTACCAAATCGTCCTTGGCGTATATGTACTGGAAAGAGACCGGAGATCTTTCGGTGTGGAAAGGTATCGCCCAAGACGCTCTTATCATGAATATCGACGACCTGCTCTGCGTAGGTGCCGTAGACAATATCTTGGTCTCTTCTACAATTGGACGTAACAAGCTGTTGGTTCCGGGCGAGGTGATCTCGGCGATCATCAATGGAACAGATGAGTTGCTGGCAGAGTTACGTGAGATGGGCGTTGGTTGCTACGCGACAGGTGGCGAGACCGCAGACGTTGGCGACTTAGTTCGTACCATCATCGTAGATAGTACGGTCACTTGCCGCATGAAACGTTCGGACGTAATCGATAATAAGAATATCCAAGGAGGAGACGTGATCGTAGGTCTGGCATCTTCCGGACAAGCCACTTACGAGAAAGAATACAATGGAGGTATGGGTAGCAACGGCTTGACCTCTGCCCGCCATGATGTTTTCTCTAAGTATTTAGCGAAAAAATATCCGGAAAGCTACGATGCCGCCGTTCCCGAAGAATTGGTTTACTCCGGAGGATTGAAACTTACGGATAAGATCGAGGAATTAGGGATCGATGCCGGAAAGATGGTGCTTTCGCCTACACGTACCTATGCGCCGGTAATTAAGGTATTGCTTGATAAACTACGCTCTCAAATCCATGGTATGGTACATTGTTCGGGAGGGGCCCAGACAAAAGTCATGCATTTCGTAGAGAACAAGCGTGTAACTAAGGACAATCTCTTCCCTATCCCACCGTTATTCCGCACGATTCAGGAGCAGAGCGGTACGGACTGGAGCGAGATGTACAAGGTATTCAATATGGGACACCGGATGGAGATATACATCGCTCCCGAGCATGCGGAAGAAGTAATCGGCATCTCAAAAAGCTTTGGTATTGATGCGCAAATCGTGGGCTTCGTAGAGGAAGCTGATAAAAATGAATTGATTATCGAAAGCGAGAAAGGTCGCTTCACCTATTAATAAAGATAAATGGCCGAAAATAGTTTACTTGGTAAATTAGACGGATTAGTGAGCCGTTTCGAGGAAGTCGGTACCCTTATTACCGACCCGGCGGTGATCGCCGACATGAAACGGTTCGTAAAACTGAACAAAGAGTACCGTGATTTGGAGAAAATTGTGGGAGCTCGTTCGGAATACGTGAAAGTATTGAACGGGATCGAGGAAGCGAAAGCCTTGCTTGAGTCCGAGCAAGATCCGGAAATGCGGGAAATGGCCCGTGAGGAGCTGGATACCTGCAACGAACGTATTCCCGCTTTGGAAGAAGAGATAAAATTATTGCTCGTTCCCGCTGATCCGCAAGACGACAAGAACGCGATCGTTGAGATACGAGGAGGAACGGGAGGTGACGAAGCCGCCCTTTTCGCCGGTGATCTATATCGTATGTACGTGAAGTATTGCGAACTGAAGGGATGGAAAATAAGCGTGTCTAGCTTTAGCGAAGGCTCGTCCGGCGGTTTTAAGGAAATCATCTTCACGGTATCGGGCGAGAAAGTATACGGAACGTTGAAGTATGAGTCCGGTGTACACCGTGTACAGCGTGTACCGGCTACGGAGACGCAAGGACGTGTACATACCTCCGCCGCTACAGTTGCCGTATTGCCTGAGGCGGATGAATTTGATGTTGAGATTAATGAAGGGGAGATTAAATGGGATACCTTCCGCTCCGGTGGGGCCGGTGGTCAGAACGTAAACAAGGTGGAATCAGGTGTCCGTCTGCGTTATGTCTGGAAGAACCCCATTACAGGTGTGAGTGAGGAAATCTTGATCGAATGTACGGAGACACGAGACCAACCGAAGAACAAAGAAAGGGCGCTTACCCGTCTTCGTTCGTTCATTTATGACAAGGAACACCAGAAATACTTGGACGATATCGCCAGCAAGCGTAAGACCATGGTATCTACCGGTGACCGCTCCGCGAAGATCCGTACGTACAATTACCCGCAAGGGCGTATCACGGATCACCGTATCAATTACACGATCTATAATCTTTCAGCCTTTATGGACGGTGAAATTCAAGATTGCTTGGATCACCTGATCGTAGCGGAGAACGCTGAGCGACTGAAAGAGTCTGAATTGTAAACACATCCAATCATTTCATACTGAATAAGAAAATGAACAAACAACAGCTATTCGAGAATATTAAAAAGAAACAATCCTTCCTTTGTGTCGGATTAGATACAGATATAAAAAAGATCCCGCAACATCTATTGTCGGAAGAAGATCCTATTTTCGCATTCAATAAAGCGATCATCGACGCTACCGCCGATTATTGTGTCGCTTACAAGCCGAATCTGGCTTTTTACGAGAGCCTCGGCACAAAGGGTATGATGGCTTTTGAGAAGACTGTGGCTTACTTACGGGAGAATTATCCCGATCAATTTATCATCGCCGACGCGAAACGTGGTGATATCGGAAATACCTCCGAGATGTATGCCCGTTCTTTCTTCGATCATATCAAGGTAGATGCCGTAACGGTCGCTCCCTATATGGGCGAGGATAGCGTAAAACCATTCTTGATCTACCCGGAGGCTTGGGTAATCTTATTGGCCTTGACCTCCAATAAAGGCTCACATGATTTTCAAATGACGGAAGACGCAAATGGTGAACGTCTTTTCGAGAAAGTACTAAAGAAATCGCAAGAATGGGCTAACGATGAGCAAATGATGTATGTAGTGGGCGCTACCCAAGGCAAGATGTTCCTTGATATCCGTAAACAGGCCCCGAATCATTTCTTGTTAGTTCCGGGCGTAGGCGCTCAAGGTGGAAGCTTGGCGGAAGTAGCTCAATACGGGATGAACGACCAATGCGGTCTTTTGGTAAATTCTTCCCGTGCGATTATTTACGCGGATAAGACGGAGGCTTTCGCCAACGTAGCCCGTGAGGCGGCACATGCCGTACAGAAAGAAATGGCCGGTTATCTACATGATAAGGGAATTATTCCCTGCAAAGCATAGGCTATATAAAGAATTTTCACCATTTTTGCAAACTAACTGTCTATAAACAGCGGACAGTCAACGAAGATACATATATAATTGAATAAGTAATGGAGTTTTCAGCCCAACAAATTGCCGGCTTCCTGAACGGAACGATTGAAGGAGATCCGAACGTTAAAGTCAGCAACTTCTCTAAAATAGAAGAAGGAAAGCCAGGTACATTGACCTTTTTGGCGAATCTTAAATATGCGCATCATATTTATAATACCGAGGCAAGCATTGTTTTGGTGAATAATGATTTCAAACCGGAACAACCGATAAGAGCCACACTTGTAAAAGTAGAGAACGCTTATGCGGCGCTCGCGATGTTATTAAATTTGGTAGAGCAATCGAAGAGCAAAAAGAAGGGGGTTGATTCTACCGCTTTTATCGCCGCTTCCGCGACCGTGAGCGACGATTGTTATGTCGGTAACTTCGCCTACATCGGAGAAGGCGTAAAAATGGGTAAGAACTGTATGGTATACCCGCACGCTTATATCGGTGATCACGTGACGGTAGGAGATAACTGCGTATTCTATCCGCATGCCACCGTTTACGAGAATTGTATAATCGGCAATAATTGTATCCTTCATGCCGGTAGCGTAGTCGGGGCTGACGGTTTCGGATTCGCTCCCGAAGGTGAGACTTACAAGAAAATCCCGCAATTAGGCAACGTTATTATCGAGGATGATGTAGAGATCGGAGCCAATACGACAATTGACCGTGCGGTGATGGATTCTACGATCATTCGCCGAGGCGTTAAGCTGGACAATCTCGTACAAATCGCTCATAACGTGGAGGTAGGCGAGAATACCGTGATGGCGGCGCAAGTCGGCATCGCCGGTTCCGTAAAAGTAGGAAAGCATTGTATGTTTGGCGGACAAGTTGGTTTGGCCGGACATATCCATGTGGCGGACCACGTCGTATTCGGAGCTCAGGCTGGCGTTATCAGCGACGTGAAGGAAGCGACGACATTGCTCGGGGCGCCGGCGATCAACGCTAAGAACTTCATGCGTTCCAGCGCGATCTTCAACCGTCTTCCGGATATATACCGCTCGCTGGGGCAAATGCAACGGGAGATCGAACAACTCAAGAAAGAAATTAATAAACAATAAAGACCTATGCAAAAACAGAAAACGCTTGCGGCAAGTTTCTCCTTGAAAGGAAAAGGGTTGCATACCGGATTAGATATAGAGATTACGTTTAATCCCGCACCCGAGAACCATGGATACAAGATCAAACGTGTCGATATGGAAGGCCAACCGACGATTGACGCCTTGGCCGAGAACGTGGTTAATACACAACGGGGTACGGTGCTTAGCAAGAATGGCGTTCAAGTAAGTACGATCGAGCACGCGATGGCGGCTTTATACGCTTACGAGATCGATAACTGCTTGATCGAGGTAAACGCACCCGAGTTTCCGATCCTAGACGGAAGTTCTCGCTTCTTCTCCGAGGAAATCCAAAAGACAGGGGTTGTTGAGCAAAACGCTCCGAAGGATTATTATATCGTAAAGCACAAGATCGAGGTAAAAGATGAGGAAACCGGTTCTTCGTTGATCATCCTTCCGGATGATAAGTTCAGCGTGAACGTATTGATCTCATTCGATTCGCCCGTGCTTTCCAACCAATTCGCCACGTTGAACGATCTCAGCGAATTCCCGACAGAATTGGCGGCTTCACGTACGTTCGTATTCGTACGCGAAGTGGAGATGTTGCTCAACAATAACTTGATCAAGGGTGGCGATTTAGACAATGCGATCGTTATCTACGACCAGAAGATACCGCAAGAATCTTTGGACAAATTGGCGGATATGCTGAACATCCCTCACAAGAACGTGCAGGAATTAGGTTATATCAATAACAAGCCGCTTGTATTCGATAACGAACCGGCACGTCATAAATTGATCGACGTGATCGGAGATATCGCCTTGATCGGTAAGCCGATCCGCGGACGTGTGATCGCTACCCGTCCGGGACATAAGATCAATAACCAGTTAGCTCGTATGATCCGCAAGGATATCAAGATGAACGAGGTGCAAGCCCCGGTATACGATCCGAACCGTGAGCCGGTGATGGATATCAACCGTATCCGTGAATTATTGCCGCACCGCTATCCGTTCTTATTGGTTGACAAGATCATCGAGGTTGGCGGGAACTATATCGTAGGCGTAAAGAACATCACGACCAACGAACCGTTCTTCCAAGGGCATTTCCCTCAGGAGCCGGTCATGCCGGGAGTCCTGCAGGTTGAGGCTATGGCACAAACAGGTGGTTTGCTAGTCTTGAATTCCGTAGATGAGCCAGAGCGCTATTCTACCTACTTCATGAAAATAGATGGCGTGAAATTCCGCCAAAAAGTCGTTCCGGGCGATACGTTGATCTTACGTCTGGAATTATTGGCACCGATCCGTCGCGGGATCTCTACCATGAAAGGGTATGTATTCGTTGGTGATAAATTGGTTAGTGAAGCCGAGTTCATGGCTCAGATTGTAAAAAACAAATAATAAGATAAAGTACGATAATGAATATATCTCCTCTAGCAGTCGTTCATCCAGAGGCCCAGATCGGCCAGAATGTAACTATCGATCCGTTTGCCGTGATTGAGAAAGATGTCGTAATCGGTGATAATTGCCATATATATTCTCACGCCGTTATCTTGGATGGCGCACGGATTGGTAAAAATTGCAATATTTTCCCGGGAGCGGTCGTTGCCGGTATCCCTCAAGACATGAAATTCGCGGGGGAAACCACGACGGCGGAAATCGGAGATAACACGACGCTTCGCGAATGCGTGACGATCAACCGGGGTACCGCTTCCAAAGGTAAGACCGTGGTAGGTCGCAATTGCTTAATCATGGCTTATTCGCACGTGGCCCATGATTGCGTCTTAAAAGACCATATTATCATCGGTAACGCTTCGCAAATCGCCGGGGAGGTAGAGATTGATGATTTCGCTATCGTAAGCGGAGGTTCCTTGGTGCATCAGTTCACGCGTATATCCAAGCACGTGATGGTACAAGGCGGTTCTCGTATCGGAAAAGATATCCCTCCTTATACCTTGATCGGCCGTGATCCGATCGTTTATTGCGGTATCAATATCGTAGGTTTACGTCGCCGGGGATTCACGAATCAGCAGGTATTCTTGATTCAAGACATCTATCGCACGCTGTATACCCGAGGCTTGAATAATACGGAGGCGCTGAAAGCGATCGAGACCGAGTACGAGCCTAGCGAGGAACGGGATTTGATCCTCAATTTCATCAAGTCTTCCAGCCGGGGTATCGTAAGAGGTTCGATCGACGAATAAGCGACACAAACATCCGGACAACCAAAAACAAATCAGCGCAAATCCACATCTTACAATGAGGGGTTTGCGCCGATTCGCTATTTATGTCACCAAAAGGTTATTTATAGGGTAATTCCCGTGATCTGCCGGATCATTTCAAGATCGATCCCCATGGCTTTCATCTTCTTGGCGTTTTCGAGGTTCGCTTCTGTCTCGCCTTTTGCCAGTCCTTTCGCCTTACCTTTCTCCTTATTTTCCGCTCTACTTTCCGCTAGTCCTTCCAGGTATCCTTCAAGCTTCGCCGAATCCAATACGTCATTTTGTATCATGACCGCATTCAGGTGTTCGTCGTAAGCGTATCTATCCTCGGGGGGCATGGAGTAGTATCTCAATTTTTCTCGAGCCTCGCCTAATCCCGGAGTCATGGTGTCAGGACGAATTGTTCCTCTTTTAAGGTAGTCCATCCATTCTTCTAGGGAAGTGACGGCTATCTTATCGAACTTATTGGTCCGTATGAGTATATATTCGGGGAAAATCTCGGGGGATAGCTTGGAGACAATTACGCTCCTCTCTTTCGTGTTGACTACCAATTGATCCTTGGTATGTACGCCGATGAAATGATTCTGCCCGTGATAAAGGTAGTCCTCGCCCCGTCCGATGTCGAAGTAGAATATGTTGATTGAGTATATTTTCTTAACCTTGTGGTAGTCCTCGCCCAGTGATATGTACTCGGTTATGGTTTTCGCCACGCCATAGAGTACCTGTTCGAGATAATATAGCTTGCGAATATTTTGTATTTTCACGATGATGATCTCTCCCTTGTCGTTAAGCGCCTTGATGTCCACCCGGTTGAACTTGTCATCCTCATGACAGTTGATTACCCTCGCTCTCCAGTAGCTCCACGATGGTAATCTTCTCTCCAAGAAAAACCGTGAGAAAACCCTCCAGCACACCGAAGTTGGCTTTTTGCCGGAGCAGTCTCTTGATCGCCCAATCGAAACGTATGTATCGGTCTTTTAATTCTTTCATGCGTTGATCCTCCTCTTTTTTATCCATAGTTGATAGGTTTTAAGTTACGGCCCAATAGCGGGCGGTGTCGTAAAGATATGTCTTTTCGGGCGAAATGCAAAAGATTGATATCTGATACTGTGATTTTTATTATTTACCCATATTACAATTACCTATTCAAGGTGACAACTGCCACTAATATCTCAGCCGCAGGTTCCGTCTCTTTGACGAAGGTTGAAGACGAAGCTACGACGGTCGCCTCAGGTTCAGAAGAAATCCCATACAGGGATCAGATGCGCACCCTCTTTCATTATTTATAGCGACGTATATTGGGTATATCCATATTTTTACTACTTTTGAGGCAATAATAAAACTAAACGACTATGCTATTTAGATTTCTAATCCTATCAGATGAAGCAGATGACTTCAAGCGCGAGATCAAGATTGATTCCGAGTCTACTTTCTTGGATTTGCAAAACGCCATTCTCGACTCTGTAGGTTATACAAAGGATCAAATGACCTCTTTCTTCATATGTGACGATGACTGGAGTAAAAAGACAGAGATCACATTAGTGGAAATGGATACCTCTTCCGAGGAAGACAGCTATGTCATGGCCGATACTCAACTGGAAGAATTGTTGGAAGACGAGCACCAAAAACTACTTTTCGTTTTCGATTATATGACCGAACGTGCCTTCTTCATGGAACTTCGTGAGATCGTTCCGGGAAAAGACTTGGATGCTCCTATTTGCAGCAAATCGGTAGGTACGCCTCCCGCCCAAATAGTTTCTTTCGATGAGTTCGAGGCTAAGAACGGCAGTACGGACGTAGGAGAAGATTTTTACGGGGATTCCGAATACGATATGGACGAATTAGACAAAAGCGGCTTCGACGGTTTAGGCGAAGGCCCGATGGATAATCCTTACGACGACGAGCGCTTTTGATGAATTCCCTCGTTATATTACTTGGGCCGACAGGAGTCGGAAAGACCGAGTTAAGCCTCCAAGTGGCGGAACGTTTCGGCTCTCCGATTATCTCTTCCGACTCCCGTCAGCTCTATAAAGACCTTCCGATCGGCACGGCTGCCCCAACACCGGAACAAATGGCTCGTGTCAAGCATTATATGGTAGGCACTCTCTCGCTTACCGATTATTACAGCGCCAGCAACTTCGAGGAAGACGTGGTCTCCCTCCTATCCGAATTACATAAAACGATCCCGACCGTCGTAATGACCGGAGGCTCTATGATGTACATCGATGCCGTATGTAAAGGTATTGACGATATCCCGACAGTTACACCGGAGATCCGGGATGCCCTATACATGCAATTTGAAACCGAGGGACTAGCCCCTATCCTCGCTGAATTAAAAGAAGCAGACCCTGTCCATTATGAGGAAGTGGACCGGAATAATTATAAACGAGTGATCCATGCCGTAGAGATTTGCCGGATGACAGGCAAGCCTTACTCCTCCTTCCGCACGAACATTAAGAAAGAGCGTCCGTTCCGGATCATCAAAGTAGGGCTTAATAGAGATCGCGACGAATTATGCGACCGCATCAACCAACGTGTAGATCTAATGATGAGCGAAGGATTATTGGAAGAGGCTCGCCGGGCTTATCCCTTCCGTCATTTGAATTCCTTGAACACGGTAGGTTATAAAGAATTATTCAATTACTTCAGCGGAGAATGGACATTAGACCTCGCCGTGGAGAAAATCAAACGAAACTCCCGGGTCTACGCCCGGAAGCAAATGACTTGGTTTAAACGGGACCCAGAAATAACATGGTTCCATCCGGATGAGACCGAAGCTATATTTACACATCTGAGCCAACAGATCATATAGCGTTTTAACAATGCCCATTATAAGGTGTTTACAATGGGCATTATAAACATGCTTGAATAGGCATTGTAAGCATCTTACAATAGGCATCAAGGTTTTCCGCTGATTATCAAAGCCAAACGCAACGACTTTATTTCTTGAAAACCAGATAAACCGCCGCTACCAAGAATACGAAAGCAAGCGCATGGTTCCATTTAAACGACTCCCCCTTAAAAGCAATGGTACTGAAGGCCACGAATACCACCAACGTAATCACCTCTTGGATCACTTTCAATTGAATCAAGTTGAACGGCCCCCCGTTATCCCGGAAACCGATGCGATTCGCCGGTACTTGGAAACAATACTCAAAAAAAGCGAGAAACCAACTAAACAGGATTACGCCAAACAAAGGAAGATGCTCGAACCAGCTAAACTGTTGCTTCATCTTCAAATGACCATACCAAGCGCATGTCATAAAAATATTAGACACGATCAACAATAAAATCGTATAAACACTTTGCATATTATCTTATTTTTCGAGGTAAATAATCTTCTTGTATATTCGTCATGCTCCCCCAAAGACTGTAACGAGCCTCCGGATTGATCGCTTCCAGACTTCTCAGCAGCTCTTTCATATCCGAACGACTGGAACCCGACTCATAAGGACAGTTCTTCAATTGTTTCCGGTACCCTTTCCATGCGGCGACCTGAATCAACTCCCTCTCTTCCACCAGACACATCGGACGGATGATCTCCATATCAAACTTATCCATTCTCAACCGGGGAGGCATTGTCCCGAAAGCCCCTTGGTGGGTCAGGTTCATCAACAGCGTCTCAAGGATATCATCTTGATGATGGCCTAAAGCGATCTTATTGCATTTATGCGCCTTAGCGATCTCAAACAAAGCTTTCCGGCGAGTCCAAGAGCATAAAAAGCAGGGGGATTTACGAGTGTCCGTAGAAGGATCGAAACTTGTCTCATGGACAATGAAAGGCAAATCATGCTCCTCTGCGCAACTTCTAAGATATTCCCGATCCGAACAATAAGGGATATTCGTCATCACGATATGTGCTACCACGACCTCAAACCGAGGACAATAGATTTTCGACCTGCGCCCCAGTAAATCCACCAAGGCCAAGGAATCTTTTCCTCCGGACAACCCGACCAAGATCCGGTCGCCATCATTGATCAAGCCATAGTCGAAAATCGCTCTCTTTATCTTATCCTCTATCTTGCGAAACAAACGTTCGTCCTCTGTCAATTTTGCCATATACTTCCTTTACGGGCGCAAAATTATATATTTATCTTTTCGATTTGTATGCCTCTACAAAAATATTCTTATCTTTGAAACTGCATAACTATATATAATCTAGAATAGACAAAATGAAACGGTTATCCAAAAAGCTGCTTTATACGCTAGGAGTTACACTCATATGCGGAGGAATGCAACTACATGCGCAAAGTCTTGATCAGGCAAAAAAATTATATAACGATGGGAAATACGCAGAAGCCAAACCTGTGTTCGAGAAACTAGTGAAACAAGCGCCAAGCAATGCCTCTTATAATCAATGGTATGGTGTTTGCTGTTTCGAGACCGGAGATTTAGCAGGAGCGGAGAAACATCTTAAGGTTGCCGTAAAGCGTAGGGTACAAGACGCTTATCGATACCTTGGAGAAGTATACTACCAGACCTATCGTTTTAACGAAGCCGAGGAGATGTTCGACGAATACATCACCCTCCTAACAAAAAAGAAACAAGATGTGGAGCCTTACCAGATCCGTATGGACTTGGCGAACAAAGCAAGCCGTATGCTTGATAAGGTAGAGAATGTCCAGATTATCGATAGCTTGGTCGTTGATAAAGATGATTTCTTATCAGCCTATACCTTAAGCGAGGAAAGCGGTACGTTGACCACTTACCAAGATTTCTTCCAGACAAACGATCCGGGCAACTCATCGGTATACATGAACCAGAAGGGGGATAAGATTTATTACGCCCACTCGACAGACGGTAACCACAATTGTCTTTTTACCCAATCCAAACTCATGGATCAATGGGGAGACGAGAAACAGTTACCAATGAATATCAATAGTGACGCCGACGATGGGTATCCATTCGTGCTATCCGATGGCGTAACGATTTATTACGCATCCAAAGGGAACGGCTCTCTGGGCGGATATGATTTATTCGTCACTCGTTACAACATCAATTCCGATACTTATCTTACACCGGAGCAATTGGGCATGCCCTATAACTCCCCGTTTAACGATTACATGATGGTGATCGACGAAGCCAAGCAATTGGGATGGTTCGTTTCCGACCGCTATCAACCGGAAGGAAAAGTCTGTGTATACCTATTCATTCCGAATGACAACCGCGAGCGAGTAGATAGCGAGGATATCGAACTAAAACGTGCCCGGGCCTCTATTGCCTCGATCAAGGATTCATGGAAACCCGGATCGAATTACGAAGAGCTTATTCATTTAGCTCATACCGAGATTCCTTATGGACGTATAGAGATAAAGAAAGATTTCACGTTCCCGATCCATAATGATATCGTTTATTACACCTTGGACGATATCCAAAGTCCGGAAGCGAAGAACTACTACGAGAAAGTAGTTTCCATCCATAAACAGATCAAGGAGTTAAATGAGAAACTAGAGAGCTTACGAGCCAGCTACATCAAAGGGAATAAGGCGAAGCGAGAACAACTGAAGCCTACGATTCTTGATGCGGAAGAAAAGTTAAACAACCTGCTCGCTCAACCGGACGAATGGGAGAAAAAGGCACGTAACGCAGAGATCGTATACCTAAGAAACAACCATAAATAAGAAGAACTATGCTACTGGACATAGCCATCATCGTCTTCCTCATGGTAGCGGCCATCCTACTGATACTGGCTGAGATATTCCTTCTTCCGGGAATAACACTCGCGGGTATAGGCGGGGCTATTTTCGCTATCGGCGGAGTCGTTTTCGCTTATACGGTAGGTATATGGGTAGGGCATCTGACTTTATCCTTATCAATCATTACATTCGGAATAATCTTCGCTTGGTTATTGCGTTCCCGGTCTTTTAACAAGATCGCTTTAAAGACAGATATCGATTCCAAGCTGATATCCAGCAGGGATCTCGGAATAGAACCCGGAGACGAGGGGATCACGCTCTCACGCTTAGCCCCTATCGGCAAGGCCCGGATTAAAGGTATTAACGTGGAAGCGAAATCTCAAGACGAATTAATCGATGAGAACACGCCGATCGTAGTGATCAGGGTAGACAGTTACAACGTAATTGTCCGTCCTAAAGAAGAAACAAATATTCACGCTTAATTTTATATATATGGAAATAACCTTTTTGCCACTTATCCTATTGGGGGCCGCAGTACTTCTGCTGGCAATCTTTTTCTATTATGTGCCGTTCCTGTTATGGATCTCGGCCAAAGTATCGGGAGTCAATATCTCCTTGATCCAGTTATTCTTGATGCGTATCCGAAAGGTTCCTCCCTACATCATCACTCGTGCGATGATCGAAGCGCATAAGGCAGGAATAAAGACGCTTACACGCGACGAGCTGGAAGCGCACTATTTAGCGGGTGGACATGTCGAGAAAGTAGTGCATGCGCTGGTTTCCGCGTCAAAAGCGAATATCGACCTTCCTTTCCAGATGGCTACCGCTATCGACTTGGCCGGACGTGACGTATTCGAGGCTGTACAAATGTCGGTAAATCCGAAAGTGATCGATACCCCTCCGGTAACAGCGGTTGCGAAAGACGGAATCCAGTTAATCGCCAAGGCACGTGTCACCGTTCGTGCGAATATCAAGCAATTAGTGGGTGGTGCAGGAGAAGAGACGATCTTAGCCCGTGTAGGTGAAGGTATCGTATCTTCCATTGTTTCATCCGAAAGCCATAAGACTGTATTGGAAAATCCGGATTCCATCTCGAAATTAGTGCTTCGCAAAGGGCTTGACGCCGGAACAGCTTTCGAAATCCTTTCCATCGATATCGCCGATATCGATATAGGTAAGAACATCGGCGCTTTCTTGCAAATGGACCAAGCTCAAGCGGATAAGAATATCGCTCAGGCGAAAGCCGAGGAACGTCGTGCGATGGCTGTCGCCCTCGAGCAAGAGATGAAGGCGAAAGCTCAAGAAGCCCGTGCCAAGGTGATCGAGGCAGAAGCGGAAGTTCCCAAGGCAATGGCAGACGCTTTCCGCACAGGAAACCTAGGCGTAATGGACTATTACAAGATGAAGAACATCGAGGCGGACACTTCTATGCGTGAAGCGATAGCTAAACCGACCGGTGCTCCATCAAAACCATTAAAGGACTAAAATAGTTATATAAATAGAACTATCTCCAAGGGCAGGGTTCATACCTTGCCCTTTCATGATTATAATATAAACTTAATTATCTGATTGAATATGAGAACAATCCCCGCTTCAGAATTAGTGATCCATTCAGATGGCAGTGTTTTCCATCTGCATTTAAAACCGGAGCAACTTGCGGATCGTGTGGTACTTGTTGGTGATCCCGCACGGGTTACAACCGTCGCTTCCTATTTTGATTCTCAGGAATGTGAGGTTTCCAGCCGGGAGTTTCATACCATCACGGGCCAGTACAAGGGAAAACGTATCACGGTTGTATCCCATGGCATCGGCACAGATAATATCGATATCGTATTAAATGAGCTAGACGCTCTCGCTAATATAGACTTCTCAACCCGTACGATCAAGCCGGAATTCAAGCAACTTTCCCTGGTTCGTATCGGGACTTCCGGAGGGTTACAGCCATTTGTCCCGATCGGGACTTATGTGGCAGCGGAGAAATCGATCGGATTCGACGGGGTCATTTATTTCTACGCAAATAGTAATACCGTTCGTGACGCAGACTTGGAGTCTGAATTAATAAAACAGCTTGATTGGCGGCTTAGCGGCATATGGCCTTATGTCGTATCGGCAGATCCATCGTTGATCGAGCAAATCACCCGTAATGATATTATCCGGGGAACGACTATCGCGGCCAATGGCTTCTATGGGCCGCAAGGACGTGAGCTCCGATTGCCCTTGACCGATCCGGAATTGAACCGGAAAATAGAGGCTTTCGATTACAACGGGCGAAAGATTACGAACTTCGAGATGGAGAGCTCCTCTTTAGCTGGTCTGGCCGCTCTCATGGGACACCGGGCAATGACCGTATGTTGTATTATCGCCGGACGTGTGGATAATCATATGAATACGGATTATAAAGGTTCTTTGGAAAAACTGATTGAAACTGTATTAGACCGTATATAATAATATCAAGACCATGAAGTGGGATCATTCACTAATCGATACGTTGGAATGGGGGAATCAGATCTCCCATAAGGAAGATAAAATAAAGATAGCGGACCTTATTGCATCTAAAGTCGAAAACGGACAAGTCATAGGTGTTGGCTCCGGTTCTACCTCCTATCTAGCGTTGATTCGCATAGCGGAACGTATCCGGACGGAACGTCTTTCCATCTTGGCGATCCCCACTTCTTTAGAAATCCGGATGACTTGCGCCCAGCTAGGCATTCCGGTTACCAGCCTGTTTTCCCACAAGCCGGACTGGACCTTCGATGGGGCTGATGAAGTAGATTCCCACTTTAACTTGATCAAAGGGCGTGGAGGCGCCATGTTTAAGGAAAAGCTGTTAATCAGTTCCAGTCCGCAGACCTATATACTGGTCGATCCTTCCAAGAAAGTGGAGAGGCTGGGAGCTAAATTCCCGATCCCGATAGAGATTTTCCCGGAAGCTCTCACCTATGTAGAGGACAAACTCCAGCGTTTGAATCCCCGTGAGATAAAACTTCGTATGGGGCAAGGTAAGGATGGACCGATCATTACCGAGAATGGCAATATGATCCTTGACGTATGGATGGACTACATCCCTGAAAATACAGAATCCACCCTCAAGTCGATTACAGGCGTACTCGAGAGTGGACTCTTTATCAACTATAAGGTAGAAGTACTGGGACTTACTTCATGAATCCTTGTTGTTTCAATACCTTCAAAAGCACCTCGGAGAAATATTCACTATTCTTCTTCGTATAGCGTACGTCCGTAAAGACCTGCGCCAGTGTTTCCTTATTATTCTCCCTCACAAACTGTTTATTCACCTCTAATGCCTCTTTCTCGCCATACAAGGCATCGATGGAAGCTGGAGTAAAGTCCGTATAAGTCTCGTTTTGTACCACAGCTGCCAATGGTAAACGTTCTACTTGAGCGGGTATAGGCTCTGCCGGATAACCCACCGTAACCGTAACGATCGGGACAACCAGACGGGGAAGAGAAAGCGCCTCAATGATCTGGTCCGCATTATAAGCCGTCGTACCCAGATAGCAAATGCCTAAGCCTTTTTCCTCAGCGGCATTACAGAAACTCTGGGCGAACAACATCGCATCTATCGTCGAAGCGATAAACGTTTGTAAATTATCGAATCCGGCCTCCGCTTTCCTGCACTCCGCCCATTTCACGAAACGGTTCGCATCCGCACAAAAAGTAAGTACCACCGGCGCTCCCGTAATCATCGGCTGGTTAAAATGAGCCGGAGCCAGTTTCTCCTTGTTCGCAGGGTCGCGGGTAACCACGACACTATACAATTGCATATTTCCTGTATTCGAGGCACGAGTAGCCACTTCCAATAATTCATTCAGCAAAGACTCCGGGATATCCTGATCCGTATATTTACGGATACTTCTTCTATTCTTCATGCATTCTAACATAGCAATCCTATTTTTAAATTCTCAATAACTAAATCCTAATATCCATGCCGGCATACGGTTAAACACGCTTTTCGGTAACCCGTAGATAGCCGCATAAGCGTCGGGTACGAAGCGGAGACGATCATATCCCCTTAAGGGATCACCTACGGCGAAGATATATTTACCGCCAATCAAGAAATCCCCGTTCGCCATGAATTCCACGTTCGCCACGGAACGCATCTGGCTTAAGAAATAGGTTTCACACATCAATTGCCGATTCTCCTTATCTCCGAAAAAAGAGATCAGCAAGTTGGTATCCCCCATAAAGACTTTCTGCTTGGCCGGAGTGGTTCCCAGTTGGTCTGCCGAGTAATAAATAAGCCTCATATCATGGAAGAAACGCAACAGGCTATCGCTTTGCTGACGAAGCATATTTATCTTACGGGTTACATCAATCGATTTCGGACGTAAAGGAGCCGACTCAGCCACCATCATAAAATATTTTTGAGCTCGTTCCAGATTACTCATCGAAATAGAAACCACCGAAGGCAAATCCCGGCAAATCTCTTTTCTCACTAATTCTTGCAGACGGAAATAATACATATCCGGGTCTTGCCAATAAAAAGGATAACATCCATGTTCCAGATAGTTCCGGTAAATCGGCACAATATTCATCTCCGCATTGATCTCCTTTACCAAATCATGATGGTTCGCTAAGATATCTTCCAACGGAATGGGATCTTTATCCAGAATGCTTTCGTAAGAAAGGAATTCACGGAACGACATCGGATGCATGGTATAAAAAGCAGCCTCATGCCTTAACCCGTTCCGCACCACTGTCTGCGAGTACAAAGAAGTGGTAGCGAAAACAATCTTTAAGGCGGGGTTGGCATCCAATAAAGTTGAGACCTCTTCCATCCAGCTCGAATAGAAATGGATCTCATCCAAAAACAAATAATGCCCCCCGGCTTGCAGGAACTCCTTAACCGCATCGGTCAATGAATGTGTCTCAAACCAGAAATCATCCAGATTCACATACAGGGCTTCCCGTGAATCTTCAAATTTCAACTTAATATGCTGTAACAACAAGGTAGTCTTACCAACCCCTCGAGAGCCGAAGATGCCGATTAACCGATCCTCCCACTCTATCCGTGCATGCAAATAACGCAGGAATGTACAATTTATTCCTTTCAACAATAGCTGATGATTCCGCTGAAGCAAGTCCATATACAAATCTGTTTTACGCGAATATAAAAAATGTTCCGTGTTTTTCGTACCTTTGTCAACACTAAACCAATAAAAAGATGAATACATCCAAAGTCTACTTTACTAATTTACGCACGACCCCCAGCAGCAACCTGCTGGATAAGATGGAACGTCTGGTAAAACGTGCCGGTATCGCCAATATCGACTTCAAAAATCAATTTGTAGCCATTAAGATCCACTTTGGCGAACCGGGGAATTTGGCATACATTCGTCCTAATTACGCCGCTCGCTTGGTAAGCCTGTTACGTGAATTAGGTGCGAAACCGTTCCTTACCGATTGTAACACCTTATACTCGGGCCGCCGCTCCAACGCTGTCGATCATCTTCAAAGCGCCATGGAAAATGGGTTCAATCCCATGTCCGCCGGTTGCAACGTTATCATCGCCGATGGCGTGAAAGGTACGGACTACCGGGAAATCGAGATTGACGGGCAATATTGCAAGGCCCCGAAAATAGGTGCCGCTATCGCCGATGCCGATATCATCATTTCCATGAACCATTTCAAAGGTCACGAGCAAGCCGGTTTCGGCGGTGCGCTGAAAAACCTCGGGATGGGATGCGCCAGCGTAGGCGGTAAACTGGAATTACATTGCGCCTCACAACCCCGTATCGATACGGAGGCTTGTAAAGGCTGTAACATCTGTGTAAAGCACTGTGCTCACGATGCCATCCATTTGAATAACAACCGAAAGGCCGAAATTGATTACGAGCGTTGTGTAGGTTGCGGGCAATGTGTGGCTCTTTGCCAATACGACGGTGCCGTAATGGGCGAAGGTGATACTTCCGAGCGATTGAATTACAAGATCGACGAGTACACCAAAGCCGTATTATCAGACAAGCCCCATTTCCATGTTAGTTTTATCATGAACGTATCTCCGGAGTGCGATTGCTGGAATCATAACGATGCCGCCATCATCCCTGATTTGGGGATCGCCGCATCTTTCGATCCGGTGGCCTTGGATAAGGCTTGCGCCGATATGGTTATCAACGCTCCTATCATCGGAGGTAATAAATTAGCCGAGGCTCATCCTCACGAACACCTTGAGGGAGAGGATAAATTCCATTTGATTCATCCGGATACGAACTGGCAAGCCGGCCTACGTTATGCGGAAGAAATCGGACTGGGTTCTCAAGCGTATGAATTAATAACGGTTTAATAGACGGAATGAGTACAATTTGCGCTATATCTACAGCTCCGGGAGTAGGAGGAATCGCAGTGATTCGTGTCTCCGGACCGGATACTTTCAAGATTTGTGATCGGATATTCCGGCCGAAGAAGGCAGGTAAAAGTTTATCTACCCAAAAGGCTTATACCTTAACGTATGGTTCCATCGTCGGTAACAATGACGAAACCATAGATGAGGTGATCGCCGCTGTTTTCCGTGCCCCCCATTCTTTCACGGGGGAAGATACGGTGGAAATCACCTGCCACGGCTCGACGTATATCCAACAACAAATCCTGCAATCCCTTATCTCCAGCGGATGCCGTATAGCGCAACCGGGTGAATATACGCAACGTGCTTTCATGAATGGCAAGATGGACCTTAGCCAAGCGGAGGCCGTTGCGGATTTAATCGCCTCCACTTCGGCCGGCCAACATCGTTTGGCTCTAAGCCAGATGCGAGGTGGTTTCAGCAAGGAACTTGCCGAACTTCGGAACCAGCTGCTCCATTTCACCTCTCTCATGGAGCTGGAACTGGATTTCAGTGACCATGAGGAATTGGAGTTCGCTGATCGTAGCGAGCTTCGCACGCTTGCGGATCATATCGAACAGGTCATCTCCAAACTCGCCCAATCTTTCAGCGTAGGTAACGCGATCAAAAACGGTATTCCCGTCGCCATCATCGGTGAGACGAACGCCGGCAAATCTACTTTACTAAACGCCTTGTTGAACGAGGATAAAGCGATCGTCAGCGACATCCACGGAACGACCCGTGACGTTATCGAGGATACGATCAATATCAACGGCCAACTCTTCCGTTTCATCGACACCGCCGGTATTCGTGAAACAAGCGATGCGATCGAAGCTCTCGGTATTGAACGTAGTTTCAAGGCTCTAGACCAAGCGCAAATCGTCATCCTCATGTACGACTTAACCCGTGACCTCAAGGATTTCGAGGCTTTCTATCAAGAAATAGCTCCGAGATTAACAAATAAGTCTGTTATCTTAGCGATGAACAAATGCGATGTATTACCCACATCCTCTCTCCCAACCTTCTCTTTCCCCACCGAAGGCTGGCATCAAATCGCTATTTCCGCCAAGAGCAAGCTGCATATCGCAGAGCTACAACAACTCCTCACGGAAGTCTCTTCCATTCCCACCCTCCACCAAAGCGACATCATCGTAACGAATGTCCGCCACTTCGAGGCACTTACGCATGCGCTGGAAGCTATACATAGGGTACAAGAAGGTTTGAACTCCAGCCTTTCCGGGGATTTCATCTCGCAAGATTTACGAGAGTGTATATTCCATTTATCGGATATCGTAGGAGAGGTTACGACAGATCAGGTGCTGGGGAATATATTTCGGCATTTTTGCATCGGAAAGTAAAGTAAGTAAAACGGAAAGCAAAAGGCATACAAAACGGGTGTAATCAATGATAGATAACAGTTAATCAATCAATGTTTTACACACCATATAAACCGATATAAAATTTTTCTCTGATTATACCCGTTTTATTATTTTTTTGTTGTTATTTTGTTGCTCGTATCGAAAACAGCAACAAAAGCAACAAAAATTATGGGAAAATCGAAAGAACCGATAAGGCTCAGACAGAGAAAGACCGCTTCGGGGAATATCACGTTATACCTCGACATCTACCTGAACGGGAAAAGGTCTTATGAATACTTGAAACTCTATCTTATCCCTGAAACGAACAGAAAGGATAAGGAGAAGAACCGTCAGACGCTTCAACTCGCCGAGGCGATAAAAGCCAAGCGGGTTGTTGAACTTCAAAACGGAGAATACGGTTTTAACGCCGCCTACAAACTTGAAACGAACTTTCTTGACTATTACCGGGCTATGTGTGAGAAACGTCACGGCAACCCCGAGAGCCGGGGAAACTGGGGTAATTGGTATAGCTGCCTCAAACACCTTGAACGGTATTGCAAGCCTAACACCACATTCAAGGACATAACACCTGAATGGATAATCGGTTTTCGTGAACACCTTGACAAGAACGCCCGTTGCAGAGACAAACGGAAGATTATCACAACGGAAGAAGTGACAAAGCCGCTTTCACAAAACAGCAAGGTCAGTTACTTCAACAAACTCCGTGCCTGCATCAACCAAGCATTTGAAGACAGGATAATACCGCATAACCCACTTCGTGGCATTGAGGGTTTCAAACAAGCTGAAACGGAAAGAAGTTATCTGACATTGGAAGAAGTCAAGGCGATGGCTGCTGCCCATTGCAAATACCCAGCCTTGAAAAATGCGTTCATGTTCTCATGCCTGACAGGTCTTCGCAAATCAGACATTGAGAAACTCCGTTGGCGTGAAGTTCAGCAGCAAGGAGACTTTACCCGGATAATCTTCAAACAGAAGAAGACGGGCGGGCAAGAATACCTTGACATCAATAAACAAGCGGTTCAATACATGGGGGGTCGCCGTGAACCTGATGACCGGGTTTTTGTCGGTTTCAAATACAGTGCCTATATGATAGCTGAGTTAAGGATGTGGGCAAATAGGGCGGGAATAACAAAAGACATCACGTTCCATTCAGGGCGGCACACATTCGCTGTCCTCATGCTTGACCTCGGCGCAGAAATCTACACGGTTCAGAAACTTCTCGGGCACAAGGAACTTTCAACAACACAGATTTACGCGAAAATCCTTGATAAGAAAAAGCAGGAGGCGGTTGCGATGATACCCGATATTTTCGGGGCTGATGACAACAAGGAATAAGGGACGGGGGCAGCTTCACGGCTTTGCCCCCGTCCTCGTTTCATAGAAATCCCCCTCGCCTGTCAGAAGCCAGCGTGCGGAAACCTTGTATTCTTTCACTATATAAGTCAACCAAGCGGGTTGAAAAATGTCACTTGCCAAGTTCTTTTCAAGTTTGTTCAAATTCCAACGATTTATATCAAACTCACGTGTAAAAGTCTGTTTTCCTCTTATCTTCCCGTCATCTTTCAGGCGGTAAAGAGCCTCAAAAAAACGGCGTACTACCTTTTGGCTGTCTTCTGTCTGCATAATTCATCTGATTTAGCGGCTGCGGTTGCAAATTTGGTGTTAATTTCTCTCTCCCGGAGATTAAGGCGTTCCCTCCATGATTGAAGCGTGTCGGGGCTGAAATCGGCTTTCTCCCCCTCTCTTACTTGACGTTCAAACATGCGGAGTTCATCGGGTGTCATAACGGGAATGAAACGTTCAAGTTCCATGACCTGAAAAACGTGTTCAAGGGCTTCACGGCGCAAGTCCGCTTGTTTCTCATCACTCAGCATTTCCCCCTGCCCTGTCAAGAACCAACGGGCGTTTATCTCGGGCAAAGCCTCAATGATTGAGACCACGGGTTGCAAGCCGAAATCAACACCTTTCAGAAGTTTAGACAGATATTGCGGCGACCAATTCAAAAGGGCTGCAAAGGCGGTCTGTCTCCCGCCAGTCTTATACTTTATAATATCTTGAAGTCTTCTATTCATATCCATATTTAGGTATTTTGAAAACACTTTTCCCGACAACCGCTATACGGCAACGGCAGAGCTTGCATTCCCTTCCCGGCGGGCATTGATTTTTTTGTTTTCCTGAATCTGTTCTTTCAGCATTTCCATTAATTCATCTATTTGCTTGTCACGGACTGAAAGGCTTTCCGCTTGCTGCTTGATGATTTCCCAAGCATCTTTAGGAACAGCCACCCCGCCGTCTTCACTGTTCAGATTATTAGAAAGGAACATTTCTCCCTCGCCTGATTGAAGCCAAACAAAGTTTATATTTTCATCAAGGGAACAAATTCGCTTCATAAACTTCTCGGAAAGAGGTACTTTACCCGTAACAATCTGAGAGAAAGAAGACTTTGTATATCCCAGAGTTTCAGCCAAAGCCCTTTCATTTTCCGCTATTTCCTTGAAAATAAGCCAATTTATAACTTTTTTCAATCGTCTAAGATGTTCCATTAGTAAATATAATTATTGTTAAATTATAAATTTAATTTCGATTTATTCTTTCAAAATAATTACTTTGTTTATATTTGCACCGTTATACAATTTTGTATGCGGACAAATATACGAAATAATAAATAAAATCGGAATAAACTGATAAGTAAATTTTTGATATGGAAAGAATTACTGACAAACTCAAAAAACTTCTCGCTCTCGCAGAACGGGGATGCGGAGGGGAGGCAGAGAACGCCCGCCGTCTTCTTGAAGAACATCTGAGAAAATACGGTATGACGCTTGAAGACATCTGCGAAAACAATATTTCACGCAGGACATTCAAGTATAGGAACAAAGAAGAACGCACGATTATCATTCAAGTCTTCCTATCGGTTCTTGGTAGCAAGAGCGAAGCATTTAATGGGTCAACTTACAGTGCTTCAAAGAAGACAATCTACATAGACCTGACAGACTTGGAATATGCTGAAATATCCGACATGGTTGCGTTCTTCAAGTCTCAGTTTAACAAAGAGAAAAAACGCCTGATGAAAGACATTCTCCACGCTTTCGTCAACAAACATAACATCTTTGACTGTACCCCTAACGATGATGACAAGGCAAGCGACAAGGAAATAGACCTTGAAGAACTCATGCGCATTTTATCCCTATCAAATGGTATGGAAGACGTGACATACAGAAAAGCAATTTCAAACAAATGACGATATGGAAACAATGATTTTTAAGACACCTTGCCAAACAGAACGGGAAACCCGTGACTTGGCTATTTACAACGAGTATAACGCCCTGATTGCCGTTGAGGGACAGAGTAAAACGCTCGTAACAGAACACCTGATGAAGAAATATAACATACACAGCGCAGGAACTATTTACTTGATTCGCCGCCGTGTGGAGAAGAAATTGGAAGCGCAGAAAGGGGGTATAAATGGCACTAAGTAAAGAGGCGCAAAAAATCAAGACCGAGTACAATAAAAAGTACATGGAAAGGTATTGGGAGCGCAAAGCTGAAAAGAGAAAAAACGAGACCAAAGCGGCGGCAGAAAAGACAAAGACTGTGACAACAAAAAGAACGACAAAGACTGTGAGCACCGTTACAGTCAAAGAAACAGAACTTTTTGAATGGCTTTTTCCCGAACCGCACGTCACGGAGGTAACGGTCTCCCGGAACGGACAGTCTGACGCACAGTATATCAAAGCTCTTGAAACAGCTAACAAGACCATAAACACGGAAAACGCCCGTCTTCAAAAACTCTTGATTAAATATCAAGACATCGTAAGAACGGGATTGAAAGCGATAATGTTTGACATCGAAAACTGTAAGTCATTATGAAAAAGAAAATTATTCAATGGGGGCTGATGACCGTTCTCGGTCTTTGGGGAATGGTTTCATTCATGGTTCTCGCAGGAGAAGAAGCCCCCGAGGTATGTATGACATTGGGCGATTTCTTTCTGATTAAAGCCCTTGCGATAACAAGTTTTTCAGGTTGTATTCTATGCGGGAAATGGCTCTCAAAAAAGGGTCTTTTACCGGAAATAAACATGCAGGAGGATTGAATATGGAAATCACTTTGGAACAACTCAACGAAAAGATAGACAACCTTTCACGGTTGACGCTTATCAGTTCAAAAACGGTTCTTGACTTTGAAGAAACGATTCTGTTCACGGGATTGAGCAAAGGACACCTTTACCGCCTGACAAGCAACCGACAAATACCATACTTCAAGAAAAACCGCAAACTATATTTCAAGAAGTCTGAATTGGAAGAATGGATGCTTGAACGGCGCATACCGACAGAAGAAGAAATTCAAAATCAGGCTACAACATATTTAGCAACCCATAAAATTTAAATCAATCATTTTATTAACAATCAAATTTCATCATTATGGAAAATGACATTATTGAAATCAAACAAGCTGAAATGCTTGCGGAAATTACCCGGTCAGAAATTGACATTCAGATTGCCACGGCGAAGCAATATCCCCGTGACCTGAATACAGTCTTAAACAAAATCGCCACCTATGCCACAATGGATAAGGAAACGGCAGAAGACTGCTTCTATGTTCTCAGAAGAAAGGACGCAAACGGTAATGACAACACCATTGAAGGGCTTTCAATCCGTATGGCAGAAATTATCGCAGGGGCTTGGGGAAACCTGAGAGTTCAGACCCGTATAATCGGGAATGACGGGCGTAAAATCACGGCTCAGGCTGTCTGCCATGACCTTGAAACAAACTACGCCGTATGCAAGACCGTTGACCGCCGGATAACAACGAAAACGGGCAAAACATACAGTGACGATATGCAGGTTGTGACAGGCAACGCTGCCTCTTCAATCGCTTTCAGAAATGCAGTCTTGGCGGTCATACCGAAAGCCGTTACAAAACGTGTCATCAATGAAGTTAAAAAGGTTGCGCTCGGTCAGGCGATTGACGTTGAGACATCACGCAAGAACTGTTTGGCAAACTTCGCAAAAGCGGGTGTGACGGAAGCCATGATTTGCCAATATCTCGGTATCAAGACTATCGCAGACATAGACAAAGAACGTCTGTTTGAACTGAGAGCCACTTGGAACGCAATCAAAGAGGGAACGACAACCGTTCAGGAAACCTTTGTCAAACCACAACTTGAAGCCAAAGCACAAGATGAAGCCAATAAAAAGACCGCTTCGGCGACTGACAAGGCGGCAGCGGCTATCGCACAAGCAACGGGAGAGATACCCGCCAACGTTGACCCTGAAACGGGTGAAATCAAAGAAGAAAAGTCAAAGAAAACATCAACATCTAAAAAGTAAAACATTATGAAAGAAGTAATTGAAGTCAAAAGAGACGATTTGCGGGAACTTTATCAGGTATTAACCAATTACCCGGCAATTTCAAAAGAACAGGTTCAGAACGAAATGCACAAGGTTTTCGGGGAAGATACATTCAAACCCAAAGACATCATGGAGCGTGTAAAGACCTTTGAAGACGCTTGCCGTGAACTTGGGGAAGAACACCCATTTGTAAGGTCATATAACGGTTATACAAACAACATCCACGAAAACAATAAAAACGATACGGACATACTTGCATACCTCAAACTCCGTATCATCTGCGCCGCCTTGAACGAGGGCTGGGAGCCTCAATTCACAGAGGACGAATGGCGTTATTATCCTTGGTTTTGGCTCTATACTCAGAAAGAAATCAATGACATGGATGAAGACGAAAAAACAGACCGCCGCTTAATGTCAACAGGCGAATATCAAACAGGTTTTGCGGGTCTCGCCTGTGCGCGCTCGATTCTCGCCCCCTCGAATGCGAGTGCGCACATCGGTTCTCGCCTTTGCTTAAAGAGCGACACGCTCGCCGTTTACTGCGGGAAACAGTTCATCAACATCTGGGTAGACTTCTGTCTTATCCGCAAGTGAGTAACAACAAATGTTTAACATTCAAATATCAACAGTTTATGGAAACTAAAAATAACAGCGAATTTATGTCACAGGTTGACGCATTTTCAGAAGAAATGCAGAAGTTTATAGAAAAGTCTGATAAGAGACACGCCTTAATTATCATCGCCTCTGAGCCTGACGAAAACGGGGAAAGCTCACGTCAAACCGGGTCTATCATGGGGAATGAAGAAGAAGTCGTTCACGCTTTAGTCGGGTTTATAAGACAACCCCAAGGACGTGAGTTGTTAAAGAGGGCTGCTTCTCTAAGTATGCTTGATTCTTTGATGAAATCAGTATTGAACGCAAAAGAGCAGGAGGAAAGAAAATGAGCTACACGATTATCAGACCGAAAGACCGTAACGAATGGCTTGAACATAGAAAGTCAGGTATCGGGAGCAGTGAGGTTGCAACTATTCTCGGGTTGAACCCGTGGGAAACCCCTTATCAGCTTTGGAGACGCAAGGTTGGTCTTGATGAACCTAAAACAGAGACCTTTGCTATGAAAGCGGGTCACTATCTCGAAGACGCAGTTGCGCAGTTTTGGCATGACGATACGGGACGTGAAATAATCAAGTCATCAGCCGGGGACTGGCTGATAAGAAACAATGAACGCCCCTATCTACAGGTCAGCCCTGACCGTACATATTGGCTCGCAGGAGAAAAGAAGAACGCTTCAAACAAAGGTGTTTTGGAATGTAAGACCACCCAAATGAAAATTTCCTCTGACGATTTGCCGAAGCATTGGTTCTGTCAGGTTCAATATCAACTCGGGGTTGCAGAATTGAAAGAGGGCAGTTTGGCTTGGCTCTGTTCAGGACGTGAGTTCGGCTATAAAGACCTGTCTTTTGTTCCTGACTTCTACGCATGGATAGTTGAAGAAGTTGAAAAGTTTTGGCGTGACAACATTCAGGGGAAGAAAGAACCCGAAGCGACATCGGTTCAAGACATTCTGCTGAAATTCAACCGTCACACGGACGGGAAAATCGTTGAAGTGAATGACGCTATTTTCTCAGACTATCAAAAGTTGAAAGAAGTCAAGAAAGAGATGGATAAACTTGATGAAATCAAGACAGAGTTGGAAGAACGCATTAAACTTGGCTTCGGAGATGCAGAGGCTATCAGCTACGGAGGTCAGACGCTCGCCACATGGAAAGCCCCCAAGCCGTCAATGAAGTTTGATGACAAGGCTTTCAAAGCCGCACACCCTGAAATGGTTTCCGAGTTCTCAAGGGAGGTTCAGGGGGCACGCCGCTTCCTGTTAAAATAAGGTTCAATCAACAAAGAAAGGTCAGACGGTTATGTATATCATTTCAAATAAGCAAATGGAAGATATAATCAGCTATATCGAAACATGGAAAGACGGGGTTCAGGTTGAAGAAAAGGACACCCGGACTTATAACAAGGTTCGCCTCGCAAATATCCTTGTGAAGAAACTGAAAGCGAAACAGCCGCTTTCAAAGCCTGAACTTTCTGAGAGCCTTAAAAAAAATCTTCGTGATTTAAAGTGAGTACAATGTAATCACTTATCTTTGCAATAACCGAAATGAAAAGACAGTTAAACAACGATATAAACTCCGTACATGGGTTGAACATCCGAAAGGTTTTCAAACGCTTGCTGTTATGCGTGGTTAGCCCTAAATACGGAGTTTTATTCTCTCAAATATGATAACACTCAGAGAAAACCAAACAGAGCCGATAAACAAGGCTATTCAGTTCTTCACGGAAAAGAAACCGAAGCCGAGTTTGATTGTTCTCCCGACCGCTTGGGGAAAATCAATACTGACGGCTTTTGTCGCAAAGAACAGCAACGATAAAATGATTGTTCTTCAACCCTCGAAAGAGTTGCTCGAACAAAACTATTTGAAATATTGCTCGCTATGCGGGGATTTCGCCTTGAATGCGGGCATTTACAGCGCGAGTTTCGGGCGAAAGGACATCGCCCATATAACTTACGCCACGATAGGCTCAATAAAGAGCCTCGGGGCTAAATTCAAGTCTCTCGGGTTTACAAAAATGTTGATTGATGAAGCGCACCTTTATCCACGTGAGGCTGACAGTATGCTCGGGCGTTTCCTGAAAGAAAGCGGTATAACCCACGTCCTCGGAATCACGGCTACCCCCGTGAAGCTGCAAACGAACCGGGATAAGGACGGGCAGAACTTCTCAAAACTTGTCATGCTGACCTCCCGTTCAAAGAAAGGCAACTTCTTCAAAGAAATCATTCATGTCGGGCAGGTGGCTGAAATGGTTCGTCTCGGCTTTTGGTCTCCGCTTCAATATGAGACAACGGGATTCGACAGCAGTCTTCTTGTCTTCAACAGTTCAAAATCTGAATACACGGAAGAAAGCGTTCAGCGGGCGTATGACGCAAACGGAGGGTCTGAACAGATTGTTCAAGCCCTTGACAGACATTCAGACCGCCGCCATATTCTTGTCTTCGTTCCCTCTGTTGAGGACGCTATAACGCTTTCAAAGAAATACCCAAACTCAGCCGTGATTTACGGGGAAATGGATAGGACGGAACGTTCTCAGGTCATCACACGTTTCAGGGCGGGCGAAATACGGGTTATTTTCAACGTGAGAGTGCTTTCGACCGGCTTTGACTATACAGGTATCGACTGCATCATTTTAGGCGTTTCTACGGCTTCTATCGCCTTGTATTATCAGATTATCGGACGTGCGACACGTATTGACCCTGAGAAAACGGACGCTTTGATTGTTGACCTCGGCGGCAATGTTGAACGTTTCGGGCGTGTTGAAGACATCACGTTTGAGCAGGGTAAAATGTGGCGAATGTTCGGAACGGGCGGGCGGCTTCTGTCAGGCATACCCATTTCGGACATCGGTCATTACACCCGTGAAGACACACGGGCGATAGACGCTCGGGCAGAAGCCCCGATTGAAATCATGCCTTTCGGCAAATATAAGGGGAACAGAATAGCGGACATTCCCCTTGATTACCGTCAATGGATGATACGCTCCTTTGAATGGAACGCAAGGAACGAGAAACTCCGCAAATCAATTCTTACAACCCTATAAATCCATCAGGCTATGGCAAGACCGAAAAAACAAACCGTTGATTATTTCCCGCACTTCGTCAAGGGCGGGCGCACGATTTTCATCCTTGAAAACAAGTTTGGGAATGACGGATATGCGTTTTGGTTCAAACTCCTTGAAATTCTCGGGGAAAGTGAGGGGCATTTCTATGATTGTTCAAACGCTTCAAATTGGGAGTATCTTCTTGCCAAAACACGTGTCACAGAGGAAAAGGCGAAAGACATTATCAACGTCTTGATAAATCTAAACAAAATTGACATTGAGCTATGGAACGAACATCATGTTTTATGGATTGCGAATTTTGTCAGAAACCTTTCAGATGTTTACAGAACCCGTAACACCAACCTCCCGTCAAAACCCTGTTTTGAAGACAAGAAACAGCCTGAACAGAAAGTTTCTTCCGAGAAAACACAGGATGAAGAACGGTTTTCTGCGCAAGAAACCCCTAAAGGAGAGGAAAGTAAAGAAAAGGAGAGCAAAGAAAAATATCCTTATCAGGATATATGCGCCTTGTGGAACTCAATCTGTGTTTCTCTGCCGAAAGTTCAAAAACTCAATGACAACAGGCGAACAAAAATAAAATGCCGTTGTGACGAATGGGGCAAAAGCCGTGAGACTTGGATACAGACCGCAGAAGACATCTTCAAGCGTGTTCAGGCTTCCGACTTCCTGACCGGGCGGCAATCCAACAAAAGGGCGTGGACGGCGACATTCGATTGGATTTTTGAGAACGGTTCAAACTGGATAAAGGTTCAAGAGGGCAACTACGACAACGATAAAGGCAGCGGCGTTCAGAACGGTTCAAAAGTCACAAAGGTTCAACTTGGTGTCGGCGAGTTCTATGACAACTCAGGGCGAAGGACATACGGTTCAGGCAAGGCAATAATACCTCCTACAGCCCCGCCACGTCCGTCTGACAGACACGCTTGGGATTCATCATCAAACACTTGGATTTTATTATGAGCATAAATTGGGAAAAATACGGGATAAAAGCCCCATACGGGCGTTCAGGGAACAGAAAGGTTTTCTGCCCACAGTGCCATGACCAGCGTCACGACAAACGTGACAAAAGTCTTTCTATCAACCTTGAAACAGGCGAGTTCAATTGTCATTACTGCGGCTTCTCGGGCTGTGCAGCGGAAAAAGAGCCTTGGGAAAAAGAAGACCGCCCGTGGCGCAACGCCGCCCCCATACGCCGCGAGAAACCCGTTTACAAGAAACCCGCCCCACGTCAGGACTGTTCTTCAATCTCTGGGAAAGCCCTTGAATGGTTCAAAGGGCGTGGCATCAGCGAAAAGACCCTGACGGCGATGAAAGTAACCGAGGGGCTTGAATGGATGCCACAGAAGAAAGGCAAAGCGAATACGGTTCAGTTCAACTACTACCATAACGGGGAACTTGTCAACACGAAATTCAGAACGGGAGACAAATGTTTCAAACTCTGTTCAGGAGCAGAACTTCTCCCATACGGGATTGACAACATCAAAGGTACGAAAGAATGTATCATCACAGAGGGCGAAATGGACGCTCTGTCATTCTTTGAATGCGGACGGACAGATGTTGTGAGCGTTCCGAACGGGGCTAACTCAAACCTTGACTACCTTGATGATTATCTCGAAGAATACTTTGATGACAAAGAGACAATATACATCGCATCCGACACGGACACGAAAGGCGTTGTTCTGAAAGAAGAACTGATAAGGCGTTTCGGGGCTGAACGTTGCCGGATAATTGAATACGGGGACGGATGCAAGGACGCTAACGAACACTTGCAGAAGTACGGGCGTGAAAGTCTTCTGAAATGTATCGCTGACGCTCCCGATATAAAGATTGAGGGCGTTTTCACGCTGTCAGACTTTGAACAATCCCTTGACGCTCTGTTTGAGCATGGCTTGCAGAAAGGGGTAACAATCGGGCATGACAACTTCGACCGATTGTGCTCTTTTGAAACAAAGCGTCTGTGTATCATCACGGGCGTTCCGAGTTCGGGCAAGTCTGAATTTATTGACGAGATTGCAGAACGATTGAATATCCGTTACGGCTGGCGTTTCGCTTATTTCAGCCCGGAGAACGCCCCGCTGGAATATCACGCCTCAAAACTGATTGAGAAGTTCACGGGCAAACAGTTTGACAAAGAACACTTGACCTACGGGGAGTACAAACAAGTGAAACAACACCTTGAAACAAATTTCTTCTTCATATCCCCGAAAAGCGATTTCAGGGTTGACGCTATTTTAGAAAGGGCGAAATTCCTTGTCAGACGCAAGGGGATTAAAGTTCTCGTTATTGACCCATATAACAGGCTTGAAGATGAAAGCGATGGCAAGAACGAGACTAAATACATATCAAGGCTGCTTGACAAACTGACAAACTTCGCACAGCAGCACGATGTGTTGGTTATCCTTATGGCGCACCCAACAAAGATGCAGAAGAACAAAGACGGCGAGCCTGAGATACCGACACTTTATGACATCAGCGGCTCGGCTAACTTCTACAACAAGGCTGATTTCGGTATTGTCGTTCACAGAAACCGACTTGAAAACACGGTTGAAATCTACGTGAAGAAAGTGAAGTTCAGACACCTCGGAGAGTGCGGCATGGCTCTGTTCAAATACAACCTGAGCAACGGGCGTTACAGCCCCTTTGTCAACGGAACAGAACCCGTTTGGGACAACAGCAACCATTTACAGGAAGAAATCAAGCGGCGTGAACAGGAAGCCTTTGAAGCCTCTCAATTCAACTGGGATGACTTTCAGCCCTCCGATGAAGAATGCCCGTTTTAATAATCATAAATTTAATAGAATATGAATCAAAAATCAAAAGCATTTGAACTGATAGAATTTGTTTGGAATAATGAAAAAACGGATTCGTATGTAAGAGTTAATACGACTATGTATAAAGCCGTGATATTAGCTATAATTTCTCAAATGGAATTCAACAAAAACGACTTCAAAAATATATACGCAGGATTTAGTGGATGTTATTGGTTCGGGGTCAACTCAAATGGTAAAGGCGTAGGCGAGACCTTTTATAGAGAGGCTGTTATTTCTGGAAATATTTCAGCCTGTCAAAGCTATGAGGCATTCTACAATTTTAAGCCATTCATAGATATTAAAGGCAGAAGATTGCACAAAGGAGCAATGTATAGGGATAATGAGAAGCGTTATAGAGTGACCGGATTTGATTTTGAAACAAAGAAAGTCTATTTAGTCGCTTATGATATAAGCGACTATAAAGAGTGCGGCAAAAGGAATCTTTTTTCTTTTAGCAATCAAGAATGGAATAAGTTAAGAAAACAATTTACGCAGTTTTAATGACAATCGAATATGAAAACGTATGTAATCACACTCTCACAGGTTTTCCCGACATGGCACAAGCGAGCGGGAGAACCGACAAAATTCAGAGCAGCTTTCCTAAGCGGACAGACCTGTTCAAAATGCAAGAAACGTAACCCTGCCATGTGTACGGGCGAATGTTTCTCAGGCTTGAAAATACACACCATACGGGCAAACTATCCACTATGGCTGAAACGCATCACAGAGGTTCAACAAGGCAAGGCAGTTCTCTCTGTCAGACAATGGTCGGGAAAACCATACAGAAGCCCACAAATTGAAATAACAAGACTGACTGTGAAACACGGTGTTGGTATTCAGAAAGTGGTATTTTATAGAACTGAGTGGTATGATGATGACAACAAATGCCATTATTGCTATGATGTTACATTGGATAACGACAAAGGAATAAACATTGATGATATTGCTCGCAATGATGGTTTAAATCCTATTGATTTTATTGAATGGTTTGACAGGGATATATGTAAACAGAAGTTAGATGATGATGGTAGAGTTCATAAAGAACTTGCAATTATTCACTTCACTAAATTCAGGTATTGACATGAAACCGAAAGAATTTTTTGACGCTGTTGTCCGAATGAGAGAAAAACAGCGGGAATATTTCAAGACCAAGACAAGTTCAGCCCTGACAGAAAGCAAGAGACTTGAACGGGTCATTGATGACGAAATAGAGAGAGTTCAAAGAATTATTCACGAAAAACAGAACCCGAAGTTATGGTAAGATTGATTGAAAATCCGATTTGCGTAAAGATAACCATATTCAAAGGTCATCACGCTGATGAAGTGGTTTATTATCGGAACAAATTATCTGTCTCTATGATTGAGAAATGGAGGTGGTATTTTGAATACCTTGCAGCCCTTATCAAAGTTAATAACCCTCTCCGTAAAACAGAACTAACGATTTGTCCTCAGACACTTCTGCAAGGGGAAGAATATATTGAAGAAAAAAGCAAAACACTACTTAAAGCGAAGCGAACAAAGCTGAAAACGCTTCAAAACAAGCCTGTACAGAACGACTTGTTCAACTACGCTAAACAGGAACAAGACAGTAAAATTCAAACCGTACAAAGTGAAATAAACGCTCTTGAACAGGGGGAGTTTAACTACTATGTTCCTCCAACATACATAAACAGGGTTAAAGAATGGATAAATCGATAAAGTTATGGCAAGATTAGACATTGAAAGGCAAAAACGGCTTGAACCGACACGCATTGAATATGCTGTCAGCCGTATTCAGGAACTCGGCTTTGAGATTGTTCAGCGTGACAACACTCAGATACAGTTCATTCACAAAGGGCAAACAGTGACATTCTTCCCGTACAGCGGATGGGCAACAGGAAAAAGCATAAAGGACGGGCGGGGTCTTGAAAGACTTCTTAAACAGTTGAGACCATGAGACCGAAAGGAAACGGCTTGATACCGCTTCACGATGAAAAGCAAGAAGAACGGGGCTTCTTCTGTATAAAGCTGGTTCAGTTTCTGAACACAGAAGCCGAAATGGGGACAGATGAATACAAGCGGCTTTGGGATGAAAGGTTCTCAGCCGCAAAAAACGGTTGTTGCTTTTACAAAGACCGCTGCCCAATATATGAAAGAACGGTCAAAAACAGACCCGTACAACTGAATTTATTCACTTAAAAAATAACGAAAAATGAAGAATTATCAATTTGAAGAAATAACATTTTGGCTCTCGTTGATTGCGTGTTTACTGGCTTATGATGCAGAAATATTGTGGCTTGCAAAAATATTGGCAGGAATAAGCGTGATAAACTTTTTTTGCGCAATCGTTACGGCTTGGATAGATGTGAAACATAAAAAGAATTGAAAATGAAAATGAGAAAACAGAAAAAACAAATCCCTGCGGATTTTCGCAAACAGATGTATGAGAATTACAAAGCTAATATGGCTTTCTACGGTAAGCCGATAAGTTCATATAAACAGTGGCTCAAAGATGTGTTTAACACTAAAATACCAACAAAATGAAAAAGATTATTATCATTTCAATCGCACTCTTAGCCCTGACAGCGTGCGAATCAAAACAAGTCGAAGAAGTCAAGGCGAGTTCTAACCAATCATACCCCGTTGAAAAACTGTTCACGGTTGACGGTATCACGGTTTATCGTTTCCGTGACAATGACCGTTACGTTTACTTCACAAACAGAACGGGCGATGTTCAATACAGTTATCAAAAGAGGGTTGGAAAAGCAACAAAAAATGTCAAGGTTCAAACAATGTGTAACAACAATGGGCAGGAAAATAAACATTGAAGAAGTCAGGGGCTTTCTTGAAGCCTCTAACAGACAGTTCGAGCAGGGAGGCATATACCTTGAACGTGCTCTGTTCAAACGTGACGATAACGGGGTTCTGACGGGTATCACGCTTTCATACGAGGACAGAACAACATCTGACACACAAGAAACAAGAAAGGAGAAACAAGTATGAAAAACGTGACACGGTGTAAAATAACGCTTTCAAACGGTCAGCGTTATACATTGAGAGACCCGGAAGACATCGGCGGCATTGACAGCAACCGCACGGCATTATTCGTCTTCAATAACGGGCAAATTTACAGAGGATGCACGGACGGAGAGGTTGACGATGACGGGTATTTCTGTCTTTCAAAAAAAGACACACATCATCGCATAGGGCTTCCCTTTGACCGTCTTCTCGGATGGGCTTACGAAAAGGAGGGCTGACTTATGGGAAACAGCCTGAATGACGTTTGTGACCGTCTTCAAGAAAAGTTGGGTCTCCTTGATGAAGCGGTAAAAGAGTTAAAAGAGGCTTTGATAAACGCTCAGGAATCTTTAGGAATGTCTATCGCTGAGATTGAACGGGCTATCGAACAAATATCAAGGCTCGGGGCTGAATGTCTGATGGAGCAAGTTATTGAACGCAGCTTGGAATATGAACTGAAAAAAATAAGCCTTGAAGATTATAAAATCTGTTCTGAACCAGCAGAGCGTGACCCCTACCCTCCATATAGGGAACGGCTGCATCCCCGGAAGCACTGGCAACGGAAACCCTATTGGCTCAGAACCCGGAGCAACCCGAAGAAAAAAGGCTATCATTAAGCCTGAGAGCCTGAACGCAAATGAAGTGAACTTATTACAGAAAACGGATATTTAATCGAATAAAAAACAAGAAATTATGGGTAATTTTTCAATCAAAGAAGACCTTCTGAAACTGAAAGGGGCGTTCATAACAAACTTCAAAGGGCGCACGGAAACAAAACGCTGTCTTGTCATCCCGGTTGATGACAGCGGGCTTTATGTCGGGGAAAAAGGCGTTTATCTGAACCTAACAGCCATAGAAATGGAGAACCCGCAGTATAAAGAAACACACTGTATCAAACAGTCACTTGACAAGGAGATATACGAAGCCTTATCAGAAGAACAGAGGCAAGCCCTCCCGATTATCGGCGGCATGAGACCGCTTGTGAAGAAAGCCGCCCCACAGATGAATGTCGGTTCAACCTTTGACGGGGCGCAAGCTGTGGAAAATACGGATGACCTGCCATTCTGATGAAATGAGAATAAACACAGACAAAGGGGAGCAATCCCCTTTCTGTTTTCCTTGCCTTTAAACAAGCCCAAAAATCACATTAAAACATGAAAGCTGATAAAAGTATCGCAAAAACAAAGAAAAGCCGACAGACAGCGGCAAAACCGCCCCTGCGTGACGTTTTCACGGTTATTTGTAAGACCGATTTAAAAGTAGAGTGCGTAAAAGAGTTCAAATTTCACCCCGTCAGGAAGTGGCGGTTTGATTACGCCGTGCCTGAACACAAAATCGCCCTTGAAGTTGAGGGCGGTGTATGGACGGGCGGGCGGCACACTTCCCCAAAAGGTTTTCTCGGAGACATTGAGAAGTATAATACAGCTACACTTATGGGCTGGCGTGTGTTCAGAACAACGCCTGATGATTTGTACAAGAAAAAGACCCTTGATTTGATGAAATCAGCCATTTTGAATGATTTTGCCCCTTAAAAAGCCCCTTTTTTGCCTAAAAGTGATTACTTTATACTCACTTTTTCATATTTTTGTGCGTACAATGTAATCACTAAGCAAAAAAGAGTATGAAAACAGAAACGATTCATCTTTCACAAATTCAGGTTAACGGGGCGAATCCCCGTACAATCAAGAATGACAAGTTTGAAAAGTTGATTAGGTCTATTCTAATTCTCCCGAAGATGCTTGAACTTCGCCCGATAGTCGTTGACAACACGTTCACGGTTCTTGGTGGGAATATGCGTCTTCGGGCTTTGTCCGCTATCGCTGAAATGTCTCCCGCTGAAATAAACACCCGGCTTGGGGAATGTTCAGGATACGCACAGAAAACAGAAGCAGAACGAGACCTTTTACGCAGTCATTGGGAAAAGTGGCTTGACAGACCAACAGCCCATGTTATCAAGGCTTCTGAACTGACAGACGCAGAACAGCGGGAGTTCATCATCAAAGACAACGTGGGGTATGGAGAGTGGGACATGGACGCTCTCGCCAATGAATGGGACACGGAAGAACTTGTTGATTGGGGCTTAGACCTGTGGGAAGACAAATCAGATAGCGAAAGCGGGAACAGTTCTTCTTCCCTGCCGAACAGCGCACCCGAATCATCATTGTTTGACCGCTTTGTCGTTCCCCCGTTCTCTATCCTTGACACACGTAAAGGCTATTGGCAAGACCGCAAGAAGAAGTGGTACGACATCATCGGGGATATGGGAGAAAGCCGTAATGATACGCTTGTGACAAGCCTTGAAATCAAGTACAAAGACTTGTATCAAAGAACCCGTGAACACAGGAAAGAACTTGGCATTTCATTCAAAGAGTACATCGAAAAGTACGTTCCGAAAGAAGAGCTTGAACGGGAACAGTCGAAAATCGTTGCTCAGGGCGTTTCTATCCTTGACCCCGTTATGGCTGAAATCGTCTGCCGTTGGTTCGGGTTCAAGAACTGTCAGACGTTTGACTGTTTTGCGGGCGACAGCGTCTTCGGCTTTGTTTCAGCTTATCTTGGTAATGACTTCACGGGTATTGAACTCAGGGAACAGCAAGCGAGCTTGAACAACGAGCGTGTGGCTGATATGACAGCCCGTTATATTTGCGATGACGGTCAGAATGTGGCAAAGCACATCAATCCCGAGAGCCAAGACCTGCTGTTCAGTTGTCCCCCATATTTTGACCTTGAAAAGTATTCAGACCTCCCGAATGACGCAAGCAATCAGGACAGCTATGAAGACTTCATTCAGATATTGAAGAACGCTTTCACGGCGGCTGTCGGCTGTCTGAAAAATAACCGTTTCGCCGTTATCTGTGTGGGCGATGTCCGTGACCGGAAGACGGGCTTTTATTATGACTTCTGCGGCGACATCAAGCGGATATTCAAAGAAGCGGGCGTTCTTCTGTATAATGAAATCATCCTTGTTGAACAAACCGCTTCAACAGCCCTGAGAGCCGCCCGGTATATGGAGACAAGAAAGGTCGCAAAGACGCACCAGCACATTCTCGTGTTCTTCAAAGGCAACCCGAAAGACATAAAGAAAGAATACCCGAAAATTGAGTACACAGAAGAAGACATGGTTCAGTTTGAAGCCACTGAAACTTCTTCTGAGAGTGAAACAACTGAAAATGAATAAGACCATGCAAGCAAAAATCTGGAATCACGCCCAATGGGTCAAAGAGACCGACCCGAAAGCACTGCGGGGAATGTTTGACGAACTTCTCCGTAAAGCGGGTTTCAATGTTCTGAGTTGCACGGAACATCATTTCAGCCCACAAGGTTACACGGCTTTATGGTTGCTTTCCGAGAGCCACTTTGCCGTTCATACGTTTCCTGAGTTCGGGCGAACATACATCGAACTGTCAAGCTGCAACCTTGACTTTTATCTGAACTTTCTTTCAATGACAAAAGAACTATGAGCAAGGCACAGGAAAAGAAAAGAAACCAACTGAAACAAGCCCGTCTCGAAATCGTGGCGGGAATGTACAAGCGGGGTTACAGCCTCAGAAAAATTCAATCAGAAGTCGTGAAGCGGCTTGAACTGTCTTCTTATTCTCTCGCCACGGTTCACAAAGACGTGCAGACGCTTCTTGACGAATGGCGGGAAAACAGAATTGAAGATATGGACGCTGCTCTGACGCTTGAACTTGAACGCATTGACGAAACCTGCCGGGAACTATGGGAACAGTGGGAAAAGTCAAAGACTGATTACAACAAGACACAACGCAAGCAGAAAGGCTCTCCCGCCCGTGACAACGAGACGGGGCAAACTTCAATCAGGACGTATCAGACAGAAAGGACGGAAACAGAGGTTATCATGCTCGGAGACCCGTCATATATCGCCGAAATCAGGAAACAACTTGAAGAACGGCGTAAGCTGCTTGGTCTTTACGCTCCCGAAAAGAAAGACATCAACGGAAATGTATCTTTCGCCTCTCTGCTGATTGAAAGCGGCTTGCTGGATGAACCCGAAACGCAGGACGAAGCAGAATAACACCGATTGCGCCCGAATGTGGCTCTAAAATCATTCACTCGTATAAAGTTACCATTTGAAAACGAAAGCCCGGCACAGGGCGAATCAGCAAAAAATAACTCAATGAAGAAACAGAATAAAGATATTCTCCGCAAGAAAGGTCTTGAACTGATGAACCTATGGCGGGCAGACTGGAACAGGTTTGTCCGTGAAGCCCTCGGAGTGACCCTTGACAAAGAACAGCAAGAAATACTGTCAAGCGTTCAATACAACAGGCGAACATCGGTTGCATCGGGGACAGCCCGTGGAAAAGACTTCGTGGCGGCTTGTGCCGCTATCTGTTTCTTGTATCTCACACCTCGTTGGAGAAAGAACAGTTTGGGAGAAATTGAACTTGTTGAAAACACCAAGGTCGCTTTGACTGCTCCAACAGACCGTCAAGTAAAAAACATTATGATGCCTGAGATAAGCCGCCTTTTCAACAGAGCCAAAGCCCGTGGCGTTGAACTTATCGGAAAACTGAACGCCTATGACATAAGAACAAACAACGATGAATGGTTTCTGACGGGCTTCAAGGCTGATGAACACAACCATGAAGCGTGGTCAGGCTTTCATGCGGTTCACACGATGTTTGTCGTAACCGAGGCAACAGGTATCGGGGATGACACGTTTGCCGCCATAGAGGGAAACCTGCAGGGCGACAGCCGTATTCTTCTTGTCTTCAACCCAAACAAGACGGTAGGTTATGCCGCCAAGTCTCAGAAAGGCGACCGTTGGCACAAATACCGTCTGAACAGCCTGACAGCCCCGAATATCGCGAGCAAGAAGATTATTATCCCCGGTCAGGTTGACTACGATTGGGTGTTGGATAAACTTGAAAATTGGTGTGAGAAAATATCCCCCGATGAAATCATATCAGAAATGGATGACTTTGAGTTCGAGGGGCAATGGTATCGCCCGGAAGACCTGTTCAGAAAAAAAGTCCTCGGTCTGTTCCCGAAAGTCGATGAAGACACGCTTATTCCCCGTCAATGGCTTGAAGAAGCGCACGAACGTTGGAAACAAGCCAAAGGGCGTGAACCGCTTCGGGCTGACCTCAATATTCTCGGTGTCGACGTGGCGGGCATGGGGCGTGACGCAACGTGCTATGTTCTTCGCCGTGACAACTGGGTGGCTTCCTTTGACACACACAATTCAGGCGGTGTAGCAGACCACATGAAAGTGGCTGGGAAAATCATGGTTGCCCGCCGACAGAACATCGGTCTTTACGTCAGTATTGACACAATCGGCGAAGGTGCGGGCGTTTATAGTCGCTGTGTTGAACTTGAAGACGAACCCCATTATATCCTGAGTTGCAAGTATTCAGAGAGCGCAAAGACCCCTAACGGGCGTGAACTGAGTGACATCACGGGGCAAAACAAGTTCTTCAATATGCGTGCTTACCTGTTTTGGGCAGTCCGTGATTGGCTGAACCCAAGAAACAACACGGGAGCCATGCTGCCTCCGGATGACAAGTTTGACGAAGAAGCCACGGAAATAAAGTTCTCGGTAAAGTCAAACGGCAAACTTTATATTGAACCGAAAGAAGACATCAAAGAACGCCTCGGGCGAAGCCCTGATAAGTTTGACGCTTTGGCTAACACGTTCTATCCCGTTCGGTATGCGAAACCTATCAACGTGAACAGAATTGCGAAAATGATACGGAGATAACAAACAGAATGTTCAATTCAAAAAATATCAAAAATGACAATCGAAGAAATTTTAAATTCGGATATGACGGCAGAACAGAAGATTGCCGCCCTGAGTGAAAAGACCGTGAACGTCCCTGTTTGGGGCGGCAGAAAAGGGCTTGAAATGGAGTATAACCCGAAGTTTCATCCCGTCATGGATAGACAGAAATACCCCGACATCGTGAACGAAGACGGGATTCAGCCCGTGACCCGCATTGCGCTCGGCTTTCAGAAACTCGCATCAAAGAGAATGACAGAACTGGTTACGGCTATACCTGTCAAGCGTGTGTTCAAGCCTGAGAACGACAAACAGAAAGAAGTGGCGACATTCATCACAAGCGTCCTCGACAAGAACCGCATCGACAGCGTTGACATAGACCGTGTGAACAGGTTCTTTGCCGGCTGCGAGATTATGACGTTATGGTACGCCCTTGAACAGAACAACACGCTTTACGGAAGGAAAAGCCCCCTGAAAATCCGTTGTCGCACGTTCTCCCCCATGCTCGGCGATGACCTATACCCCCTTTTTGATGAATACGGCGACATGATAGCAATGTCAGTCGGCTATCAAAGGAAGAAAGGGAGAAAGAACGTGAAGTTCTTTGACGCATACACGGCAAACAAGCACATCAAATGGTCTTCTGAAAGCGGTTCATGGCAGGAGATTGAGAATGAAGATATAACGCTTTTGAAAATCCCCGCAATTTACGCCTGCCGTCCTTTCCCGATTTGGGAATTCACGTCAGATACAGTTTACGAAATTGAATGGTCTTTGAGCCGTAACGGTAATTACATCCGTGAGAACTCAAAGCCACTGTTCTGTGTCTTCGCTGATGAAGCGATAAGCTACGGCGATGAAAAAAGCCCTGATAAGGAAGCCCGTGCCGTCATGCAATACCCGAAAGGCTCAACAGCGCAGTATGTCACTTGGCAACAAGCCGTTGAGAACCTGAAATTCCACGTCTCAGAGTTGAGAAACCTCTATTTCACAATGCTTCAACTCCCTGATTGGTCTTACGAGAAGATGTCGCAAGTCGCATTGTCAGGAGAGAGCCGAAAACAACTGTTCATTGACGCACAACTGAAAGTCAACGATGAAAAAGGACCGCTGATTGAGTTCTTCGACCGTGAAATAAACGTTATCAAGGCTTACGCAAAGATTGTCTTCGGGGAAAGCTACGCCGCCGACATTGACGCTCTGAAAGCTGAAATCATCATTACCCCGTTCACAATATCGGATGAAAAGGATGACATCAACAACTTGATGACAGCCAATGGTGGCAAGCCTCTGATGTCCCAGCGTGAATCCATTGAGCGTTACGGAAAGTCTGATGACGTTGACAAGACGCTGAAAGAAATCAAGGAAGAAGAAATGTATGACAGCCTTGAAATGACTGAATAACAAGAAAGGGGGAAATTATGGCTATATCAAGAAGAAGACAACCGCCAAAGACCAAAGAACAACCGAAATTTCAATGCCGAGACTGCGGGCACAGCTATGATTGGCATGAGATAGGCGCAAACGGGAAACCGTTCATGTGCCGTTGCCCGTTCTACACGGGAGGCAAGTTCTGTCGCTTTCTTTCAGACCCTCAGTGCGAACACTTCATCAAACGGGAGGTAAACAATGGCAAGGCTGAATAAATGGGAACGTCAACACCTGAAAGACCTGTCAGCCCTTGACAAGCGCATAGAACAGATTTACGAGGCTGCTATCAAGGAAGCCGCACGTATCGGTGCGACCATAAGCGATTTTAACCCCGACAGGCTTTTTTCTTTCAACGACTATCCAATTACACGCAAAAGAATAGAAAAGCTGTTGTCGGGGCTAAAAAGCGGGTTGTCGGCGGCGATAGTCAACGGCATAAACTCTGCTTGGACGCTATCAAACAACAAGAACAACGAACTCGCCCGGCAGGTCTTCGGGGATAACGTGGGAAAACTCTCTCAGGCTCAATACCGCCGTTATTTCTCCACGAACGATGAAGCCCGTGAAGCGTTCATTCAGAGAAAGACAAACGGGCTGAACCTATCAGACCGTGTATGGAACTATACGAACCAGTTCAAGGAAGAAATAGAACTCGGGCTTGATGTCAGTTTGAGAAACGGCGTATCTGCCGAGGACATGACAAAAGAACTGCGTCAATACCTTAAATTCCCCGACAAACTGTTCAGACGTGTCAGGGATGAACACGGGGTTTTGCAACTATCCAAGCGGGCGGCGGCTTTTCATCCCGGTCAGGGCGTTTACCGTTCTTCATTCAAGAACGCTCGCCGCCTCGCCGCCACAGAAACGAACATCGCTTATCGAACGGCTGACTATACCCGCTGGCAAGACCTTGATTTCGTTGTCGGGATTGAAATCAAGCTGAGTAATAACCACACTTTGAACGGCGTTGCGTTCAGGGACATTTGCGATGAACTGAAAGGGCTTTACCCGAAAACGTTCAAGTTCACGGGGTGGCATCCACATTGCCGCTGTCATGCCGAAACAGTATTGAAGACCGAGGAAGAAATGGCAGAGGACAACCGCCGTATTATGGCGGGAGAAGAACCCGTTCAAGGAAGCAAGAACGAGGTCAAAGATGTACCCGACAATTTCAAACAATGGCTTGCTGATAATGAAGACCGGGCGAAACGTATGTCATCTGTTCCGTACTTCATCCGTGATAACGTGAAGTTTATTCCTGAAAGGTTCATTCAGAACATGGGGACACAGAAAGGCGGTCAGGATGCGGGGCTTATTGAGAACCTGAAAGAAGCCTTTCTGAAACTCAAAGACCCGAACTATATCACGGGCAAAGAGGTTCAGAACACGATTAAGACCTTTGCCCAGAACAACCCCGCTTTATTCCTCGGCGGGTTGACAGATGTCGTGATAACACGGGCTAAAGGCGTAAGTTTCTTTATGGCAAACTCCCGGTCTTATCTGAACTCCACAGGGGCTTATAACATGGCGGGGAACACAATCAAGATTGCTAACCGGGAATTCAGGCTTGTCAGTGGCGAGATATTCAACCCGCTTGAAGAAGTCAAGGGGGCTTTAAAAGCCATATCCACGGGTGTTGATATGACATTCAAACAAGAATACGCCCTTGAAAGCCTATGGCATGAAATACGCCATGCGCAAGCTGTAGGTTGGAAAAACCTGAGAAACAAAACTGATTTAAGAAGCCGTTCAATGGAAACTATCAATCAGTTCTGCGCACGTCATTCATACCGTGACTTTGTGAAAAGCCTCGGAGGAAAGGCAGTCAACGCTAAAGAAATCATTGAACGGGGTTATGGTTATGGGCGTTTCGTTTCTAATTTTCAAAACCTATTGAAGCATATAAACGTCACACAAGCAGAAGCGCACGCCCATTTCAAAGACATCATTCTGAAAACCCCGTATGAAGAAATCCACGAGGAAATCGTGAAGTTTGTTCAAGCGAAAAGTAAATATGACTTGAAAACAGCAAAAGAACTTGTTAAAAATCTCAGAATGTCTTCAAGTGAATTTGCAGAAACACTAAGAAGAATCAAGGGTGCGTAACCGTCCGATAAAAATCCAACTTCATATCAAGCGGAAGTTTATCAGCGTACCTTGCCATCCTGTTATTATCCCCTCGGGTATGAAAAAGGGTGGCAAGGTCTAAATATGCAGTATCTTCCCCCACAATAGCCAAATAACGCTCCTTGTCAGATATTCCGATGTCTTCACGCTCTTTGTCTGTTATGTTATAATCAAAAACTGTTTCCATACTCTGATTTGTTAAGTTATTTTCTCCGAATTTGACGTACAAACGATTTACTTTCCAAATTGGTGTAAGTCTTCACGTTTTAAATTATCGCCCGGCATTCGGGCGCAATCGCAACGCCACTAAAGAACGGCGGCAATTTTGCGGATATTATCCAAACGCTGCATGAAAGATTTGTCTTTTTGGGCGATACGCACATTGTATCTCATTTGAAGACGCATCAACGGTTCAGCTTCAACCCCCAGCGCAGCCTCGAACATCATCGCTGTTTTTTCAGTGACAGGTCGGCGGGCGTTCAATATCTCATTCAGAACAGAATAGCCTATGCCCATCCGTTCTGCCAACTTGCGTTGAGAAATCCCCCTGTATTCGATTTCTTCTTTCAAGATTTCCCCCGGATGCGTGGGAAACGCAGGTTCAAGATTGTTAGCAATCATTTTTGGGTCAACTCCCGGTATTGTTATCATAATCAATCATTTATAATGGTTTGACAAATCTGTTATATTGCATATCGTGGCAACGGTTTCCCCGTCTTTGGTATGTTCCTCGAATTCAATGCGATATTGGTCATTCACTCTCACAGAAGAAAGCCCCGCTTTATCATCTTTCAATTTCTCGTAATTCAATGCGTTGTATCGCATCAACCCCAAGACATTTGAAGTGTCCCGCATCAAATCTATCACACGAATATATTTCCGTATAATTTGAGGCTGAAAACGGTGTTTATTATCCGTTCGCCCGGTATTATACATTTCCCGAAGATATTCTTCATTGAAGATTATTTCCATATTCAGTTCTTTTTCTGCAGCAAAGATAAGTTCTTTTTCTGAGAGTTCGCAAAAAAAGCGAATATTTTTTTTGAAAGCCTCAAACGGGTAAACCGAATAACATGATTACACCATAATCACAAACACCCTCGATTTGCCCGTTTTTAGCCCCGCTATTGAATTTTCACAGTCAATCTTGTATAAGTTATAAGCCGACTTAAAATCACGTCTTAAATCGGCTTATTGGGGTTTGTTTTCATCATCAACCTGTGAACGGGCTTTTTTGCGCCTTACTGTGAATCGCCTCCTGAGTTATCAGGCAACGTTTCCCGTCATACGGCGTACCGTCAGGTAGACCGATGTTGTACAAGCGGTTGACCCTACAGCCGATTTGTTCTGCCGTGAAGACATCATAAATCGCCGCAAGTGACGTGAAGAAGAACTCTGTTCTTTCGTCATCGTTCAATGGCGGTTCTTTGAACTGAACCCGGTAAATCGTCTTTTGCTCTTTCGCCATAGTCTTTTTCTGTTTAACGCCCCAAACCTTGTGTCAGGCGAACCCCTCCAAAAACGGCGTGTGCGCCTGACCCGTCAGGGTCTTTTTTATACTACGTTAGTAGTATTTTTTTCTATATTCTTTTCTTTCCTCTCCTTTAGGGGTTTCTTGCGCAGAAAACACTAATTAAACAGAGTTTTCTACGAGAAAACATATATTATCTCGTAGAAAACATTGCTTTTTCAATTGAAAAGCTCTTCAACCCTATAAAAAGCCGACCTCCGTTTGATTGTTTTCGCTGTCTCGACACCCCATATCCCGGCAACAAGCCTGATAGCTTCTATATCCCCGTCAAAGGCAATGCAACATTCATGGTTATTGTATTCATAGCAATAAACCTCCTGAGGGTCACATTCATTCTTTATTCGGGCTTCCATGTCTTCGTAAAACTTGAACAGGCGTTCTATACCGTCTTTTGTACCATAGCCCCCTGCGCCGAAACTGTAAATCTTCTCCCCGTCATTCAAAGGGCGTATTCCTTTCATACCCCTTGCGAATGATTCATTACCGAAAGCGAAGAAGCAATCGTATTTCTTCACGTCAACCGAATCACGTTCATTACAGAGAACCTTATAACGTCCCAAAGTCCGGGCGTTCTTCCATGTCATTAAACAATCATTTTCAATATCTTCATTGAACTCAAATTTCTTTTCGTCTGTCATCGTTGTTTCTCAGTTATTAAACCCGACACAGGGCTTTTACGGCTCTCTGTCGGGCGTGGTTAAACATCATGTCAACTATTCAAAATCGGGATAAGTCATTTCAATAGGCATATCAGGCTCTCCCTCAAAGTCATTATTGCAAGCTGAATATAATTCAGGCGTATCGCTCCCAAGCGTAATGTCTTTCCATAATTTGCCGTTGGTGTCTCTGTAAACGGGTCTGTCCCAACAGTCAATCCCGATAAATGTCAAATCTGTCTTTTTCATTGCAGTCTATTTTTAATCCCGCAAACCCGCTTTTGACGGGTTCACGGGAGATTGTTAATTTATGCTTGTAATTTCACACGGTTGAGAAGCGAACCTGAAATTTCATGTAATTCCCGGCTTCTTTCGGGAGTCAGTTCTCGGGCGTGAGCCGTGATTGCCTGAGTGAGCTTCCAAAGGGTTGAACCTCCCTGAACACCATCTTCGGGGTCATTGCGCATCAAAATCTTTTCAACTTCCTTACTTTCCTGTTTCAGAAGACTTCCGTTCTTTGTCAGGTTCTTCAATTCATGCTCAAAGTCAACATCAATTTCGGAAGCCCCCTGTATCTCGTAGGCTTTCTTCATCAGGTTATCTTTCCCGAACAGCCCTTTCGTCAGGTCTTTGACCGCTGAAACGGTGGTCTTCGTGTCAAGTTCATACGTTTTGTTGGATAGTTTCAGGTTATCAGGCAGCTTAGACCCCAAGTGAACCTGCTTCATCACGCTTTCACGAACCATACCATTAAGGCAAGCCCCGTTCAAGAGAAACGCCCGCATGTCAACCGCCCCGTCCCCGTAGTCAGAGGTTGAGAACCGTGCGCCCGCAAATATGATGACATCGCCGTTTTTCGCTGTCGGTATGACAATTGGCTGTGGCAGGATTGTTTCTGCCCAAACCTTTGTGTCGTTCATATAAGCGTCCGAAATTACCGCCCCTTGCCTGCTCGCTTCCTGAACAAAAGCCGTCAGGATTTCAACGCTGTTCAGACGGCGGTAGCTGTCAGAGAGAACACCCCGAACCTGCTTCCCTACGGTTCTGACAAGAACACGGCTTCTTTCCGTCCAACCGCTATGCTCGTTCAGAATTTCGGCGGCAAGGTTCTTAGCCCACTCAGCCCCCTGCGCAAGCTGCCTGAGATAACGCTGCGGAACTCCCATTCTGTCAGCAAGCTGCCCTATGGCGTTATCATGGAGCGAGAACTGACCGTCAGGCATATTCATCATCAGACGTTCTCCCCCATTGAATGTTATCACGGGGCTGTGGTCTTTCTGTCTCAGGTTAACGCCTATCGGGGCGATATAATCCTGCGCTATCTTTCCCTCGCTGATAAGACGCTCCATTGTAGCTTGAACCCCAACGGATTTACCGTCTATCATTCTCTGAACCTTGTTGATTACAACATCATTCAAACCCTGTTGCAGGGTCTTTTCGTTTGTCACTGTCATTGTTTCCATACTTGAAAATTTTATTTGGGTTAATACTGAATTGATTTTTCTAAATACGCCTTTGCTTCCTCATACAAGGCGGCTTCCGTCAAGTCATCTGAACTTGGTTCAAAGCCCGCCCAAAAAGCAGCTTCAATGATACTGTTCATGTTGTCTTTCATAAATTCCGTCCTCCTGATTATTTGATATAAAATGAAAATTTGATACCTCTCCTGAGTTTGCATACGCATTTGTCTTCAACGCTGCTGAAAGCTCGCTTCAAAAGTTTATTGAACATTTCAACACCGATAAGAGCGATAGCCCCTGAAACGCCAACCAGCTTGTGAACCTTGTTTCCCTCGCCGTCAACGCCTGAAACCTTAATTCTGAAATTACGGTTGATTTCTCTCGTGCTGTATGCTAAACTCACTGTCTTCATATTTCTGTTTTTTTGAGGTTCAAAAGTGATTACATTTTAATCACGTTGCAAATATAAGTTAAGTATTTTGGAAATAATCAACTTTTTCGGATAAAAAATCAACTGGACAGATTATTTTTAACCCCACTTAACTCCACTTCCGTAGTATTTAACTCCATTATCTCAAAAACAGCCTCAAAATAGCTTAAAAGCATATTTTATAACATAAAAACTGAGACAAACAAGAAAAAAGCATTATTTTTCTGAGTACATTGTAATCACTTTAAGAAATAAAGCATACCTTTGTTGCGTAAACTTTTCAGTTAAACAAAGCATTCATTATGAAACAAAAGATTTTAGAGGCGTTGAAAGCCAAATTTCCGGGGGTCAACGCAAATGTATTGAACAGGATTGCCGATAAACTCGCCAAGACTGTAACCACAGATGAACAAATAACAACTGCTATTGCAGGGGTAACAAAAGAGTTCATCGAAATCATTGAAAGCTACGGCGACAGCCGTGCGACAGAAGCCCAACAGACAGCCGTACAAACCTATGAAACCAAATACGGTCTGAAAGACGGGCAAAAGATTGATAACGGGGGCGGCTCTCAGGGCGGTCAGCAAGGAGGAACGCAAACCGTTCAGACACAATCCGCAGGGGGCGAGCAAGTTCCGGCTTGGGCACAGGCTCTTATCGAAAGCAACAAGACGATAACCGAGCGTTTGAACAAAATGGATGGAGACCGTACAACTGCAACCCGCAAGCAACAACTTTCCACAATCATTGAAAAACTGCCTGAAAATCTACGTAAGGCTTACGAGCGCACACCTGTTGACGGTCTAACCGATGAACAGTTCAACACGCTTGTCGGCGAAATCACTACCGAAGTGGACGGCATTGTCAATGACACACGGGCAAAAGGGGCTGTTTTCGGAAGACCTGCCGCACAGAACGGCGGTTCATCAAGTCAAGGGAACGAACTGACAAAAGAGCAATTGGAGGCTATATCACACCGTGACAACAAGCCCGCCGACGGTCAGCCGTTCTAATGTTTAACATCCAAAATCATTCAAAAATGGGAATGACAGTAACACGCAGGAAAGACACACGCACACCTCGTGTCTTCATGCACAAAACAGCGGATATTCGCGGCGGCGTTTCGGTCAAGGTTTCTGAACTCGGCGGCGATTTTCTGAACGAGGGCGCAGTATTGAGCGCACCCGACAACGGCATTTGCCACGTTGTGAAGATTGCCGTTCTGTCGGCAGAAGCGACAGATACCGCAACTGACATCAAAGTAAATAAAGGTCACAATTTCAAAGTTGGCGATTTCATCATGGCTGATGAAGGTGGCAAGGCTTACGCTATCACATCTATCACAACCACAGAGAAAACCCACGACACAATCAAGGTCAAGACCACTCTTGGAGTGAAGATTGAGAAAGGCGGATTTATCATTGAAGCCGCAGCGGAATCGGCAGCGGAAACCTCAAAACTGAAATACACCCCACTTTCACTTGTCGGAACAGGCAAGCCCATCGTGCAAAACTCAAACCTTGACACGGACGCTTGGCTTATTGGCGTGACAAAGGGCAACCCGCTTCCTGAATGCGTGATGAAACACCTCAAAGGTATCATAAACTATTAATCGTAAGTAATTTATGGCAACTATTGTAAATACAATGATTCAGGGTTTGACCGAACAAATGGTTCAAGCCCGTCTGAATTCGGCTGACGCTTCGGGCTTCCTTTTCGGAAAGCACTTCCCCGTTAAGAAAGTCAACGGCTTCAACTGGAAAACCTTAACGAACCAGCTTGAAAAGAAGAATGTCGCCGCCGACCTGCATACTGACAACGGAACTATCATGCGTAAACGCCGCCCGATATTCGAGAGCGCACGTGGAGATATTCCGTTTATCTCTATCAGCCGTGAACTTTCACGCTCTGAAATCAAAGATTATCAAACGGCTTTGGCTTTCGCTCAGGATGAAGATGCTACCAAACTTGTTGAGTATTGGGGAAATGATGTTGACTTCTGTTTCAACGGCGTTCAGTCTGAGGAAGAATACATTGCATGGAAACTCGCTTCAAACGCTGGTGTGCTTAAATTCACAACCACCACGAACGCAACCTATGCCAATGAATTTGACCTTGACTATGACGTGGATGATGAGATGAAAACCAAATCATCCGTTGATTGGAACAGCAAGTCAACTGCTGACATTATCGGCGACCTTGCTAAATTCGTGAAGTTGGGTAAGGAGCATAACCTGAACTTAAAGTTCGCTTTCATCAACTTGGATGAACTGTACAAAATCTGTTCTGCGGAGCAAATCATTAAACAGTGCGCTTCTTTCACCGCCAACGCTCTCGGTATCTCTCAAACACCTGATTTGGCTGCTGTAAATACCATGCTCGCAAAACAAGCATGGTTGAACGGTATTCAACTGCGTGTTATCGACCAAACCATCACCCGTGAATTTTCAGACGGTTCACAGACTTCTGGCAACCCGTTTGAGAACAGCCGTATGATTTTGTCAGAAAGTGAAATACTCGGTTCCACGCAGTATGACATTCTTCAAGAAAATGAAGAAACAATTCTGAGAGCCGTACGTGCCCATACAGTCGTGAAGAAGTACGGTACGATTGAGCCTAAGAGCGAGGTTACAATCGGTCAGGCTGACGCTATTCCCGTATTTGATACGGCTTACCGTAACATCTACGTGAGAACGGACGCACAAGATTGGGATTAAAGACGGTTGACCTATGGCAAAAGTTATCGAAGCATTGAAAGGGCTGAACTCGTACCCCATTCCTCTCCGCACGCTCGTTGAAACAGCGGAGAAACGGGGGCTGAACCTTGACACGGAAACGACAGCGGAAATCCTGAAAGGAAAGGCATACAACCTTGCCGCCGCTGACATCTTTCTGTGGCTGTCTTTCGCCCCTGACGTGTCTCAGGGCGGTCAGTCCTATTCATTCACGGACGAACAAAGAACGCAACTCCGCAATCACGCTAAAGCCTTGTACAAAGACTTTGACGATGACAGCGGCAGCGCAAACAAACCTATTTACGGATATAAAGGTTCTCGGCTATGATTATTCAAAACGGAACAATCGAATTCAAGACAAAGACAGCGGGCGGGATTGACCCTGAAACGGGTTATCCCGTCAAACCGTCTTCCGTGGCATGGGGCGAACCTGTTCCATGTCAATTCAAGGCGAAGAAGTTCAACCAACTCGGAATTATCAAGGGGGAACACTTCACGGTGGCTTCCTATGAAATCCTGATTGAAGAACAGCCCGTTCCATCGGAACAGCTACGCTTGAAAGACTTGTCAGGGAAAGAGATTGGCACGTTTTCAATCATTCAGGCAGAACCGCTTGAAGCCGTGTGCGAAGTAAGAATTTTGGTCTAAAGCGATGTGCGGCTGTATGTCGGCTTTTCTTTTTCAACCCGGTCAAACATACCAATAAGAAAAGTAAACGCCACATGCGCCGATTTCGCAAAAAATAACTGAGAAGAATATGCCTATCACACAACTAACACCGATGTCGGAGATTGACAGATACACGGAACAGCAGCTTGAAAGGCTGAAACAAGTTCTTATCCGAAACCTGATGTATATCGGGGAGACAGTCTTGAACAGGGCACGTTCAACCAATTCTTACAAAGACCGCACGGGCAACCTAAGAAGTTCAATCGGCTATGTTATCACGGTTGACGGGCGAATAATCCATTCATCCAGCTTCCAAACCGTGAAACAAGGCAAGGACGGTTCTTCAAAGGGGGCAGCGTATGTGAAAAGCCTCGCAAGAAAATTCCCGCAGGGGATTTGCCTTATTGTCGTGGCTGGTATGAACTACGCTTCTTATGTGTCCGCAAAAGGGCTTGACGTTCTTGACAGTTCAGAACTTCTTGCCGAGCGTCTTGTACCGCAAATGTTGAAGCAACTCGGATTTCATTAAACAGAATTTATATGGCTAAGACTTCAAAACAGATTCAAGGGGATGTGTACCGACTACTGCAAGACAGCGTTCTTTCGGGAATGATTTCAGGCGAGGTTTACAGAAGCGGTTACCGCCCCCGTGACAGTAACAGAGAAGATGCGGTGGTAATCTTCACAACGGGCTTGCCTGACGAAGTTCAGACAGGTGTCGTTACCGTGAATATCTATGTACCCGATACTGACTTGTACGGAAACGGGGTTCTCGTTGAAGACGGTCAGCGGACGGAAGAAATAGAGCGTCTCGCCAATGATTGGGTCAACAGCCTGACCGCCGATAAGTCCTGTTATAAATTCAGGCTTCAACAAACCATTTACACGGAGGCTGAACCTGACATCAATCAGCATTTCATCGTTGTGAAACTTCATTACGAGTTCTTCGGCAGCGATGATGCGCCTCTGAATATCAAATAAATTGTAGAACATTAAAAACGAATAAGTTATGTCAATTTTATCATGGGGTAAATGTAAGATTGAAACAACCCCGTCAACAAATGGCGCACCCACCTCCCCGGAGGCTTGGAAAGCCCTTGATACGCCGAAAGAAGACACAACGAAAATCACCCCCACGGCGGGAACTGAGAAGACCGCCACAGAGGAGGGCGGCGAACTTGTTGATGTCCGTTACGGAAAGAATACTTATACACTCGAATTTGACATGTTTGTCAAAAAAGGTACGGAACGCCCGTTTGAAGACAATGACGGGTTAATCGCAGGAGAACACGCTTTCCGCATAACTCCCGAAGACGAAGAATGCGAGGGCGCACAGATTGACCGTTCCGTGGTTCGTTGTGATGAAAGCTATTCAACCGCTGACGGTAAAATGCTTCATTACGTTGCACGTTGCCTGAAACCCAAGACGGGCAAAACCGTTAAGCCTTACACAAAAGGGGGTGAGTAAGAATTTTCAGCGGGGTTGATACACTGGTTTATCCACCGTGAAGCCTGAACGCCTTTCCCGGTTGCATGTCGGTTCGATTCCGACCCCCGTCTCTAATCATAACTTAGAAATTCGTCAGATATGAATAAGACAATAGAACAAACGGTTGCTGAAACCATCCTTGAACAACCTTTTGAAGTCAAGGTAGGCGAAAAGTCATATCAGGTTGCCTCCGCAAGCACGGCAACCCTCATACTTGTTTCAGAAGCGATTTCACAACTTCCACATATTGCGCTTGACACGGAGAAGGTCGTTGAAGAAACATTATCCGTAGCGAAAGACTGCCGCATTCTCGGCGATATAGCGGCTATTCTCATTCTTGGTGCAAAGAACATCACAGAAAAGAAGAAAGTTCCACAAATCAAAGAAAAACGGTATATGTGCGGGCTTATTCGCCGACCATACACGGTTGAAGTTGAAATTACCATTGACAAGAAAGCGGAACTCGCAAAAGAGCTTCTTGAAGATGTCTCCCCGAGGGAACTGAACCTGATTGTAAGCCAAATCTTATCAAGAATGCAGATAGCCGATTTTTTCGGGCTTACCACTTTCCTTGCAGAACTCAATCTTCTTCATCCGAGGAAAGTGGAGAACTAAATGACAGCATTTGGGCTGTCGTAGGCGGTTTTGCAAAAGGCTACAATCTGACCTTTGACTATGTTTTGTACAATATCAGCTATACGAACATGATAATGTACGGGGCTATTCTCCCGACATACGATAAAAAGAAAAATGACGGGAAAAAGGATGAAGGACAAAAAGTTATCAAGGCAGATGACCCAAGAAACAAAGAAGAAGTAAGGAAATTTTTTGAAACCTGTGATTAAAGGCAGAAACAATGAACAACGATAAAGGAAGACTGAATTACGGTGTCGGGCTTGACAACTCCCAGTTAAGGGTAGGCGTAGCCGAATCACGGCGTTTGCTCCAAGGCATAGGGCAGACAGCGGTTGACGAAGGCGCAAGGATTGACGATTCATTCAAAAGAATCGGCAGGACTGTCGCTGGCGTGTTTGCCGTGTCTCAGATAAAAGATTTCATCACACACGTTGCGACTGTCCGTGGAGAATTCCAACAGCTTGAAATCGCTTTCAAAACCATGCTCGGCTCTGCGGGTCAGGCAGATGTTTTGATGACCCAGCTTGTCAAGACAGCCGCCACAACTCCGTTCGGTCTGAAAGACATCGGTCAAGCCGCAAAACAGCTTCTTGCCTACGGTGTTGCAGCAAATGACGTGAACAGCACTTTGATACGTCTCGGGGACATCGCCGCCGGGCTTTCAATCCCTATCAACGACCTTGCCTATCTATACGGAACGACAATGGTTCAGGGACGTTTGTACACACAAGACCTGAACCAATTCTTGGGGCGTGGTATTCCTCTTATGGAAGAACTCGCAAAACAGTTCGGCGTAGCTGAAAATCAGGTCAAACAACTTGTAGAAGACGGAAAAGTCGGATTCCCCGAAGTTCAGAAAGCCATTGAGAACCTGACCAACGAGGGCAGTAAGTTCGGCGGTCTTATGGAAGCTCAGTCAAAAACAATCACAGGGCAGATTTCAAACATTGAGGACGCAATCGACACAATGTTCAATGCCATAGGTCAGTCACAGGAGGGGGTAATAAACACCTCTCTTGGTCTTGTCTCAACCCTGATTGAGAACTGGGAAACAGTCGGTAACATCCTTTTGACAATCATCGCTACATACGGGGCATATAAAGCCGCCGTTATCGCTGTCGCAGCCGCACATAAATTGATGAACATTTGGGGAACTGTTAGTGCTTTTCTGTCTCTAACAACCTCTATACGTTCAGCCAAAGACGCTATGTTGCTTTTCAACATGGCTGTAAAAGCCAATCCGCTTGGTTTGGTTCTGTCTGTTCTTGCAGCCGCCGTGACAGCTTTCCTTGCTTTCAGAAAATCAACGGACGAAGCCGCTGACGCTCTGAAAAAGGAACGTGAGGAAGCCGAAGCGTTCAACAAACAGGTTAGCGAATCAGCGGGCAAAGCCATTTCAACGTATAAACGTCTTCAAGACGAATACAAGAAATGCAAGTCAGCCCATGAAAAGCGTGAGTGGATAAAAGAAAGTCAGGCGAAGTTCAAAGAATTGGGAATTGCCGTCAACAGCGTCAATGATGCTGAAAACATCTTTGTCAAGAACACTTCCTTGATGATGAAAGCATTTCAAAAACGTGCGGAAGCCGCCGCATGGCAATCCCGTCTTGACGAAGCCTACGCAAAGAGGGTTGAACGCCAAATGGCTCTTGAAGACCAAATGGATAAGATTCAGGCGGGAAGCAAAGTGCCGGGATATTCACACACGACACAAGGAGGCTATGAATACGTTGACCGCAGCGGAGCATGGGTTTACACCGAGGCAGGTGCGAGAAAAGCCCGTGAAGCGTTCAAACAGACAATCGCCAATGACCCTGTTCTGAACGAAATAGACGCTCGTATAAACAAGTATTCCGAGAAAATGACCTCTGTTTCATCTGACTTTCAAAAACTGTTTGAACAAGCGGGTACAAGCCAGAAGACAACGCAGGAAAAGAACGAGGAAAAGAGACTCGCTAAAGAACAGCAAAAAATCGCCGATGAAACAGCCCAACGCATGGCTAAAATCAAGGAGTATTCAGCAAAGGTTTCAGAAGCAGTTTCACAAGCCGAGATAGACATCCGTCAGGCTCAAATCAACGAACTTGAAGACGGTTATGAAAAGACCGTTGCGCAGGTGCAGTTGAACTATGACCGCCTTATCGCCGAGAACGATAAACGGGCGCAGAAAATGATTGAAGACCTGAAAGACAAAAAAGTGCTTGAATGGCTCAATCAGAACCCGAAAGCGACAAAGGAACAACAGCTTGAATACCGGGCTTCCTTGAACCTGACAACCGCTGACCTTTCTTCCGAGCAGCAAGCGATGTTAAAGTCTTATGCCGAAGTTGCAAGGCAGATTCAAGTCAAAGGTAACAAACAAGCCCTTGACGATATGATGAAAGACATTCTGACCTATGAACAGCAACGTCTAAAAATAACAGAGGAATACGGGAAAAAACGTGAAAGCCTCTATGAAACAGATAAAGACGGCAACAAGAAGCTCCGTAAGGGTGTCACACAAGGAAACGTGGACGAACTGAACCGTGCTGAACAGGAAGCCTATAAAGGCATAGACGAACAGTTCGCACAACGTGAAGAAACGTATCAGGCATGGTGCGATGAAATAGCAGAACTAACCCTTAAACAGTTGAAGAATGTATTAGCGGAGGCAGAAAAGGAACTTGCCGAACTTGAAAAGAACGGCGGGTCTTCTGATAAAATCGCTGTTGCCCGTGCCAAAGTCGCAACAGCCAAAAAGAATGTTGAGAAAGCACAGGCTAAAAATGATATAAATCCCGGCAAACGCTCAATCAAAGAATGGGAGGACTTGTACAAGACGCTTCAAGAATGTGAACGGGAGTTTGAGAGCATTGGCGACACGGTCGGCGGCGTGGCAGGCGAAATCATTTCAACGGCTGGCAGCATCATGACCGCTTCTCTGTCAATGATAAACGGTATTGTTCAGCTTGTGAATATGTCTGCCACCGGTATTCAGGGAACAGCGACAGCGGCAGCAACAGCCATTCAAACGGTTGAAAAGGCTTCTGTCATCCTGACTATCATATCGGCTGCCATGTCAATAGCCATGCAGATTGTGAACCTGTTCAACAATGATGACAAGAAGCAAGAAGAAATTGAAGCCCTGCAGGATAGAATAGACCAACTCCAATGGGAACTTGACAACGCAGATATTGTGCGGTTACAAGAAAATAGCGGAAAAGCGGTTGAACGTGTGAAACGGGCTTTATCTGAGACTTACAAAGAACTCCTGAGAAATAAAATCGCTGTCAATGACGTAGCAGGGGCTTGGCGACTTCTGTTCAGCAACGTTTCAAACAACGCAGCACTGCTTCAAAAGACCGCAGAAAAACTCGCCACGGCGTATGCAAATATCGCTTACACGGCTGACAAGGCTCTCGGGGGTGAGAAATACAGCAACGCCCAAGAACAGCTTAAAAACCTCGCCCAGCAGCAACTTCTTATTCAAGAACAAATCAGGAATGAAGAAGACAAGAAAAAAACAGACCACGGTAAGATTGATGAATGGAACAGAAAAATTGAAGAACTCGGCGCACAGGCTGTCGCCATCATCAATGACATGGTTGAGGACATCATCGGCGGTTCAAGTTCCGATATTGCCAAAGAACTCGGAGACGCTTTTTTTGAAGCGTTTCAGGCTGGCGAAGATTACGCCGAGGCATGGGGCGATAAGGTCAAAGACATCGTGGCTGACGTGATGAAAAGAATGTTGGTTTCCAAGTTTCTTGAAGAACCTCTTGGGGAGATATTCGACAAGTACAAGGCTAAATGGTTCAAGGACGGTCAGTTTATCGGTCTTGACGCTGTTATCCAATCCATGAGTGGTTTCGCTTCTGACTTGAACGCTGTCGGAACAGATTTCGCCAAGATATGGGAAAACCTGCCTGAGAACGTCAAATCAATGTTTGAGGTAACAGCAGACGCAACCCGTGAAGCCTCTCAGAAAGGAATCGCCACAGCTTCGCAAGAAAGTGTTGATGAATTGAACGGACGTGCGACAGCCATTCAGGGGCACACGTATTCAATCGCTGAGAACACGAAAATCATTCTTTCTGTCGTGAACATGATTTTACAGTCAGTATTGAACATTGAGAAACACACCGAAAACATGGCAGGACGCATTGAACGCATTGAAAGCTCAGTCAAAGAGACAAAAGATACAGTTAACGATTTCGCCTTGAAAGGCATAAAAATGATATAAGTATGGAAGACATTATTAGACAAGTTTACGCCCAATGGAGGGTTGCCAAAGAGCAAGCCCGGCAGGAGTGCGATAGCCGTTCCCTGCCAAATATGGCAGAGAAATACCGTATGTGTGATATGTTCAAAGGCACGGAAGATTTACAGAGCCTTATACGGCTGTTCACAAGCCCACAAGGTATGGAGTTCTGTATCAAACACCGTTTCCCGAATATAGCGACTTTCAGGCTGTTCAAGCCGTTCAACCCCGAGAAGTACGGTGTTTACATTGATGCGGGTATAATCACGCTGAGAAACCCGGGAAAAGCGGTTCTTATCGGGCGTACAAACGCAACGATAAACTGTGACACGCTTGAACGCCATGAAATTTTTCTTCTTCACGGGGCTAAAGCGTTCATCAACGCCTCGGGCTGGGCGGTTGTTTCCGTCAAGGGGTCAACGGGTTGCCAACAAATTCGTAACGTGTCAGGAAATGCGGTAATATTATGATGTCAGGACGATTTTACATAGACGGTAAGGATGCGTTCACAGAGTACGGCATCTATGTTCAGGAGGGGGGCTACAACGAACTTGTGGCGTTCCCGCCTCTGAAAGCGGTCACAAGCAACGACTGGCAGGAAGAAGACGGCATAGAACCTGACTTGTCAGAACCTACCTTGAACACGAAGGAATTTTCCTTAAAAATTGTTCTCTCAGGCATGGATTACCGTTGGGGAGGCTTCATAGAACGATTGTCAGACAAAGCCTATCATACGTTTGATTTCAGGGAGATAGGACGTACTTACCGTCTTCGTCTTGTGTCAAACCCTAACACGGATTTGGCAACGCATCTCGGTTTCATCACGATAAAGCTTGCCGATGATTTCCCTTTGGACGGGTACACCTACAAAGAACCTGAAAGCACTGTTCCCGGTTCTGATTATTATGAACTTGACGGGAAGCCGTTCTCTGTTTATGGGGTTCATGTGTTGGAGGGAACGCTTAATGAAATAGAGAAATCGCCGAATGTCAAGACCAGCCTCCTGCGCAATATCAACAAATTGAACGGGGCTTTGTATGACGGGGAAAAAGTGACCTATAAGGCAAAGGACGTAAAGATAAACTGCCTTATGAAAGCCGCCTCACTGACTGAACTGTGGCGCAACTATAACGCTCTGCTGTATGACCTTGTGCGTCCTGAACAACGGCTGTTATACTCTGATGAAACGGGATATGAATACCCCTGCCATTATAAAAGCTGTTCCGTGTCCGAGTTTTACGCCTCTGATAAAATATGGCTCAAATTTACCGTTACCGTATGCTTCATTTCATTCAGGCTTGAAGACGATGAATTTGTGCTTGCCACGGAAACACGGGATTTGGTTGTGACAGAAGACGGGGAGTTTGCGATTGACTTACGAAAAATAATATGACATTATGGGATTGAAAAGAATTAAAATCAGCGAATTAACCCTTTCCGACAATCTGAAAGGATTATACACTATCGGCGTTAAGCTGATAAATGGGGTTCAAACGAGCGTCAAGGTCAGTCTGGAACACATTCAGACCGCCTATGAAAATGCCGTAGCCGCAACGAAAAAAGCCGAGACAGCCGCCAATAGTGCGAACACCGCAGCGGGTTCAGCCAACAGTGCCGCTTCCTCTGCCAACAGTGCGGCTACAAAAGCAAACACGGCGGCGGGAAACGCTGACAAGGCAACCGCAGCAGCAAATACCGCCACAACCAACGCAAACAATGCGGCAACAAAGGCAAATACCGCCGCTTCCAATGCGGACAATGCCCGTGAAGATTTAGAAGAGATAAAGGAAGCCGCCGTGACCGCCACCAACTCAGCCAACAGTGCCGCTTCCTCTGCCAACAGTGCGGCTACGAAAGCAAACACGGCGGCGGGAAACGCTGACACGCAAGCTGACCGGGCAAAGGAGCAGGCTGACAACCCGCCCAAAATGGGAGACAATGGAAATTGGTGGAAATGGGATGAAGCTCAGAAAAAGTATGTCGATACAGGTGTGCTCGCAAAAGGCGGCGTGCTGTACCCGACATTCAGCATAGACGATGATGACATGATTCTATACATGGAATTTGAAGATGAAGTAAGCGACAAACTTATCAAGTTTGATGAACAGACGGGAGAACTTTATTTGAATGTTGGATAACTTAAAGTTACACGAATATGACAAAGATACCTTTAGGAAAAGTGGCGTTTACGGACGCAGGTTCTTATAACGCCGGAAAGACTTACAAGCGGTTTGACTTTGTTGACACGGAAGACAGTTCCTATTTGTCTTTACAAGACAATAACAAGGGACACGCCGTCACTGAAACCGCTTGGTGGAAATGCCTCGCACGGGGCACAAAAGCCACAGAAGCCGCAAAAAAAGCCAACGATGCGGCAGCATTGGCAAACGAAAAAGCTGTGGCGGCAGATACGGCGGCAGGGCGTGTGAATGCTGCAATAACGCAAGCCAATACCGCTGCCACAAACGCTCAACAACAAGCATCAGCCGCAGGAGAAGCGGCGGCAGAAGCAACGGAACGTGTGGCTGAAATGAACGCCGCCCTCGCCCGTTTGGAAGAATTGGAGCAGACAATCACGGCTAAAGACCGTAAACAGCCAACGGGAATGGAATTAGAGTTTCCTAAAAAAATAACAAAAGGAAACAAAGACATTCTGAGAGTAATAGCTACCTTATCCCCGGCGGGAACGGGTAACAATGTCCTTTTCTTGGGCGATGACAAAGCGGTTTCCGTTGCCCCTGACGGTTTTCTGACCGTGAACAGTGTCGGCATAAGCAAAATACACGTCATCCCGACAGAAAACACAAGCATTTATCGAACCATTGATATTGAAGTCGTTCCGCAGTCTGTCAGGCTTTGCACGAAATCAACTTTGCGCCTGACCGCAAATGGCAAATTCAGGTTCAGTTAAAATAATTTTTCAACAAATAAAACTTTTAAATTATGGCACTATCAACAGATGAAGAAAACAAAGTAAGGGAAATCATTGAAGCGTTCACAAACGGAAAACGATTGAGCGACTTACCCAATGTTTCTGGGAATAACCCATTCAATCTTTTGTGTGAGGTCTTAGAAGACGGAGAAAGCAAAAAAGCAGCTCTCGCAACTATGTTGCCTTATATGGAAGAGCAGTGTATGTACGGCATTGAGCGAGACAAGACCGTTTCATCACGTTTAGTAACCCGAATTGGCAATACTGCTCTTCACAAGTCCCTTCCCGTGCATAACCGCATGAGGGGCTGTCTTCTTGACGATGACGGAAACGTGGTTGAATATCTCAATCCACGTGATTGGACGGGGCATGTCAGAGACGGTTCACGGGGACAAGTCATGGTCGAGTTTGGGGACTTCTATTGCCGTTTTGAAACAAGCGCAAATATTGAGCGGGTCAAATTCTCTCTCTTTCCTCTTCCCGGCTATCGTTATGTTCCTTTGATGTACGTATCGGCATACGAAGCTACTGTTCAGAGAAGTACGAACAAGCTATCTTCTGTGGTCAATACAACGGCTGACTACCGAGGCGGTGCAAATCAGGCTGACTGGGACACACTCTCAAAAACGGTTCTCGGAAGACCAGCTACACAAATCAGCCGCACGAATTTCAGAACGTATGCCCGAAACAGAAAAGCGGGCAGCACTAAGTGGAACTGTATGACGTATGACGTTCAAAAGATGCTCTATTGGCTCTTTGTTGTTGAATACGCAACGCTCAACTCTCAGGAGGCTTTCAACACCCAATTGACGGCTGAGGGCTATCGTCAAGGCGGTCTCGGAGACGGGGTTACAACACTTGACAGCGGCAAATGGAACACGTTTAACGGTTATTATCCTTTTATCCCTTGTGGCTATACGGATGAACTCGGAAACGGAACAGGCGAAAAAGAATATACCATGCCCACTGAATATGACGCTTCTTCAAAGAAAGTCAAAGTGTGCCGTTATCGTGGTATCGAAAACCCGTTTGGGCATATTTGGCAGTGGACTGATGGCATCAACGTACGCATTAATCCCGGCTCGAACGGCTTGTCAGAAGTATTTGTTTGCTCTGACCCCTCAAAATTCAATGACAGTAACTATAACGGATATAGTCATGTTGGGAATGAAGCCCGTGCCGAGGGATATGTTAAAGAAATTATTTTTGGAGAAAGCGGCGAAATCATTCCTGCTCTCGTAGGCGGCGGTTCTACCACATATTTCTGTGACTATCACTATACAAACATCCCTGCTTCGGTGGCTCTCCGTGGTGTCCTGTTCGGCGGTCGCGCGAATTACGGTGCGAATGCGGGTCTCGCCTTTGCGGACTCGACTGACGCCCCCTCGCATGCGCCTGCGAGCGTCGGTTCTCGCCTTTGCTTTATACCCACGTCAGCGTAACACGCTTTGAGTGATAACCTTTTCCCTGCCTCTTTGTGGGGCAGGGTTCAAATAATAACAGTATAAAACGATGATTGAAGAAATGAACAACATACCAAAAGAAGATGACGGAAGCCTCGCTTTCCTGAATATCCCGAGAGATGAAAACAGCAGGAGTTTCAATTGTGATGAAACGACACAATCAAAACTCGTAAACACCACGTTTTGGGTGGTTGATTTCATTGAAGAAGTTCCGACAAGATTCAGCAAGGCTAAAGGAGTAAAAGGTCAGACGCTTGTAAAAATCAAGCCATCAAAAGACAGTTTGGAATCAGATGCCAAGAAATTTTTCACTGGTTCATCCGACATTCTTTATGTTTTGAAGAAAATCAAAGAAATGAATAAGTTTCCCCGAAAAGTTACTTTGAGGGGTAACGGTAACAGATATTATTTTGAATAAGAAAACAATGAAATAACAAAATAAAAAGGTGGGTCATTCTTGTGGTGTCCTGTTCAGCGGTAACGCGAATAACAGTGCGAATGCAGGTCTCGCCTATGCGAACTCGAATAACACCCCCTCGAATACGAATGCGAACATCGGTTCTCACCTATGCTTTAAAATTGGTTTTGACAATATGAAACAAAATAAAAGAATGACAGCCTTGCCACTTGGCAAAAGATTTCAAGCAAACCTCCTAAAAGTGTTGGTAGGAACGCCTGTTGTATGGGCTACCGAAAACTCTGACTAAGAAAAGCAAAGCAGAAGTATGAAAAGAATAGGAAATTTATATCAGACCATAATCTCCGTTGAGAACTTGCGGGAAGCTGACAGAAAGGCTCGCAAGGGTAAAACGCACACATACGGGGTAAGGGTTCACGACAAGAACCGTGAAGCGAATATTCTTGCCTTACATGAAGCCTTGCTGACAAAGACGTTCAAGACCTCTCCTTATGATGTCTTCACGATTTTTGAACCAAAGGAAAGGCTTATTTTCCGTCTTCCGTACTATCCCGACAGAATAGTACATCACGCCATAATGAATGTTCTTGAACCGATATGGGTCAGGACTTTCACGCACAATACATTTTCATGCGTTAAAGGTCGTGGGATTGAGGGATGTGCCCGTCATATAGATAAAATCATTGAGAAATACAGAGGAAAGCCCATGTACTGTCTCAAAATTGACATAACAAAATATTATCCATCCATAGACCATGAAACCTTGAAAAAGATTGTGCGCAGGAAGATAAAGGACAAAGACCTTTTATGGCTTCTTGACGAAATCATAGACAGCGCACAAGGTCTTCCAATCGGGAACTATCTCTCACAATATCTCGCAAACCTGTTCTTGTGCTATTTCATGCACCGTGTGAATGAAGTATTGAAACTTGACGCAGCCGAATACGCTGATGACATCACATTTTTCGCCACATCAAAAGAACAATTGCGGGAAGCGTTCAAAGAGATAAAAAGAATACTTGAAGAAGAACTGAGGCTGAAAATAAAGGGAAATTATCAGATATTTCCTATCGCAAAGAACCGTTATGATAGAAACGGGCGTGCGCTTGATTATGTCGGTTATATGTTCTTCCGTGAACAGAAACTTATCCGAAAGAACATTAAGAAGAATTTTTGCCACGCCACAGCACGGCTGAACCGCCGCAAACCTCCGCTTGACGCAAAGGCTTATAAGCAGGCTGTCGCCCCGTGGCTCGGTTGGGCGAAACATAGTGATAGCAAACATTTATTAAAAACAATCATTAAACCGTGTTATTATGATAGCATTTTATGACAATCAGCCGACCAAATTGGAGGCTGTCGGAAACGGAAGTTACGTTTACCGCTTCAACATTCAGAAAGTTGAAAAACCCGCCACCGTTGAACCAAGCGAACTCGCTTCTGATGATGAAGCCCCGGTTCAGGAACAATGGAAATGTGAAGAAGTTACCGTGTGGGCTCCGCTTTCTTCAAACAAGATAACTGAAACAGTTATCACGGAGAAGTGGGACAACAACCGGGAACAAAAACTTGTGAATGAGTTCAACGCAGCGAACCTCGGTATGATTGGAGGCGCGAAGTCAAGTGAGGGAGCCAAGGCAAAGATTGAGGCATACAAAGCCTATCTTTCCGAGCGTGCCACCCTGAAAGCACAAGTGGATGCAGATTGTCTTGAATACGGTATTCTGTAACTTGTAAAAACCTCTTCCCGTCACGTTATTCAAGCATAAGATGTGACGGGAAGAATTATTATTCTTAAAAAAGCCTTTTTTAGCCCCGTAGAACGCCTAAAAAGTGATTACAATATAATCACACTATTTTAAAAAGAAAGTTCAACCACGGGGAAATTCGGGAAAAATAACTCAAAGTTTAGAAATATGATAATTTACAATAATGTCGGGAACAAGGTTCTTGAAATCGAGGTTGACGATAACAGTTATCGTAATAGGGCTGTCATGGGAGACCATAGTTTAACGTTGTACTATTCGCTCCCTGAACACGTTGAAATCCCAGTAGGCTCTTACTGTGAGTTTCAAGGCGAAACGTTCACGCTCAAACGCCCGGAGAATTTCAAGATGAAACATAAAAGACTGTTTGAATACACGGTGCTTTTTGACCCGCCCGAAGCAAACGCAAAAGTTTGGAAATTCAGAAACCCGGTTGACGGACGTTTGAAATTTTCGTTGACCGCAAAGCCGCATGAACATCTTCAAATGTTTGTTGACAATATGAACCGCCGTGACAAAGGATGGACGGTTGGCGAATGTATTGACGGTGTTGAAACCCTGATTGCCTATGACCATGATTTTTGTATTGACGCTCTAACCCGCATGGCTTCAACGTTCAAGACAGAATACGAGTTTACGGGAAAACGTGTGTCGTTGCGTAAGATTGAATATAATAAGAGTAACCCCCTCCCGCTGTCTTACGGACGTGGCAACGGATTCAAATCAGGTGTCGGACGCTCAAATACAGGGGATAAACCGCCAACGGAGATTCTATTTGTTCAAGGCGGTACGGACAATATAGACCCGTCAAAATACGGTTCTTCCGTGCTTCTTCTTCCAAAGAACCAAACGCTCGCTTATGACGGCGAACACTTTGAAGATGAAGACGGCTTTATTTCCAAGAACGCCCGCCGTTATGTCGTTGATGAAGCGGGGCTTTCAATACGCCGTGATGACAAACAACTGTCATCGCTCGCCGAAGATAGTCTTGACTGTTCTGAGATTTACCCGAAACGTGTTGGTACGGTCAGCACAGTCGTAGTTGTTGATGAAAAAAACAACTTTTATGACATTGTTGACACGTCAATCCCGTCTTCACTGAATTATAATGACTACTTGATAAAGGGGGAAACGATGACAATCATTTTTCAATCAGGTATGCTTGCTGGTTCAGAGAAGGAGTTTGAGGTCAAATATTACCATGATTCAGTTAAAGGAAAAGCGGCACGTCGCTTTGAAATAGTTTCTACGGTTATTGACGGGCAAACTATGCCAAACGCCACATTCGCCCCCAAAACGGGCGACAAATATGCTGTTTTCAAATGTATGCTTCCCACGGCTTATATTAGTGACAACGCCACGAAAACAGGCGCATCATGGGATATGTTCCGGGCAGCTGTAAAATACCTGTTTGATAATGAAGAACTAAAATTCACTTTCACGGGAGAACTTGACGGGATATGGTCGAAAAAAGATTGGATAAACATCGGGGGACGTATCAAACTCGGCGGGTATATCCAGTTCTCTGACGATCAGTTCCAGAAAGACGGCGTTCTCGTACGCATAACGGGCATAAAAGATTATATCAACAAACCGCACAGCCCCGTGATTGAACTTTCAAACACAACGGTAAGCGGTAGCGTTTCATCAACATTGAATGACCTGAAAAGTGAGGAAGTTATCGTTGATGACCTCCACCGTGACGCTATTCAATTCACGAAAAGACGGTTCAGGGACGCAAAGGAGACAATCAGCATGTTGGAAGAAGCCTTGCTTGACAACTTCACGAACTCAATCAACCCGATTGCCGTTCAAACGATGTCAATGCTTGTAGGCGATGAAAGTCTTCAATTCCGTTTTGTGAACTCAAAGACAAGCCCCGTCCCGGTTACGCACAGAATTGTCTATGACAATGAAACGAAGCAACTGACAGCGGAAGCGGGTATCATACAACACATGACCCTCGGCATCAATACGGTCAGTGCATCGCACAAGGTTTCGGAATACAAATTTTGGGATATGACAGCCTACACAAGCGCAGTGCTTGATGACGGGAAGAAGAAGTATTATTTATATGCCAAAGTCTCAAAGACGGCACAAACAGGTGTTTTCATCCTGTCTGAAAACGCAATCAAATTAGAGGGTGTTTCAGGCTTCTATCATCTTCTTGTCGGTGTCCTGAACTCTGAATACAATGAAGAACGGAGTTTTGTCACTCTGTACGGTTTTACAGAAATCCTTCCGGGGCGTATCACGACAGACAAGATTGTTTCCACAGACGGGAACACTTATTTTGATTTATTGAAAGGTATCATATCCGGGCAAATAAAGTTCAAATCAGGTTCGTCGGGCTTATATGAACTTGATGAATGGGAAGCCGTGAACGGTTTGATAACTCAGGCTCAGAACACCGCCAACGCCGCCGTTGAGAGCGCAAAGAACGCCAATACCGCTGTCGGAAACCTGAATGAATATGTGGACGGTGCGTTTGCTGACGGCATTATTACGGAAGCGGAAGCGAAAGCGATTGAGAAGTACATCAACACAGTGAACAACACGAAAGCCGCCGTGGAAGCTGCGTATAACAAACTGTACACAAACGCCTATCTTACGGGAACGGCAAAAACCGGGCTTCTGAATGCCAAGGTTACGCTTATGGGCAGTATTGAAAACCTTATCAGCGCAATCAATTCCGCTATCGCCGATGGTAGAACCACCGTAACCGAAAAAAACAATGTTGATAACAAATATGCCACTTTCAACAGTGCGTATGCCGACTTTAACACAGCCGTAGAAGCCGCCAATAAAGCTATTCAAGACACGCTGAAAGGGTATTCAGATTCGGTTCTCAACACCGCCAACGCCGCCGTTGAGAGCGCAAAGAACGCCATTGCGAAAGACTTGGGATATGCAAATTTCGCTGACTTGGAAAAGAAAGCCGCTGCGAATGAAACCATCATTGTAGGAGGTAAAATCAACACGACATTGATTAATGCGGAACTTATTGTCACGGCGGCTTTGCTTGCCAAATTGGTCAAAGTGACCGAACTTGTTGCGGAACACCTGACGGTTACCGGGAACTCAAAAATAGCCGGGTTCAGTGTCAGCGGAAACGGGCTTACAAATACCCCGTTTAACAATGATGCGTATGTGATATTCCGTAATGACGCACATAAATGTTTTGCGGGTATCGGAGGAAACGTGCTGCCGACATCATCAGGATTGAGAGCCGTAGCAAGATTTGAGAATGAGGATACGTCCGATTGGTGGGGTTTGGGACGGAATGTCGCAATGTTGCTTTCTGCCAAAAACGGAACGTATAACCATGCTTTTTTAGGCGATGGCAACGGTACTCTGAACGGATGGATAGACGGCTACAAGTACAGCAAGTTTACGCTTTCTTCCGCTAATACAATTTATAACGGTTATTCCAATCTTAAAGACAATAACCGATGGGTAATTTATAGCAGCGTGGATAATTCAGGAATAACTCTGCCAAAACTCTCAGAGGTCAGAGAGGCACTTGGAATAGGCACAAGCACAAAGTTTTGTGTGGAATTTACCGTTATCTCAGACCTTGATTCAAAGGATTTCGATATATACGGAAGAAATAGCAAGAAGAGTAGTGATGGAACTTACCCATGGAATACGTCTGAATACCCCAATTTGGTACATTGGGACAACGACCACTGGGACAGCGTGGCAATGGGAGCAGGTGACAGCCTTACGGTGTTGCTTATATATGATTCAAGTAAAGTTGGAAGCAAAGGCGGTTATCCCCTGACCTATACAGCGAGAATAATCAATAGACAGAATTAAAATAGATTATAATTAAACAACTTTAAAAGTGAGTATATTGTAATCAGTTTGTATATATTTGCAAATAAAACTCAAAGACTTATGGAATATTTACCAGCTATTATCAGCGCAATAGGCACAATCATCGCCGCATGGTTTGCTTATAATCAGTACACGAAAAACAAGCTCACGGACTTAAAAATTGAGAAGTTCAGAAAGGATGAAGAAATCAAAAGCATTCGCCGAGCCGATAATTCTTCTATCGTTTACGGGGAATTATGGAACATTCTTCACGAACTTGACGCTGACAGAGTTTATATTGTTCAGCCCCACCCGTTGGGAAATGAAAGCCTGTTATCAATCTATTATGAAGTAAAGCGTAAAGGTGTTGAGCCAATGAAGCCACATGTACAAAATCTTCGTATCGCAGACGTGGCTAAATTCAGTTCTGATATGGTTAAAAACCTGTTTATGTATATCACGGATATAGACACACAGGTTCAAGACAAATACGCAAAATCAATCCTATCAAGTTACGGATGCGAGGCGGCTGTGGTAAAGCGTTTAAATGATAACAAGCATGATTGGGTCGGTTCAATTTTCTGTGAGTTTACACGCCCGATTCATGTATCAGAAGATGAAGCGAGAGAGATTATGCACCGATGTGCGATGAATATTCAATACCTATTACCCGAATATAAATAAGAACGAGTATGAAAATTCTAATTGACAACGGTCACGGGGTTGACACGGCGGGCAAGCGTTCCCCTGACGGCTCTTTGAGAGAGTACAAATACGCAAGAGAAATCGCCGAAAAAGTTGTATCAGAGTTGAAGAAACGAGGCTTTGACGCTGAACGTATCGTCACAGAAGAAAACGACATCAGCCTATCCGAACGGTGTCGGCGTATAAATTCCATTTGTGACAGAGTAGGAACGAAGAACGTCATTCTCGTTTCTATTCATTGTAATGCAGCGGGAAACGGTTCTCAATGGATGAACGCACGTGGATGGGAAGCGTGGACTTCTGTCGGTCAGACAGCCGCCGATAAAATGGCAGACTGTCTGTATAAGGCGGCAGAGGAAACAGACTTCAAAATTAGAAAGGACACAACGGACGGAGACCCCGACAAAGAGGGGCATTTGTATATCTTGAAACACACAAAATGCCCCGCCGTTCTGACTGAAAACCTTTTTCAAGACAATAAAGAAGACGTGGCGTTTCTTCTGTCAGAAGCGGGAAAAGAAACGATTGTCTGTCTTCATGTCAAAGGTATTATCAACTACTTAAAGACAATCTGAAAAATGAAACATCTTCCCTTGCTCTTACTATTGACATTCATTATAGGCGGCTGTGCTTCAAGCCGCCGCCTTTCTGAAAACGTTCATCAACAAGACAGCGTTGGTATTAGGGTTGAAACCCGTATTGAATACGTACCCGATACTGTCTTTATTGAAATACCGGCACAAACGTCAGAACGTGAAACAGCCGATAGTACATCGCATCTTGAAAACGATTACGCAACGTCTGACGCACGGATAAACCCTGACGGAACTTTATACCATAACTTGAAGACTAAGCCGCAGAAAAAGCCAGTAGAGTTTGAAAAGCCCGTTGAACGCAAAGACAGCGTTATTTATAAGACAAAGACCGTAACAAAAACGAAAATCGAAAAAGTTCCCCGTGACCTTACTTGGTGGCAGAAAACACAGATTTACGGCTTTTGGGTCATTCTTTTCATTCTTGTGATTATTTACAGGAAAAAGATTTTATCCCTTGTAAAATGGCTTATCTGATTATCTTATAAAGAAATAAAATCGGAAATTATATCGGAATTTTGGCAATTATACTTATCTTTGAACCGACATTTGAAAAAGATAAATAGCGTTTGCTATTGCCGTTGAGGTCAGAAAATCGCCAATATTCAGAAATCTCAAAAGCAATGGTAGATGCCCACGTCATATACGTGGGCATTTCCTTGTGAGATTTCGGGCGTTTGGCGATGCCTCTGACCTACGAGGAATGCCCACGTTTTTTGTGTGTATCTGTGAACAACGGCAACCACTATAAGAAGAACCGTTAAATAACAGATATATGGATTTCAAAGATTCAATTAAACAAATCTCGGAGCGCATTGATACCCTCAAAGCCAATCTTCCGACAGAAGAAGCGACAAAGACGGCTTTGATTATGCCTTTTATAAACGCATTGGGTTATGATGTCTTCAACCCTTTGGAGGTGTTGCCTGAAATGTGTTGTGACATCGGCACAAAGAAAGGCGAGAAAATTGACTACGCCATAATGAGAGACGGCGAGCCGATAATACTTATTGAATGCAAACATTGGGAGCAAGACCTGAACCTGCATGACAATCAACTGTTGCGTTACTTCAACGTCTCAAAGGCTAAATTCGGTGTCCTGACAAACGGTATAACATATAGATTCTACACAGACCTTTCAGAACCTAATATTATGGATGAAAAGCCGTTTTTGGAAATCAATATGCTTGACCTGAAAGACACGCAAATAGAAGAGTTGAAAAAGTTCCACAAATCGTATTTTGATGTTGATATGATTTTGAGTTCAGCGAGTGAACTTAAATATATGGGGGAACTGAGAACCGTCATCGGGAAAGAGTTCACGAACCCATCCCCTGATTTTGTTCGGTTCTTCGGGAAACAAGTATATGATGGGGTATTTACCCCTAAAGTGCTTGAACAGTTCTCAACGCTTGTAAAACGCACAATCAACAACTATGTTAGCGATATAATATCAGACCGATTGAAAGCCGCCATAAAAGACGAAGAACAACCAGCAGAACATAACATCACAACAGTTCAACAGCCGACAGATGAAGAACAACCCGACAACGGCATTGTAACCACAGCGGAAGAACTGGAAGCATTCTATATCGTGAAATCACTTCTAAGAAACATTTTTCCGGCTGAACGGATAACTTATAAAGACACACGTTCTTATTTCGGTGTTTCCATAGACAATAATGTTCGGAAGACCGTCTGCCGCTTTTATTTTGACCCTCCTACAAGAAAACGGCTTGCAATCATTGATGAAAACAAAAGTGAAAAGATGTACAAGTTAAATTCAATCAATGATATTTATAACTATGCCGATACTCTGATTGAGGCGGCAAAAAAATATTCATTATGAGGATTATTATTTTATTAATCATATCTATGGGGCTGTTCCTTTCTTGTGGAAATGGCAAGAAACTACCCAATGCAGGAGATAAGGTTTATGTGGTTCAAGAATGTCTTTCTGCTATCAGTGAAGATGATTTTGCAGAATTGAACAAGGTGTGCAATAGAAAAGACGAAAGCAGGTTGGAAGAAATGATATTATCAGAAAAGGTTTTTATACTAAATCCAACAAATGAGTGTAAATTGATTGAGGCTAAATTTGGCAAATATAAAATTCGAGTAAAAGTTGATTGGGATAAAGAAATAGACTTGTGGGTTGCTTCTGAATTTATCAAATAAATATACATGCACATGGGAATAACATCAAGAAGTCAGCTAACACCGAATGGCGTTCTATGTGCCCCGATGATTCCGGCAATGATAATTTACACCGATAAAAGATTTAGGCGGCACATACAGAAAATTCGATGAAAATAACTTTCATATAGCAAGGCAGGGTGTTCACGGTTACGGACACCCTGTTTTCGTGAAGTCATCTTCTTCCTTGCAGAGATAACAGGCGACTTTATGACACACGTCATCGGGAATAAACCAACCTTGATTAATGATTTTGCGGAGAGCAACAAAATCCGTATCTTTGAGACCTGAGAACAACACAAAAAAGATGTGCTTTTACAAATTTGTTGCTACTTTGTTGCTCTCATTCATGCATCAAACAACAAATATGCTATAAATCAATAGATTACATCAAATAAAGAACATTTTGCATCGGCAAGTAAGATATTGTAATCAACTGCAACGAATTAGAACCAATCATAATGAAGTCGCTGATTTTCAGCGGCTTTTTTATTTGCCGAAAATCCAGCTATAAACAGTTGGATACTGTTGTTCACCATATTTTTCTACCGTATTTCTACCGCGGAACAATTAAGGGCTTTTGCCCGATGTCACACTGACGCATTTGTTGACGTGTGTTGACAATGGTTTACGTGAGTAGACAAAAAGGGAAATTATCCGAGCTGTAAAAAGCTCATGTTTCACTAAAATATGGAGAATAACAAAAATGGAAGTAAAAAGAATCTGCCAGTGGTGCGGCAAGCCTTTCATGGCAAAAAAGACCACTACCAATTATTGTAGTCCGCAATGTTCCAAAAGAGGTTACAAACACCGTATGAAGGAACGTAGAATGGAAATGCGCGAATTTCAGGAAATGCTGGAGGTAAAGAGTAAACTGGAGAGCCAGGAATACTTTACCTTTTCTCAAGCAGCCAGACTAATGGGTGTTTCTCGCCAATATGTCTATAAACTGGTAAAGGAGGACAAACTTCGTGCATCAAGGTTAAGTTCAAGAATGTCGCTCATCAGAAGAACCGACATCGAACTGATGCTGAAAACAAAACCTTATGAAGTTCTCAGACCAAAAGATGAATTTGACGTTACCGAGTATTATACCGCTGAACAGATTGCAAAAAAGTACAAAGTCAATGCTAAATGGGTGTGGACCTATACCCGGCAACACAATGTTCCCAAAGTCAGAATTCGCCAGTTCAATTATTACAGTAAAAAGCACATAGATGCGGCATTTGCCAAATATAAGACGGATAATGCCTTGACCGAATGGTACACTCCGGAAGAAATCGAGAAAAACTATGGGATGACACGTGTAGCCATCCGTTCACATGTCTATCGCAACAACATCCCTTCAAAGAAAGAGCACGGCCAGATATTCTACTCAAAACTTCACTTCGATCTGTCCAAGAAGACAACCGAAGATGATTCTTCAGAATACTATACCGTGCAGGAAGCCATGAAGAAGTATAGCCTCACACGGGATTCAGTTTACGGCATTCTACAATTCCACGAAATAAAACGGGAGAAGAAAGGGATGTTATCTTTCTACCTTGATTATTATCCGGGCTACCGGAATCAGGAAACAATGAAGACCATCCGCCATGAAGGATTGAACATTTACATCTATGCCAATCCCAAGAATCAGCGTGAACGCGACTTCAACGCCGCCATGTCAGAGAAAGCGGAAGCTATCCGATGCAGACGGTTTGAAGCCATCGTAAATGAACGGTATGATTTCTTCGACAAGAGGAAATACAAGGCCGATTTCCTGGAATACTACCGTAAGCAACTTCCCAAGCACGACCAGAAATGGGGATTCGTCTATCAGCACTTCTACAACTTCGTCCACGGCAAATGTACTTTTGAGGAAATAGATGTGGACCTGTGCAACAAGTTCCGGGAATACCTGCTTAACGTCAGGCAACTCCGACGTGACAGACCAATTTCAAAGAACTCCGCTTCCGGCTACTGGTCCACTTTCCGTGGATTCCTGAAGATTCTGTATCGCAACAGGATGATAAAGACCAATGTCAATGACTTTCTGGAAAAAATCGAACCGGAAGATGTTGCCAAGGAGTATCTGAGTGTGGAAGAGCTGTATTGCCTTGCCGAAACCCCGTGCAAGATACCTGTTCTAAAGACTGCTTCCCTCTTTTCGTGTCTGACCAGTCTGCGACTTAGCGATGTTCTTTCCCTTTGCTGGGAAGAAATCGTCGACTTCGCTGCCGGAGGGAAATGTGTCCATACCATCACCCAGAAGACCAAGACCGAGGACATCATCCCGATAAGCGATGAAGCATTGGAACTGATAGGCTACAGTCCTGAAAAGACCGGTCTGGTATTCAAAGGTCTGAAACGGAGCTGGACACAGCAGCCGATGAAGGAATGGATCCGTTCTGCCGGGATCATCAAAAACATCACATTCCATTCATACCGCAGGACATACGCGACCCTTCAGGCCGCAGCCGGTACTGACATCCGTACCATCCAAAGCAACATGGCTCACAAAAGCATCACCACCACCCAACGCTACATGAAAGTTGTGGACAGCAACAAGCGTGAGGCGACCACCAGAATCACATTGACAAGAAAGGGCTGACCTGACTGATTCGTACCTATATTATCGGTTATAGTATGATTTTTCGCTGAAAATCATACTATAACCATATTTTTTCTTAATTCCCAGCTGATTTTCCGTCATTATTTACAACTGTCTGAAACCGGACATCTATTTTTGTCCTATCATAATTTCAAACAATAACAGTTTATGGCAGATAACAACCGAATTTCCATCAAAGGGACAAGCCGGGTCCTTGCGATTACATGTGTCGCCTATACAACAGTGGCAACAATATTGTACGACAATTATCGGATTGACCTGATTGACTACTCCACTCCGGTCATATTAGGGACCGTAGCTGCAATCATGTCATGCGCTGCACTGCAACGCCTGTTCTGTTCACTATTCTCGAAAAACTACCTTTCTTTTGACTACAAGGAGTTATCACCAATAGGGACTATACCTTCCGAGACAAATCCTGATATCCAAGAAGAATTTCCTCGAACTGAAAATACAACCGGTACGGTCAGCGTTGTAACGCAAAAATCTTCATATCTCGAAAAATATGAAGCACGCATAGAGGAATTGGAACATGCCAAAAAGGAAAGGCGAACTGCAATAATCAGCACCATACATGATTATACCACATACATAATGGCCGAGTTTTTCACCAAAGAGGAACTTGAAACGCTCCATGAGAACATCGAAGCTTTGGCTTACGGACAACAGGAGCGATACAAACCAATCCGTTCCAGAGAAGATAATCCCATCAAGTCTCCGGCACTAAGGCATTTTGCATGGAATATCGGAGAGAGACTTGATATTCCGCTAATCGACAGGGCAAAATTCATAAAAGAAATATTCCCGCACGAACTGGGGAACGCAACAATTGAATATCTTTCCAAGAATCTCCGGGACTCAGTTACAAGCAAAATCAAGATCGATGTGCCTGAAAACGGAGACTACCGGTTTGACTGCATGAGAAATTTTGCTGACGGAAAAATTAGTTCTTACTGATTATAGTCTGCGTAATATCATTAGATTGGTTTGCAGCATGTTAAACAATTAAATCGTTTAGTCATGCTAAAAGAAAACCTTACATTCAATGATTTGCCGGAAATGGTCGGCAGACTGTGTGAAAAGATTGAGAGTTTAGAGAATGTTCTGAAGGAAAGTCTCGCCAAAGAACCGTCTGCCAAAGAGAATCTTCATGTCCCCATGACTGTGGAGGAAGTATGCAGCTACCTTGGAATATCCAAGTCATCCTTCTATTACAAGGCCAAGCAGGGAGGGATACCTGTCATCAAGCAGGGAAAGCATCTGTTCGTATATCGCGACGAACTGGACAAATGGCTGGAGACCGGAAGAAAAAGCCAGGTGCCGCTGAGCATCGAGGAGGAACACGGGCAGATACTTGCCGCGACAAGACGTAAGGCAAAACCAAGAGAACTGTAGGAATATGGAAAAGACGAACAGCAATATTCCTACTTCGGAGGAACTGAAAGCCTACATAGATGAATCGGTCATCAGCGTAACCGGGACATACGACCAGTCCGCTTCCGTGCTGATGGTGGATGATTCCACAATCGGGACTCTGGGAAACTTCAGTGCGTCCATCGGGAAAGCCAAAAGCAAGAAGACCTTCAATGTCTCGGCCATAGCTGCAGCCGCTCTGATAAATGGCACGGTGCTGCATTACCGTGCCTGCTTCCCGGAGGGAAAAAGAAAGATTCTCTACGTTGATACGGAACAGGGCAAGAACCATTGCCAGATTGTTCTGAATAGAATCCTGAAACTGGCAGGTCTGCCGAAAGACTGTGATGCAGACAACCTGACGATGCTGGCACTCCGGAAATATTCGCCCGAAGTACGACTGGCAATAACGGAAGAGGCAATCGGCATGATACCCGATTTAGGTCTGGTCATCATAGATGGCATCCGGGACTTCATCCATGATATCAATTCACCCGGTGAATCCACCGTTGTGATATCCAAATTCATGCAATGGACCGATGACAGGCAGATACACATCCATACCGTCCTGCATCAGAACAAGAATGACGAACACGCGCGTGGGCATGTCGGCACGGAACTGAACAACAAGGCGGAAACAGTCATGCAGATAGAGCCAGACAAAGATGACAAGTCCATAAGTGTGGTGGAAGTCATACACAGCCGTGACCGTGAGTTTGAACCGTTTGTCTTCCAGGTAAACGATGATTCCCTGCCCGAACTGGTGGAGTCATATCAGCCTCAGGAAAGGCAACCAGGACGCCCGCCTAAGGAACCGTTTGACCCGTACAAGGAGATACCTGAGGATACGCACCGTTCCGCTCTAAACGCTGCTTTTGAGGGCGGCAATATCAACGGCTATGACAACTTGATTGAACAGCTGAAAGAGGGCTACGGACGGCAAGGAATAAAACTGGGGCACAACAAAGCCGTAAAGCTCGCAACATTCCTGAGCAACAAACGGATGGTCGTCAAAGAAGGGAAAGAATACAAATTCAACCGTGATTTCTATTACTGAGCCGATAGCGTTTAACCCCATCGGTGTGACATTTTTCTGTGACATTTCCCGGCTTTACTTTATTGCCGGGGTGTAGATATGGGAATAAAGCAAAGCTATGGCAGGTTTCATCATGCAGGTGCAATCTGCCATGCTTCCTTTTGTATGTACACTGAAATCTGGCCCCCCCCGCATCGTATGAGATGTAGTATTAATCCGTGCCGGGCTTGCCCGTCTGCCAGTAATAAACCCTATGGGGGAGCCTAATACCCCACTTGCCTTTTGGCGATGGGATGAGTGCCACTTAAAACAGCAAGCTGGGCACAGGAAAATCACTGTCGGATTTGGATAGAACACGAAAAATTTTATCTCTCTTATTGCCGACTATGACACTTACATTTTGCTCATAGTTCTGCAGAAGAATATGTCAGGGCTTTAACCAAGTAATGATTTGGAACAGTAATTATGGGAGTACAAAAAAATGAGTCATGTGAAACGAGAGCTTTTATCGAAACCTAAGAACGATGTCATCATCAACTATCACTCCTAAAGCCTTTTGGCAGGATATCGGACAGTCCAATGCTTTACCTATTGGATATGCTATTGATTTTGTCTTCCCTATTTTTGAATCTGATTCATCACGTCCATAGCCAAATTCACTATCAAAATCAAGTTACACATGTCCAATGAGTATACCATATACTTCCTTACAAAGATTGGCTCAAATTATAGTAGTTATTACATCAGTACATTTGTTAGGCTGAATATTCTCGTTTGGACAAAAATGGGATGTTATTGAATTTGATATAGACAAAATTATTCTGGTATGAATCTCAAAAAAATGAATATTACCAAGTATATAATCAGAAACAGATGTCCGTCATGATACGACGAGCTGATGATTAGTTTATCCACAGCATTTCCGTATATGTAAAAATAGAAACTATTTCAAAAAAAACGTGTAGTTATGTTCTTTCAAATCTATTTCATCCACTTCTCTAAAAGAGATTTCAAAAGACTGTTGTAAGTTTTCTCTTTTCATGGGGAGTCTATTCAAAAAAAACAGCGGTTTTATTTACTAATAAGTAGAAATAATATATCTTTGCAGCATGAACGATACAAGAAACGAAATAATACGTATAGGTAACGAGTTGGTTCGTTCCGTTGGGTACAATGCTTTTAGCTATGCAGATATTGCTAAAGCATTAAATATAAAAAACGCAGCAATTCATTACTATTTTCCCTCTAAATCCGATTTAGGGGTAGAAATCATTGAACGCAATATAAAAGCTTTTAATGAATTGACAAGCCAGTGGAAATCATTAAACTATAAAGAGCAATATTATAACTATATCCATATGCATGATAGTTTTGTAAACAATCATTGGGTCTGCATCGTTGGTGCTCTTGCTTCCTCGTGTGATACGTTGCCTGAAAATATGCAGTCAAGACTGGAGCATCTAATAAATACAATTTTAGATTGGCTAACTGAATTGTTGGATGTAGGAAAAAAACAAAAAGACTTTTCATTTCCAGAAGAGCCTAGGACAAAAGCCCTTATGGTTCATTCTACGCTATTATCAGCTTTACAAGTAAGTAAAGTGCTGAAAGATAGCACTGTTTATAAAAAGATACAGCAAGGATTACTTAAAATATAATTTTTTTACAGTATAACTTACTTACTAATAAGTACAATTATGAATGCAACAATAAACTCGATAGGAATCTATCACCCTGCACAGAAAGTATATAACACCTACTTTGAAGAAAGATTAGAAACATCAGATAAATGGATTAAAGAAAGAACTGGTATTGAAAGCCGTTTTTTTGCATCATCTGACGAATATACCAGTGATATGTGTGTACAAGCAGCAATCAATTTATCTGATAACTATAATAAAGATTTAAGTGATGTTGATTTTATTATCGTAGCAACTACGACTCCAGACCAAATTGTTCCTAATGTTGCAAGTCAAATCCAAACACGTCTAAAAATACCTCATGCCGGAGCTATTGATATATCATGTGCTTGTGCTGGATTTTGCAATGGGCTAATACTGGCAAAAGGGTTGGTAGCGGCAGGAACACATAAAAAAATCTTAGTTTTTGGTGCTGATACTTTATCTAAAGTAACAGATTTTGCAGATAGAACAACCTGCATATTATTTGGCGATGCCGCTGGAGCTGTAATTGTAGAGCGTAGCGAGGAAAATTGTTTATTGGAAACAATAACAGAAACAAATGGAGAATTTGGAAAAGACCTCTATCTGACCAGTCAAAAAAATACCATCAATGATGAAGAAGTTATTGCCAATAATAAACTGCATCAAAATGGCAGAATTGTATATAAGTGGGCTATTCAAACATTGTCTTATGGATTACAATCTCTCGCTCGCAAAAATTGTTTATCATTGGATGATATAGCATACTTTTTACCACATAGTGCCAATTACAGACTACTGGAAGCTGTTTGTAAGGAATTAAAAATACCTATGGATAAATGTTTAGATAGTGTAAGAAAGTATGGTAATACTTCTGCTGCATCCATACCACTAGCATGGTACGAGGGTATTAGAAGTAATAAAATACAGTTAAATGACAAACTGTTACTTATGGGTTTTGGTGGCGGTTTTACATATGGCGGAATATGTATAAAAAACCAAATTCCCAATTTATAACATATAGAATTAGAAAAAAATATAGCAACATTACGATTAATATAGATTTAGAATAGATAAAATAGTATGATACCTTTTGAAGCATATAAACTGAAATAATCAATTTAACCTATAAAAAGAAATTGGAAATTCGGAGGTATCATCAAGAACAAATGCTATCTTTGTAAAGGTAACAGAAAAAAGAATTGTTCAACCCTTATGAAATGGCAAGTGTGCATATAGCTGCGTTTAACGGGTAGCATTTTAATCAAGCTATTCAACAACGGACAGGCTTATAACAGGTTTGTCCTTTCTTGTTTTGCCATTATTTCCAAATTCATAATCATGCAATGTGTCCTGCCGCCTTGTGCAGCAGCAGGACTTGTCGCATCCTATCTAGTTGAACAATGAACTATACATATAAGCATATCTGGCTCATCAACTTTCCTATAATGATGAGCATCCTTATCGAACAACTCATCAATATCACCGATGCCATTTTCCTTGGGCATGTGGGAGAAATAGAATTGGGCGCATCCGCCCTTGCCGGGATTTGGTATCTGGCTGTCTATATGCTCGGCTTCGGTTTCAGTCTGGGCTTGCAGGTCGTTATCGCACGACGCAACGGCGAACAACACTATTCCGAGACAGGAAAGACGTTCTTTCAAGGATTGTTTTTCTTGTCGGGGCTTGCTGTCCTTTTGTGTCTGTTCTCCAAGCTGTTTTCTCCGATTATTCTAAGTCGGCTGATTGCTTCTGCGGAAGTCTATCATGCCGTGATTAATTATTTGGACGGGCGAATCTGGGGACTGCTGTTTTCCTTCCCGTTCCTTGCCTTGCGCTCGTTCCTGGTCGGCATTACCCGTACAAAAGCCTTGAACGTGGCGGCTCTGACAGCTGTGTTGGTGAACATTTCGGGCAACTGTCTGTTCATATTCCATTGGAACATGGGGATAACAGGCGCAGCCATCGCATCATCTTTTGCCGAAGCGTGTTCATTGGCTGTGCTAACAATTCATGTCTTACGGAAAATGGATAGACGGCTTTATGGTTTGTTTTGGAGCTTTGATAAAGGTGTATTGCTCCATGTCTGCCGTGTGTCTGTATGGAGTATGTTCCATTCGTTTATCGGAGTGGCCTCGTGGCTTGCCTTCTTCGTAGCCGTCGAGCATTTGGGAGAAATGGAACTGGCAGCTACCAATGTCATACGCAGTGTCTCGACGGTGTTCTTTGTCATCGTCAATTCGTTTGCAGCTACTACCGGTTCGCTGGTGAGCAATTTGTTGGGAGCTGGGCAAAAGGCTCAGGTAATTCCGCTGTGTAACCGGGTCGTCCGTTTGGGATATGCCATCGGTTTTCCGCTGGTCATCCTTGCTGTGATTTTCTATCGTCCGATTATTGGTATTTATACGGGAAGTACGGTTCTGATGCAGATTGCCCATTTGCCGTTTGTGGTCATGTTGCTGAATTACGTCTTTGCCTTGCCCGGCTATATCTATATGAATGCCGTTACAGGTACGGGGGCAACACGCATGACATTTATTTTCCAGTTGATAACCATCGTGGCCTATCAGATTTATTTGTGGAGCATAAGTCGTTTCAGTACGTCATTGCCCGTTTATTGGACGGCAGAATATCTGTATGTGATATTACTCGGCCTGTTGTCTGTCATTTATCTCAAATATAAACACTATTAAAAGCTGAATGTCATGATGAAAAAGGTGTATCCACGTACTGGCGACACGCAGACCGTGTATCTGAATGCTGTCGCGAAAGACCCGTCTATCAAGGTGGGAGACTATACCATCTATAATGATTTTGTATCCGACCCGTTGCTTTTCGAGCGGAACAATGTGCTATACCATTACCCCATCAATCACGAGCGGCTGATAATCGGCAAGTTCTGCTCCATTGCCTGCGGTGCGAAATTTCTGTTCAACTGTGCAAACCATACCTTGAAATCCTTATCCACCTATACCTTCCCGCTCTTTTATGAGGATTGGGACCTGGAAAAATCAAATGTCGCAACGGCTTGGGACAACAAAGGTGACATTGTGATAGGCAACGATGTGTGGATAGGTTACGAAGCGATGGTTATGGCTGGTGTTCACATCGGCAACGGGGCAATCATAGCCGCTCGTGCCGTTGTCACGAAAAACGTACCGCCCTATACGATAGTCGGCGGTGTTCCTGCCCGACCGATAAGGAAGCGTTTCGATGAAGACACGGTACGGAAACTCGAAACCCTAAAGTGGTGGGATTGGCCTGCAAAAAAGATTCGCCGATGCTTGCCTTATATCGTGAATGGTGACATCGATAACCTGTTTGATGACAGGGAATAAATGATCAACTTTAATACCTAAAGAGAGTATTCCACGAATTACTCTCTTTTAGGCATCAGATTCCTATTCCAATTAGTATTTTAGCTTTCCTCAAAAGTAACATTAATAATTACGAACTCCAATTATAAGAAAAGTAGCATTAGTTCTCAATACCAATAATTATATTCATTAGAGTTTATACAGAATAAAGAACAGGGCTATTGATAATCAATAGCCTAAAACCTTATTCGATATAATGTCTATTCTTAATCCTCTTAATTATGTAAATCTATAAAGTTACATCTCCTCGTTTCTCTGCTTCTTTTATTGCTACAATATGATCGAATAAGGTGCTAAACTTCTCATAAAATTTTTCATCAATTTTCCCTTTTTTACAATCTTCCTCCAATTTACATTTGAGACCATCTTTACTCTTTATTGTATCAAGAGAGGTAAATGACAAAATATATTTACGAAATAATTGACATGTAAAATAGTCCTCAACATTAAAGTTCTCGATATTTTTTCTACGCGCATATGGAGGATAAAATGAGAACCACGTACGCTGATTCTTGCGAGCCTTACCAAAATTCTTAATATCCCATTTTATTTTTTTACCTAATGTACATGGAATAACTTGGTTCATACTTTTTACACCTGCATCATCTCCATCAAATAAGGCAACAACTGTTTGTCCTTCTTTTGGAGTAAATTTTTGTGCAAATGCTTTCACATTGGATGCTCCTCCACAAGGAATAAATTCAAATGACAAGCTTGTATATCTCCCATTTTTTTTGAAATACTTGAGTGCCGCAGATATAAATGTTTCATCGGTTGGACCTTCTACTATTAATATATCATCATGAGATGCAAGGAAAAGATTTTGTTTTTGAGAAGTCCAAATGCCACTAGTTAATCTTTCAACTAGGTTAACAATGTCTTTGTCAATAACCTTCGCCTTACCATTTTCATCCTTATCAAGCATAACGATTGCGCCTTTAGTTTTCTCTTCAAAAGAAGCGGTCAAGGTTGGCGAGTGTGATGTTATTATATTACTACGATGACTCATATGATCAAACATTTCTCTCAGTTCACTCTTCCTTGATATATGTATATGACTGTCAGGCTCATCCATTAACACCAATGTTTGTTCATCTGATATAGCCTCTAAGATGAATAGTATAACCATCATCTTCTTTTCGCCCTCACTTAAAAATGCAGACTCAATTCCGCCGTTAAATGAGATATTCAAAATATCTATAACTTGGCTAGCGCCCATATACTTATTAAATAGCAGACGAGCGTCATCATCATTAGGATTGAATTTGGAAATATCATTAGATGATATGCTCGGGCTATCTCCAAATAAAGCACGAAGTTGACGGATGAATAATGTTATTTGATTCTCCCTTCGCCATTTACTTAGCTTTGCTGTATTGAAAATCAAATCAATGGAATCCAAATTACCTGAAGCTATTCCCAATTTTTCTTGAAGAAACTCATCAAATGCAATATTAACATCTCGTGTTGCAAGCATACATAATAATATGTATTTCCACATAGTTCTATCAATGTATATCATAGATAAAACATTGGGAGCTTCAGCTGTACGCACACTTTCTAAATATTCTTCATTCGCTTTTTTATAGTAGTTATCCCACATTCGAGTGTCTTCACCGCTGTAGTTACATACTATTCGATTGGGATAATTCATATCCGCATCAGTTACTACAACATCATTTTTTTTGTATTCGGTAGTAGATGTAGCTTTATCATGCTTTACCCGATATGTAATATCGTTGATCTCGTAACGTAATACAAAGCTGAATATGAAATCAGTTGAATGACTTAATAATGTTGAAAAAACACTACTTAATGCTTCTAATATATTCGTTTTACCAGTACCATTGTTGCCTATAATCACATATGTATCATTGGTCGAATCAAAACGTAAATTTAAGCCTTCAAGGTTTCTAAACTCAGAAGTAATTTTCAGTGCTAGTAGTTTCATATTATGAGAAAATCTTGTTGTTGAAGTATTCTATACTTTTTTGCATCTGTTCTTCCAAAGATTTTTGAGTTTCTCTTATCTCTAAAATCTTTGCTAAGAGGTTACGTTGCTCATCAATTGATGGTAAAGCTATTAACGTGTTTTCAAATACCTTCTGAGACAATCTTCTTCTTCCTGTAGTTCCACTACTTGAAATAGAGAACTGATTCAAAATAGCATCATTAGTTAATACTAACTCTAAATATTCAGGAAGTATTTGTGTCGTATCAATATCATATACCAAAAAATCCGGAGTAACAATAGCCCCTTCGAGAGATGAGTCCACAATACCAAAAGCCGCACTTTTGCCATCTATCTTTGAAATAATAAATTGGCCACCTTTTACTCTAGTTTGACGTTTGGTACCAATTTGAGCACCTATAACGGTATCACGTTCCTGAATGCCCTTATTGAATAGTTTTACTGTTAATCGAGTGTATTCAATATTAGGTTCAACGCAAATAACATCTTTACTTAATGACACGACATCTCCAATCCTTACTTTTTTATATAAAGGATTATAGTTAACACTAGTTGTGTCAAAAATAGACTTAACACTCCAGCTAGATAAATCTGAACGATTTACTATTTTTGTATATATCATATTTGGCTGAACTTCTCCACTTAACCAAGAAGCAACTTCTTTAGCCGCTATCGGCAATTCTTCGTTGTTTGAAGGTAATCCTGTAGAAGAAATTCCGGCATCATTTACTTTTGTAACAGATAACAAATAATCTTTTTCTGGTATCTCGCCATCCATGAACTTCTCAATAAAGACAAGACTTGGTTTTATATTTGCACCAGATGACAAAAACACATCGGCCGGGATTGATGTAATGTTGAGTATTTTAGCACGTGATTCTATAAACTTACGAACACGGTCTAATGCAGGATTATCCAACACTCCTTCAGGTAACACAATACCTGCGCGTTTCCCCGGCTTTAGCAAATTTATACAACGTTCAATGAATAAGATTTCTGTGCTATTGTTGTTTATTTGATATAGTTCTAATATACGCTTTCCGATTCTCTTGTCTTTTCCTATTTCTTGTGCATACTCTTTAATAGGAGTGTATACTTTACTAATGTATTCACTACCAAATAACTCCTCATATAAAGCTCTTTCCCTATCAGTAGGGATGTCAGAACTGGTAATACGCATGTCTTTTTCTACATGAGCTCCGAAGGGTGGGTTTATAAGAATCACGTCAAAGTTATTGTCATAAACACCTCCTACATTAATAAGACCATCGTGTAGATAGACTCCCACATGCCCATCACCATGCATAATCATATTCATTTTTGAAGTACGGGCCATACGAGCATTGGCATCCACTCCAAAGAAATAATCATGACAAAGTTTGTGATAACGACTGCCTTCTTTTGTCTTATCACACTCTCTTAGTAAAGTGTTAATTTTATATTGTTTTTCAGTATCGGAAAGACTCTGATTATCCATCAAAATAGTAATCTGTTTATGGATGTCTTGATCTATCTGATTCTGTACATGTTCAAATGCTTTTATAAGGAATCCGCCACTTCCACAGCATGGGTCACATACTTTATCGCCTTCCTTTACATTAAGTACTTCAACCATATAATTTACTATGGTCCTAGGAGTGAAAAACTGTCCTAACTCTCCTCTGAATGTTTTACCTAAGAATAGTTCGAATGCAATTCCCTTTATGTCGTCAGAGGTGTCATATAACTCAACACTACTTAATTCCTCCAAGATAAGCAAGAAACTTTCTCTACGAATTCTTATTTTATCTTCTGAATCAAAAAGGCCGTCTGTCGAATATGCTTTCTTAACTTCATTAAACAAATGTTGGATGTAATCAACTTCACCATTGTAAGATAGCTCATCTTTTATGAACTTATCTTTACTATAAACAAGTTCCTCCTTTGCGTCACGTTCATATAGCATTTTTATGAATAAGATTTTACTTATCTCATCAAATGCAGCTTCTGGAGAAAGCTTATCAACATTACGTATGATGTTATGACAGCGAGTTAAGCTTTTCAAAAATTTGTCTTTTGAATACCCTCGTACCTTATTAACGAATGACGTAAGATTCTGGTCAGAAACAATATCTAAGGCCGTAGGAAAGTCGCTAATACGCTCTATTTTTAGAGGCCTAGCATTTCTGTCAATATAAAAAACTTTTGTTTCCTTAAGATTATGAGCAACATAAAATGCCATATCATTAAGAACAGCCTGCTTATATTGCTCAAAATAATCTTCTGCCTTAATTTTTATATGCTCGGTCTTACATGTAACAAGAACATAAATATCAGGGGCTAGTCCAGATTTCTTGTCGTCTGGACTACGCCATATTGCGATATCTGCAACCGATGTTGGAGATACCTTTACATCAAATTCCATCTGCTCTGGCAGATATCCATAAGAATCTACCAAACGTTGAAAGAAAGTTTCTGCCAACTCCTTCTTGCTATGATTAATATCTGTTATCATTAAATACAATAATCGTTATATTTACAGAGCGTTAACTTTATAGCACAACACACCCAATTAACAGCAAAATTACGAAAACTTTGCGGTATATGCAACCTGAAAAGTTTATTTCTTTATCCCACTCTCCATATGACTATTTATCGATGCAACATTTGTCAACTAGAACAAAGCAAAGAAGATGGCACATTACGAATCAATATACCTACACAACACTATTAACCTACAAAGCACTGAAAGATAAGAATATATTTGTAGCAAAAGAATCTAATGAAAAGTGATGTAAAATTGGATTTATTTGCTAATTTTGCATTGCTTTTGAGACAATTAAACATTAATAATGCAAAGAAACAGAATGAACATATTATATCAATAACAACCACAATTCAGAGCAATACACGCACTGAATCTATGTCGTGTGTTCATGTTTCACGCATTGAACCTCTTGCATAGTAAAAAAATTCCAACAAACATAACAAGCACACTATTGTACTTTGAATGAAAATATAAACTGAATAGTTGGAGAGTCTTTACGAACTTTCCAACTATTTTGCTTTATGCCCATTTGTGACAGTCGCCTTTATGATGCTCTTCTGGCATTTCCGTCTGATGGGCGATTGATAACCAAATTATTAACGTGCAGTGATGTACATAAATTGAGAAAAAAAATGAACTATAAATTTGATGGCAGCAAAGTGTTTTTTATATCTGACACCCATTTTTATCATGGGAATATCATTCGCTTTTGCAACAGACCATTCAAAAGTGTGGAAATGATGAATGAAACTATCATATCCAACTGGAATAATACAGTCGGGCAAGACGGTATCGTTTTTCATTTAGGCAATTTTTGTCTTGGCGGTTCAGTTGAATGGAATAAAAACACTTGACAGGTTGAACGGCAAGATATATCTGATTATGGGCAATCACGATTTGAAAAATATACGTCAAGGCTATATTAACAGATTTGAGCATGTGGCAATGCAGATGCATATAGAAGTAGGTAAACAGAAGATATATTTGAACCATTACCCTTTTCTATGCTTTGACGGCGGATATAAAGATGTGTGGCAACTGTTCGGGCACGTTCACACAAGGCAAAACAACACAGGAATTGATGCTGCCCGGCTTCAGTATCTATATCCAACACAGTACGATGTCGGGGTTGACAACAATAACTTCACGCCGGTATCATTTGAACAAGTCAAGAGAATAATAACTAAGCAAATTGAGAAAGGAGGACAATAAAATGAAGATACAATATATGAGCGACCTGCATTTGGAATTTTGTGATAATAGCAGGTGGCTGAAACATAATGAATTGCCGGTAACAGGCGATGTTCTGGTACTTGCCAGAGATATATTCTATCTGAAAAACAAGATTGCACCTCTAAGTAATTTCTGGAAATGGGCTTCAGAGAATTATCGTCAGGTGCTCATTGTGCCCGGGAACCATGAGTATTACAATTATTGCGATGTAATAGATTGCAATGGGATTGGATGTTCAAGAACAATATAGGATACTATCAAAATCTGGTAGTGAGGATTGATGACACCGACTTTATCATAAGTACTTTATGGTTTCAAATTACTCCTTCCGACGAATATTTTGTGTGGAAGGGTATGAATGATTTCAGATAGATAATGTATAATGGTAAATTGCTCCAGACAGAGGAGTTTAACCAAATGCATAACTTCTGTTTGAATTTCATCAAGCAAAGTCTGACGGAGAGTACCGCCAAGCACATTGTAGTGGTAACACATCATCTTCCCACATTGGAGGTTGTTGCCCCTCACCATAAGGGTTCAGCACTGAATAGTGCATTTGCCACCGATTTGAGCAAACTCATAGCAGACATTCGCATTGATGCCTGGATTTATGGACATTCACACACAAATATTAATGCTGAAATTAATGGGACAAAAGTCGTATGCAATCAGATGGGGTATGTATTTGATAACGAACATATCAGCAATGGCTTTGATCTGAGCAATTGCCTAAATTTGTGACAAGTAGATTCACCTATCACGCTCTAAGGTTTCAATATATCATATAGTTAATGGGAAAACACCTATTTCTATATTATATGATATGTTGGGGCTTAATATTTTCAGTTAGTCACACAAAAAATCTTGCTTGTCAGAGGAAAGTTACCTTTACTTTATCCCCGTACTCATATATACGCCTAATAAAGTAAAGCCAGAACAGAGGGAAGAAAAGAGATGGCTTCGCCAGACAAACCAATCGATTTATCAAAATCCATACATGATATAATCTATTTTTCTTTTGGCTGCAAAATATTCGCGACTACCTCTTGTTTTTAGTTGACTTCAATTGGTGAAAATCCCACTTATTTTCGTACCTTCGCAGCGGATAGAAAACAGGTGGACTTCGGACGGGAAAAGGGAGTTTTCCCGTTGGTTCTGATTCAAGTGAAAAGTGCAGCAAAACAGACGGTTTTTGGTCTGAAAAACAAGCGAAAAAGACTTTTCTACCGTTTAAACCGTAATTCTTTCATATTCAAGCTATTCGGTATACTGCATCGGCAAATAACCAAATGAAAACAAAATCATAAAAAGAGAAAATATAAAGTCGTAAAATGAGTTAAATCAGTCACTTCAAAGCATTACTCCATTTTCTTTTTTCACTCGTATTTTCTCTTGTTATAATTATTTTTTCAGTTTTTTGTCCCCCATTTGCCCCTCAAGTCGCACACGGGAGACAAATTTATGTCCCTCAATGTAATTTGAAGACTTATTCCTATCAAATTAGGCAAAATCATAGACAATTATCATTTCATAAAGCTGTTTGGATCTCTTATTTGTGAATACATACAAATGTTATAATAATGATATACAGCTAAATATAAACAAAATATCTATAGATAAAGTTACTACAAATGATATTCCGTTTAGAATGTTAGAAAAATATTCTCGTTAATTATTTCAGCAACTCTAGAAGTTGTTATCAACGAACACCAAGTTTATTGAAATTATCCTCGATATGCTAATAGAATCTTACACCATTACTCTATAACTTATTATTTCGTTGTTGAATACTATTCTTGATCTCCACCTAATGAAACTGATGGAAGATATCTCATCCAATCCATCATATTAGAAAGATTTCTTATTCTTTCATCTATCGTAGGGAATTCTATTGCATCGAACAATGCCTGTTAGTTAGAATTTGATTAAGTCATATTTGAAATATCAGAATTATGCAAATTATCGGCACTATTTCGAATCAGTGCCGATAATTTGCATGTTACTGACTAACCAAACGGATTGCCAGATGTGCGTTAACACATGAAATATGACATTAGTCTACCTTCACCCTCTCCTCTTCCTGCCATTCAGCAAACGAGACAATCTCTTTGTATTGCTCAGCAGTCAGAGATGATCCGCCATCTTCACTACATTCGTATTCCCGGTAGCTCATAAACGGAGCCTTCCTCCTGATAGCCCATATAGTTATGGTATGAATAAGGAACCAACCTGACATAATCTTCTTCCTCAAGAATCTTCAGAAGCTTGTCGGCATCGTGGATTATTAATGGAACACCGGACTTATACAGAGCTGTGGCAACTTCAATGGCGAGACCGGCATTCGCAGAATAACTGTTGGAAACGACAATCACCCATCCTGACCGTTCTGTATCTGATGCAAAGATATTCAGGCGGGAAAGCCCCAGTTCTCCATAATGATCCTTGGCAAACCAGATGAAATCATCCGGACTATCAATATCGTACTGCTCATCAATTTTTGCAAACTTCATCCGATTATAATAAGCTACGCCATGCAATTCATTAGGGCCATAAGTCTGTTCAGTCTGGTTGTATTTACTGACAGGCAAATTTCTGTAGAACGACTCATACACTTCGTGCGCTATACGGAAATATTTGCAATATTGTCGTATTGTCATAGTCTCTAATGGAGGCACAGAACGTCCGTTCACGGAATCTTCCAAAGCTTTTATGGAAGTTTCCCTGTCTTTCGACTCAATCCTGAATCGCGGCTCTATCCTGTTAAAATCCTTCCGTGCTATCTTTCCTGTCCGTTGCTGATATGGAAGATTGCCGGCTACATATTCATTGAAGCCATCAGCATCGGCAATAACGGCATCCACCAGTCTGCGCAGATAGGCAAAAATACGGGTAATAGTTTCCCTGCGCCATTCATCGTTATAGTATTCATTATTATCCGAAACATACGAAGAATAATTTGAAACAACGAAACGGGTATATTTCCGGTCTGTAAACCGGATTGCCCTTCCCTCCATGTATATGAAAGAAGCGACATGAAACCAGCGTGTTTCCATCGGGTTGAATGAATGCCAATCCCGAAAAAAATCTTCTTTATGTTCATACTTTCCCGAATCAAACCCATTCATAAGATGCTCGTTCTGGAAAACATATCCCATCTGATTGGATAATACTTTGGTTCCACCAATCTCTGCATCAATATTCGTATGTGAATGACCGTATATCCAGGCATCAATCCGGTTGTTGCTTATCAAGTCCCCATAGTCACTCGCAAAGGCACTGTTCAGCACCAAATCTTTGTGGCAAGGTGCAACTACCTGAAAAGTGGGCATAGGTACAGATCACTCATGTATTGTATTCTCATTTCTTTGATAGTTCAACCTGTTTCTCTATGATTGCCTTTACCCGTGCGAATGAAACCGGAGTGAAGTCGTTATTGTCAACTCCCACATCATACTGTGTAGAGAAAAGCATTTGAAGGCGAGGCTTATCTTTTCCGGTGTTATTCCTGCTTGTATGCACATGGCCGAAAAGCTGCCAGGTATCATCGTATGAGCCGCTATAGCAAAGGAACGGGCAATGATTCAGATAAATCTTCTGTTTATCCACCTCGATGTACATCTGCATCGTGATCAGTTCGAAATATTTTGTATAATTCTGCCTCAAGTTCTTCATGTCATGATTACCGGCTATGAGATAGATTTTCCCATTCAACCTTTTGAGTATCTTTGTCCATTCAGCAGAGCCACCAAGACAGAAGTCGCCAAGATGAAATACGATATTATCCGGACCGACCACACGGTTCCAGTTGGCAATAAGTGTTTCATTCATGTGTTCTACATCCTTGAATGGTCTGCTACAGAACCTGATGATATTGGTATGATTGAAGTGGGTATCGGATGTAAAGAACACCCCGCTTCCGTTGAATTTGTAATCCATAATCTTCTTTTTTTATGCACATCACTGCGCTGGTTAATAAAACTGAAGTTTTCAATGCCCATGGACGGAAATGACGGAGTAGAGCACATAATGCGAACGTCACCAATGGGCAAAAACAAAGCCGTTGAAAAATTTAGTAAGGACTTTTCAACGGCTTCAATTTATCTTTTTAATAGGAATACCTGCATCTAATGTACTCCTACCTGTCTATAAAACGTTCGCTGGAAAGTGTTTTTGAATTTACCGAATGACTCAATGCCAAAAGTATGAACATACGGCATACGCTCAAAGCATACTGTACTTCGACATAATGTGTTTACTAATATGTTCACTCTATTCTGCAGCATTGTAATTTGCTAATTGTTTTTATTCAATTGTGAGTGCAAAAATACTGAATTTTCTTGAGAACCAATTAACTATTCGCTAACTTTTTGAATGACCTGTCTAGTTGCTGTATTCTTTCGAACTTTTCTCATAAGGTTACTGATTATAGGTTAGGAACTGCACCAAATTTACCGAACTTGTATGCTTTTTGGAGAGAACTGATTCTATTCAATCCTTTGAAATCTGTCAGAGGATAAAGTACACTTGATCCATCTGTATTCTTTTCCGTAAACCAGATATTATCTTTTCTAAGCAAATCTTCCCCTCTGTACGAAAGCGCAAAGGGGAAGATGTTTAATTACTTTCTCATCAATTTCTCAACTCCTTGCCAATCATATCCCCAGTAAACTTTACCGTCACCGGCAAAGTTCCAAACATTCATCACTTCACGAAGCCTGCAAGGGGGTTCCTTACCTACACGAATATATTGCTTGGACTTACTACGGAAAAGACGATTGCACATTTGTTTGTCTTTCTTTTGTGATTTACAGCACGCAATGGTACTGGCAGGAGTTTTCTTTCTACTTCTACTCATTGTTTGTAAGATTTTTGAGCCTATAACAGTGTACGGCTCTATTAAACACTTACAAACCATCAAGAACTGTTTTACCTTTCAACATCTTTTCTTTCTTTTCATTAAACATCTAATATTCTGATTCTTTGGTAATACGCAAAATCTCTTGCTTATATCCTTTGCGGTCGTACTCCTCCCCTCTACACATCCAACAACTACATGGAGTTCCCGTAGTTTTATAAACCTGCGCCCATTTATCCTTTGCCAATTCAAACCAATGAGGATGCTCATAACAACTACCATCTTCACGAATAATGCAAAAATACGATAAATATTGGCAATTATATCAGATGGGGTATATTATCATAATAAACAAAGATTGAAATAAAGCAATTCCAATAAAAGCACTACCTTTGTAAACAACAAGCATTCTGTAACATCCATGCAAAAAAGTAACTGCAACAACTGCCCCCTAAGGAAAAAATACGATAAAAGTCCTCAGTCATTAATGGGACGCTTTTGGCGTTGGCACATAAACTTCTGCCCAGGTTGGAAAGGATATTTCAAATCTCTTTCGCCTGACGAGCAAAACGAGATTAGAAAGAAGTATAACTTCGATAAATACAATAAATAATGAAAAAAGAAATTCTATTCGTCTTGTTAAAAGACTTTGCCGACTGGGAAGGGGCTTATATCGCTCCAAACCTCAATGCAGGTGTTGAACCCGGAAGTCAAAGCAAATATATAGTTAAAACCGTATCAGTCACAAAAGAGCCGGTTATATCGATCGGAGGATTCAAGGTGCTCCCCGACTATGGGATCCATGACATTCCGGCCGATTATGCAGGGATCGTATTAATAGGTGGCATGAGCTGGTTCACCCCGGAAGCCGAAGCCATTGTTCCTCTGGTAAAAGAGGCCATCGAGAAGAAGAGGCTGGTAGCCGGAATTTGTAACGCCTCCGTCTTTCTTGGCAGGCACGGTTTCTTGAACCATGTAAATCATACCAGTAACGGATTGGATTACCTCAAACAATTCGCTGGGCCAAATTATACAGGTGAAAGTCTTTATATAAATGAACCGGCCGTCAGAGCCGGAAACATTATTACCGCCAACGGATTTGCCACTCTGGAGTTCTGTCGTGAAATACTCTATGCGCTGGAGGCAGACTCTTCCCCAAAGATAGAGAGAAGCTATCGAATGAACAAAACAGGTGTTTGGGAAGATCCAGAAGTGGGATAAATCACTTATCTAATGGTGGTAGATAATAAAAACATCTACCACCAACAACTTACATCTACCATCATTTACTACTTTTCGACCACTAAATACAACCGTCCCCTACTCGCTAACTGCGTCTTAAGCCCTATCTTTTTCAAGAAACGACCAAAGACGGAGACATTGCTCATCGGAAGTTTTACGCCGCTCTTTTTTTGCAGCGATAGGTAGATCTCTCCGGCAGAGATCTTCAAACCTTCCTCCTTATGCGAAGCGGGACGATAATATTGAAAAAACAGATCCTCAAACAAAGGACGTTGTTGAAACGCCTCGTTCGCTTGCATCTGCGAAACCTCTTCCTCATGCGTCAGCCAATAACGCTCGTTATTATTCAAGGCGGCAACCGCTTGCGCATAGAGCTGGAGATAATCGATAGGCTGGGCATTGTCTATCATCCCTTTCACCTCGATACAAATGAAACGGCGGCTGCCGGAAGGATCGCCCAGCAAATCCGTATGGTTGCTCGTAGCGATAAAGGAAGCATAACGTTTCACCGATTCCACCTGCGTGGCATGAGGCTTGCGCACATTTACGACCGGCTTCTGCAACAGATGCTTCAAGAAGCCTTGATGCCTCGCGCTCACTTGGTCGAACTCATCAATATTGATCAATCCGAAACGGGTAAGATACAGCTCGGCATCCCGCTTCTTGCTGAAATCGATGCTGTCCGTGTAATACTTATTCAAGTCCGGTGGCAACAGGTTGAAGCAGAACGTGGACTTTCCGCACCCCTGCCCGCCCACCAAGAGCGGGGAAAGGCTGTTGCCATGCTGTTTGTCACGTCCCTGCCAGTGCGCTACCATCGACAGGAACCAAGTGTAAAACAACTGTTCCCACCGTACGTTGTCGCAAGGGATGCGTGCGGCCAGCGGACGGATGCGATCCTTGCCATCCCACACGGGCAAGCGGGTCAAATAGTCCTCGATAGGCGCATAGTCCGGGATGCGATCTGAAAAGACAAAACGCCGTACATCCCTGTCCCATAGCTGCAATCCTTCTTTCTGGGCATTTAGGGCGATACTGTTCAGTACACGATCCGTCACGGGGCGATAGTCAAAACAGAACGTGTTTTTCTCCCGATATTCCGGTCCGCCGGACATCAGATTGTACCGGAAATCGTAACGACGGTTCATAAACTCCTCCATTTTCAAGCTCTGTAGCTGCTCCGGCTTGTAAAGGGACGTACTGCCAAAATCAGAATCGGAAGCTAAGCGGTAAGACTGCCTCAAGGTCTCCCGGATCTCCACTTCCGAGATCAGATTCCCCAGATAGAGCATCGTCCACTTCACACAATCCTCCTCTTCTACCCCCGCCGCGAAACAAAGTCTTCCAAGAGTGACCAACAAAGGTTTGAAATCCACCTTTATGCTCAAACTTCCATGTTCCTCCAAAGCCCGCTGCAAAGCGAATTCATATTGGATGGCAACGTAACGGTATTGGTCATAAAGCGTCTGCCCGGCACTCTCTACCAGTACCGGTACCCGTTTTTCGAACCGTTCCTGGTAGGCGCTTTCGTCGGGCATAGCCACAGGCTGCTCCAGATGAATGGAAAGAGCGTCCGGATTGTAATACACATCGGCATCATAACTGAGGCGGCAGCCCATCTCCAGCACCGGACGTTTCAGCTCGATGGGATAAGAAAGGCGAGGCTCATACGTCTTGAGCGCATGTCGGTAAGCGTGCGCATGAAAAACCTCGGCATCCGTACGCGAACGGGGAAGCGACCCGTCGGGATAGGTATAAGCCACCACGAACTTCACGCTCCGTCCGCTAGAGCCGATCATAGCGAACAGTGTCTGCGGATATTCCACTATTTTTTGTTTCAAGGACAAAGCCTCTTCTATGCTCTTCAATCGATTGATCTCCAGCAAAATCCAGCCATTATACTCCTTCAAATCGCCTTTTCGAAAAGTTCCGGCAAAGAGCAACTGAGGTAATTTCCGGGTAAACGGATACCGTTTGTCGGGATAAGCCCGCCTTAATTTCTCTCGAAAGAGCGCAAGCTTATCCCTCGTCCGCTCATCCTTTACCCATGCCACGATCTCCTCCATACGCATCGCCCGTTGTGCGACGGTATGTCGATAGGCTGTTTGCTTGGTTATTTTCATGTCTAATATATTATTTAAGAAGTTGAATGTCTTATGCTTACAGTTTTTCCTATAGAAAAACTAAAGTTTTCCCCTAATAAAACTTTAGTTTCTTGAGAAGAAACTTTTGTTTCCTCTAGGAGAAACTTTTGTTTTCCCTAAGAGAAACTCTTTGTTCTCCTAAGGGAAACTCTTATCAGCTCTTATCCCTTCGTCCATCGGTAGCCACTCTGCCAAGCATCAAAGACTGGCTCATCCTTTACTCCGTACGCCCGAAAAACCTGGCGGATATACTGTTGGTCTTCGGGCGAGAAGGTTCTTTCCTTGCGCTTAAACTGATAAAACTTATTCTTACCGTATGTCATCAACAGACGTAGCTTGATGCGTTTCGCCTCCAGATAAGGTATCTGGTCTAATAGGTGATCCATGCCGACAGCGTATTGCACGGGAGTATCCGCCATGAAAGCCGCACACTTTCCGGTAGGACTGGTACGTGCGGGATTCACGATGCTCACCGCCCAAAGCGTATCGGGAATAAAACGGATGATTTGATGCCGCAAGCAGCGGTTGGCATTCTTACAATTTTCATTAAAACAATGTACAAAGCCTGTCGGCACCATAGCGTAATCGAGTTTTTCTATCATATCTTTTAGATTTTCAGTATTCCTCAAATATAACACTTTTTTCCTTCATGCGAAAAGAAAATTGTATGAAAATCAATAATAAATGGTAGATATTGAATAATAATTGTAGATGTTTGGAGATCTACAACCTATAGGTAATATTCTTATTTACAGAGAGTACACAACAGAGTGGTAGATATTGTAGATGTTTTTATAAATTCAATGCTATAAGGATAAGAAAATCTTACAGAAATTGTTCCCCTAATTTGGGAAACAATTCCTAAAAGAGAGCTATCTAAAACTGCTTCAACAGATCAATGAAACTTGAAAGATCATAAGCATTGTCCACTCGCTTTTTGTCAAACACCATAAAATAACGGTACTTATCTCCAGCCTTATTCGCCCATGTGGTTCCAAGCATGATTTTACGCTCTGAGTCGCTTCCATCCAGATGGTCGCCTTTAACTTCTATCAAAAGAATTTTTCCAGACTTCATTTTAATTATAAAATCAGGATAATGGTTAATAAACCCATTTATGTAGAACCCTTTTCCTCGTTCAAGGTTACGATGCCAATATTTTACATTATCAAGATTGGCTATTTGAGATATTACGCGGTATTCGAAACCATCCACCTTTTCTTCTTCCAAGTATAGACTTCTCGGTATGCCAATTATTTTATCCTTTATCGTTATAGAGCTAGGTAAACGGTAATTATCCTTTACACTTATCTTGCCTATATCCAATAGCCTTTTAAACTGTTTTACCTTATAAGCCTCTGATAGAGATTTAATCTTATTATCAAACGCAGCAGCGGTATTCAAAATATTGTTAGCTAGGTTTTGAAGTTTATAAGTATCAACCAATTTTAACACAGACACGATATACCTTCGAATACTTGGTTCGCTAATTGAATTATACTTAGATTTAAGCATATCTGATATACGTCTTGCCAATTGATTAATTTTATCTTCAACCTCTAGTCCTTTTATGTATTCTGAAAATATCTTGAGCTGACTATCATTCAAATTTGTGAATTTAGGAACATATTCATCCTTCTTACGCTCTTCCAAGTCTATCTTTACAGCTTCTGTTGAGGTCTGCTCAAAAACAATATTCTTATCACAAGTCTCAAGATTAAAGTCTTTCAATAGATGAACAGACTCTAAAGATATATCTGTTGTCGCAAAATTAAAAAAATCTGTCTTTACCGCTTGAATAAAAAACTGGGGTAACACTATCTGTTCCGCATCTGCGGTAAATATTTCTTTCATCTCGAATTTGGATACATTTTTCATAATATCTGCCGGGGTATCGTCATTGTCACTATCGAAGTTCTCTACAGCTTCGTTATACTTTGAAGCCTCTTTTAATGCGGTTTTGAGGACTTCTTCAGTTTTTTGATTACCATATTCGGTGTTACATTCATCTTTTACAGAATCTGGTTCAACACTATCGAAGTCTTCAGTCCCGAGATCCTCACAAGAGACAGGTGTCGCTTGCTCATCATCACTAAAAGTGTTTACCACTGATGTTGAAAACAAATCGGGAGTTTGTGGAACAGATTTCGGGATTATTTCTTCCTGAACAGTATTATCTTTGGCAAAGAAATCTTTTGAACTAAATCCAGATTTATTCAGGCTCTCAACAATGCCTGTTAGTGTTCGTTGGAAATCAGCCGAGCAGGTGAATACATACGACAAATTAAGGAACTCACAACTATGCTTTCTTGTATATGGCTGACGAAGCACACGGCCAAGTATCTGTTCTACCGATATACGTGAAGTTTTATTTGCCAATGACGCTAAAATATAGGCAAACGGGCAATCCCATCCTTCTTTAAGAGCGTCAACAGTAATGATATAGCGAACTTCACAATCACGGCCCATCAAGTTCGTATTTTTAAGCTCATCTTTTTCAGCTGTCTTGATTTTAATCTGATCTTCAGGAATACCAATCTCGACAAGCTTAGTCTTTATCTTATCAAAGGTCTCAGTTCCCTCGTTTATCTTAGGTTGAGCTTGGAAAAGCACGATTGGGCGAATGAAATCACCACCGTTAGCTTCTACTTCCTTTGCTTTCACCTCAAGGCTACGCTGAAGATTAATAGCACCGTTGATTACGTCATTGATACTATTCTGATTGTACACGATAACAGGTAGTTTCACCATATTTTCTTTCTTCAATCGAATAGCGTCAATGAAGCTAATTATATTACTATTCCGTTTCGGTGTGGCGGTCAATTCCAAAATATATTTAGGATTGACACTTTGTAAAGTTTCAACACGCAAATCGGCCGTAAAGTTATGACTTTCATCAATCACCACGACAGGATTAAGATGGGCTATCACTTGAATCAAGCCGGTCTCCTCCGAACCATCTACTTTAGGAGTGTCTTTCGTATAGGTTGGCACAAACTCTGTAAGATTCTCATTTTCACGGTATGACAATCTACCATCTTTTGAATTAGTGGCAAACGATTGAATACTCAACACCAATATACTGAGTTGTTCCTTTACATCCACAGGGCTGAAATTCTGCCCCATAAGTAGTGAAGGTTTATCATATACACGCACTTTACCATTAAACAGAGTGTCTATCTTCTGTCTGTATGGATGTGCAGGATCATTTAGTTTTTCATAAGTCTGCTTCAAAATGATATCAGATGGAACAAACCACGCTACAACTTGTGGCGCCCCATCATGGAAGCTATCGAATATGGTACGTAACGCATTGCAAGCGATAAATGTTTTACCTCCGGCAGTTGGCACTTTCACGGTAATACGAGGCACACCTTTGATTGTATTATCATATTCATGAAGGTAATCGTCTTCTTCTTTTAACGATATGCCCTTACTAGCCCAAAAGGAGCGAAACGCTTCTTTCAAGTTATTCGTACCGGTAAGAAATCCATTGAATTTCTCGATGTCGTTGATGACATCTTGTTGATATATCTTTAGCTCCATAACTTAGAATCTATGAATGTCACGTGGTATTTTCTTGAATATAATATTCATCTTTGTCAATTCCTCTTTCGAGAAAAGACAAATATCGGCATAAACTATATAACTGTCTGCTTTACGAACAATTATATCAAGAGAGTCCGGGCCAAAAGTCGTTTCTAATTTAGGCTCGTAATAGAAATAATAGTCAGTGCGGTTATATTCCCCCAATAAATAAGTAGCCTTATATTGCTCATTTTCTACTAGAGGTGACCGTGTCTCGGAGTAGAAAATATACTCTCTAATCTTTTTTGTCTCTACCTCTTCATTAAGGAATCCATTTTCATCAAACAACGGCAATCCCAACTCGTAATAATCGAAAGCTCCACCTAGGCCAGGCATTTGTCCGTCATAGATCTTTGTACCTATCACTTTCAAGCAATTATCATCTATCTTGGGTTTACCTATTTTCTCATACTTGTCCTTATGAACTTCTATAGCGTCAAAAGCCTCTTTAAGCAACTCCTTTGCTTTAAAAATATTCTTGGGTGTTAACTTTTTACAGTATATCTCTTCTTCTTTTTTCCCTTTAAAGGAATAGCCTTGTGCCACACGACGCACACGCTCCGCCGTAATAGTTTCGGCATAATCCATCAGCTCTATGAGTACAAACTTGCGTTGACTGGCTGGATTATCCTTATTCATCTTTAACACCGCATGAGCGGTAGTGGCGCTTCCGGCAAAGCTGTCAAGTACCACACTGTAATCATCCGTAGCTATTTGCAGAATACGCTCAATCAGTGTAGAAGGCTTGGGTGTATCAAAAGGGATTTTACCTTCGAATATAGCTTTTAGTTCTTTCTTGGCAGAGTCTGTATGCCCCACATTTTCTCTAGCCCAAAGGGTTGTTGCCAGTCGCCCTTCTACATTTGTCAAATAAGTTTTTCTACGAATGCCCCCCTTACCACCACTGGTAAAGTAGAAACGAGGCCATTGACCACGGTTATATATTACTTGTGCCTTGGCTTGCGAGATCGACAAATCTTCTTTTAGCATAATGGCCAATACTCCTTCACGAACCTCTTCAATAGGAACCCCACACACTTCGGCTCTGCGCCCGGCATCATCGAGTTCACGCAGTTCATATTCGCACCAGCCATTCATTACGTCAAGCATATCCTGCTGTTGATAACGCCAATGTGCATTGTTATAGGGATAGATTAGTTCTCCTGTAAAAGGATGCTGTATAGCATACACCATGCCTTGGTGAGTTTTGGCATCAGCAGCAAAGGCATCACTACTCATCCACAGCGCAAAGTCATTATCCGGATTTTTGTATTTGCTGTCCATCTCATCACTACGCTCCAAACGCGCAGGTTGCCAGTCGGGTTGTTTGCCATACACGACAATATGATCTGTTACCGCAGGTATACCTTTCGAATCGTTCCGGGGAGAATAGGACTTTTCCCAAATAACATCCCCCACAAAACAATTTTGGCCAAATATATTATCCATCATCAAGCGAAGATTACTCACCTCGTTATCATCAATGGAAACAAATATAGCACCAGTAGGTGACAAGAGTTTCTGAAGCATTTTCAATCTGGGATACATCATGCAAAGCCATTTATCATGGCGACTGAGGTCTTCACCCTGTTTCCCTACTACTTCGCCAAGCCATTTCTTAATATGCGGATCGTTTACATTATCATTATATACCCACCCCTCATTGCCTGTATTATAAGGAGGATCGATATATATGCAATCAACTCTTCCTTCATACTTTGGCAACAACGATTTCAAGGCAACCAGATTATCCCCATGAATAATCATATTGCCACTCTCTGTAGAAGATTCGATTTGACCATCTTCTGCCGTGAAACCATATTTATGTTCTAATACGTGAAATGGCACCTCCTGATGGTGCGTCACCACTTTATCCTTTCCTATCCAATTGAGTGTAGGCATATCCCTATCTTTTTATTCTGTTATTCAACAACTCAGTCATGTCAACCCTAAGAATTTCTATTCCTCTATCTATCAAGAAAACTCTTTGCCCGCATAGATCTCCATACTATAAATCATCATCCATAGAATCCCAATAATCCATATCCATTTTCATGACTTTCAACACTTTTTCTGTCTGTAATCCCAAACCACAATCATACATATACTCAGTTAACTGCTGACCATTAATCAATATTATGGTAGGGCTTCCATTTAGACTCTCAACATAATCAATCGCTTCTTTCGTGTAATCAGATGTAGTTATAAAAACACCTTTTTTAGAAGAAGTTCCTGCTACAGCACCTACAAAACTTTGAATTTCTTTTCGTCCTACATTATTATGTTCCGCATAACGCTTTGCTTGAATAGAAATATGATTAAAACCTAATATATCCTCTTTAATAATGCCGTCAATTCCTCCGTCATTGGTCAGTTTTGTAACAATACCAGAATTCTTAACTTCACCTCCATATCCCATCATTAATATTGTATTTAGAAGCGTAGAACAACCAAAAACAATCAGAAATATCCAAACATAAACATTTAATTATCAGTACATTCTAAAAATTAACACTTTTCGGCTGCTTTTTGATGCTTCCCAAATTTCCACATATTTTTGAGACGTATTTCTGACGTGGAGAATTTGCGGGGCTTGTTTTTTGTCACACCGTGCAGACAGTTGACAAGGGTTTACAACCGTTTACGACAAGCGACAATATCCGCCCCGACATTCAGTGACGGTCACATCGTGTAGAAAGGCGACAACCGTTGACTGCCGTTTACATCCGTTCACCACTTCAGGAATATAGG